>Ga0335075_10001486_pt1 | contig 38562 bp, 39 predicted proteins | sample Lox_Sample_24_FD_206723 | JGI IMG/M metagenome (GOLD analysis project Ga0335075, IMG submission 206723) | Soil microbial communities from Loxahatchee National Wildlife Refuge, Florida, United States - Lox_Sample_2.4 | ecosystem: Environmental > Terrestrial > Soil > Wetlands | place: USA... | reverse complement strand
CCGATGGCCTGGCCGCTGCCGCCCGGCGCGGTCACGCATCCGCGTACGGTCGGCACTTACGCCCGAGCCCTCCGGATGCTTGCGAGTAACCCCGAATCCGGCGGGCCCGTCGGCGAGTGCGGGTCGCTTGGCCTGACCGAGACGCTCCGCCGGTCTAGCCTCCTGCCTGCGCAGCTGCTCGAGGACCACGTCCCCGCGATGCGGCGCAAGGGGCGCCTCCAGGCCGGCTGCGACGCCGACATCGTGATCTTCGATCCGGCAGTGATCGCCGACCGGGCGAGCTACGCGGACAGTACCGCTGTCTCGGCGGGAATCACGCACGTCCTGGTGAACGGCACTTTCGTCGTCCGCGACAGTGACCTGGTCACTACCGCGCTCCCTGGCCGGCCGGTGCGCGCCCAACCCCGCTAGCGAACACATCGGGAGCTAGCGAGCGCGGAGTGTCGGCGCCGGCGGCTACCGTCGGCGCGAGATGACCGATCAGTTAGCGCTTGCCGGGTTCCCGCGCTGTCACGGCTGCGGCAACTTCCGCGACGGCCCGGCTCGAACGTGCCTGGCCTGTGCGAGCCGGCAGCTGACCCGGCCAGGCACGGACGCATGCGGTGTGTGCTCGCAGCGCCCGGATGCGGGCGGCAGGTGCGCCAACGAGCTCTGCAGCAGTCCGGGCCGGCGTATCAGCAAGATCCACGCGATCGGGTACCAGTCCGGGCCGCTGCGATCGGTCATCAACTCCTACAAGTACAGCGGCACGCGTAGCTGGTCGGTCGTGCTTGGCAGGCTGCTGCTGGCCTGGCTCGAGGAGACCATGGCGGGCGAGCCGCCCGGCCTCATCGTGGTGAATCCCGGCTACGCCGGTTCCGGCGGCGACGACTTCGCCCACGCCGAAGCCGTCCTGGCCGCGGCCGCCAGAGCCGATGCGCGCAAGCGCTGGCCCTTCGACCTGCTCTCGCCGGCCGCGGTCGTCAAAATCCGGCCGACGCTCAAGTCGGCTGATGCGCAAGCCTGGGCCAAGCGCGCGACCGGGAACGAGCTGAGATCCGCGCTGCAGGTACCAGATCCGGCGCGCACCGCAGGTCAGCACATCCTCGTCTTCGACGACGTCTGCACCACGGGTAAACAACTCGACGCGGTCGCGGGCTGTTTACTCGATCAGGGCGGCGCTGCGCAGGTCGAGGGCGTTGTGCTCGCCCGCGCACCGTGGCGAGGGCCGACGACAAGGAGATGAGCGCGCGACTCTCGCGCTTCCGGAACTCGCCCGCGGGTACCAGAGAGCTTCAGGAAAGCCGGCATTCGTCAAGTAAGTTGATTGTCAATGGCCTGTACTTTAGCCTGAGCCGCATGACCGATGGAGAATCCGGATCCCGGTACGAGACGTTCGGTGTCCCCGGCTTGCTGCGCCGGGCGCGGAACGCGTACGGCAATCTGATCAGGCAGGAGTTCGCCGACGCCGGCTTCGACGACATGCCGCGACACGGCGCTTACGTGCTAGCCCGCGTCTACGGCGGCATCTCGGCGCCTGCCGATCTCACTCGCGACCTCGGCATCAGCAAGCAGGCGGTCAGCCAGCTGATCGACACCATGGTCATGCGCGGTTACCTGGAACGAACGCCTGATGCCGAGGACCGGCGCCGGATGGCGCTCAGCCTGAGCCCGCGAGGCGAAGCGGCGGCGACGGCGGGCTGGCAGGCTGCCACCCAGGCGGACGCGGAACTCGCCAGCCGCCTGTCACCTGACGGCGTCGCGGCACTTCGGGCGGGGCTGATAACGCTGTGCCAGATGGCCGACGAATCCGACGCCGCCGGGCCTGGGGAGCACAGTCATGGTGAGCACAGTCATGGTGAGCACAGTCATGGTGAGCACAGTCATAGCGAGCACAGTCATAGCGAGCACAGTCATAGCGAGCACAGTCATAGCGAGCACAGGCATGAGCATCACAACCACGATCACGGGACCTGATCAGCTGAACTGGCTCAGCCAGCTCTCGGTGACCCGGCGGAGCAGGCCGGCTTGAAGCTGGTACACGTGCTCGCGGCCACGCAGTTCGACGCTGACGAGGCCGGCCTGTTGCAGGACCCGCAGATGCTGTGACGTCGTAGGCCAGGAGTGCTCGAACCAGGCAGCGATCGCGCCTGAGGTCATCTGGCCGCCGTGCGCCTGCAGGGCGGACAAGATCGTGCGGCGAGCCCGGTGCGCGAGCGCGCCGAACACCGCGTCGAACTCGGCAAGCTCCGCAGCGCCTTTGGGGGTAGCGCTCACGCGCCCAGACTGACGCGCTGGTAGTGCGGGAACTCCCACTTCGGCTGGCCGCCCCGGTCCTCGAGCAGCGCATCCATCGGCCCCCAGATAGCAAGGACTGCCGGATGCTCGCGCGCGTGCTCGTAGCCGCTCTCGGCCCAGGTGAAGATCTCGACGTAAGTCAGCCCGCCCTCGTCGCTACGGAAGATCGATGACGGTTCGTCGGTAACGAAACCGAGTTCGTGCAGCGTGCTCCAGTGACGCCCGAGCAGATCGGTGAACTCGGCCTCGGCACCCTCGCGGACCCGGAAGGTACCGATCACTGTTTCCTTAGTCATGAAGCTAAGTATTAGCCTGGCGGCTAAGGATTGCAAGCGTGCCTCGGGGCTCTGGTCAGGCGTTGTCAGACTCTCGGCTAAGGGCCAGCTCTACGGCCTGCGCTGGCGCAAGCCGCGCTCCGGCCTGGTAGGCCTCCTCGTAGCGGCCAGCACCCATCAGCTCGCGGAGCTGACCCTGTTCCCGCACGCGAAGGTCCTGCTCCGCTTTCGACCAGTTGATGGCGCCGATCTCCACCGCGGCCCTGATGTCCGCGTCGGCGGCACCATGCAACTGTGCAGCCCTGGCGTGGTGGCCCTGCCACGCGGCGCAGCACGCGGCGCCGAAGATCACTTCACTGGCGTCGATGCGCACGCCGATCCGGCGTGCTACCAGCAGGCAGCGCCTGATCACCGTGATCGCTTCGGCGGGTTTCTCCTGGATAAGCAGCAGGATGCCGAGATCGGCCCGCATGAAGTACAGGAACAGGTCACCGCCGAGCTGCTCGGCCAGCATGATCGACTGGGTCAGGTACGCGGCCGCGTTCTCGATGAGGCCGGCATGCAGGTCGAGCCCGTATAGATGATGCAGCTCGATCGCTGCCACCAGGTCGTCACCGGACTTGCGGCAGCAGGCCAGCACCTCCAGACGGATCCGGCGCACATCTTCCGGCGTGGGCGCCGTCCTGGCAAAGGCCGCGAGCAGTTCGCCGAGCAGCTGCATATCCCGGATCTGACTGGCGAGCTCGGCGCCCTGGCCGGCGAGGCGCCGCACCGCGGCGAGATCGTGCTCGAAATAAGACGCGCCGGCAAGCTGTCCAAGCGCTCGGACTTCGAGGCGGATGTCGCCAAGCTCCCGCGCCAGCGCCAGCGCTTGCTCGGCATGGCGCTTGCCGATGGCTAGCTCACTGACATCCTTGCGCAGGAACAGGCCGATCAGCCGGGACGTCACGACGAGAGCCTCGACGAGCAGCGAGCTCAGGGTCACGCCCGGCATCGTGATCGAGCGCTGCAGCGCGGCGAGGACGTCCGCGTGCCCTCTGCTGATGGCGAACCGCTCGAGTGCCACCCCGAGTCGCAGGACATCGTCGACCTGGCCCGCGGTTTCCAGGTGGAGGAACGCAGCGCGCAGGTTGTCCCACTCGGGGTCGAGGCGCCGCAGCCAGACGGCTTGCTCGCGCCCGGTCAGGGCAGGCCGTGCTGCCTCAGCAAGCGCGAGGAAATAGGCGGCGTGCCGGTCTCTGACCCGCTGCGCCTCGCTGTCGCCGGCGGCCCGCACCAGTTCTTGCGCGCTGTACTGCCTGATGGTTTCCAGCAGCCGGTACCGTACCGACTTCGGCGTCCGGTCAGCGATCGCCAGGCTCTTGTCGACCAGCGAGCCGAGCTGGTCAGGGACATCGAGCGGGTCTGCGGCACTCGTGCCGCCGGAGGAGCAAATGGCTTCGGCGGCTTCCAGGTCGAAACCCCCGGCGAATACCGACAGCCGCGTCAGCATGTCCCGCTCAGGCTGTGTCAGCAGTCCGAATGACCAGTCGACGGTCGCCTGCAGAGTCTGCTGGCGTGGCATGGCGTTGCGGCTGCCACCCGTCAGCAGCCGGAAGCGCTGATCGAGCCGCTCGGTTACCTGGCGCAGCGACATTGACGATAGCCGGGCCGCTGCGAGCTCAAGCGCCAGCGGGATCCCGTCCAACCGCCGGCACAGCGTCGCGACCAGGGCGGCGGACTGCTCGTCCAGGCTGAAGCCAGGGTCGTGCAGCCGGGCGCGCTCGGCGAAGAGCCGGACCGCGTCGCTGCGCGCGAGGTCCGCGGCGCTGTCGGCGTCGGCAGGCGGCAGCGATAGCGAGGGAACGCGATACGCCCGCTCCCCGTCGATTCCCAGCGGCTCCCGTGAGGTGGCCATGATGCTGACTCGCGGGCAATGCTGGATCACCCGCTCGCAGAACTTGGCGGCAGCATCGATCAGGTGCTCGCAGTTGTCGAGCAAGATCAGAGTGTCCTGGTCACCGAGTGCGTCAGTGACTGCCTCGCTAAGGTCCGGTCCGCACTGATCGGGCAGCCCTAGCACAGCGGCGACAACGGCCGGGATCTGCGCCTCGTCGGTCACCGGCGCCAGGTCGATGAACCAGACTCCGTCCGCCGCCCAGTCGAGTAGCTCGGCTGCGACCTGCAGGGCGAGCCGGGTCTTTCCGCTGCCGCCGGCGCCGGTCAGGGTGACCAGCCGTGCCGACCTCACCAGCGAGCGCACCTCGGACAGCTCGCGTTCTCTGCCAACGAACCCACTCACCGTGCTGGGCAGGTTGTTAGGCAGCTCAGGGTTGTCCAGCGAGGTGAGCGGCGGGAAGTCCGCGTCAAGGTTGGGCGCCTCGAGCTGGAAGACGTGCTCGGGCCGGCCGAGGTCCTTGAGCCGGTGCAGGCCGAGATCCCGCAGCGAGGCCTCGTTGCCGAGCGCTTGGGAGACGAGTTCGGCCGTGGTTCCGGAGAGCACTACCTGTCCGCCGTGCGCGACTGCCTCCAGCCGCGCTACGCGGTTAACAACCGGCCCGAAGTAGTCGCCGTTTCGCTCGTCGCAGGCACCGGTGTGGAGTCCCATCCGGACCCGCAGCTGGCGGCGCGTGGGCCAGTCCTCGCAGGCCAGCGCGCGCTGGGCGGCAAGGGCAGCTGCGACAGCGGCCTCCGCCGTCCAGAATGCGGCGCAGAAAGCGTCGCCAACGGTCTTGAAAACGTAGCCGTCCGCGTCTTCAATCGCGGCCCTGACTAGGTCATCGTGCCTGCGCAGGGCGACTGCCATGCGCTCGGGCTCTGCCTCCCACAGCCTCGTCGATCCTTCGATATCGGTGAAGAGCAACGTGACTGTGCCCGAGGGGATACCGACCGTCAGGGCCACCTGCGCAGGATAACGCGCCATGGCCCGCCCCGGTGCCTGGCCAGCCGACTAGCGCGCCAGCCTGCGCGCCTGCGCGGGATAACGCGCCATGGCCCGCCCCGGTGCCTGGCCAGCCGGCTAGCGCGCCAGCCTGCGCGCCTGCGCGGGATAACGCGCCATGGCCCGCCCCGGTGCCTGGCCAGCCGTCGCGGAGCGAGCCGGCCTGCCCGCCCTGCTCTGCGGGCTGGCACTCGTCGGTCCTCACGCTCGCCCGATCTGGCCCGCGGCGCCCTAGTCACGGGTTGCCGAAGGCCACGTGACGCCCGCTGCCGCAGGCCGCCCAGGCCGGCTCGCCGGCCCGACCCAGCCCAGTCCGCGAACGATGGTTGCTTCAGTTGACACCGTTTATCTGCGCGTTGCATAATGGCTCTAGTAAACAGCGTAAACAGCAAGACGCGCGAGGAGACAGTCCAATGACCATCAACATGCAGACTCTGAACGACACGATCGTTGCCTTGATCACCACCGTCGGCATCGCCGTCGCGCTCTCACTGGCATTCGTCGCAGCCGGCGCCTTCTTCGAGCGCAGCCGGAAGCAGGCAGGCCGGGCCGTCCGCGCCGCCCATGCGCCGGCTCAGCACCCGACCCAGACTGACGACACCCGCGAGCTTGTCCTGCGGTAACTCACCGCACGCTCTGAGAGGGACGACGCCACGGGGGTGCCGTCCCTCTTCGCTAGCCCGCAGAGCATGGCGCGCAAGCAAGCTCGCTCCGTGAGGGCGCGCAAGCAAGCTCGCCACGCGAGGGCGCGTGTCAGTCGGTGGTGTTGCGGGCGAGCGCGAGATCTAGCGCCTGCTCCATGGACAGCTGCGCGCCAGACCGGTAGGCCTGCGAGTAAGCCGCCTCGCCCAGTTGTTCCTTGAGCCTGCCCTGTTCCCGCTCGCGTAGCTCCTGCTCGTGGTCAGACCAGCTGATGCTGCGATTCTCAAGCGACGCGGTGATGTCCTTGTCACCCACGCCGTGCAGCCGGGCGGCCCTGGCGAGTTCGCCCTCCCATGCGGCACAGCACGCGGCCGCGAAGATGAGCTCCCCACCGGGGACGCCGGGTCCCAGCCGCCGCCGCACCAGCAAGCCGGTCCTGACCAGCGGGACCGCTTCGGCGTGGCGGTCCTGTATCAGCCGGAGCAGTCCGAGGTTGCAGCGCGCGAGGTAGACGAGTACATCGCCGCCCACCTTCTCGAAGAGCTCGATGGACTCCTCCAGATAGGCGCTGGCTTCGTCGAACTGGCCGGCCCGCAGCGTGAGGCTAGACAGATGATTCAATTCGGACGCAGCGAGCATGTCGTCGCCGCAGCGGCGGCAGCATTCGAGCGACTCCAGGTGGATCCGCCGCCGGTCGTCTGAATCGCTGATCACGAAACCGAGAGCCTGCAGCTGCTCGGCCAGCAGCTGCGGGTCGCCGAGTTCCCGAGCGATGCCTGCGCCCTCTTCTGCCAGTTCTCGCGCGGTCTGCCCGTCGCCGTCGAGTTCGAGGGCCTCAACGAGCTTGCACAGCGCCCGGGCTTCGGCATGCCGGTCACCGACATCCCTGGCCATCGCGAGCGCGCGGTCGGCATACTGCCGTGCGGCCGCCATCTGCGCGGGATCGGTGCGGAGCAGCAGGCTCATCGTCCCTGCCGCCGTCACTAGCCCGTTCGCAAGCAGGGCAGTAGGCGCGGCGCCGGGCTTTTCGAGAGCCGGGCGGGCGTAGTCGAGTACCTCGGCGTGACCGCGGCTGAGAATGAAGCGGAACAGCGAAACCGTCAGCGCGATGATGTCGTCGCCGCGGTCCTCGGCGGCGAAGTGGGCGAACGCCGCGCGCAGGTTGTCCCATTCCGCGTCGAGCCGGCGCATCCACTCGGCCTGGCCGTGGCCGACTAGGCTCGGTCCGGCGGCTTGGGCTAGCCGCAGGTAGTACTCCGCGTGCCGGGTCCTGATCTCGAGCACAGCCGCGTCGCCTTCGGTGCGCAGCAGGTCTTGGGCAGCGTACTGGCGGATCGTCTCCAGCAGCCGGTAGCGAACCGAGTCAGCGGAGTGGTCGGCGACGACCAGGCTTTTGCCCACCAGCGAACCGAGCAGATCGGCGACATCGAACGCGTCCACGGTCTGCGTGGTACACAGATCCTCGGCCGCCTCCAGGTCGAAGCCGCCGGCGAAAACCGCGAGCCGCCTCAGTGTGTCCCGCTCGGCCGGGGCGAGCAGCCCGAACGACCACTCGACCGTCGCCTGCAGGGTCTGCTGGCGCGGCATGGCGTTGCGGCTTCCGCCGGTCAGCAACCGGAAGCGCTGGTCTAGCCGGTCCGCCACCTGTTTCAGCGACATCGAGGACAGCCGGGCCGCGGCCAGTTCGAGCGCCAGCGGAATGCCATCGAGCCTGCGGCAGATCGTCACCGCCAGGGGAGCAGACTGCCCGTCCAGGACGAAGCCGGAGTCGCGGGCCCGCTCGGTGAACAACCGGACCGCGTCGCTAGCGGCTACCTCGTCGACGGCCTCGACGTCACCAGGAAGGGACAACGAGGGAACGCGGTAGACCCGCTCACCGTCGATACCGAGCGGCTCGCGTGAGGTGGCCAGGATCCGGACGCGCGGGCAGCGCCGGATGACCTGCTCGCAGAACTTGGCCGCGTCGTCGATCAGGTGCTCGCAGTTGTCAAGCACGATCAGAGTGTCCTGGACCGTCAGCGCCCGGATCAGCGTCTCGGGCTGGACGGATCCGGTTCGATCCTGAATGCCGAGGGCCGCCGCGACTGCCCCATCGATCTGCCCGCCGTTGGTCAGCGGAGCCAGTTCCACCAGCCAGACGCCATCTGGCGCCCGGCCGATCTGCTCAGCCGCGGCCTGCAGTGCCAGCCGGGTCTTCCCGCTGCCGCCAGCCCCGGTCAAGGTGATCAACCGCGATGAACTGACAAGCTCTCGCACCTGCGAGAGCTCGGCTTCGCGGCCGACGAAGGCGCTCAGCAGGATCGGCAGGTTGTTCGGCAGCTCCGGGTTGTCCAGTGACGCCAGTGGCGGGAACGAGGCCGGCAAGTCCGGGGCTTCCAGCTGGAAGACTTGCTCGGCCCGGCCCAGGTCCTTCAGCCGGTGCGGTCCCAGATCCCGCAATCTGATGCCGCCCGGCAGCGTTCCGGACAGCAACTCGGCCGTCGTCCCGGAGACCAGCACCTGTCCGCCGTGCGCGACGGCCTCTAGCCGGGCCGCCCGGTTAACGACCGGCCCGAAGTAGTCGCCGTCCCGCTCCTCGCAGACACCGGTATGCAGGCCCATTCGCACCGTGATCGGGCGGCTAGTCGGAAACGCCTCCGCGCCCAGGGCCCGCTGCGCGGCCACTACTGCTTCCGCCGCGGCCGGCGCCGTCGCGAACGCCGCGCAGAATGCGTCGCCTACGGTCTTGAATACGTAACCGCCCGTTCCCTCGATGGCGGCACGCAGGATCGCGTCATGCCGGCGCAGCGCCGCTGCCATCTGCTCGGGCTCGGCCTCCCACAGCCGCGTCGAGCCCTGGATATCGGTGAACAGCAGCGTGACTGTGCCCGACGGGAACTGCGTGTGCCGGGTCACATGCGGAGGATATCCCGGTTTGGCAACGAGCTCGGCGGATCTGCCGCCGTAATCAGGACACTCGGTTACGATTCGGGTCACTGTACTGAGCAGGTCCTTCCGGGCAGTCCCGGTCGGCGGGGGGCTCGAGGAGGCCGGTCGCTATGAGCTTTGTTCCTTGTGGCCGGCCCGTTCGCGCCGCGTTCGTGGGACTCGGCCGGATCTACGACCTGAATGTGCGCGGATACCTGGGCAACCCCGACGTCGAGGTGGTGGCTCTGGTCGACCCGGACGCCGAGCGGCGCGCCCAGCGCCAGGCGGACTGGCCGGGTGCCGCGACGTTCCGGTCGGTAGCCGAGCTGGGCGCGAGCGGCATCGAGGTCGACGCCGTGGAGGCGCTGCTGCCGGCCGCGCTGCACACTGACGGCGTGGTCGACCTGCTAGAGCATGGCTGGCACGTCAACTTGCAGAAGCCGATGTGCAACGACCTGGCCGACGCACAGCGCATGCTGGACGCGGCGAAAGCAAGCGGCAAGACCTTGCGGGTGATGGAGAACTACCTGTTCTACGAGCCGCTCCGCAGGCTCAAAGCGGCAGTCGAGACAGGCGAGATCGGTGCCGTCAGTGGCTACCACGTCAAGATGGTCGGCACTGGCCTCGGCGGCTGGGAAGTGCCGTGGAGCAGCTTCGAGTGGCAGCTGCAGCAGGTCAAGGCGGGCCGGGGCATCCTGTTCTTCGACGACGGCTGGCACAAGCTCTCCACCGCGATCTGGCTGTTCGGGCCAGTGCGCGAGGTGCGGGCCTGGATCGGCACGACCTCGTTCGGGGCCGGAATCGACCTGGACGCACCGACCACCATCAGCTGGGAGCACGAGAACGGCGTGCGCGGTGTCTGGGACATCACCCTGGCCCCGGACATGTACCTGCGCTCGGACTATTACACCAACGACGAACGGTGGGAGATCACCGGGAACACCGGCTTCGCGCGAGTTAATCGATGCACCGGGCGTGGCGTTCAGCAGCCCAGCCTCGATATCTACTCTGGCGGCGAGATGCGCAGCTTCCACGCGCTTGACGACGACTGGGCCAGCAGCTTCCGCGATTCGGGCAGGCACTGGATCCGCTGGCTGCACACCGGCGAAGGGCCGCTGCTCTGGAGCGCCGGCGAGGCCGTGGACGTACTCAGGTTCGCGCTCGCCGCTTACGAAAGCAGCGCGTCCGGCGGCACTGGCGTGAACCCGGCAAAGGTCGTCTGAACTCCGTTTCATCTGAGCGTCGTTTCATCTGAGCGGAAGGCTCGACCCGAGGATCGGACGCACAGCCTTCGCGGCGGGATATGGTTCCGTGGGTGGCAGGTCGTGATGTGCGCGTGGTGTATACGAAGTATGACGGCAGCCTGCACTGGCATCAGGTCATGCAGCACCTCGGCGAGGACGAGCACGGTATCTGGCTAGGCGGGGCTGCCGGGTCGACGACCCAGCGCGGTGACGAGTCGCCGATCGTACTCAGCCAGCCATTCGTCGAACTCATCCCGGATGGTCAGTGGTGGACGGCGACCTTCAACGGCGACCCGGCCAATACCGAGATCTACTGCGACATCGGCACGCCGCCGCGATGGACTGACCCGGCCGAGGTCACGATGGTCGACCTGGACCTGGATGTACTGCGATTGCGAGCCGACCAGCGCGTCATCGTCGTCGACGAGGATGAGTTCGCCGAACACCAGGTCCGGTACGGCTACCCGGCTGATGTCATCACCGCGGCCGAGCGGGCAACGGCCTGGCTGGTTGACGCGATCAGCGCCAAGGCGGAACCGTTTGGCGCGGCCTTCCGCGGCTGGCTGGATGTGGTTGAGTAGCAACCGGCCCGGAGCTAGCCAGTAGTGTTGCAGCCTGGGTACGGCTGGCCGCTACCGGCCGCGTTTCCACAGATAGTCTGAAGCGATCTCCGCTCCCTCTGCCAGAGCGGCAAGCTTCAGCCAGGCAACGCGGGGCTGCACCGCGTAATACCCGGCGAACGTGCCGAACCCGCAGTCGGTGCCAGCGATCACATTCTCCCGGCCGGCGATCTCGGCGAACTTGACGATCCGCTGCGCGACCAGTTCGGGGTGCTCGACGAAGTTCGTGGTCGAGTCGATCACGCCAGGCACGAGGACCTTGCCTTCGGGCAGCCGGATGTCCTTCCACACCTTCCACTCGTGCCCGTGCCGCGGATTGGCAGCCTCGAATACCAGCCCGGTGGGCCGGGCCTCGAGCACCACGTCGATGATGGCGGCCAGCGGAATGTCGGTGACGTGCGGCCATGCGCCATTACCCCAGCACAGGTGCATGCGCATTTGCTCCGGCGGAATGTCACGGACAGCGTGGTTGAGTGCGCGTACGTGCATCCGGATCTGGTCTCTGAACTCCTCGTCGGTGAGCGCGTCGTTGCCGAGCATTGCTCTGGTCATCGCCAGGTCCGGGCAGTCCAGCTGCAGTACGATCCCGGCTGCGGCGATCGCGTCATACTCGGGCTTCATGGCATCGGCGAGCGCAAAGATGTAGTCCTCGTCGGAGGGGTAGTACTCGTTGGCCAGGAAGGCAGCGATGACGCCGGGAGAGGCGGCGGTCATGAACACGTCGGCGGGCTCGGCATCCCTGACGGCGTCCTTGAGGTTCGCGATGTCCTTGTGCACGGCACCCTGGTCGCGCAGTGACACCGGACCGTCGCAGCCGGGATGATTCATCACCCGCCTGGATGTGCTGCCGCTCCGGAAGGCCTCGAAGACTTCCGGGTACTCGATCATCTCGGCGATGGCTAGCGGGCGGCCGGGGCCGCCAAAGCCAGTCAGCCGGTCCTTGACGTAGGTTGAGTAACCCGGCTTGCCCATCTCGCCATCGCTGATCACGCTGACGCCCGATGCCAGCTGGCTCGCCACAATGTCCGCGACTGCCTGCTCGACGCGCTTGTCGAACGCGGCCTGGTCAACGTCGGCGCCGGCCTCCCGGTCGGCGATCAGCTGATCCAGGTCGGCCGGCCTCGGCAGGCTCCCGGTATGCGTGGTCAGAATCCGGTCGCGACTACGTCGCATGCCCATGCTCCTTTCAGGCTGAGCGTCAGCGCAGATATCGGGGTACCGAGTCCACACTGCGCCCGTTCGGCACGGTTCGCTAGTGCGCTGCGAGCTAAATCGGCTCGGGCGGGGGGCCGCCGGGAGCGCTGCAGCGGTGCTAACCGCGCTGGCTTGACGGCGTCCGGCAGCGTGCGTTACGTTTAACACATTGGTTAATTAACAAGCTGGTTAAGTAGGCTGCTGAATGAAGGCGGATGATCGGCTCAGCGTGGTCTTCGCGGCGCTTGCCGACCCGACGCGGCGGGCAATGCTTGCCCGGCTGGCGGACGGGAACGCAACCGTCACGGAGCTGGCCGCGCCGTTTTCGATCAGCCTCCCGGCCATTTCCCGCCACCTGAAGGTGCTGGAGCGTGCCGGGCTTATCTCCCGCAGCAGGTCCGGGCAGTGGCGGTCGAGCTCGCTCGAGGCCACCCCGCTGAAGGAGGCGACCGACTGGATGGAGCGCTACCGCGTCTTCTGGGATGGCAGCTTCGACCGGCTGGATGCCCATCTGCGCGGCATTCAGCAGGGCAGTGTCCAACGCAACGAAGGGGCCGGCCGAAAGGACGGCACCCGCGGAAGGGAAGAAGACTAGTGGCACCGAAGACGACGCATGACATCTCCCTGACCCGGATCTTCGACGCTCCGCCCGAGCTGGTGTACCGGGCGTTCGTCGACCCGGATCAGCTTTGCCAGTGGTTCGGGCCCGAGGGATTCTCGGTGCCATACGAGAGCGTCCACGTAGACGCCAGGCCGGGCGGTTACCAGCGGCTCGTCATGGTGAGCGACGACGATCCGAGCATGCGAAGCGAGCTCGACACTACCTTCACCGAGGTCGTCGAGAACGAGCTGCTGGCCGGCCACCAAGACGTCACGGGCGTTCCGGGCACGACCGGGTCGGTCAGGTTCCATCTGCGGCTGGAGTTTCACGCCGAGCTGGGCGGGAAGACGCGGCTCGAGCTGCGCCAGGGCCTCCACACGCAGCAGATGGCCAGCGACTCCAAACTCGGCTGGGAGAGCTCGTTCACCAAGCTGGATTCGCTGTTGCGGCGATCGCAGTAGCAGAACGGCGGCAACATGCCCGGCGAGATCAGCGTCGTTTATCAGCCAGGGAGGGTTATCCCCGGCGTGATGTCGTGGACCGGGCCGCCGTGCAGCGGCGGCGCAACCATGACCGGGCGCAGGCCGATGTCGCCAAGCCTGATCCAGTGCAAAGAGTTGAGGTCGGCTAGCAGTGGCTCGAGTGGCTGCCCGCACAGGCCGACAGGTGTGACCGGGCGGATGACCTGCCCGGAGGCACCGACAAGGACGAACCAGGGCCAGGAGGTAGCGGGCACCAGGCAGGTTTGCAGGGGTTCCCTGGGCCGCGGCTCCGTCGGCTTGCGCAGCTCCGCCAGCAGGCGGCCAAGGCCGGTGACCGCGGCTCGCCGGACACGCTCGGTACGGAATACCCCGTGATGCAGTGAGGTCACGGTCACGCACTCGACGACGGCAACTGGCCTGAATCCAGCCGGTATCGGCTCCATAGCCTGACCAGGCCCGTCAGGCTGGACCTGGCTGTTCGGCTGGACTGAAACGTACGGCTGGGCTATATCGGGGAGCCGCACTACCGGAAAGACGGCGGGGCACTGCACTCGCCGCGCGACACGCGGCACGGAAGTGGTGCCCCCGCCAGGGTCTGCCGCCAGGTGAGCCGACCGGGGCGCTGTCACGGACCCGCAGGCGGACACCGCGGCGGTCAGGGTGATGGTCAGGACGGCCGGTGCCGTCAGGAACGCCGACCGTGTTCGATGTGTCATCTCGACCCCAATCTCGGCCCCGCTCAGGTTGGACGGCGGAGCCGAGCGGCTGGTTCCGCCAATCCGGGCCTGGTCGCATACGGTCTGCATATGGCGCTGACAGACCCCTCCGGTAGCCTCAGCGAAGTGCCGAAGCTATCGGCCCGGGTCCGGGCGCTACTGGTGTTCGTTTGCGCTCTGGTCCTGGTCGACACGATCTTCTTCACTGCGCTCACGCCGCTGCTGCCGCATTACGCGCACGCCGCCCGGCTGTCCAAAGCCGGAGCGGGCATCTTGGTCGCCGCCTATCCGCTTGGCACGCTGATTGGTGCGCTTCCGGGCGGTCTCCTCGTCGCGCGGCTCGGTGACCGCGGCGTCGCGCTGCTCGGGCTGACCTTGATGAGTATCTCGACCCTCATCTTCGGCTGGGCTTCGGCGCCGGTCATCCTGGACGCTGCCCGGTTCGTTCAGGGGCTTGGCGGTGCCTGCACGTGGGCGGCCGGCCTGGCATGGCTGGCCACCGCGGCTCCGCCCGGCCGGCGCGGCGAGCTCATCGGCAGCGCGATGGCCGCCGCGGTCGGCGGGGCGCTGCTCGGCCCGGTGGTCGGCGCGGTCGCCAGTCATGTCGGCACCGGCCCCGCGTTCTCCGCCGCGGCGGTGGCTGGCGGAGTGCTGATGATTGCGTCGTTCGCGGTGCCGGCGCCGAAGGCGGCCGAACCGCAGGGCCTCAGCCAAGCATGGCCGGCCCTGCGCCACCTGGACGTCAGCGCTGGCTTGTGGCTGACCCTGCTGGCCGGCCTCGCGTTCGGGGTCATTGACGTGCTGGCCCCGCTGCGCCTCGGCCGGCTGGGTGTCGGGGCCACGCTCATCGGGATAACGTTCCTTGCCTCAGCTGCGATTGAAGCGAGCATCTCGCCGGTGACCGGCCGGCTGTCAGATCGCCGCGGCCCCATCGTGCCGATCCGGATCTCGCTGGCAATCGCCGTCGCCGTCAGCCTGCTGGCGCCGGTGTTGGCACCGGCACCGTGGCTTGTCGCGCTGCTCATCGTGGGGATGCCGGCCTACGGAACACTGTTCACGCCTGCGATGACGCTGCTCAGCGCAGGTGCGGACCGGCTTGGCCTCAATCAGGGCCTGGCGTTCGGGCTCGGCAACCTCGCGTGGGCCAGCGGCCAGGGCGTAGCCGCCGCAGCCGGCGGCGCGATCGCGCAGGCCACTACTGATTTTGTGCCCTACGCTCTGTTGGCTGCGATCTGCCTGGCAACACTGATTAGCCTCGGACCGGCCCGCGGGCTGATTGGTCGACGGCTGCGAGCTGGCCGGCCGAGAGCCACGGAGCAGCAGCCGGACTGCGGTTAGCTGCCGCCAGCTGTCGTCGCTGGGCCACCGCCCAGGCCCCGCATGCGTGCATGGCTGCATGGGCTCGGCAGTTCTGCATGAGGTCTGCACTTCTGCATGGGCTCGGCAGTTCTGCATGAGGTCCGTATGCGTTTTGCACCCGGCCGCTCGGCGCCGGTCAGCCCGGCTTAGCCTGGTCTTAGCGACTCTGGCGGCTGGCCGCCGGCCCGAGCAGCCCGCCGCTCCTGGAGGTGCAGCGATGCCCGGCCGTAACCAGATGCTCAGCCGCGACCGCCTAGTGGTCGTAGTCGGCCTGATCGCGCCGCTCGCGCTGGCGGCGGTACTCGTCCCGTTCCGGTCAAGCTTCGCCAACACCGACGCCGCGCTGGCGATGATCCTCATTGTCGTGGCAGTGGCAGCCGCCGGGAACCGGCTGGCTGGCTTCGTCGCCGCGGTTTCGGCGGCAGCGTGGTTCGACTTTTTCCTGACGCACCCCTACGAACAGTTCACCATCAACCGCGCCGCCGACATCGAGACCACGGTGCTGCTTGTCGTCATCGGTGCCGCGGTGACTGAGATCGCAGTCTGGGGGCGGCGCCAGCACTCGGCGGCCAGCCGCCGTGCCGGCTACCTGGACGGCATCAACGAGGCCGCGCGCGCCGTCGCCGCGGGTGACTCGCCGTCGGCGCTGGTCGAGCGGGTCGGCGCAGGGCTGAGCCAGCTGCTCTCGCTCCGCTCATCGGAGTTTCAGTACGGCATCGCGGGCATCGGCGGCCCGGCGCGGCTTGAGCACGACGGCCTGGTCACTCTGGCCGGCCAGCCTTATGACCCGCCGAACGGGGAATGGCCGCCCGACCTCGGGCTGGAGTTGCTCGTGGAAAGCGGCGGCAGGCTGCGCGGGCGGTACCTGATGCGGCCTGGTCAGCGCTGGCCGGCCCGCGAGCAGCTGCTTGTTGCGGTCGCGCTCGCCGACCAGGCAGGGGCTGCGCTAGCTGCCAGCCACCCGGCCGGCACTTAGCCGCGATCGCGGCCGCGACGGCCCGCAATTCCGGCGTTCGAGGCAGGTCCCTGTCGCCCGGTTAGCTGTTAGCCTCTGACCAAACAAGCGTTTGGTCAGCATCGCGACGCACCTGTGAGGTAACGATGGGCCGCCTCGACGGCAAGGTAGCGCTGATCACCGGCGGCGCCAGGGGCATGGGGAAGTCGCACGCCCGGCACTTCGTCGCCGAGGGTGCGCAGGTCGTGCTCGGCGACGTGCTCGATGACAAGGGCAAGGAACTGGCTGCCGAACTCGGCGACGACAACTGCCGCTTCGTCCACCACGATGTGACCAGCGAGGCCGACTGGGCGGCCGCGGTGGCGGCCACCACCGACGCCTTCGGCACCCTCAACGTACTGGTCAACAACGCCGGCATCCTGGCGCACAAGAAGATCGCCGACATGACGCTGGCCGAGTTCCGGCGAGTCATCGACGTGAACCTGATCGGCGAGTGGCTCGGCGTGAAGACCGTCATCGAGCCGATGAGCACAGCAGGCGGCGGCTCGATCATCAACATCTCGTCGGTGGAAGGCTTCACCGGCGCGGCCGGCATGTCTGCGTACAGCGCCAGCAAATTCGGCATCCGCGGGATCACCAGGTCGGCCGCTCAGGAGCTTGGCAAGCTCGGGATCCGGGTCAATTCCGTGCATCCGGGCGGCATCATGACGACCATGACGGCGACCGCGTTCGAGTCGTTCACCGACATCAGCGACGGCGAGGGCTTCATGCGCTCGCTGCCGATTGCCAGGTTCGCGAAATCGTCCGAGGTGTCGCCGCTGGTTGTCTACCTTGCTTCGGACGAATCGTCCTACTGCACCGGCAGCGAGTTCGTGGTCGACGGCGGCATGCTGTCCGGGCCTGGTTACTGATCGGAGGACCGAGACAAATGACCGGCGATACCAGGCTGGACGCTCGCGTCGCGATCGTCACCGGGGCAGGGAACGGGCTCGGCCGGGCCGAAGCAGTTGCGCTGGCCGCAGCCGGGGCGAGCGTCGTGCTGAACGACTTGCCCGGCGATGCCGTCGACACGGTCGCGGCCGAGATCGCGGCGGCGGGCGGCCGCGCGACGGTCAGTGCGGGCGACATCGGCGAGTGGTCTACCGCACAGGCGCTGCTCGAGACGGCGCTGCGCGAATTCGGCCGGCTAGACATCCTGGTCAACAACGCCGGCGTGCTTCGCGACCGGATGATTTTCTCCATGACGCCGGAGGACTGGGATCTGGTACTGCGCACTCACCTGCGCGGGCACTTCCTGACCAGCCGGGTGGCAACGGCGCACTGGCGCGAGCAGAGCAAGCACGCGGGCGGCCCGGTGTACGGCCGCATCGTGAACACCTCGTCCGAAGCTTTCTTGCTCGGCTCATCCGGCCAGCCGAACTACTCCGCCGCCAAGGGCGGGATCACCGCGCTGACACTGACGATTGCCCGTAGCTGCGCGCGGTACGGGGTGCGCGCCAACGCGATCTGCCCGCGGGCGAGGACCGCCATGACTGCCGATCTGATGGGCGCCGCGCCGTCCGACGGACCCGACCCGCTTGACCCGCGGTACGTCGCGCCGCTGGTGACCTACCTGTCCAGTCCGGCAGCCGGGAACATCAACGGCGAGGTCTTCATCGTCCACGGTGGCGTCGCAGCGGTCATGGCGCCGCCGGCTGTCAAGAGCACGTTCCTGGCTCATGAGCACGGATCGGCCGACGGGATGTGGACGCTCGACGCCATCGCCAGCGCCCTGGCTGGGTTCGCGACCGGGCCGGCCGACGCGGGGTTCCTGTGCGAGGACACGCTCGCACTTGCCAGTGAGACGATCGGCTTCGGCGGAGGTTAGCGGTGCCAAAGCAACGCGACCGGGTGCAGATGACGGCGGCCGAGGTCGCCGACATGCTGGCGGCCAATCGCAAGGTGCAGCTCGCGACCATCAACCCGGACGGCTACCCGCACCTGGTCACGATGTACTACACGTTGGTCGACGGCAAGATCGCCTTCTGGACCTACCGCACCTCCCAGAAGGCGGTGAATCTGGCCCGCGACCCGCGGATCAGCTGCCTCGTCGAGACCGGGACCGCATATTTCGACCTGCGCGGCGTCCAGATCCAGGGCACGGTCACCGCGATCACTGACCCCGCCGCCGTCTACCAGCTTGGCCTCGCCATCGGCAACGTGATGGGGAACGCCCCCGCCGGTGCCAGTGCCCCCGTGACGGTATCGATTGGCACCGGGGCAGCTGGGACGGCAGTCAGCGACTACGTGGCGAACGCCGCGCGCAAGCGGTACGGCTACATCGTCGAGCCGGTCAAGGTCATCTCCTGGGACCATTCAAAGCTCGAAGTTGCCGCAAGTCAGCAGCCTTAACCGGAACCGGTCGGGGTCATGCCACCGCTGGGTCTTCTGCTGTGACGGTCAGCTCGGCTGTCGCTTCGTGCCGGCGATGCAGCAGCAGCAGTAGGTAGAACACGGCAAAGCTGACGATTGACCAGTGTGCCCAGTCTTTAGCCAGGCCTGCCTTGTCGATCAGCGCAGCGCCTTGGTTCGCGGTCAGGAAACGCACTGGATAACCCTGCGCCAGCCCGAAGCATCTGGCGGGAAGCTGGGCGATGGTCGCTCCGGCCGGCCCGCAGCCCGGTATGGCTGCCCAGCCCATGCTGGCGAGGGACGCAAGGATCGCGAGCAGTCCGGCGAGCAACGCTGACAGCGGCATCCAGACCGGCGGCGTCCATCGCATCGAGGCTGCCGGCGACCAGTCGGGTGACGCGTCTCGCCGGGTGCGCTGATAGACAGCTGGGCTCACGAGCAGCGCAACCTGCGCCGCATAGATGGCGAGGAGCGCGAGCACGCCGAAGCTCCACAGACGCGGGCCGGTGAACGCGGCACCGCCAAACGAAATCATGCTCACCAGGATCAGGACGACCCTTGATGTCCGCCCGCCGCGCCAGACCCGCCACGCAAGGAATACCTCGAGCAGAAACCAGAGCAGCTGAGACTTCGCAGACGGGGATGAGTGCGAGACAGCCAGCGCGATGACACCGAGAACGAGGTACAAGGCAAGGAGCCTGCCGGGACTGTCACGCCAGATCCGTGCCATGGCGACCCGTCCCTCTCGCTATCCAGCACTGAGTCTACAAGCAGCGCGCCGGTGGTGCGAGGAGATCAGTTGCCCGTGAAGCGAGGACCCCGCGCCCGCTCGAGTCGGGCGCGGGGTCAATGCCGGTCTTCCTGCGTGGCGGCGGACCGGCGCGGTCAGCCCTGTCCGGAAGGGGACGGATCAGGACTCGTGGCCGGCAACGGGGCGGGCGAGCCTGTCGGGTGCGGGCCCGGACGCCCTGGATAGCGGTGATGACGGCGGCGGTGATGGTGCCGGTACTTGCCGGGCGTGACGGACGGGTGCGGCTTTGGTGTCATCGACGCGTGCGGCGTGCCGGACGGATGTGGTGCGGGCGTGCACGTCGGAGTCGGTCGGGGACTTGGTGTCCAGGACGCGTGCGGCTTTGGAGTCCAGGACGGATGCGGGGTGGCTGCCCCCGACGGGTGCGGCTTCGGAGTCCAGGACGGATGCGGTCTCGGTGTCCAGTGCGGGTGGGCCTTCGGCGCCCAGCAGCCGTGCCATCCGATGTGGTGGCGGAACGGCCGTCGGCCTTCGGCCCGGTGTGCGGCCTTAGCGTGCCCGGACGAGTGCGACACGCTGCGGTCAGCAGGTGCTCCGATGACATCATGTGCTAGTCGCTGGGCCGGAGCTGGCAGAGCCCCGGCGAATGCAGCCGTGGCCACGCCACCGACGGTGATGGCGACGGCTGCAGCCGCCACGGCAACTTTGGCGGACACGAGCGAGGTAATCAAAGCAGGCCTCCGGCGAGGTCGGGTGCGGCGGACTGGATCAGGCACGCCGGCTTGGTTCCGGAACTCCGCCATGGCGAACGCTTCGCCAGCTATCTCGTCGGCTGACGGGCCCGCCCTGAGGGCAGCGAGAACGTCGGCGGCGGGCTGCAGTCCCGCCGCCAGGTCGTCCGGCATTTCCGGTCCCGCCAGCATGGCGGCAAGCGCCGCGTCCTCGATCGCGGACGCGTCCTGTCGGCCTAGCCACGGGAAGTTCGGCATGTCACTGTCCGAAACGCCATGGCCCGTCACAGCGTTACACCTGCCTCTGCGGCGATCTGCGCGAGGCGCCGCAGACCGCGGTGCGCGGCTACTCGCACTGCTCCCGGACTGCGCCCCACCAACCGGGCGACGGCTTCGGTTTCCAGTCCGGCGACGACTCGCAGCAAGATCACTTCTGCCTGCAGCGGCGGCAGTTGTGTCAGCATCGCCATGGCGGCCCTGGTGCTGAGCCTCTCCAGCGCCTCGTCGGCGGCGTCTGCCGAGCGCGGCAGCGCGGCAAGCGGCACCTCGTCGATCTGGATGGCAGGCTTGCGTGCCTTGCGGCGGCGCTCATCGATCACCAGGCGCCGGCTGGTGGTGAATACCCAGGCCCGCCAAGCCTGCTCGTCACCGCGGAATCGGCTCAGGCCGCGCAGCGTCTTGACCCAGGTCTCGGCGGCGATATCCTCGGCCACCTCCGGAGCGATAACCCGCAGGTAGCGGAGTAAGGCGGGGTTCGTATCCCGCCACAGGCGCGAGAAGGCCGGCTCGCTGCCGTCCTGTGCCGCGGCCAGCATGGCCGCGAAGCCTTCGCCGATCACACGGCTGAGTATCAGCGGGTGGTCAGCCTGTCCGCAGCGGAATCACGATTTATGGCTGGCTGCTACACCATCTCGTCGGTGGTCGGGATCAGCACGGTCTTGACTTCCGTGTAGGCCTCGATCGCGGTCCGGCCGCCCTCGCGGCCGATGCCGGACTGCCGGTAGCCGCCGAACGCGGCATGCGGCTCAAGGCCGTAACCGTTAATGCCCACGGTCCCGGCCCGAAGCGCCTTGGTCATCCGCAGCGCTCGCTTGATGTCGGATGTCCATACGGTCGCGGCGAGGCCGTACTCGGTCGTATTGGCGATCTTGATGGCCTCTTCTTCATCGGTGAACGGGATCACCGACAGCACCGGGCCGAAGATCTCCTCACGGGCAATCGTCATCTCGTTGGTCACATCCGTGAACAGCGTGGGCGAGACGAAGTTCCCGGCTGCCAGGTCACCGTCGCCGCGAGTGCCGCCGCAGACCAGGCGGGCGCCTTCCTCCTGCCCGGTACCGATCAGGCCGAGCACGCGGTCTAGCTGGCGGGTGTTGATCAGGGGCGAGGAGGTCACCGCCGGGTCGAACGGATTTCCGTAACTGACCATCCCGGCGATCATCTCGGCCATGCCGTTGAATTCATCGACCTTGTCCCTGTGGACCAGTGCCCTGGTTTGCGCCAGGCAGACCTGACCGGACAAGCCGAGCGTCACGGTTCCCATGGTCAGCGCGGCCGCGGTGCCGGCGTCGCCGTCGGCGAACACGAGCGCCGGGCTCTTGCCGCCGAGTTCCAGGCTGACCCGCTTGAAGGTGCCTGCCGACGCCTCGATGATCTTCCGGCCGACCGCCCGGCTGCCGGTGAAGGAGATCTTGTCGACCATCGGGTGATTGATCAGCGCATCGCCGGTGGGATCGCCCGGCCCGGTTACCACGTTGAGCACGCCGGCCGGCAGTCCGGCTTCCTCGATCAGCCGCACGAGCCGCAGCACAGCGAATGTCGCGTACTCCGATGGCTTCAGTACGACTGTGCAGCCCGCCGCGAGGGCCGGGGCGAGCTTCTGCGCGGTGAGCAGCAACGGCGCGTTCCACGGCACGATCGCGGCGACGACGCCGATCGGCTCGCGCAGCGTCATGACCAGGTGATCGCCACCCTGGTAAGGCGGCAGCGTCTCGCCCGCGAGCTTGTCCACCCAGCCGGCGTGATGGTCGAACACGTCCGCGACGAATGCGGCTGACATCCCGTACACGGCGCCGAAGCTCAGCGGCACGCTGTTGTCGAGGGCCTGCAGCCCGAGCAACTCATCGCCATGAGCGCGAACCAGGTCCGCGATGCGACGCAGGATCCGGATCTTCTCGGTGGCACGGGACCGGGGCCACGGCCCCTCGTCAAACGCAGCCCGCGCAGCGCGCACCGCGCGGTCCACGTCAGCGGGACTGGCGACCGGGAACGAGGCGACATCCTCGCCGGTCGCTGGATGGCTGTGCGTCCAGGTCTGCTCGGCCGAGCCAGGGCCCCAGGCCCCGTCGATCAGCAACTCGCCATCGGTAAGGCCGACCTCGTCCCGGTGCGTCTTGATCGAAGCAACCATCGCGTGCCCCTCTGACTGGAACGTGTTCTACTTCCTCGGAGGGTATACCGACGGTGTTGCCGAGCGATATAGCCGCTGCGGGGCGGCGCTGTCCGAGAGTGCTCTGCTCAGGCGGGCACTGGTATCAGGCGGGAACGTCCGCGTTCGCCGCGAACGGTTGCGGCACCTCGGGCAGTACGGTCTCGAAGTACGATCGCGCCGCCGCGGTCGTGCCGACATCCCGGCCGGCTGCCTCAGACATGTACCAGCGATGCTCGAGGATCTCGTGGAAGATCTCCGGTGGCGCCAGGCGCCCGCGGAGCCGGCTCGGGATGGAACTGACGACCGGGTCGTAGACCTCCTCAAGCCAGCGGTGCGCGGCGACGATCTCCGATACCGGCTGGCCTTTCTTCTGTTCCAGGTAGCCGCGGAAGCTGGCGATGTCGTTGAGCAGCCTGCGCGCCTGGTTGTCATCGGCGGTGATCCCGGTCTTGCGGAACAGGTTCCGGCTGTGCTGGCCGGACTCGGCAACCCTGGTGCGGATCCGCAGCCGGGTGCCCTCCGGCGCTGGAATCAGCTCCACCTCGTCCGCGTCGTAACCAAGCTCGTTCAGCCTGCGCAGCCGCTTGGCGATCCGGTGCCGCTGCTCATCCGGCGGGATGATCTCCTCGCGGGTGAGCTCAAGCCACAGTCGCTCGTACCGCTGCCTTAGCTCCTCGCTCACCTCCACCGGGTGGACGTCGGCCGGCAGCAGTTCGCCCGCCTCCAGGTCCATCAGTTCGCCGCACACCCGCTCGACGGCTATCTCCAGGTCAAAGGCACGCTGGCCGTCGGTCAGCGACGGATGCCGCTCGCTGGTCTCGGCATCAACCAGGTATGCCTCGAACGAGCCGGCGTCGGCACGGAACAGCGCGTTGGACAGCGAGCAGTCGCCCCAGAAGAACCCGGTCAGGTGCAGCCGGACGAGGAGTTCGACCAGCGCGTCGAGCAGCCGGTCGGTGGCCGGCCCGCCCCGCGGGCTGGAGAAGACGGCCCGGTAGGTGCTGGCGTAGTCGAGGAACCTCGTCACGAGGATGGCGTCGGCGTCGGCATCCGGCCCGCGGTCGACGACGATGCCGTCGACCTGGACCGCCGGGATACTCTCATCCGCCAGCTCGCGGAGCAGCCGGTACTCGCGCCTTGCCAGGTTTTCGCTGATCGACTTAAGCGCGAACAGCTTGCCGTCGTCGGCGACGAACCTGACGACGTGCCGGGAGATGCCGCGCTGCCTGATCTCCACCAGGCGCTCGTCCTGCCAGTCCGCGAGCGGCTGGTCCCACGGCAACGTCAGCAGTCCGGTCATGTCGCTGGCCGGCGGACTGAATACAAACCGCATGACTCAATTGTCTACGCCGCGGACTGATGATTGCCGGGTTCGGCGCTCATTTGGTACATTCGCGGACCACCTCACAGCCAGGGGCGCGCATGATCGGGATACCCGGTGCTACTAACGGTAGCCAGACGCTGGCCGCGCGACTGCAGCCGTACCTGCGGCCCGGTGAGGAACTGCTGTGGTGCGGCCGGCCCGATCCGGCCGTGTTCTTTAACGCCACCGACGTGATTGCGATCCCGTTCGGCCTCGTCTGGCTCGGCATCGGCGTCGCCATCCAGCAGGGCGCGTCAGCAGTGGGCGCACCGCAGTTGCTCCTCCTGCCAGCCGACCTGTTCGTGGCGATCGGCATCTATCTGGTAGCCGGCCGGTTCATTAGGCGCTGGATAACCAAGCGCAGGACCGTGTACGGGATTACTAGCGACCGGGTCCTCGTTCAGATGGGCCGGTACTTTCGCGCAAGCCCGGTTAAGGGCGGCTCGATGGCGGTGCGCCGCGGCAGGCGCGGCCGTCATGGCACGGTCGTGTTCGAACCATTCGGCTCGTATGTCGTCAGCCAGCCCGGACTCATGACCGGACCGCCGATGGCAGGCACCGGCGTGCCGACGATCGGACCGTTGACCAGCCGGCGAGTAGCCCCAGGCCAGATAAGGTTCGCGGACGTGGCCGATCCGGACGCCATGCTGGCAGCGATCGACCAGGCCAAGTCGGTGTTACCGGCTGGGCAGTCGTTGACCGCGCCATAGGCTGACGCCGTGGCTGGACGAGAAATGACCCTCGACGGCGTCATCGGTGAGCTGCGATCAGGGATGACGATCGGGATCGGCGGCTGGGGCTCGCGGCGCAAGCCGATGGCGCTCGTCAGGGCGCTCGCCGCCGCGGACCTGACCGATCTGACGGTCGTCAGCTATGGCGGTCCCGACGTGGGGCTGCTGGTCGCAGCCGGAAAGGTCCGGCGGATCGTCACCGGGTTCGTGTCGCTGGACTCGATCCCGCTAGAGCCGCATTTCCGGCGGGCGCGGCAGTCCGGCGCTGTCGAGCTCACCGAACTCGACGAAGGCATGTTGCACTGGGGGCTGCTGGCAGCAGCGCACCGGCTGCCGTTCCTGCCGATGCGCGCTGGACTTGGTTCGGACGTGCTGCGGGTCAACCCGCAGCTGCGGACCGTGCGATCTCCGTACGGAGACGGTGAGCAGCTCGTCGCAGTGCCGGCGCTGCCGCTCGACGCCGCCTTCGTGCACATGAACCTGGCGGACGCAGCCGGGAACGGCCAGTACCTCGGGCCGGACCCGTATTTCGACGACCTGTACTGCCTGGCGGCCGAGCGCGCCTACATGTCTTGCGAGCGCATTGTCGCGACGCGGGAGCTGCTGGCGGGCGGGCCGCCGCAGAGCCTGCTGATCAACCGCGCGATGGTGGCTGGCGTGGTGGAGACTCCGCACGGCGCGCACTTCACCAGCTGCGTTCCCGATTACGACAGGGACGAGGCGTTCCAGGCCCGGTACGCGAGTTCGGCCGCGAGCCCGGAGGCCTGGGCGCAGTTCGCTGCCGAGTTCCTGTCCGGCGGGGAGGCGGGTTATCAGGCGGCCGTAGCGCGATCCGGCGCGGGCTCCGGCCTGACGATCCCGGCGGACAGGGCGCGGGCATGAGTCCCGGCAAGCCGACACTCGCGGAGATCTGCGTGGTCGCGTGCGCGGAAGCGTGGCGCGGCGACGGAGCCATCCTGGCTAGCCCGACCGGCGTTATCCCGACTCTGGGCGCCCGGCTCGCGCAGCTGACCTTCGAGCCGGAGCTGCTGCTGACCGACGGGGAGGCGATGCTGCTAGCGCCTGCCGGGCACGACGGCGACAGCAGCGCGCGCGACGGCCGCGTGACCGAGGGCTGGCTGCCGTTCCGCCAGGTATTCACGATGCTCGCGGCAGGTAAGCGGCACTCGATGATGGGCGCTTCGCAGCTTGACCAGTTCGGCAACCAGAACATCTCCAGCATCGGCGACTGGGCGCTGCCCAAGGTCCAGCTGCTTGGTGTCCGCGGAGCCCCGGGCAATACCGTCAATCACCCGGTGAGCTACTGGGTACCACGACACTCGCGCCGGGTCCTCGTGGAACGGGTCGACATGGTTAGCGGTGTCGGCTACGATCGCGCGGCAGGCCTGGCGGTGCAGACCAGGAAATTCCACGAGCTGCGGCGCGTCGTGACCAACCTGGCAGTTCTCGATTTCGGCGGGCCTGATCACTCCATGCGGCTGCGGTCGGTTCATCCTGGCGTCTCGGTATCCGATGTCGCCGACGCCACTGGTTTCCTGCTCGCGGCGCCGTACCAGGTCCCGCAGACCCGGCTGCCGACCACGGCGGAACTGACCCTGATCCGCGAGCGGCTCGACCCGGACGCGCGCCGCGACGGGGAACTAACGTAACTGACCTGGCCGGCTAGAAGCGGGCGACGAACCGGCGCTGCCACGGGGTCTCTACCGCTCCGGCCGCGTAGTTCTTGCGTACGTAATCGACGGCCTGATCGCTACGCACTCCGTCGAGCACGGCCATGCAGGCGAGCGCCGTACCGGTGCGCCCGTGCCCGCCGGCGCATGCGACCTCCACGCGTTCGGTCTCCGCGCGAAGCCACGCTTCCCGCAGCGCCTCCGCGGTCGCCGCCGGGTCGGCGGGCAATCCGAAGTCCGGCCAGCGAAGCCACCGGCTTTCCCAGGCCACCGGCGCTGGCCGGTGGCCAAGCAGGTAGAGCGCGAAGGCGGGTTGCGGGCCGTCGGGGACAGGATGGCGCAACGCGCGGCCGCGTACGAGCCGGCCGGAGGGCAGCGCGAGCACCCCGGCCGCCGCGGGCGCCCAGGTGGCAGTCGCCGCGTCACCGTCTCCCTGTGTCGTTGCGTCGCTGTGCACAGAGTTGGTTCCTTGCTCAGCCCGACTCGGCCCGCCGGTTGCCTGTGAGCACGATCCAGACCGGGCCAGGCGCGAAATTCATCGGCTGGCCAGACATCGTGGTGAAGGTGGTTCCGCCGGCCATGCGACGCCGGGACCAGCGGACCTGATAGGCCTTCCCGTTGCGCAGCACTGTCGCGGTCCCGTGCCCGAAGGTGCTCGCGAAGGGCGGCCGGCGGCCGTATTCCTTGTAGTTGGAGGTCCGCACGAGGGTGTGCTGTATCACGACGGTGGCGGCGGACATCTGCCGGTGTTCGGTGGTGGCTGCCCTGGCACCGTCGATCCAGACGAGCCAGCGTCCCTGTTTGGCTGACCAGGTGAACCGGTACGAGGCGGCAGGGTAGGACACCGATACCGATGAGGTACGGCGGCCACCTGGATTCGGCGAGCCGAACCTGAACCCGATGCCATGCGCCTTACTGGCCCCCTTAGCTTCGGCCAGCAACGTGCGGGTGTTCGCATACAGGTTGTAGGGCGCGATCCGGTTGTAGTTCCGGTAATAGCCGCCTACCAGCCCGGCGTACAGGTCCACGATCCTTCTGTCGTGCTCGATGACCCCGGTCAGGCGCGGCTGGGCTCCCGACCACGCGAACGCCGGCCGGCCGAACTGCCTGAGCAGTTCCAGGTCGTCCGATCTGGCGCTGCGGACCGGGCCGATGACCGGCGGAATGTGCGAGGAGAAGATCGCTAGGAAGCGGGTGAGGCCGCCCTCGACCGGCAGCACGTACACGATGTCCGCGTCGGTGATACCAGTCTGCGGCCGTGCGTACACGATGTTGTCGATCTTCACCGCGAGCACCCGCTGCAGCGACTTCACTGGCTCTCCGGTGAACGGGGACCGCAGCTGAGCCGGGGCTTTCCGGGTCGGGGTGGGAGTCGGGGTCGGGGTCGGCGGCGGGGCGGCCTTGAATACCGGGGCCGGCGTGCTGCCGATGGCCAGGCCAATGCCGACGGCGGCAGCCACGCCCGCGATCGCTCCTGCCGCCGAGAGGACGATCTTCTTGCGCGTCCAGTTCATCCCTGCCACGTCTGCCATTGTGCCTGGTAGTTGGCACTGCGTCGGCCCGCGCAGGAAACTCCCGAAAGTCTTTGGCGGCTGATGTCGAACCAGAGCTTGCCTGTTCGACGCACCGGTGAGAGCGCGGCCGGCGAGGACCGTGCAGGCAGACAGAGCAGAAAGGACAGCGGAGATGAAGTTCTTCGGGTACACCATGGGCGACCCGAACGCACCAATCGAGCCCGCCAGCCCCGAGATGTACGAGCGGATGAGCGCGTTCGTGGAGGAGGCGACCAAGGCAGGGGTGCTGCTGGCAACCGGCGGCCTCGCGCCGCTGACCGAGGCCGTCAAGGTCAAGTACTCCGGCGGCGAGTTCACCGTGCTTGACGGTCCGTTCTCCGAGGCCAAGGAGCTGGTCGGCGGCTGGGCACTGATGGAGACCAGGGACGTCAGTGAGGCGATCGAGTGGACCAAGCGGTTTCTGACGATCGCCGGTGACGGCGAAAGCACGATCCGGCAGGTCTACGGACCGTGACCGGGTCGCTGCGGGGCGAACCGGTCCTGGCCGAGGCCGGTTTGCCCCGCAGCGCGCGCGGTGGTGTGATCGGGTGGCGTGACCGACGCCCGGACGCAAGCGGCGATCGAGACGGTGATCAGGCTGGAATCGGCCCGCCTGATCGCCGGACTGGCGCGCTACACCGGCGATATCGGGCTGGCCGAAGACCTGGCCCAGGATGCCGTCGTGGCCGCGCTCGAGCAGTGGCCCGCCGAGGGCGTGCCACGAAATCCCGGTGCCTGGCTGACGACCGTCGCCAAGCGGCGCGCGATCGACTTCTTCCGCCGTAGCAGCGACCTCAGCAGGAAATACGCCGAGCTCGGCCGCAGCCTGGCAGCCGCCGGCGGGGAGGCCGTGACGCCGGATTTCGACCAGGCGTTCTCCGACGACATCGACGACGACCTGCTCAGGCTGATCTTTACCGCGTGCCACCCGGTGCTGAGCGTGCCGTCCAGGGTGGCGCTCACGCTCCGGCTGCTCGGCGGCCTGACCACGGCCGAGATCGCGCGCGCCTACCTGGTGCCCGAGCCTGCGATCGCTCAGCGCATCGTGCGGGCCAAGAAGGCGCTCTCGGCGGCGAGTGTCCCGTTCGAGGTGCCGTCATCCGACCAGCGCCCCGTCCGGCTGGCCTCGGTGCTCGAGGTGATCTACCTGATTTTCAACGAGGGATATGCCGCCACCGCCGGGGATGACTGGATGCGGCCCGCGCTGTGCGCCGAGGCGGTCCGGCTCGGCCGCGTGCTGGCGCAGCTCGCGCCCGCCGAACCCGAGGTGCAGGGCCTGGTAGCGCTGCTGGAGATCCAGGCGTCCCGGATCCCGGCCCGGACTGATGCGGCGGGTGAGCCGGTCCTGCTACTCGACCAGGACCGGTCCCGGTGGGACCGGCTGCTCATCAACCGCGGCCTGGCGGCGCTGCAACGGTGCACGGACCTGCGCGGGGAACGGGGTCCTTACGCGCTGCAGGCCTCGATCGCGGCCTGCCACGCCCGTGCTTTCCACCCCGAGGAGACCGACTGGGCTGAAATCGTCGCGCTCTATGAGGTGCTGGCCGAGGTGATGCCGTCGCCAGTCGTCGAGCTCAACCGGGCGGTAGCGATCTCCATGGCCTTCGGACCGGAGGCCGGCCTTCAGCTGGTCGATCAGCTTACGGCCGAGCCGTCACTGCGGAGTTATCATTTGCTGCCGAGCGTGCGCGGTGACCTGCTGCGCAGACTCGGCCGCGAGGAAGAGGCGCGGGCGGAGTTCGCCCGGGCGGCCGCGCTCACGAACAACGAGCGGGAGCGGCGGTTGTCCGCCGAGCGTGCCAGGGAGCCGTCCGCTGACCAGGACCTGCCCAACACCTGATTAACACCGCGCTTGAGCGTGGGATCATGGACAGCATGGCCGACTCCTTCGCTGCCCGGTTCGCGGCTGTCCGGTCCGCGCAGGGGCCGCTGGTCTGCGGGCTCGATCCGGCCGGCGAACTGCTGGACAGCTGGCGCCTCGGCGACACCCCGGACGGTCTGGACCGGTTCGCCGACATCATGCTCGAAGCGGTGACCGGCACGGCGGGCCTGATCAAACCGCAGTCGGCGTTCTATGAGCGGCATGGCTGGCGCGGCATCAGGACACTGCAGCGGCTAGTCAGCAGCGCTCGCGCGTCCGGGTTGCTCGTGATCCTGGACATCAAGCGCGGCGACGTCGGATCGACGAACGACGCCTACGCGGAGGCCTACCTCGGCAAGGGCGCGCCGCTAGCGGCCGACGCCATTACCCTCCATCCCTATCTGGGCCTGGCAGCCATGGGAGCTTTCGTGTCACGGGCCGAACAGGCCGGCAGCTGCCTGCTGGTTGTGACGCGGTCGTCGAACCCGGAGGGCAGGGCAGTGCAGGCTGCGGTGGCCCGGTCCGGAGTCACGGTCGAGGAAGAACTGCTGCGGGAGATCGGCGCGCTCAACGAGCGCCTGGCGCCCGGCCGGATCGGACCGGTGGGCGCGGTCGTCGGGCCGACTCACCTGAGCCCGCGGCTCGACCTGGCGGCTGCCAACTGCCTGTTCCTCGCGCCCGGAGTCGGCGCCCAGGGCGCGACACCGGCGGACGTGGCGTCGGTGTTCGCCGACTGCCCGGACCGGGTCATGCCGAGCGCCTCCAGGTCCCTGCTGTCGGCCGGCCCGGACACCGGCCGGCTACGAGAGGCGATCGCGGCGCTCGCGGCCGACTTCCGCGCACTGCTGCCCGGTTAAGTCGGCCGCGACGCCGGTCGTGGGCGTTCCCTGAAACTAATCCCGTCAGCCGGTGTAACCGGGAATGCCAGTTCCCGAGATCGTGGTGCTCACGTGCAGGTAGACCGGTCCCTTCCGGGCGCAGGCACGGAAGGAGAACGGGAACTTGATCGAGGCGAAGTCGCCGGGCGCGTACACGCGCAGGGCGTCGGCCGTGGCCGGGCGGCAGGCGGCCCGGGAGAAGTTGCCGACATCGGTGATCTGCAAGACGGCGTGAGTGGTCTGGTAAGGCTGCAGCGTCACGGTCAATTCGGTGTAGGCGTGGTTGCGCGCGGCCGTGCTGCCGAGCTGCCTGCCGTTGCGGCCAAGCGCCGACACGCCAGGGAACCCGTACAGCGTGCAGGCGTGACCGGAAACATTGGAGATCTCAAGCTGGTAGTAGGTGCTGCCCGCGGTCGCGCCACCGGGAACGCCCAGCCACGCGGTCAGTGAGCTACGGGCGCATCGCGGGGTGGCCAGGGCATGGGTCCCCGTCGTAGTCGCGGCCGAACTAGCCGTGGCGGAACCAGCCGTCGCGGAACTAGACCCGGCGGATGAGGCCAGGGCAACGGCCGGCAGCAAGACCGCGGCGCTCGCGATCGCTGCGGCCATGATCGTGCGGCGCGGTGATCGGGTCATCAGCTTCATGGTGTGCTCCTTAGTGAGTAGCGCTGATGGCCCTATGACGCCGTTGATGCCGCGGCGGTTGGACTGCTAAGCGGCAGGCGGGCCGACGGCGTGTCGCGGCTCGCCAGCAGAACGGCCGGGTCGTAACTTGAGACAGCTGCTAGCTGGCACCGCCAGGCGGCGGGAACACGAGCTGTAGCCGTCGACAGGAGCTTTCATGATCTTCATCACCGCTAAGTTCCGGGTCCTGCCGCAGTACGCCGACTCCTGGCCGGAGATTACCGGGCCGTTCACCAGAGCCACCCGGGCCGAGCCGGGCTGCCTGTGGTTCGAGTGGTCAAGGAGCGTCGATGACCCGAACGAGTATGTGCTGGTCGAGGCGTTCCGCGACGACGCTGGAGCCGACCACGTGCAGTCCGAGCACTTTGCCGAAGCGCAGCGAACTATGCCGCGTCACCTCGCGGCGACGCCGAAGATTGTCAACTTCACCATCCCGCAAGACGACTGGTCGCGGCTCGGTGAGATGGCGGTGCCTGGCGGCGACTAACCGGGGTCGGCGACTAACCGGGGTTGAGGCCGAGCGCGCCGGCCAGCTCGGTGTAGCCAGGCAGCGGGTCAGCGTCGGCTTCGGTCAGCAACTGGATGCACACGTGGTCGGCGCCTTGCTCCAGGTGCCTGGTGAGCTGAGCCGCGACCTGGTCAGGACTGCCGTGCGCGACGAGCGCGTCGATCAGCCGGTCGCTACCGCCGCCCGTGCTGGTGGCGTCCGTGCTGGTGGCGCCCGTGCTGGTGGCGCCCGCGCTGCCGGTGACTGCCAGGTCCTCGTCGGTGAAGCCGAGGCGGCGCAGGTTCGAGGTGTAGTTGACCAGGTGCAGGTAGGGATTGGTGACGCGCTTGCGGCCTAGTGCGCGCGCCCGTGTCGCATCGGTGTCGACCACGGCCTTCTGCTCGGGCGCCAGCAGCCGGTCGGGGCCGAGAATCTCGCGTGCCATCCGGGTGTGCTCGGCCGGCACCAGATAGGGGATCGCGCCGCCGGTATGGCTGGCAGCCAGCCGCAGCACCCTCTGGCCGAGCGCGGCGAGCACGATGCGATGAGCGGGAACGCCGCCCGCGACGAGCTGGTCCACGTACGTCGCAAGGGTGTCGTAGGGGCTGGCATACTGCTGCGTCGCTTCCGGGTGACCAGCGCCGATGCCCAGTACGAAGCGATCGGGGTGCTTCGACTGGACTCGGGCGTACGAACGCGCGACTGTGGCGGCGTCGTCCTTCCACATATTCACGATGCTGGTACCGACGTTCAGCGTGGTCGTCGCGCTGAGGAGCTCATCGGCGAAGGCGAGGTCGCCGTCGGGCGAGCCGCCGAGCCACAGGGCGCCGTAGCCGAGCCGTTCGAGAGCGGCGGCCAGCTCGGGCGTCGACTGGGTAACGCTTCGCCAGATACCGAACTTGCCGAGCCGGCCAGCCAGCTCCGATGTCATCGGTCCTCCTTCGACGGCGCAGCCACGTATCCCACCATCATGCTCGCGCGGCCTTTCCCGCTGGCCTGCTGCCCTGATCTCGCGCTGCCAGCTAGATACCCATGAGCCTGGCCATTAGCTCCATCTGCTGGTCGAAGAACTCAGCCCTGGCGTCGATGACGTTGTTGAACTGGCCGAACAGCTCGAAGCTGACCACGCCGAACAGCTGCAGCCAGCAGGTCAGCCCCGCATGCATGAGCTCTTCAGGCAGCCCGGGCGCGATCCCGTCACGGGTCCGAGCCAAGTCGGCCAGTACGGCCTCGGGCACGGGCCCCGACGGCAGGAAACCAGGCCCGGTGACCGCCCCGGATGTGTACCCGTCGGTCAGGATGCGCGCCAGCACTGCCGGCGTCCTGGCAGCCGCTGCGATCGTGTCTTGCGGGGCGGCGTATCCCGGCACCGGACTGCCGTAGAGCAGCGCGTATTCGGCTGGATTCACCAGCGCCCAGTCCCGGACAGCGTGAGTAGCGCTGAGCCACCGGGCCCGAAGCTGAGCCCGGTCGGTCACCGCTGCGTCGGCCGATTCCACCGCCTCCCCGAGCGCGTTATAGCCGTCGAGTATGAGCGCGGTCAGGAGGTCGTCCCGGCTGGCGAAATACCGGTAGAGGGCCGACGACACCATGCCCATGTCGCGGGCGACGGCGCGCAGCGACAGGTTCGCCCCGTCGGCCGCCAGATGGCGGCGCGCGACCGCCTTGATCTCGTCGATCATCTCTGCCCGGACCCTGGCCCGGATGGATGCTGCCGGCATAGCCAAGATTATTGCACACATTCGAGAGCACTGCTCTTGCATCTGCCCGGCATATGTGAGACTGTTGCTTACAACAGAGAGCAGTGATCTCACCAAGTAAATCTGCTCGCACCAGGACAGGAGACGGAAGTGTCCGAGCACGTCATTGTCGGAGCAGGCGCAGTTGGATCAGCGGTCGCCGAGCTACTTGCGGAGCGCGGCGAGCACGTCCGCGTCATCAGCCGGCGTGGCACCGGGCCCGAGCATCCCGCGATCGAGCGAGTCGCCGCCGACGCGACTGACGCGGAGCGGCTGACTGAGCTATCGGCTGGGGCCGCCGCGCTCTATAACTGCGCGAACCCGCGGTACCACCAGTGGTTCACTGACTGGCCGCCGCTGGCCGCCGCGCTGCTCACCGCCGCGGAGCGCAGCGGGGCTGTGCTGGCTGCGATGAGCAACCTGTACGGCTACGGGCCGGTGGACGGTCCGATCGGCCAGAAGACGCCGCTTGCCGCCACTCATCCCAAGCTCCGGCTGCGGGCACAGATGTGGCAAGACGCGCTCGAGGCTCACCAGGCAGGCCGGATCCGGGCGACTGAAGTGCGCGCCAGCGACTACATCGAACAGAACTCGCTGCTGTCCACCGCGATCGGCAAGCCGCTGCTGGCTGGCTCACGGGCGTACTCACCCTGGCCGCTCGACGTGCCGCACAGCTGGACATCGATCGGCGACAGTGCCCGTGCCCTGGTAACGGTCGCGGCCGACGAGCGCTCACTCGGCCAGGCATGGCTTGTTCCCACTGGCCCGGCGCTCACGGTCCGGCAGCTGGCGACCCGCTTCGCCGAAGTCAATGGCGCGCCGGCCGCCAAGCTGACGGCCATCCCTTACCCGGTGATGTGGACAGCCGGCGTGTTCTCGCCGCTGATCAAGGAACTGCGGACCACGCGGTATCAGTTCACCGCCCCGTTCGTGGTCGACTCCAGTGCCACCACGCAGATGTTCGGCCTCCGGCCGACACCGCTCGATGATGCGCTGCGGGACGCAGCCGCACGGCTGCAGGGCTAGCCGCGGGATATCTGGGTCAGCCCGGGACGGTGAGCTCGGGCTGCTCCGGACCCGGCAGGATGTCAAGGCGCTCCTCGCCCGTGCGCAGCGCCCGCAGGATGACCTTGCCGGCATACTCCGGGCTGTGAGCCGCCGGGCCGCGACGGTTATCCCGGCCCGGCAGGAAGCGGCCGCCGGCGAACTCGGTCGCGGTAATGAACGGGACGACCAGCGAGACGGCGATGCCGTCGCCGGCAAGTTCCTGCCTGGCTACCGCGGTCAGCATGTTGACGGCCGCCTTGGTCGCGGCGTAGGCGCCTGCGCCTGGCATCACCATCCTGGTCGTGCCCGAGCTGACGTTCACGATGCGCCCCGAGCCCTGAGCGCGCATGGCCGGGAGCACCGCCTGCGTCATCGCGACGACGCTGATCACGTTGACATCGAGCACACTGGCGAATTCGCCCAGGTCGAGGGCGTCAAGCGGCTGGTGCAGGGCGACGCCGGCGTTGTTCACCAGCCCGTCGACCCGGCCGTGGCGGTCCAGCGTCAGGTCGACCAGGCGCGCGATGTCGGCCAGATCGGTGACATCGGTGCGCACGGCCAGTGCCCCGCCGAGAGCCTGGCCAAGCTCGGTGATCCGGTCTGCCCGCCGCGCCGCCAGGACAGGACTAGCGCCGGAGTCGTGCAGCAGCCTGGCGGTTGCCGCCCCGATGCCGGACGATGCGCCGGTCACGATCACTACCTTGCCGCTGAGGTCAGAAGGGTCCATGCGGCTCAGTCTGAAGCCAGGACGGCCCGCTCTAGCAGCCGGGGCCGGACTTGACGCTCATCGTGGCCGTCGGGACCAGATACCGCGCGAAGTGTCACAGTGTGGTTAAACCTCGCTGCCGCCTCTCACAAATCGGGCTGAACAGCCGTATAAAAAATGCAAGAAGTCGAGACTTTCTCTCGCCGCAGGCGCCCCGGGCCGAAGGAGTTGTCGCATGCGCAGGACTCATCGACTAGCAGCGGCAGCCGCCGCGCTAGCACTGACGACCCTCGTGGCGGCCTGCGCGGTCGGCGGCGGAGGCACGATCGGCGGTGGCTCCGCGGTGAAGGGGCAGAAGATGAAGGGCGGCACCGTCACCATCGCCGAGGTGGGCGCATCGCCGAACGACATCTTCCCGATGCTGCCGGCGACCAACTCCAACGGCTATAACGGCGTCCTCACTCTGGGCCTGTGGCCCCCGCTGGTGTACTCGGGCGACGGTGCGAAGTCAGCCCCAAACCCGCAGGAGAACCTGTACAGCTCGCTGAAGTACTCCGACGGCGACAAGGTCATCACGATCGACCTCAAGCCGTGGAAGTGGTCCGACGGCGAGCCGATCACCAGCCGCGACTTCACCTTCGTCTACAACCTGCTCAAGGCGAACTACAACGACTGGTTCGACTACGTCGCTGGTCTGTTCCCGGTAGACGTGGCCAAAGTGAGCACGCCGAACGCCCACACGGTCGTGCTCGACCTCACCCGTTCGTACAACCCGACGTTCTACACCGACAACGTGCTCGCCACGATCCCGCTGCTGCCCCAGCACGCCTGGGACAAGACCTCGGCCTCCGGCAAGGTCGGCAACTATGACGAGACCAAAGCCGGCGCCAAGGCAGTGTGGAACTTCCTGCAAGGCCAGGGCACGAAGATGGGCACCTTCGCCACGAACCCGCTCTGGCAGGTCGTCGACGGCCCGTGGAAGCTCGCCGCATTCCAGAGTTCCGGCTACTACGCCTGGGTGCCGAACAAGAGCTACTCAGGCCCGGACAAGCCGGTGCTGAACAAGGTGATCTGGACGCCGTTCACCACCGACACGTCCGAGATGGACACGCTGCGCTCCGGCACCAGCCTCGACCTGGCACAAGTGCCGCTGAACGACGTCCGGCAGATTCCGGCGCTGAAGTCCGAGGGCTACTCGGTGGCGCAGGTGCCCGCGCCTGGCGTGGCGGAGATTCTGCCCAACTTCTACGCTCCGGTCGCGGGCATGCTGTTGCGCCAGCTGTACATCAGGCAGGCGATGGAGTACCTGATCAACCGGAAACAGATCGTGCAGAAGGCGTTCGCTGGCTACGCCGATCCCGGCAACGGCCCGGTGCCGACGATCTACGGCCAGCAATGGGACTCGCCGCTTGAGAAGGCCGGCGGGCCGTATCAGTACTCTCCGGCCAAGGCCATCGCACTGCTCAAGGCACACGGCTGGAAAGTGGTGCCCGGCGGGACGGACACGTGCACTAAGCCGGGAACCGCCGCGGACGAGTGCGGCGCGGGCATCACGGCCGGCGAGCCGCTGACCTTCCAGTTGCTGTTCGCGTCAGGGACAGAGTCGTTCGACGAGCAGAACGCCGCGGTCCAGTCCTCCGAGTCCCTCGGCGGCATCAAGATCACCCTGAAGTCGGAGCCGTTCAACACGCTGGTGTCCACCACCGGTACGTGTAACGCCCAGTCGCATCCAGCCTCGATCTGCAACGACTGGCAGATACAGCAGTACGGCTACAACGAGTACCTGATGGATCCGAGCGGGGCCGGGCAATTCAACACCGACGCCAACGGCAACTACGGCGGCTATTCAAGCCCGGAGATGGACAAGCTCATCAACGCCACCGAGTACGGCTCGAGCAACGCGGCGTTCTTCGCCTACGAGGACTACGCCGCCAAGCAGCTGCCGCTGCTCTGGCTGCCGAACGAGTCCACGGTCTTCGTGTACAAGAGCAACCTGGCCGGGGTCACCCCGCTCAATCCGTTCAGCGGGCTCTACAACCCAGAGGTGTGGTACTACACCAAGCCAGCTTCATGACCTGGTTCCTCGTCCGCAGGATCGGGCAGTCGGTCGCCGTCATCATCGGCGTGATGATCCTGACGTTCATCCTGGTGCACCTTGAGCCGGGCAGCACGGCGCGGGCCGTGCTGGGGCTGAAGGCCACGCCAGCGAAAGTGGCGATTTTCGACAACACCTACGGGCTCAACCGGCCGTTGCCGGTTCAGTTCTGGCTGTACTGCGTCCACGTGCTGCACGGTAACTTCGGGATTTCCTACGTGGCCGGGCAGCCGGTGTCGACCCTGATCGCGCAGCGGCTACCACGCGATGCCGTGCTACTCGGCCTGTCCACCTTGCTCGCGCTGATCATCGGCATTCCGATGGGCCTGTACCAGGCAATCCACCACGGGACGGTGCGGGACGACGTCATAGCGGGCACCTGGTTCACGCTGTACTCCGCGCCCGATTTCATGGAGGCCCTGCTGCTCATCGCGGTGTTCAGCGTGCACTTCCACTTGCTGCAGCCGAACTTCCCTGGCGGCATCACCTCGGTCGGCGGGCTGTTCTCCGATCCCAACGCGCTGATACTGCCGGTGATCGTGCTCGCGATCAACAGCGTGGCCGGCTACAGCCAGTACATGCGTTCGTCCGCGATCGAGGAACTAGCCCAGGAATACATCCGCACCGCGCGGGCCAAGGGCCTCGGCGAGCGGCTGATCATTATCAGGCACCTGCTCCGGAACGCGCTGCTGCCGATCATTACCATCCTCGGCTTGTCGCTGCCGGACATCGTGGCCGGCGCGGTGATCGCGGAAGCCATCTTCAACTTCCCTGGCATGGGCCTGCTGTTCTGGCAGTCGGCGCTGGCGCACGACTTCCCGGTGATGCTCGGGGCGACGCTGATCATCGGCGTGGCGACAGTAGTCGGCAATCTCGCCGCGGACATTGCCTACGGCGTTCTCGATCCGAGGATCAGGCATGCAGTCTGACAGCGCGGCGATTGCCGGACCGCTCGGTATCACGCCGGAAGGCGGCGATGTAACCAGCCGAACCGGTGGCAGGAACCTGGCCCTTTACGACTTCCTGCACAGCAAGCGCGCCATGGGCGGCTGCGCGACGGTTCTGCTGCTGGTCCTGTTCTGCTTCGTCGGGCCGCTCATCTACCGGACGAACCAGACGACGGTAAACCTGAACCTCGCCAACCTGCCGCCGGGGAACGGCTACCCCCTTGGCACTGACGAGTACGGGATCGACATACTCGGCAGGCTGATGGTTGGCGGTCAGTCGTCGCTGGAACTCGGGTTCGCCGTTG
>Ga0335075_10001485_pt1 | contig 38564 bp, 32 predicted proteins | sample Lox_Sample_24_FD_206723 | JGI IMG/M metagenome (GOLD analysis project Ga0335075, IMG submission 206723) | Soil microbial communities from Loxahatchee National Wildlife Refuge, Florida, United States - Lox_Sample_2.4 | ecosystem: Environmental > Terrestrial > Soil > Wetlands | place: USA... | reverse complement strand
ATAATCGTGCGTCCTGCGGAGGCGCCCCTCAGGCGCTTCTGCCCAGATTCTCCATAAACGCCTGCTGCACGCGGCTGAAGGATCGCCCTTTCAGCCGCGCTGCAACAATCGTTCGCGCCGCCTGCGGTTCCGAGACCGGCACGTAGCGGCAGGCAACGCCGCGATCGATGGCCATCTCCGGCACCAGCGAGACCCCCACCCCGGCCGCAACCATCCCCAGCAGACTGCTGAACTGTCCGCTCTCGAATGCCACCCGCGGATCCAGCCGCGCCCGCTGACAGGCCGCCAGCGCAATCCCGCGAAAGCAGTGTCCGTCCCGCAGCAGCACGAAGCGCTCGTCGCGCAGTTCCCGCAGTGAGATGCTGCGCGCGTGCGCCCGCGCGTGGTTCGGCGGCAGCGCCGCGTACATTCGTTCCGTCAGCAGCGGCACCATGTCGAATTCGCGATGCTTCAGCGGCAGCGAGAGGATGGCGATGTCGATAGCCACGCTGCGCAGGCTCTCCACCAGCACCGGCGTTGTTTCTTCCACGATGCGCACGGTGGCTTCAGGAAAGCGGCGCGCAAAGGCGGCGATCCGCCGGGGAAGGTAGTAGGGCGCGATGGTCGGAATTACGCCGACGGAAATCGACCCCCGCGTGTCGCGCCGGCTGCCGTCCACCTCGCTGCGCGCCAGCTCCGTCTGGTGCAGCACGGCGCGTGCATGAGGCAGAAAGGCGCGGCCGGCATCGTTGAGCCGGACGGCGCGGCCGAGCCGGTCGAAGAGTCTGGTGCCCAGCTCATCCTCGAGTTTGGAAATCTGCTGCGAAAGCGAGGGCTGCGCCACGTGGCAGTGCTCCGCCGCCCGGCTGAAACTGCCCGTGTCGACGATGGCGCAGAGGTAACGGAGCTGGTGGATTTCCATAGGTAATGCCTATGCTGCGAATGGGAACTATGTATTGGAGCAATCTGTCTTCACGATGATACATTGCCAGTGTTCCCTCCAGTGCGCAGAACCGCTCTGATATTTCCGGATCATCCAGCAACAGATTCTTCCAACCGCTGACGCGCAGGATGCGCGTCGCAGAAATCGAAGGACAGAAATGGCAGACGAAAAGGCAGCTTCCAACGGCGCCAAATGCCCGTTCCCGCACGCCAACGGCCACGCTCCCCGAACCAATCAGGACTGGTGGCCCAACGCACTGAACCTCAACATCCTGCATCAGCACTCGTCGCTGTCCGATCCCATGGACGCCGGTTTCGATTACGCCGCGGAGTTTGAAAACCTGGATTACGCCGCACTCAAGAAGGACCTCGCGGCGCTGATGACCGACTCCCAGGAGTGGTGGCCCGCGGATTTCGGCCATTACGGCGGCCTCTTTATTCGCATGGCATGGCACAGCGCCGGGACCTACCGCACCCTCGACGGGCGAGGCGGCGGCGGCCGCGGCCAGCAGCGTTTTGCGCCGCTCAACAGCTGGCCCGACAACGTGAACCTCGACAAGGCGCGCCGCCTGCTGTGGCCCATCAAGCAAAAGTACGGCAAAAAGATTTCCTGGGCCGACCTGCTGATCCTGGCCGGCAACGTGGCGCTGGAGACGATGGGATTCAGGACCTTTGGCTTCGCAGCCGGCCGCGCGGACGTCTGGGAGCCGGACATGGACGTGAACTGGGGAGCGGAGTCGACCTGGCTGGGGACCGACCTGCGCTACTCCGGGGAGCGCGATCTTTCCAAACCGTTCGGCGCCACGACTATGGGACTGATTTACGTGAACCCGGAAGGTCCGGAAGGGAAACCGGATCCGGTTGCCGCGGCTCGCGATATTCGCGAAACCTTTGGCCGCATGGCGATGAACGATGTGGAGACGGTTGCGCTGATCGCCGGCGGGCACACCTTCGGCAAGACCCATGGCGCCGGGCCTTCCAGCCACGTTGGCAAAGAGCCTGAAGGGACCGAAATCTCCGAGCAGGGCCTTGGCTGGACGAGCGCCTACCTTTCGGGCATCGCCGGCGACGCCATCACCAGCGGCATCGAGGTGACCTGGAGCAACACGCCGACGAAGTGGAGCAATCATTTCCTCGACAACCTCTTCCGGTACGACTGGGAGCTGACGAAGAGCCCCGGCGGCGCCAACCAGTGGAAGCCGAAGGGGAACGCGGGCGAAGGCACGGTGCCCGATGCTCACGATCCTGCGAAGCATCACCAGCCGGGCATGCTCACCACCGATCTCTCGCTGCGCTTCGATCCCATCTATGAGAAGATCGCGCGGCGCTTCTACGAGCACCCCGAGGAGCTGGCCGATGCCTTTGCCCGGGCATGGTTCAAGCTGACGCACCGCGATATGGGTCCGCGGTCGCGTTATCTGGGGCCGGAGGTGCCGGCGGAAGAGCTGATCTGGCAGGATCCAATTCCCGCCGTCAATCATCCGCTGGTCGATGCGCACGATATCGCCTCGCTGAAGACGAAGATCCTGGCTTCGGGTCTGACCGTCTTGCAGCTGGTTTCAACGGCATGGGCCTCGGCCTCGAGCTTCCGCGGATCGGATAAGCGCGGCGGCGCCAACGGCGCGCGCATCCGTCTCGCTCCGCAGAAGGACTGGGAAGTCAACCAGCCGGAGCAACTGGAGAAAGTGCTGAAGGCGCTCGAGAGAATCCAGAGCGAGTTCAACAGCAAACAACCGGGCGGCAAAAAGATCTCGCTCGCCGATCTGATCGTGCTGGCTGGCTGCGCCGGCGTCGAGCAGGCCGCGAAGAATGCCGGCGTCAGCGTCACGGTACCTTTCACGCCCGGCCGCATGGATGCTTCGCAGGAGCAGACGGATGTGGAATCGTTTGCTGTGCTGGAGCCGGTGGCGGACGGATTCCGTTCGTACTCGAGCGGCAGAAACCACGTGCCGCCTGAGGTCGCGCTGCTGGACAAGGCGCAATTGCTCACCCTGACGGCGCCGGAACTGACCACGCTGGTGGGCGGCATGCGCGTGCTGAACACCAACTTTGGAAAGACTTCTTACGGCGTGTTCACCAAACGTCCGGAGGCGCTGACCAACGACTTCTTCATCAACCTGCTCGACATGCAAACGGCGTGGAAGGCAACGTCGGATGCCCAGGACGTGTTCGAGGGGCGCGACCGCAGAAGCGGACACGTGAAGTGGACGGCAACGCGCGTCGATCTGGTCTTCGGTTCGAACTCGCAGCTTCGGGCGCTTTCCGAGGTCTACGCAAGCGCGGACGCAAAGGAGAAGTTTGTCCGTGATTTCGTAGCGGTGTGGAATAAGGTGATGAACCTCGATCGCTTCGACCTGAAGCCGCCGAAGTCGCACAAAGTCCAGGCCGCCGACGAGCTCGTCGCTGCAAAGTAGCTGTTGAGCATTCTTTTCTCATCGACTCGCCCGCATTTCGCCTGAAGTGCGGGCATTTTTTCTCTTTCCATTGCTGTCGCAGCGCGCTATTCTGCCCACCTCCCCCGGAAACATCGGCTGTGTGAAGGAGGAAGCAGCTATGAAGGTGCTGCGATCCATCGCATCAGTGATCGTCAGCTACTTCGTCGTCTACCTGATCGTCGTGCTGACCGATCCGATCCTCTCCCGTCTCTATCCCGGCGTCTATGTGCCCAACAAGGTGCCGCCGACTTTCCTGCTGTGGATCGGCACCGGCGTCTTCGCCTTCGCATCCGTGGTCGGCGGCGTACTGTGCGTGCGCCTCGCGCCCACTCACCCGGGATTGCACCTGCTGGTTCTTTTCGTGCTGGGCGAGGCTGCGGGCACGGCTTCGGCCGTCGCGATCTGGAAGACCTGGCCGCACTGGTATTCGCTGGCCTGGCTGGCGCTCTGGCCCGTCTGCCTGGGGATCGGAGCTCTTGCCGGCAGGCGCAAAAGCCGCGAGAAACCGCTGCCGGTTGGGGCTGACTGAGCCATCTCCTAAAATTGGAATGTGGACTTCCAGCTAGTCAGCGATTACAAGCCGCGCGGCGATCAGGAACGCGCCATCCAGGAGCTCACCGCCGGCATCGATGCCGGCGAGAAGCACCAGGTGCTGCTCGGCGTCACCGGCTCGGGCAAAACCTTCACCATGGCCAAGATCGTCGAGCAGCTCAACCGCCCGGCGCTGGTGCTGGCCCATAACAAGACCCTCGCTGCGCAACTTTTCCACGAGTTCAAACAGTTTTTTCCCAACAACGCGGTCGAATATTTTGTGTCGTATTACGACTATTACCAGCCGGAAGCCTACATTCCCTCCGGCGACCTCTACATCGAGAAGGAAGCCACCATCAACGAGGAGCTGGACAAGCTCCGCCTCTCCGCTACCCGCTCGCTCTTCGAGCGCCGCGATGCCATCATCATCGCCTCCGTCTCCTGCATCTACGGCCTCGGCTCGCCGGAGGCCTACTACGGCATGCTGCTGCTGCTTGAGAAAGGCCAGCGCGTGCGCCGCGAAGACATCACCCGGCGCCTGGTCGAGATTCTTTACGAGCGCAACGACGCCGACTTCCGCCGCGGCACCTTCCGCGTGCGCGGCGACGTCATCGAGGTCTTCCCGACCTATGACGAGAATGCGTACCGCATCGAGCTCTTCGGCGACGAGATCGATTCGCTCGCGCAGATCGATCCGCTCTTCGGCACCGTCCGCCAGAAATACGCGCGCCTGCCTATCTACCCCAAGTCGCACTACGTCGTGCAGCCGGAGCGCAGAAAAACCGCCATCGACAGCATCCTCGAAGAGCTGGCGTGGTGGGAGAAGGAACTGGAGACGCAGGGCCGCATGGTGGAGTCGCAGCGCGTCCACCAGCGCACCCGCTTCGATCTCGAGATGATCAAGTCCGTCGGCTACTGCCACGGAATCGAGAACTACTCGCGCCACTTCTCCGGCCGCCTGCCCGGCGAACCGCCGCCGACCCTCCTCGACTACTTCCCGCGCGATTACCTGCTCTTCATCGATGAATCGCACGTGACCGTCCCCCAGCTGCACGGCATGTGGCACGGCGACCGCTCGCGCAAGCAGAATCTGGTCGACTACGGTTTCCGCCTGCCCTCGGCGATGGACAATCGCCCGCTTAAGTTCGAAGAGTTCGAAGCGCGCACCAACCAGATCGTCTACGTCTCCGCGACGCCCGGCCCCTACGAGCTGACCAAAGCCGCAGGCGTCGTGGTCGAGCAGATCATTCGCCCCACCGGGCTCGTCGATCCCGAGGTCGAAGTCCGCCCCGTGCGCGGCCAGATCGACGACCTGCTCCACGAGATCCGCGATCGCGCCCAGAAGAACGAGCGCGTGCTCGTGACCACCCTCACCAAGCGCATGGCCGAGGATCTGGCCGGCTACTACTCCGAAGTCGGCGTGCGCTGCCGCTACATGCACTCGGAGATCGAAACCCTCGAGCGGGTCAAGCTGCTGCGCGATCTCCGCAAGGGCGAGTACGACGTCCTCATCGGCATCAATTTGCTCCGCGAAGGCCTCGATCTGCCCGAAGTCTCCCTCGTCGCCATCCTCGATGCCGACAAGGAAGGCTTCCTGCGCTCCTCCGGCTCGCTCATTCAGACCATCGGCCGCGCCGCGCGCCACGTCAGCGGCCGCGCCATTCTGTACGCCGATAACATGACCGACTCTATGCGCCAGGCCATCGGCGAAACCGACCGCCGCCGCGCCGTGCAGCGCGCCTACAACGAGGAGCACGGCATCACGCCGCAGTCCATCGTGCGCTCCGTCGATATGTCGCTCGCGAAGATCCTCCGCGCCGAGTACGTCGATCTCGCCGAGGAAGTCGAAGAGATGCCCGAGTTCCAGTCCCAGCAGGATCTCGACGCATACGTCGCCAAGCTCGAAAGCGACATGCGCGAAGCCGCAAAGAAGTTCGAATTCGAGAAGGCCGCGAAGCTCCGCGACACCATCAAGGACCTGCGCTCGAGGGAGTTTTTGTTCAGCTAGGACGAATGAACTGGCTTTGATTTACTAAACTCCGTGAGCGCGTATACTCGCGTCAAGCTCCGCAGGAACCGCTCGTCTTTCGCTGTGACTCCTCCCGCCGGTGCCGCTTTTGTAGTGTGCACAACTTCCCGCCGCAGGCGGGGTTCAGCCGATGAACAAAGAAAATTCATCCCGCCGACAGTGATGCGGATGGAAAGCTGCACCGCCTTGGTAAGAGATACGAGGAGAGTGCAAATTATGAAAATCACAAGGCTCTTCGCAGCCGCAGCCGTGGCTGGCGCTGCTATTCTTTCTTCCCATCCCACGCTCGCACAGGATCAGGATCCACCCGCAATCGCTGCGCGCATCGCCTGGCTCAGCGGCAATGTGTCGCTCGAGGCGCAGGGCGACCAGGACTGGAGCGTCGCGCCGCTCAACTATCCGATGGTCGGCGGAGACCGCATCTTTACTGACAACAACGCTCGCGCCGCTATCCAGAGCGGCGGCACCGACGTGCGCGTCTGGGGCGACAGCGATGTCACGCTGACCAACCTCAACGAGCAGTACGAGCAGATCGGCCTGGCGCAGGGATCGATCCGCGTCCGTGTCTACTCCCTCCAGCCCGACGGCTCCATTGAAGTCGATACCCCCAATGGTGCGGTGCTCATCCAGGATCCCGGCGACTATCGCGTCAACGTCTATCCCGATCAGCAGGCGGCGCTGGTCGAAGTCAACTCCGGAGTCGTGCAGATCGCCGGCCCGGGCGTGAACCAGGAAGTCGATCAGGGCGAGGCCGTGCAGCTCTACGGTTCCAGCCCCGTCGAGATCGGCGCTGTGGAGATGCCGCCCTTCGACGGCCTCGATAACTGGAGCATCGATCGCGACCACCATATCCTGAACTCGGCCTCGGCTCGTTACGTCAGCCGCGACATTCCCGGATACGACGACCTCGATGCTTACGGCGCCTGGACGGTCACGCCCGATTACGGACCCATGTGGTTCCCGAACTCGGTCGCCTACGGCTGGCAGCCGTATACCACCGGCCACTGGGCGTATGTCGCGCCGTGGGGCTACACCTGGGTCGACGATGCGCCGTGGGGCTACGCGCCCTTCCATTACGGCCGCTGGGTCGTGTGGGGCGGCCGCTGGGGCTGGGTTCCCGGACCGCCGGCCGTCCGGCCTGTCTACGCTCCGGCCTTCGTTGCCTTTGTCGGCGGCGGACCGGGCTTCTCGCTGGGTGTCAGCTTCGGCGGAGGCGGCGTGGCTGCCTGGTTCCCGCTGGGCGTTGCTGAGCCCTACGTTCCCTGGTACCACTGCTCGCCGGCCTACGTGCGCACGGTGAACGTGACCAACGTCAACATCACCGTCATTCACAACGTCACCATCGTGAACAACTACAACGTCTTCATCAACCGCGTCACGACGGTGCGATCGGTGAACGAGATCCAGGTGAACAACATCACCTACGTCAACCGCACTCGCGTCGTTGCTGTGCCCGCTAATGCCATGACCTCGGGCGCCCGCGTGCAGCAGGCGGTGGTGCACCTGAATGCGCAGCAGCAGCAACAGCTGGCGCACGCATCCATCGCAGTAGCGCGTCCCCCCGTTGCGCCTCCCGCTCGCCCGTTGGTTGGCGTGCGCGCCAGCATCACCCGGCCGGCGGCGAGGCCGGTGCTGGTCACCCCGCGTGGCCGCGCGGTCGCTACCCCCGCAGCGAATACGGCGCATTTCACCCCGAAATCGCTGCCTAAACCCGCTCCGGCAGCGAGCATTCGCCCAGCAACGCATACGGTCGCGCCGAACATCCGGCCCGCCGCGCCTGCCAATGCGGCCGTGCGTCCTGCAGCGCCGAGCCGCGCGCAGCCGGAAACCCGTCCGCCGGCTCCGGTCGCTCCGGCGGCGAATCGTCCGGCTCAGGAATTCAACAAACCCGCGGCACAACCTCGCCCAGCGGTCCCTTCGAACAATGCGGTGCGTCCCAACGCGCCGACCCAGCCACAGCCGGCAACCCGACCGGCCCCTCCGGAGAATCGTCCGGCGGCAACGCCACAACGCCCTGCGCCGCAGCAGACGCGCCCCGCTCCACCCGCGCAGCATCCGCAGGCAAAGCCGGCTGCAAATGCCAAAAAGCCGCCTCCGCCGAAGAAAGAGGAGAAGAAGCCGCCGCAGCCGGAAGACCATCCTCAGCGCTGATGGCGCGCAAATAAATCGAGGCCTCGCCAGTTCCAGCGGGGCCTCGTTATTTTTGCAATCGGACTATGCGTGCCGCTCAGGATTCCGCCGAAACAGCGGATACAGCACCAGCCCGCCCAGAATCAGCGCCGTCCCGATCAGCGAGTTCCGCAGGTTCTCTGCGTACGAGTAGATCAGCAGCACCGCCGCTGCCAGGATGAACAGCGCCGGAATCACCGGATATCCCCACACGTGGTAGACCTGCGCGTCTTTGTCGCGGCGGCGATAGTGGAAGATGGTCGTGGCGGTGATCATGTAGAAGAGCCACTCCGCGAAGATGGCCAGCTCGAAGAGTTGCTGGAATCGCCCCACCGCCAGCAGCAGCACCGTCGTCAGCAGCGCCTGAACCAGCAGGGATGTAGACGGGCTCGAAAAGCGCGGGTGCACATCCGCCATGCGCCGGAAGAACAGCCCATCCCTCGCCGCGGCATACGGAATGCGCGCGCCCGACATGATGGTGCCGTTGAGGCTGACCACGATGCTGACGGCCATGGCGACGGAGACCAGCTCCGCGCCCCAGGGTCCGATGATGGCCCCCAGAGCCGCAACCGCTGGCCTGGGGGAGGACGCAATGCCGGCCGCCGGCAGAATGTACTGGATCGCCGCGTTGGTGGCCATGTACAGCACGCCCACAATCCCCAGCCCCGCCAGCAGCGCAATGGGCAGGCTCCGCTGCGGATTTTTCACCTCGCCGGCCACCATGGTCAGGTCGTTCCAGCCGTCGTAGGCCCACAAAGCCGCGATCACCGCGATCATGAACCCGCCGAATCCGCCATGCGCTCCCATGAAATTGGTGGCGAAGTTATGCCAGTGCCCCGCGCCGGAAGTGAAGCAGATGCCGGCGATGGCCACGATCAGCAATCCCTTCAGCCACGTAAATACCAGCTGGAAGCTTCCGGCTTTGCGCATGCCCAGGTAATTGAGTCCGGTGATCAGCCATGTGGCCGCAATGGCGAAAATCTGCGACCACAGGACGGCAAAGGGCATGTGGAAGGCGGTTTTGTCCAGCCAGGCGAGCCCGGGAAAGATGGCGAGGACGAGAGCGAGCCCGGCAGTGCTGCTGGCAATGGAAGCAGGCTTCGCCACCGAGAACCATGTCCACATGTAAAGATAGGCCGGCATGTCGCCGTAGGCGCCGCGAATGTACACATACTCGCCGCCTGCGTAGGGCAGCAGCGTGCTCAGCTCGGCGTAAGTCATCGCGCCGAAGAGCGACAGCAGCCCTCCGGCAATCCACGCCAGGTACACCAGCTCCGAGGAGCCGGTAGCCCGCATCATTTCGTACGGAACCAGGAAAATGCCGCTGCCGATGATGGTGCCCACCACGATGGCCGTGGCGTGCGACGTGCCCAGCACGCGGGGCAGCTCGCGCGTGCGCTCGACAGCAGATACTTCGGAGCTCATGTCCAGGAGAGGCCGCCCCCGTCAGTAATAAACCTTGAAGTCCTTCCAGTCTGCCTGATAGGGGCGAATTCTGTCACGGCAGAGATAGATCGGCTTCTTCTCCCACGGCATCGACAGCGGATTGTCCATTTCCGCTTCGACCGTACAGGAGGCATAGTACTGCTTCAGGTCGGCCGGGTTGTCGCCCGTGATGAGGATCATCGACTGCCCTGTGTACCCGTGCGGTCCCCACAGCCAGTAGGCCTGGTGCCCGCTGATCGCCAGCGGCAATCCATATTGCGGGCCGAACAGGTTGATCGCGCTGGCCTCGCCGTAATTGTCCGTGAAGATGCCGGTCACAGCGCGCTGATCCGGCGGCAGCGCGTTGTAAATCTGCGCCACCTTGTCAACCATCTCGTGCCAGCCGAAGCGATCCGCATAGAACTGCGGCAGGATTGTCGCGCCGTGCGTTTCGCTGTCCTGCGCCTGATAGTGCATGGTCTTCATCCACGCCACCATTTGCTGCGGCGGCAGCACCGGAATGGAGAAGGGAACCGTCAGCACAAATCCCACCACCAGCAGGACGGCATAGCCGGCCGCCCGGACGTTGCGCAGCAGGCTGCTCTTTGCCGGCGGAAGCCAGAACGCCGCGCCCGCCGCGAAATAGATGGGATATACCGGGGCCAGGTAGTAATCCTTGGCGTGCAGCAGCATCATCATCGCCACAAAGACCAGGTAGAACGCGCCCAGAAACCGGAACGGTCGCGCAGCCTTGCTCACCAGCAGCCACACCACGCCGCTGCCCCACAGAACAACGGTCCACGGCGTCAGCGTCATCACCTGCGCCCAAAGGAACCGCAGCGGCGGCAGCTTCACGTCCTTATTGCTCTTCGAAACGTCGACCAGCCACTCCAGGGTCGGCCAGTGGTAGTGGATCTGCCACAGCAGATTCGGCAGCGCCAGCGCCACCATGATCGCCACCGCGGCGCCGAACCAGCGGTTGGCGAGAATCCTGCGCTGGGGCGTCAGCAGCAGCGCGATCAGCATGGCCACCAGGAAGAACACCACGGTGTCTTTGTTCTCGATGCTGAGCCCGGCGCTGATCCCCAGCACGATCCACCAGAAGCGCACGATTCGTTCCGAGCCGGGCTCGCTTCCAGCCTGAGCAATCCGGATCAGCGCCAGCGCGCACAGCATCCAGAAGACCGGGTCGAACGAATTCATGGAGAGAAAGCTGTCGAGGCCCAGGTAGACCCCCGCGACCGTCACGCCCAGCATGGCCAGTGCCGCTGCGCGGCGGCTGCCGCCCATCGCCCAGGCGAGTGCCCCGGTCAGGAAGACCGTCACCGCTCCGGCGATTGCCGAGATCAGGCGCAGGCTCCACATGTGCCGGAAGCCGAACAGGATCTCCGTCAGCCGCGCCTGCAGCGCCACCATGGGCGGCTCATCCACGTAGCCCAAGGCCAGGTGGCGCCCCAGGATCAGGTAATACATCTCGTCGCGGAAGATGCCGTATCCCGCGTGCTGCGCGAGAATGTTGCCCACGATCTGGATCGCCAGCTTGACGCCGGCCAGCGCGAGGCAAATTCCCACGTAGCCGCGAAAGGCTTCCTGCCGGGTCTTCGGGGCTGTTGTTTGTGTTGTCGCAGAGCTCATAGGGAAACAATCGAGTGAGGGCCGTCGATAAGCTTAAACTACGCGTGGAGCCCGAATTTGGTTCCGCGATGCGACGGTAAGCTGCCTCTGTCCTGCCGCCAGGATCGATGGGTGGAGAGGGGGCGCCATGATTTTTCACGATCGCCGTGAAGCTGGCCGTGCCCTGGCGCGCGCGCTCCATCCGTTGCCCGGCCTTGAGGACGCGGTTGTGCTCGCCTTGCCCCGCGGGGGAGTTCCCGTCGCTGTCGAAGTCGCCCGCGAGCTGCATCGGCCCATGGACGTCTTTGTGGTTCGCAAGCTCGGCGTTCCCGCGCAGGAAGAGCTTGCTCTGGGAGCCGTGGCCAGCGGCGGGGTTGTGGTCGTTAACCAGACCGTGATCCACGCTTTCGCCATCCCCCAACCGGATATCGACACGCTGGTCGCGCGCGAGCGCCTCGAGATCGAACGCCGCGAATCCCTCTATCGTGGGGGAAGGCCACCGCTTTCCGTCGCGGGCCGTCCGGTCATCGTCGTCGACGATGGCCTCGCCACAGGATCCACCATGACCGCCGCAGTCCGCGCCCTGCGCCCGCAGGTCCGCTCGGTGGTGGTGGCCGTGCCCGTCGGTTCCGCGCGCGCCTGCGAGGACCTCCGCGGCGAGGCTGACCAGGTCGTTTGTCTGGCAGCTCCCGAGCCCTTTCACGCCGTGGGCGAGTTCTACCGCAATTTCGAACAGATCAGCGACGACGAGGTCAGCGGTCTGCTAATCCAGGCCGGGATGGATGTTCGCGAGCCGTAAGCTGCTCCCTGCGGCTTCTCACCGATGGAGGTCACCCCAACAGGTGTCCCGGCTTGCCGCTCTGGTTAGCATCTCTGGCACGGAGGTGCTATCGCCCGTTTCCGGAAGCCCGCCTACACTGATCCCACTTCCGGATATCAGGAGCCTGTATGAGCGTGAACCCGGTTCAACTTACGTTCCGCGTGGGCGCTGCCTGGGCCCTGCTCAATCTGGCGGCAGCCCTGTTTTTCAGCGCGCTCTTTGCCGTGGAACAGATGGCTGCGGAGATCGTTCAGCGCCGCGTTCGCCAACAGCACGGGCGCGCTCCGGTCGTCTCCATCTCCGACCGCTGATAGAATCATCTCGATGATGCTGCGCCGCTTCCACGCGGTGCATCCATGCGTCGCGGGCGGTTAGCTCAGCTGGTCAGAGCGCCTGCCTTACAAGCAGGAGGTCGCAGGTTCGAGCCCTGCACTGCCCACCATGTCCCGTGACAGTCGCGCGTCCTGCGCGGAGGTGGTCCTGTGCCCGGCATCCTGCGCCGATGTTCTCCGCACGATCCACTCTGGCGCGCCCTTCGCCGGAATACCGCGGCCTTCTTATCGCTCCTCGCCGGCTCCCGGTGCTTCCTTGCCCCGGCCCGGCTGCTCCATTGACCCCGATGGAAACCGGGAGATACACTTGTCTCACGTTTAGTAGCAGATCGGGATCCCCGAAAGGATGCAGTTCGCCTGGCGCATCCGCTGACTCAGATTGCTCGGTCTGTCTCGGTAATAATCCCATCTCTTCCCGGAAGACCGCCCGTGCCCCAGTGGCTTGGGCGGCTGCACCAGGATGAGTTCATAAATTGCGGAGTTCTTGCCAGGAACCCTGAACACTGAGAGGTTTGGTGCAACACTCGATTCGCGGCAAAGTTGTCTCTACCGCCCCTGAGACCAGGGAGCTGTCTCTGGCCGACGTGTGGCTGGTCATCCGCAAAAGGCGTGTCCTGCTGCTGAGCATGGCGATCGGTGTGGGACTGCTCGCCGCAGCCTTTGGAATCGAGCGCGGGAAACGCTATACCGCGACCGGAGAGATTCAGATTCAGCCCGGCTCCGCGTCCGATCTGAAGTCCTCGCTCACTTCGGCGCTCGGTTCCGGCATGGGCTCGTTTGACGACATCATGGAGAGTGACGTTCGCATCCTGCAGAGCGAAACGGTGCTGATGCAGGTCGCGCACACTCTCAACCTCCAGGACAATCCCGAATTCCTGGGAGCCAAATCCAGGCTGCTGCACGGAAATCTGGATAACCCCTATGTGCGCAACGCCATCGTCGGCGCTCTGCGCGCCAATCTCGTGGTCCAGCGCGTCCCTCGTACCGAAATGATTACCATTCAGTACAAGAGCCGCTCCCCCAAGCTTTCCGCCGACATCGTAAACGCTCTCGAAAACGACTTCGTCAAGAACAATTTCATCAGCCACTACAACACCACCCAGCAGGTAACCAGGTGGCTGACCACCCAGATGGACGATCTGCGGGCCGTCGTGCAGAACTCGCAGGATCAGCTGGTCGATCTGCAGCGCAAGCTCGGCATCTACGCTCTCGATCCTCAGCACAGCCTGATCACTTCAGAGATCAGCGATCTCGAGAAGGGGAACTCCGACGCCACCCAGCAGCGGGTGCTGGCTGAGGCCCGCTATCGCATCCTGGAATCGATGCCGCTGGACCAGATTCAGGACTCCGGCACTACGCCTCTCGGGACCGAAGCCAGCCTGCTGAGCACTCTCCGCGGCCAGCGCGACCAGACCGCTGCGGAGCTGGCGAAACTGCGACCCATCTACGGGCCAAATTATCCGCAGGTGAAACAGCTGACCGCCCAGGTTGCCGCTCTCGACCGCCAGCTGGCGCAGCAGGAGCAGCGGATTGTCACCCAGGCGAAGGATGCCTACACCGTCGCCCAGACCGCGGAAGACAGAGCCAAAGGTCTGCTGACCAGCCAGGAACAGCAGATTTACGGACAGCGGGACGACATGGTCCGCTACATGCTGGTTTCCGAAGAGTACGAGTCCAACCGGCTCATGTACGAGAGCATTCTCAGCCGCCTGCGTGAAGCCGCGGTCGACGCCGGGCTGGACGCCGCCGATATCAGCCTCGTGGACCTTGCCACTCCTCCCGTCGGTCCTTCCAGCACTCCACCCCTGCGGCTCGGCATTATGGGCATGTTGCTGGGCGCCTTCGCCGGGCTCGGGCTGGCCTTGTTCCTGGAGAAAATCGACACTCGCCTTCGCGACGCTCACGAGATTCAGCAGATTCTCGGCCTTCCGCCGCTGGCCATGATTCCTCAGAGTCACTGGAAGGCCAACGAATCGGGGGTCGAGTGGGCTGCGGGACCGGAGCTGCTCCGAAATCCCCGCTCTCCGTTCTCCGAGTCGTTCCGGGCGCTGCGCACTTCCATGCGCCTTTCCACAACCTCGCGCGAATCCAAAGTAATTGCCATCACCAGTTGCCAGCCGGGAGAAGGTAAATCGACGGTTTCGGTCAATATGGCTGCGGTGCTCGCTCAGGGCGGAAAGAAGGTGGCCCTGGTGGATACCGATATGCGCCGCCCCTCTGTCTACAAGCGTCTTGGCCTGGAGGGCGGCAAGGGCCTGTCGGAGGTGCTGACCGGCTATTACACCCTCAACGAAGTGATCCAGACCCACGAGACGCTTACCAGTCTTGACGTCATTCCTTCGGGAACCGTTCCTCCGCTGCCTGCCGATCTGCTCGCCTCCGATCAGATGACGGAGCTGACCCGTCAGCTGCGCGAGCGCTACGACTACGTCATCTTCGATACTCCGCCGGTCTTGTCGGTTACCGATCCCGCCATCGTCGCCGCTCAGGCCGATGGCATGGTTCTGGTCATCCGTCAGGGCTATTGCACGCGCCGCATGCTGGTGCGCGCGGCCGAAATTCTTCTCGAGCTTGACGTGAAAGTGTACGGGTTTGTCTTCAACGGCGTCGACGCCTCGCTCCCCGAGTATTACGGTTATCTCGGCTACTACACCTACGAATACGGGAAATGATGAAGGTGCGATGCATCCAGCCGCGCAAAGAAATGCCATGAATACTCAGCTCAAGTTGGGAGTCAGCCCTGCAATTGCCCTCGCGGCCATGCTGCTCTGCGCGCCAGTTGCGGCGCGTGCCCAGTACGCGGGACCTCCCGTTACCTCGCCGCCTCCGGTTGCCAGCGCTCCCGCCTCTGCAATGAAGGTGCCGGCTGCCAGTATGGCCATCGTTCCTGGAGACGTGATTGCCATCGCCACCTATGGCGCTCCGGAACTGACGACTTCCGGTACGGGCGCGGTACCTGGACTGAAGGTAGATCCGCAGGGCGACATCGTTCTGCCGTATCTCGGTACGGTAAAGGTGGCGGGTATGACGCCTCCCGAGGTTGGCATCTACCTCGAAAGGGAGCTGAAAGAGAAGGGCATTCTGGTCGATCCCCAGGTGAGCGTGGAACTCATGGCTTCGCCCACGCAGACGATTACGGTGGTCGGTGAAGTCGTGAAACCGCAGCCTGTGCCAACCCTGGGCGTCGAGCTGCGCCTCCTCGATGTGATCTCAGCCTGTGGCGGCTTCACTCCTCTGGCCAGCCATGTGATCACGGTGAACCGCCCGGGCGATCCGCAGCCCATTACCATAAATCTGGGAGTCGATCCCGACCAGACCGGCACCGCGAATATACCGCTGCTGCCAGGCGACACCGTGGTTGTCCCCAAAGTTGGCAATGCCTACGTCGTCGGCCAGGTCACGCATCCGGCCGCTATCCCGCTGGCTAACAACGCCCCGATCACGGTGGTTCAGGCTATCTCCATCACCGGAGGGCTGAGATACGGCGCGGCTCTTTCCAAAGCCATGATCATTCGCTCCGCGCCCAATCACCAGCACGTGGAAATCCTCTTCGATCTCAAGAAGGTGCTCCAGGGCAAGGAGAAAGATATCGCGCTCAACTCCAACGATATTCTGTTCATTCCAACCAACGGTTTCAAGGCCGCGCTGTCGGCCGGAAATGCTGCTCAGACCGCGGTCTATGCAGCCGTTAGCCTCGGATATCTGGCTCCCTAGCACGGCCTCCGGAGAGTCATGAATGCAGCTTGAGCCGCGCGGCAGGCGGGTAATAATTCCATGAATCGACGCTTTACACTTTCGCCGCTGGTCATCCTCGGCCTGGTCAATTTCCTCATCCTCGGCGAACTCGTCTCCGGTACGGGCCTCTACTTTGTGGGCATGATGGCCATTGCTGTCCTCAGCATCTGCCTGACCTACAATCTCCTCGGCGGCCTCGGCACCATTGGCGGAATCGCCTTTACCTCGCTGGCGCTCAACTCCATCGTCATTTCGCAGTTCGCCAAGGTGGCCATGTTTGAGGCCGCCGATCTGAATCTCCGGAACCCCGATCTGACCATTACCGTCTACGCGGTTTTCTATCTCTCCCTTCTGGCCGGCACCTTCCTCTTTGGCTGGATTCGCGTGCGCCTGCCCAGGCCTCTCGAGCCAACCAGCTCTTCCCATTCGAACGCGCTGTACATCGTCTCTCTCGTAGTCGGATTCATAGCGACCTTCGCGCTTGCCGCCGCTGCGCTGGCGGGCAGAAAGGCGCAGGAATCCATCGGCCATGGATTTTCGCGGGCCTTCTCCTACCTTCTGCTCTTCTCCCTCGTCCTCGCGGTGGATCAGCGCATCCGCGACACCGAAGGACGACACTGCTTCGGCTGGGCCGCGCTCTGGCCTTCCCTCGCCATCGCTGCCTTCGGCTTCCTCGGCGCCTCGCGCCAGGGCTTTGTCGAAGCCCCCTTGATTGTGACCGTCACCTGCTATCTTCGCGGTTACAAATTCCGGAGAAAACACTATCTCGCCGGCGTCGCCTTCGTAGCCGTATTGTTCCTGATCGTATCTCCGTATTATCTGTGGTCTCGATCCTGGAGAAACCAGGAACATAGCGTCGGCTCGGAACTCTCGGTCATGACGAACCTGCTGGTCTCGGCACCCTCGCAGTGGGAGTCGATCCGCGAGACCGTCCTGAGCGAGATGTCGCAGTCGAGTGAGAATGGAGGCGAGTACTACAGCCGGGCCGGCACCGTCACCCTGAATCGCCTGGCATTGATAGCTCCGGACAGCGCTCTCATCGATGCCTGTTCCCGCGGTTTTCATTACGGCTGGCCGGTTGTCGAGTCGGACCTCCTCAGCGGCTTCCCTCACTTCCTGCGCCGGGGAACCACTGTCCCGATCGAGGGGGCATGGTATCGCGCCTCGATTGCCGGTCTGCAGTCGAGCGATGAAGAGAACGTCTTTATCAGCATGACCGGAATCGCGGACAGTTACGGAGCCTTTGGCTGGGTGAGCGTTATCTTCTTTCCGTTGCTGATCATTCCCGCGGTGTTTGTTGTTTACGACAGCATGTTCGACCTGAGCCGCCCCTGGGGCACCGTAGCCGTTGTCACCCTCATATTCGAATTTATTGTCGCCAGTATGGGCGCAATGATCAGCTCTGTACTGATCATGACTCCTGTCTACATGCTCGCGATCTCCTGGTTCATCGGTCGGATCGCCGGCGTCTTCAGCTTAGGGTCCGGCAGGGCGCCGGGTGCTCAGGGTCTATTTGCCTCCCGGCAGCTGAATGTTGGCCGTTCCCTTCTTAAAGGCTAATAGACGAGAGCAGACCCCGGCTCCTCGATTTGCCCGTCCAGCCGGTTCAGCACGCGCCACAGCTGCGTGTGATTGTCGTACCCGGAGCGAACCGCGCGCTCGCGTCCCCGCCTGGCAATGGCTTCGCGCAGATCCGGACGCGCAAGATAGAAGTGGCATTTATCGGCGCACTCTTCCAGCGAAGAGAAGAACACCGCCTCCTGGTCCTCCTCGAAGATCGCCTGGTGGCCCTCCGTCCTGATGGCCAGCAGGAACCCCTGACAGGCGGCGATCTCGACGGCCTTGTGGGCGATATCTTCCTCGTTAAGACGAGTGACAAAACTCAGGTTGATCCTGGACCTCCAGATCTGCTCGCTGTAAGCGCGATCCACAAGCACTCCAGGCTGGACATAGCGCTGCAGCAGAGCCCGCGAGAAGACGCTCTCCCACCCCCCTCCGGAAATCGCCACCGGCAGACCCTCCTGCTCGATTAGCCTCAGCAGAAACTGGGCCCTTTCCTCGTGCGGATGCCCGATATAGGAAACCTCCCGATTCCGATCCCTGTCCGACCAGCCCGCGGGGGGCGGAAAATGCACCGAGGGTTCAAAACTCAGCAACACCTTGATATACGGCAGCCCCCATGCCCGGTACCGAACCACGTCCGCGCTGCGCGGCACGCAGTGTAAATCGAAAAGGCGAAATACCTTCCTGAACTGATACCAGCAGCCATCGCGTCGCGGGCCGAATGGATTGTCCAGGTTATAGCAAACGGTCAATGCCCCGGCCGCTCGGATGGCCTCGATGGTGGAGCGAGTGAATGTCGTCGGCTTATCGAACCAGACCAGGTCCGGTTTGTGCTCCGCCACGGCCATCAGTAACTCACGATTGATCCGGGTAACCAGCGGACCCGTGGGTAATCGGTACCGCAGCGACGACACCACCCTCGATCGCGGCTGATATTGAGTCGTGTCAAAGACTGTGACATCCTGGCCAAGCTGGCGCAGACTCTCCATGCGATGCCCGGATGTCTGGCCAGGACGAGGATCCCCAACATACAGTATGCGGCGTCTTCGGGGTGACTTCGCTGAGCTGCTTTGGCACGCAAGCGTGGGAAGAGCCTGTAGTTTTGCAGAGTCAACGCTCGTCGGTCCTGAATGACTGGGCGGGCTCAATGGATTCGCTCGTTCTGACAATGACGGCGCGCAAATCCAATGACCGCCTTCGCCAGCGCCCCTCGCAGCCCTTTCACATCCTCCTCGAAGCTGTACTGCTGGATCACCCGCAGACTGTTCCCGCCCATTGAGGAGCGCAGCGCCGGGTCCTCGATCAGCTGCCGCAGGCAGCGGGTCAGGGCATCGACATCCAGTGCCGGGTAGACAAAACCATTGAACCCGTTCTGTACCAGATCCGGATAGCAACCCACGCGGTCGGTGACGATTACTGGACGACCCGCATTCATCACTTCGTTGACGATCAGTCCCCAGGCGTCATGGGAAGAGGGCAACACGAAGACGTCGCACAAATCAAAAAATCGCGGGAGCTCTTTCTGGTTTCGGAAACCCAGAAAATGCACCCTGGAAAGGCGCTTGTCCCGCACCCAGGCCTCCAGGGAAGGACGCTCTTCTCCGTCTCCCACGATCAGCAGGCAGGCCGGTGGTTCGCCGCCCTCAGGACCCAGCCTCATATATGCATCCAGCAGATCACTGCAACGCTTATCGGTCTGCAACTTTGACGCGAACAGAATAACCGGCAATCCAGCCTGGAGGCCCAATTCGCGCCGCAGCTCTTCGCGCTGGGGCGAGGCCTGCAGCGCTCTGTTCCGGAAGAGATCGTTGTCAATGGCATACGGCATTGTGAACACGGGAAAGCGGCTGCCGAAATAATGTTGCCAGTACTCCTTGTTGGCCCGGCCGACAGCCGTTACGCAGGAGACAGCGGGGCGCAGCATCCTGGCGAAAATGCGCTTGGCAGCCAGGACCGGTTGGGGGCGAGCGCGATCAAAGAGACAGGAATCAGAGCGCAACAGAACCGGCATCCCCAGCAGCTTTGCCGCAAGAATTGCATTCAGGCAAGCCAGCCTGTGGTACCCGAAGACCCACACGGCGTCGAACCGTCCGCGCCGCAGCCGGTTAAATATGCCCCAGTTCAGCGGGCTCGCAAACCCCAGGCGATCGGAATCGCGAAGGCGCGGCAAAAATTCGTATTTGTAGCCATCGAGAAGCGGAACATCCCACTGGACCGATACTCCGAACCCAGGATCCTTGTAGGCGCGAACAGAGAGATCGCTGCTGAAGAATACTGTCAGATCGATGTCCGGTTCCTGCGCGATACGACGCAACAGGGGAGCCTGATACTGAATCGGGTGACTGACGAAATATGCCAGGCGAATGGGCCGCTCCGCTTTCGCGGAGACTCCCGGCAGGGAAGCTTCGTTCAGACTGGAAACCGGACTCACGCTGTTGCTCTGGGCAGGTGGTGGGACGACGGGATATCCGAATGGTAACATTGGGGACAGCCGCGGACAATCGAGCCGTCACGGTCAAATTCGCCGCGCCTGCGGTCGAGGAGACGTTCGTTGATTCATCGCGCATCCCGTCCCGGCCGCGTTCTGGTCACCGGAGCCGCCGGTTTTCTCGGCTCGCATCTCTGCGATGCGCTCCTCGCTGAAGGCCACCGGGTGGTGGGCGTCGACAATCTGTGCACCGGAAAGCCCGCCAACCTCGCTCACCTGGCGCGCGACTCCCGTTTCGAGCTCGTGCAGCACGACATCTGCAGGCCCTTTGATTTCGGGGCCGTGGACTACGTTTTCAATTTCGCCTCTCCGGCCAGCCCCGTCGACTACATCGAAAACGGCGTGGAAACCCTCCGCGTCGGCTCGGAAGGCACCAGGAATGCGCTCGATCTGGCTCGAGCGCACAACGCCGCCTTTCTCCATGCCTCCACCTCCGAGGTCTACGGCGATCCCAAAGAGCATCCCCAGACCGAAGATTACTGGGGCAATGTGAACCCCGTCGGTCCGCGCTCCGTCTACGACGAGGCCAAGCGCTTTTCCGAGGCGCTGGTGATGGCGTATCACCGCTATTACCAGCTTGAAACCCATCTCGTCCGCATCTTCAATACCTACGGCCCGCGCCTGCAGAGCAGCGATGGGCGCGTCATCTCCAACCTGATGACCCAGGCGCTGCGCAGCGAAGACCTCACCATCTACGGCGACGGCACGCAGACCCGCAGCTTCTGCTATGTCTCCGACGAAGTCGAGGGCATTCTCCGTCTCGCGCGCTCCGGCGAACACTGGCCCGTGAATATCGGCAACCCCGAGGAGTGGACCATCCTCGAATGCGCCCGCGAAGTTCTGGCCGTTACCGGATCTGCCAGCCAGATCCGCTTCGAGCCGCTGCCCATCGACGATCCCATTCAGCGCCGCCCCGATATCACCCGGGCGCGGCGGCTGCTCGGCTGGGAGCCCAAAATCGACCTGAAGGCCGGGCTGGAGCTCTCGCTCGACTACTTCCGCCAATGTGTTCAGCGGGGCGAAAGATCAAGGCCGGTGCTGGCTGCGCCCCTGCCTGCGGCTACCCGGCCGGAGGCCGTGGCACCGGTGTCCGGAAGGCCCTCCTCGTGAAACGTTCACCGCCCGGCCGTGGCCTGGCGCTCTCCCACTCTTCGGTGCCATAGGCTCGCAGGTAAATCCCTGATATATTAGGAAGCTGAGACCTTTGCAGCGTTTTGTTACGCTGCCCGGCAGATCCCGGTTCGCAATTTCGTAATACCCAGAAGGAAAGGAAAGCCCAATTGTGTTGATGATTCGCCTGGCGCGCGTGGGTGCGCGCAAACAACCGTATTATCGCGTGGTGGTGATTGAGAAGGACCGTGCCCGGAACGGGCGCTCGGTCGAAGTGGTCGGCACCTACAATCCTCGGACCACCCCCGCGTCCGTAAACCTCAGGACCGACCGTATCGAGTACTGGAGAGGGAAGGGAGCTCAGCTTTCCGACCGCGTCGCGAAGCTCCTTCGTTCCGGCAACTCGACAGCTGGTCAGCCCCCGGCGCCCACCCCCGGGCCGGCGGACAACCTCGACGCCTCAACGGCGGCTTAAGCTTCAATTTCTCGGCCATTTTCAAGGAGGGGTCGCCCGTTCCCCTGCTCCAGATACCTCCCACAGGTTACCTTTGACCACCTCCGGGACGAAAAAGTCTGCGAATTCTTCTTTTGTCCGTCGCAGCCATAGGATAGTATCCGCGTAGCCCCGGAAGCAGCATGACGTGTGTCTTCCCATTGGGGGGCGAGATGAAACAGACGACAGACAGACCCGATGACATGCGCGAATTAGTAACCCAGATCGCGCGGGCGTTAGTGGATGTTCCCGAGCAGGTTCTTGTGGAAGCTGTTGAGCGAGACGAAAGCACCGTACTCCGCCTTCGCGTTGCCCCTACCGACGTGGGCAAGGTGATCGGCAAGCAGGGCCGTACTGCGCGTTCGGTTCGGACGATTCTTGGCGCTGTCAGCATGAAGCACCATCATCGTTACACGCTCGACATTCTGGAAGAGGATCACCAGGGAAGCACCCACAGCGAGGAGTAGCGAGCGCCGGAAGGAATGCCATCCCCCCGTCCAGCTATCGCGCGCGAAGATCAGGATAGTTCCGCCGCTGCCTCTTCCCTGCACGGCGGGAGCGGGCAGCTATTGGTTGATCGGTCCGCTTCGTCCTCCGCCCCGCCTGCCGTTTCGCGTCCCTCGCAGCCGTGGGTGCTTCTGGCCCGCCTCGTCCGCCCGCACGGGCGCCGTGGCGAGATCGTCGCTGAGGTCTTCACCGATTTTCCGCAGCGCTTCCATCAGCGATCGCGGCTCTTCCTCATTCCCCCCGAACGTGTCGGGACCCGGCCGCGCGAGGTCCATCTCGACAACTTCTGGTTTCTGCGCAGCCGCATCATCTTCAAATTCCAGGGAGTCGATTCCATCAACGATGCCGAGGCTCTGCGCGGCTACGACGTGGTCATTCCCGCCGCCGAGCGCGCTCCTCTGGAGCCCGGCTCGGTCTATGTCAGCGATCTCATCGGTTGCCGCGTCTTCGACCTGAATCGCGACGGCGCCGTGGCCGGCGAAATCGTCGACGTCGATCGCGCCTTGTCCAGTACCGAGCTGCTGGTCGTGCAGTCCCCGGGCGCGTCCCGCAGCGCCGCTTCCGAAGTGCTCATTCCCTTCGTCCGGGATTACCTGGTTCACATCGACCTCCCCGCGCGGCGCGTCGAAATGCGCCTCCCGGAAGGCCTTCTCGAAATCAACAATCCCATCAGCGAAGCAGAGAAGCAGGAACTCGCTGGCTCTGAGTGAGCCCCGGTTCAGGCCCCCGGCACCGCTCGCGTTGCGGATTCCAGCATCTCCGCCACGGCGCCATGGCCGCGCTCCCGCGCATAGTCCGCCGGCCGCTTGCCCTGGTCGTCTGCGAGCCCCGGATCCGCTCCCCGCTCCAGCAGCAGCGCCGCGGCCTCGCCTTTTCCGGCAGCGGCAGCGGAATGCAGCGGCGTGAATCCCCCCGCCTGCCGCGCGTTCGCGTCGGCTCCCGCATCGAGCAGCAGCCGTATCGCCTCTGTTTCCTGCCCAAGGGCAAGCGCCGCGTGCAGCGGCTGATTCTTTTGCGGATTCCTCGATACGGCCTGCACGCTCGCGCCCTGCGCCAGCAGGAGGCGTACGGCCTCCGGGCCACCAAATGCCGCAGCCAGATGGAGCGCTGTCCATCCATCGCCTGAAAATTGCCGGACTGCCTCCGGATCGGCTGCTATTAAAGTCTGCAATTGTTCCGGATCTCCCAGCGCCGCAGCCTCGAAGAGATCCAGCTCGGGAACCCGCCCTCTGATCAGATCGCGCATCGCGGTTTGCCCCGCGTACACGCTCCACAGCAGCGCCGACACGCCCTGCGCGTCCCGCGCCTGCGCCAGCTCCGGCTGAGCCTCGATCTGCTCCGCCAGCTCTTTGCTTTTGCCGCGGCGGATCAAATCGAAGACAAACGTGCCCATACGCTCACACTAAAAGAGAAGCGATCCCAGGGATGGTTCAGGCGCCGGCCGGGGTTCGGCTGGCGTCCTCGCAACGGCTATGCCCGCTGCCGATTACCGGCGTGACTTCTTCGCTGTCTTCTTCCCGGCCTTCTTGGCTGCCTTTTTCGCTGCCTTCTTTGCGGGTGCTTTTTTCGCCGCTTTCTTCGCAGCCTTTTTCGCCGCCTTCTTTGCAGGCGCCTTCTTCGCTGCTTTCTTTGCGGCCTTTTTCGCCGGAGCTTTCTTCGCTGCCTTCTTCGCCGCTTTTTTCGCAGGCGCCTTCTTCGCCGCTTTCTTCGCCGGTTTGGCAGCCTTCTTTGCCGGTGCCGGGGCTGCCTTCTTTGCCGCTGCCGGAGCCGCCTTTTTTGCCGGTGCCGGAGCTGCCTTCTTTGCGGCAGCTTTCTTTGCCGGAGCTGCTGGTTTTGCCGGAGCCGGCGGCGCTGCGGAAGCCGGCGTCGATATCACCATCGCGCTTTCTTCCTCGTCGATTATCTCGTCGTCGTCCGAGGACACCGCAGTCGAAACTTCCTCTTCTTCCTCGTCTTCGCCGAATCCGTCTTCCAGCTCTTCCATCTCATCTTCGGCTTCCGGCTCGAACTCGCCATCCGCGTTTGCATAAAGTCTGTAATCGTCCTGCATCAGATATGCCCTCCGGGCTCCGAGTCAGTTTTGAACCGCTTTATGAGTATGCCAGAATTCCTGCAAAACTCCGCCGCGCGGATTATAGCAACAGCGCGCCTGCCGTTACCAGGATTCCCCGTCTTCGCTTCGTTCAGCGTTCTTTGCCGTGCCAAAATAAGATGCAGCGTGCGCGCTGCGGGAATTTCCGGAGCCCGTTTCACCGCACCCTCCAGCCATGCGCATCGACCTGATCACCATTTTCCCGGACCTGTTCACCCCCATTTTTCGTTACGGCGTCCTCGGCCGGGCGATCGCCGCCGAGCGGGTCTCGGTCCGGGCCCACGATCTCCGCCAGTTCGCCCATGACCGCCATCGCACCGTCGACGACCGGCCCTTCGGCGGCGGCGAGGGCATGGTCCTCAAGCCCGAACCCCTCGCTGAAGCCATCGAATCCCTTGGTTTACTCCCAAGATCGGAACGCGACCCCCACCGGGAGCAGGTCGTCCTGCTCTCCGCCCAGGGACCCCGCTTCACCCAGGCCGCGGCCCGCGAGCTCGCCGGCCTTGAGCGCCTGATCCTCCTCTGCGGCCGCTATGAAGGCGTCGACGAGCGCGTCAGCGAGCTTTTCTGCGACCGCGAGCTCTCCATCGGCGACTACGTCCTCTCCGGTGGTGAGCTGGCCGCGGCCGTGGTGGTGGACGCCGTCGTCCGCCTGCTCCCCGGCGTTCTCGGCAACGACGCTTCCAGCGAATTCGAGAGCTTCGGTCCGCCCGATCCCGGCGCCGCTCTCGATGCCGCAGCCCCGCCGCGCTCGACCCACGGCTCCGGGGGCCTGCTCGACTATCCCCATTACACCCGCCCCGCCGACTTTCGCGGTCTTCCGGTGCCCGATGTGCTCACAAAGGGGGATCACTCCGCGATCCGGCGCTGGCGCCGCGAGCGCGCCCTCGAAAAGACGCTGCGCAACCGCCCCGACCTGCTCGCCGCGGCCGAGCTCACCGACGTCGACCGCAGGTTCCTGCACTCTCTGGGCTACAAATCGGATTGATATATACTAAAAGTGTATATCGAGAAAGGAGAGCCCATGGCTGAAACCGGCACCGCAAAAATCTTCATGCATGGACGCAGCCAGGCGGTGCGTCTGCCTCAGGCATTTCGTCTTCCCGGCAGCCGGGTTCGTGTGCGGCGCCTTCACGATGGCCTCCTCCTCGAGCCGATCGTCACCGATATCGACGCATGGTTTGCCGAGATGGATCGATTTGCGGATGTGCCGTTCATGGATGAAGGACGCCAACAGCCGGTCATGCCCCCTCCTGAGAAAATCTTCGGGTGAACTACCTTCTCGATACCAGTGCGGTGGTCGCCATTCTTCGCGACCAGCCTCCGCTGGTGCGCCAACGGCTGCGGCGAGCGCTGGCGCGCGGCGCTGGCGTGCTGGTTCCCTCGATCGTCCTCTACGAGCTGTGGCACGGCGTTCAGCGTAGCGCGCGCAAAAAGGAAAATGCGGAACGCGTGCGCGCCTTTCTCGCCGGGAACGTCCAGGTTGTCTCGTTTGACGAAGAGGACGCTGTCATCGCCGGAGAGATCCGCGCCGCCCTCGAATCCACAGGCAATTCCATCGGACCCTACGATTTGCTGATTGCGGCGCAGGCGCTCCGGCGAGACCTGGTTCTCGTAACAGCGAATGTCGCTGAGTTTGCGCGCGTGCCCGGTCTTTCCTGGCAGAACTGGTCGCAGAAATCCCGTTAGCCTGAACCGCGACCCCGCTCTCAGTCCGCCGGCACCGCGTGCGGCACCTGCGGCTTTCGCCGGAACGAGCCCAGCAGCGTCTGCATCATGACGTACAACACCGGGATAAAGAACAGGTTCAGCACCGTCGAGACGAACATGCCGCCGATGATGGTCGTTCCTACCGACTGCCGTCCGGCTTTGCCCGCGCCCGAGGCCAGCGCCAGAGGAATCACGCCCAGGATGAACGCAAACGACGTCATCAGAATCGGCCGCAGCCTCAGCTCCGCCGCCTCGATCGCCGCCTCCACAATCGACCGGCCCTTGGCTCGCAGCTGCTCCGCGAACTCCACAATCAGGATCGAGTTCTTCGCCGCCAGCCCGATCAGCATCACCAGCCCGATCTGGCAGTAGATGTCGTCCGCAAATCCGCGCCACGACTGCGCCAGCAGCGCGCCCAGCACCGCCATCGGCACCGCCAGCAGGATGATGAAGGGCAGCGCGAAGCTCTCGTATAGCGCGGCCAGCGTCAGATACACCACCACGATGCCCAGCCCGAAGATCAGCACCGTCTTGCCCGCCGATTCGATCTCCTCCTGCGCCAGCCCCGTCCATTCGTAGGCCATGCCGTGCATCATATTGGCCTGCGCCACGTCCTCCATGGCCTTCAGGCCCTGGCTGGAACTCACCCCAGGCGCCGCCGACCCATCGATCTCCGCCGAGCGGAACAGGTTATAGTGGCTGATCACCTGCGGCCCCGACGTCTCCTCGATCGCCACCAGATTGTCCAGCGGGATCATCTGGTTCGTATTCGACCGCACGTAGAACTGCCGGATATCGGTGGCATTTTGCCGGTATTGTTGCTCTGCCTGCACGTAGACGCGATAGCTGCGGTTGTTGAAGTCGAAATTGTTCACGTACTCCGATCCCATGTACACCTGCAGCGCATCGGAGATCTGGCTGAAGGGCACGCCCAGCGCCTTCGCCTTCACGCGGTCGATGCGCACCAGCACTTCCGGATCGTTGGAGGTGAAGCTGGTAAACAGCCCGGTCAGATCCTTATTCTGGTTTCCGCGCGCCACAATCGTATGCGCGATCCGGTCCAGATCCTGGATAGAATTTCCGCCGCGCTCCTGCAGTTCGAACTGGAATCCGCCGAACGCCCCGACGCCCTGAATCGCCGGCGGCTCCAGCGGCACAATCAGCGCTCCCGGAATCATGAACAGCTTCATCCGCAGCCCGGCCACAATCGCCGCCGCCGACTGATCTTTCCCGCGCCGCTGCTCATACGGCGCCAGATTCGCAAACAGCATCCCGAAATTCGGCGCCGACCCGGAGAAGCTGAACCCCCCGACAAAGAACGATTGCTGGATGTCCTTGTCTCGCGCCAGCACCGCGCTCACTTCCTCGCCGATGTGTGTGGTGTAGGCGAGCGACGCCCCCTGCGGCGCCTGGATCAGGATCATGATGTACCCCTGATCCTCAGCCGGCACAAACGCCGTGGGCACATGCGTGTACTCCCACCACGCCGCGGTCAGCCCCAGCAGGAACAGCGCCAGCATCGCCCAGCGAATCTTCAGCACGCCATGGATGGTCCGCGCGTAGAGCGCGCCCATCGCCTTCACGCCGCGCTCGGCCGCGTGCAGCAGCGCGTGCTTGCCCTCCTCCTTGCGCAGCAGCAGCGCCGACAGAGCCGGCGACAGCGTCAGGGCGTTGAAGGCCGATATAGCGATGGAAAACGCAATCGTCAGCGAAAACTGCTTGTACAGGATGCCCGTCGTTCCCGGGAAAAACGACACCGGCACGAACACTGCGATCAGCACCAGCGAAGTCGCAATCACCGCGCCGGTCACTTCGCCCATGGCCATCGACGTTGCATGGCGCGGCTCGCGGTCCCCCTCGGAGATATGCCGCTGCACATTCTCGATCACCACGATCGCGTCGTCCACCACCAGCCCCGTCGCCAGGGTGATTCCGAACAGCGTCAGCGAATTGATCGAGAACCCGAAGATCTTGATGAACGCAAACGTCCCCACCAGCGATACCGGGATGGTCACTGCGGGAATCAGCGTCGCCCGCCAGTCCTGCAGGAAGAAGAAGATGACCGCGATCACGATCAGAATCGCTTCAATCAGCGTTTTGATCACTTCGTGGATCGATTCCCCAACCACCGTCGTGGTGTCGAACGCGACCACATAACGCATTCCCGGCGGAAACGATTTGGACAGCCGCGCCAGCTCGGCGCGCGTTTCCTGGTCCACCGCCAGCGCGTTGGCATCGCTCAGCTGCTCGACCGCCAGGCCCACCGCCGGTATTCCGTTGAACCGCAGCGCGCTCGAGTACGTCTCCGCTCCCAGCTCCGCGTAGCCGATGTCCTTGATCTGGACCATCCCCGCCGGCGTGCTTTTCACCACCACGTCGTCGAACTGCTCCGGCGTGGTCAGCCGCCCCACCACGTTCACCGTGATCTGGAACTGCTGCTTCGGATTGGAAGGCGGCTGCCCCAGCTGGCCGGCCGGCACTTCCACGTTCTGCTCCTGCAGCGCATTCACCACGTCGGTCGCTGTCAGGTCTCGCGCCGCCAGCTTCACCGGATCCAGCCAGACGCGCATCGCGTACTTGCGCTCGCCGAAGATGACCACATCGCCCACGCCCGGCAGCCGCTTCAGCGCGTCCTTCACGTACACGTCGAGATAATTGCTCAGGAACAGATCGCTGTACTGGGCGTTGTCAGAGAAAACCCCTGCCGCCAGCACGATATTCGTGTTCGTGGCTTTGCTGACCGTGATCCCGGTCTGGTTCACCTCCGCCGGCAGCTGCCCGCTGGCCGACGACACGCGATTCTGCACGTCTACCGCGGCGATATCCAGGTTGTAGCCGGTGTTGAACGTCGTCGTGATCGCGCTCGATCCGTCGTTCGCGCTGGTCGACTGGATATACCGCATCCCCGGCACGCCGTTGATCGCTTCTTCCAGCGGGATGGTCACCGCCGATTCCACCTGCTGTGCGTTGGCGCCGATATACTCGCTCGACACCGTCACCTGTGGCGGCGCCAGCTGTGGATACAGCGACACCGGCAGGGTGGGGATCACCACCGCGCCCGCCAGGATGATCAGCAGCGCGCAAACCGTGGCAAATACCGGGCGATGAATGAAAAAGTTGACCAACCTGGCCTCGTTCTTTCTCTCGCTTCGCGTTTCGTCGCTTCGGCTTTATCCGCCCGCGTGCGCAGCCGCACTCGCCGGCGCCGGCGGCAGCGGGATCACCGGGACCCCGTCGACGAGGAACTGCGTCCCCGAAACAATCACCTTATCGCCGTCCTTCAGCCCGTTCAGCACCGCGTACTCGTTGCCCACCGTATTGCCCAGGGTCACCGCCTGCTGCCGCGCGATAAATTTCCCCGTTCCCGCGCTCTGCGCCACGAAGACAAACGCCTGGCCGCCCAGCCGCGAGACGGCCAGCACCGGCACCACCGGATGCGGCGCCGTGCCCCAGATCACCTGCGCCTCAACCAGCTGGTCGTTGCGCAGCGTCTTCGAATGAACCGGCGCCTTCACCAGAATCCCCTGCAGCGTGTCATCCACCTGCGGCGATACGAAATCGATCGCCGTCTTTTCGATCAGGTTTCCGCTGTTGTCGAGGATGTTGACCGGCAGCCCCCTGCGCACCTCCGAAGCCCGTTCCGTCGGCACGTAGACGTAGGCCTCCAGGTCCCGGTTCTGATCGACGGTCGTCAGCAGAGTCGTCGACGATACGTAGTCGCCCACGTGCACCGGCACATCGCCCACAATCCCGTCGAACGGCGCCGCGATCTTGTAATAGCCCAGCTGCTTCTGCTGCATGTGCAGGCTTTCCACCTCGGAGTCGTAGTCCGCCTTCGAGTTCGCGTAGGCCTGCTCCGCCTGATCCAGCGCGTCCTTGCTGATGATTCCGTCGGCGAACAGCTTCCGCTGCCGCTCCACCTGCAGCTTGTCGTAGTTGTAGACCGCCAGCTTCTGATCGGCGGTCGCCGCCTGCGACGCCACCGTCGCTTCCTGCTTCGAGGCGTCGATCTCCATCAGGATCTGCCCCGGCCGCACCTGCTCGCCGGAGTGCACCAGAATCTGCGTGATGTTCCCGTCCACCTGCGGATTGATGGTCGCCGAATTCCGCGACTTGATCGTCGCCACGTATTCATCCGACTGTGGCACCGGAACCGCCTCGGCGGTCATCGTCTGCACCGGCAGAGCCTGCGGCCCGGCGGCGGCCTGCTGCGGCCGCGCGTTGTTGCAGCCCGTCCCTGCGGCAGCGAGCAGGGAAGTGACAGCGAGCAGAGGTATGTATTGTCGCGTCTTCAAACCTTGGACCTCAGGATGCTGGCGAAAAAAAGTACAGCAGTTCGGTGCAGTCGTTCGGCGTGGAATCCACTCAGGATACAGGAACCCGTCAGGCTTTATCTTCGCGCGCGGCAAATTTCGGCCGCTTGCCGCACCCTTCGATTCAGCAGCAGATGCATCCGCTTCAGAATTTGGCTTCGTCCCTCGTGGAGACAGTACGAAGATCGGAGCGCGCCGGTTCAGATCCGATCTTCCAGCGCAAAAAGAAAACGGGCTGTCCGTTTCCGAACAGCCCGCTTCGATTTTGTCCTGAGCCTCGTCTTCCGGCGGTGATCCGCCGGCCACCGATTATCTCAGGGCAGGGCCTGCAATCCGGCAGGATGAAGAACCGTCTTCACCTGCCATCTCAGCCCGCTCTCGATTCGCCTCCGTAGAAGGTGTTGCACCATTTCAGGTTTCCTCCCGAACGGCCGGTGTATTCGAGCAGAGGCCCAGAAGGTGTGAACTCGGCTCGAGTCACCCTCCCCACAATGCTCTGCGGGTCCTTTCCTACACCGCGCTTTGTTGCCGATTCAGTGGGTTTCGTCCGGTTTCTGGACATCCATCCTCTTTGGTCGGATTTCAAGCGTTTCCTCCTATACCTGTTTCGATAACGATCGCGGCTTTCGCGTTGCCACTATTTCTGCTCCCGCTCTTTCGCCCCGCCCCGCGCACGCACCTTAAACCAAATCGGCGACCCTTCAAATCCAAACGCTGCTCGAATTTGGTTCTCCAGGAATCGCTCGAAAGAAAAATGCAGTTTCACATCGCGATCCGTAAACAGCACGAAGGTGGGCGGCGCCACCGCGGCCTGCGTCATGTAAAAAATCCTGATCCGCTTCGCCATCGGCACGCTTGCCCGCTGAAAATCGATTCGCTCCAGGAACCGGTTCATCTGCCCGGTGGAAATCCGCTTCCTCCGCTCCGCTGCCACGCGCAGCACTGCCTCCAGCACCCTGGCCACGTTCCGTCCTTCGCTCGCGGAAATAAAAATCACCGGCGCATAGCTCAGGTACTTCAGCACCGCCCGCAGCTGCCGCTCGAAGATCGCCTTGTCCGCCGGAGGTTTCCCGTCCGTCCGCCCTGTCGTGACCAGGTCCCACTTGTTCACCACAATCACCACGCTGCGGCCGCTCTCGTGCGCGTACCCGCCAATGGTCGCGTCCGACGCCGTCACCCCCTCCGTTGCGTCGATCATCAGCAGCGCCACGTCCGACATCTCCAGATGCCGCCGCGCCATCACCACCGACAGCTTCTCCGCCACCAGCCGCGTCTTGCCTTTGCGCCGGATGCCCGCCGTATCCACCAGCCGCAGCTTCTCCCCTTTGAACTCCATCACTTCGTCCACCGCGTCGCGCGTCGTCCCCGCTACCGGCGACACAATCGCCCGCGCCGAGCCCGTCAGCGCATTCAGCAGCGTCGATTTGCCCACGTTGGGCCGCCCGATAATCGCCACCCGCGTCTCGTGCTGTTTAAACTCCCCGTGCGTCCGTGGACTGGCCATCCGGGCGGAAGCGCTTCGCGCGTTCTCCGGCTCATCCTCTGGCTCCGCCGGCGACTCCTCCTGCTGCGCCGCGACCGGCAGCACCGCGAAGACCTCGTCCAGCAGATCTCCGACGTTGTGTCCGTGCTCCGCCGATACCGGAACCAGGTCTCGGATGCCCAGCTGCCGGAAGTTCTCCGCCGCGGCGTCCATTCCGTCCGCGTCGATCTTGTTCACCGCGAGAAAGAGCGGCTTGCCGGTGCGCAGCAGCAGCCGCGCCAGGTCCAGATCCGGCGATGCCAGCTCCGTCCGCCCATCCACCACCATCACGATGGCGTCGGCTTCCTCCAGCGCAAACCGCGCCTGCCGGAAGATCTCAGCCGGAATCAGCGCCTCGTCGTCGGGAATGATTCCGCCGGTGTCGATCACCCGCGCCGTCCGCCCCGCCCACGACACCTCGCCGTAGATGCGGTCGCGCGTGATCCCCGGCTCGTCGCCCACAATCGCCCGCCGGCTCCCCGTCAGGCGGTTGAACAGCGTGGATTTGCCGACATTGGGCCGTCCGACAATGGCAAGGACAGGCGCCTCGCCTGCACCAGATCGGGCGCTCTGTCGGGCCTGCAGTCCCTTGAATGTGGATTTGCCGGATTTCAAAATAGGTTCTCATTAATCTCGCACCGAAGTCCGGTGCGAGAGCCTTCCGCCCTCTCATTCTATCTGCCCGGCAAGTTGTGGTTCGCGGACCGGAGACGCCGTCCAGGGCAGAGCCCGGCGTCGCCATCCATTTCCGCGAAAGGATTTTTGTTGTACTGTGAGCCGCTACACAGTACAATCCTTCTGGTGATCCGGTCTTTCAGGCACGCGGGACTGGAAAAGTTCTTCCTGACCGGCAGCAAGGCGGGTATTCAGCCGAAGCACGCAATCCGGCTCGAGGAACAGCTCGCCGTCCTGAACGTGGCCAGAAGGCCGGAACAGATGAATGTGCCAGGCTGGAATCTACACCCCCTCAAGGGAAACCTGAGCGGGCACTGGTCCGTGAAGGTCAGCGGCAACTGGCGATTGACTTTCGGCTTCACTGGCGAGGATGCCATTCTGGTCGATTATCGGGACTATCACTAGTCGAGGGCACGATGGCGACAATGTATAATCCGGCGCACCCGGGACGCATTTTGCGGCAATATCTTGGCGAACTCCCTGTCGGGCAGGCGGCGGCCAGGCTGCGGATCGCGCGAACCACTCTCTCCCGAGTCCTCAATGGGCGAGCGGGCATCTCCGCCGATATGGCTCTCCGTGTTGCTCAGGCAACCGGTACAGACCCGAGGCTCTGGATGGATCTCCAGATTCAGTATGACCTGTGGCAGGCAAGCCGCAGAAAGAGGCCCCGCGTCCAGCCCTTTCCCAAAGCCGCGTGACCAGGTACCCGCCGCCAGGAGAAACCCGCTCTACGACACCGTCTCCGCGCTGTACCTCGCGATCAGCCCCGTCCGCACTGCGTGCCGGTACACGCCCGTGAACGCCCGTGCCATCAGCAGCAGATACAGCGCCGCCAGTATGCTCCCGATCGCCAGCGGAGTCGCCGCGATGGCCCGGTGCGCCAACACCCCGCGCATCCCCTCGAAGACGTAGCTCGCCGGGATCAGCCGCGCCAGCCACTGCATCCAGTGCGGCAGCGTGGCCAGCGGATAAAACACGCACGCCAGCGGCGAGATGAACGCCGGAATCGGCCAGATAAACCACTCCGCCGCCGGCCCGAACCGCAGCACCAGCGCGCTTCCGAAGATCCCCAGCGAGATCCCGAACAGAAACAGCACCAGCAGAAACGCCGCCAGCATCGCGCCGTAAACGAAGAACGACAGCCCGAAGACCAGCGTCGCCAGCGCCACCATTACCACCAGCCCCACCAGGCTGGTGGCGATGCTCGACAGCACCAGGCCGCTCAGATACTCCGTCACCGACATCGGCGAGGCAAACAGATTCAGGAAATTCCGCGACCACACGTCTTCCAGAAACGCCGTGGTGATCCCCTGCATCACCCGCGCCATAAAATCCCACAGCAGCACCGCGCCCAGCATGGCCGGCACAAAGTTGAACCGCGCCGCCGACACCGCATTCAGATAGCGCGTGATGAATCCCCACAGCACGATATCGATGGCCACCCACGCAAACAGCGGCACAATCCGCGCGGGGCTGCCGCGCAGCAGGTAGAACTGCCGCAGCAGCAGCGCCGAGGTCCGCCGCACGAACACCGCCTTCATTCCTCCTCCGTGCGCCGGATGGTCAGCGGCTCCCGCGCCACCGTCACGAACAGGTCTTCCAGCGTCTCGTGCTCGTGCTCGGCCGGCAGCCTGCGCGGATCGCCCTCCAGCAGAATCCGCCCGCGCGACAGAAACAGCACCCGGTGGCAGACCTCCGCCACCTCGATCATGTTGTGCGAGGTCCACAGCACACCCACGTCGCACTTCGCAGCGAAATCGCGAATGGTCGCCCGAATCTCCCGCGCCGTCGCCGGATCCAGCGAAGCCGTCGGCTCGTCCAGCAGCAGCAGCCGCGGCTGGTTCAGCATCGCCTTGGCCAGCGCTACGCGCGTCTGCTCGCCCGACGACAGCACCCCGCACTTTGTGTCGCGAAAGCGCACCAGATCGTACTCGTTCAGCACCCCGTCGATCCGCTCGTTCAGCCGCTTCACGCCGTAGAGCAGTCCGAAGACGCGCAGATTCTGTCCGACCGTCAGATTGCCCGGCAGCGGGGCATACACCGCCGCAAAATTAGTCCGCTCCAGCGCCTGCCGGCGCCGCCGCGCCAGATCGCATCCGTCGATGATAATCTTTCCCGACGTCGGCTCCAGCACGCCCAGGATCATGTTGATGGTCGTGGTTTTTCCCGCGCCGTTCGGCCCCAGCAGGCCGAGAATCTCGTGCATCCCGACGGCAAACGACACACCGTCCACCGCCACGGTTTCCCCGTACCGCTTGCGCAGCTCCGTCACGCTCAGGATGGAAGCGTTGGCGTTTTCCGTCATCTCCTGCATTGTCGGACATCGGCGCGGGGTGATCGAGCCGGCGGCCTCACCCCGCGCCGCCTGTGCAACTATGTTCCCAGATACATCACATGCACATAGATGCCCAGCCGCACGTCGTACGCCAGGTACCACCCCGGATGGTCCGGATCGGGATACAGCACAATGTCATCCGCGTCCCACAGCCAGCCGTCGCAGTACGCCACGTCCGCCGGCGCCACGCTGAAGTAGTAGCCGTCGAACCAGAAGCGCGACGGTCCGCCTCCGCCCAGCCGCCACACATGGCTGGCTCCGATCGCGTACGGGAAATGCCCATGCTCCCACGGATGATCGAGGTGATACGCCGCCGCGCCCGCCGCCGGGTGCCCCTGCCAGCGCCCAGTGGCTGCGTCCACATGCGGCGCTGCCGGATGACCCGGCTGGTCCGGCTTACCAGTGGTCGGCACCGGCGTGTGCTGTCTCGGGCCATGCTGGGGAATATACCCGCCCCCCACCGCCTGGCGCGGAGCAGAGCGCACCGGCGCTCCCTTCGCGGGCGGCGCTGCGCCCCCCGCCGGATGGCCCTGCGGCCTTTGCCCAACCGCGGACAATGTCATCGCCAGCACAAAGGCCAGCGGATAAATGACTCGTTTCATGGAATCCTCCGGGTCACTGCCTGTTGAACAGCAGTCCGTAGCCCGAAGAACTGCGCAGCGCGGGCGTGCGTGGCTGCGGTTCCCGCGGAATTAGAGAGCCTTCCGCGGCACGCCCATCATACACGCGCTCGCACAACTCATCCTGAATGGATCCTGGCGGCCTCCGCGGCGCTCAGAGCGTCGGGCGCGCCTCGAAGCTGGCCGTATTCCGTCCGGAGTTCTTCGCCACGTACAGCGCCGTGTCGGCCCGGCTCAGAATCTCCCGAATGCTGGGCGCATCGACCTCCGGCCGGTACACCGCGACGCCCGCGCTGCAGGTCAGGTGCAGCTCGGCCTCTTCGCGCTCCACCTGGAACGGCCGCGCGCGAATGGCGTCCAGCAGCTCTTCCACCCGGCCCGGCGCGTGATGAAAATCCCAGCCCGGAAACAGAATCAGGAATTCCTCGCCGCCGTATCGTCCCACCACGTCGTAGCCCCGTACCGCGGCCAGGAATCGCGCCGCCGTTTCGCGCAGGATGTCGTCGCCGCACAGATGGCCGTAGTTGTCGTTGATGTTCTTGAAATTGTCCAGATCCGCCAGCACCACCCCCAGCGGCTCGCCGTCGCGCTTGGCCCGCGTGATCTCGCGCTGCAGATGCTCCAGGATGGCTGCGCGGTTGAACAATCCGGTCAGCGAATCGTGCGTCGCCCGGATGTGCAGCTCGCGCCGCGCCGCTTCCAGCGCCGCCTTCTCCAGTTCCAGCTGCGATGTCCGCTCGGCCACCACCCGGGTCAGCTCCCGTTCCCTTCGCACCAGGTTGCGCGTGCGCAGCGCGATCACGCCCCACGCGATCAGCAGCCCGAACAGGGCATAGAGCACATAAGCCAGAGGCGTTTCCGCAAGCGGAGGCCGCAGCACAAAGCTGAACGACGCGCCGGTTTGATTCCATATCCCGTCCGCATTCTCCGCCTGCACCAAAAAGCGATAGTGGCCGGCCGGCAGATTCGTGTAGCGCGCGCTGCGCCCCTCCGCCGCCTCCCAGTCGGAATCGAAGCCGTCCAGACGGTAGCGGAACCGCACCAGTTGCGGCGCCACAAAGCTGGGCGCGGTGAAGGCGACCTCCAGCGTCGCCGGGCTCGGCCCCAGCCGCAGCCGGTCATTGAGCGGCACCGCGTGTGCGTTGACCGTGACGTGCTCGATCAGCACCGGCGGAACGCTTCGGTCCATCGGCATATTGGCCGGATCCACCACCGCCGCGCCGTCGATGGTCGCGAACCAGAGCCGCCCGTCGCGCGCTTTCCACGCGCACGGCATGCTCCCGTACAGCGTTTCCGACATCCGCAGCCCGTTCGCCTGCCCGAAAATCACCGGATGGAGCATCGCTCCCGGCTGCCCTGCCGTCCGCTCCAGCTCAGCCTTCGCCACCCGGAACACCCCGTCGTTGCCGCCCATCCAGAAGTTGCCGAAGTCGTCCTCGAGAATCGAGCCGATCGTTGTGTCGGGCAATCCCTGAGCCGGTGTCCAGGTCGCCACCCGCCCGTTCCTGATCCAGCTCAGCCCTCCGTTGGCGAGCGCCACCCATACGCTGCCGTCGTCATCCGCGTAGACGTACATCGGATGCTCGTTCGGAAGCCCGTCCGCCGTGCCATAGCGGGTGAGCGTCCCGTGGAAGTACCGCTGCACCCCGTCGCCGTCGACAGCCAGCCACAGCGCCCCGTCGCGCGACTGCGTGATGCAGGTGATCGTCCCCGTCGACGTCACATGATGGAAGCTTCCGTCCTCGAACCAGGCGAGCCCTTTCAGGTCGTAGCCCACCCAAATCCGCCCATCCCGATCCTGATACAGCGAATCCATAGGCGCATCGGGCGCCTGCGGATCGTGAAAAATCGAGACGTGCCCGCGATCCATTCTGGCCAGCGTTCCGTGCCGGTAGCCGATCCACAGACTCCCGTCGTGCGCCACCAGCAGCGAATACACCGGCTGATTCGGCAATCCGTTGCGCTGGTTCAGCACCTCCACGTGCCCGTCCGGATACAGCCGGTTCACGCCGAAATTGTCCGCGCCGATATACATGCTGCCGTCCGGCGCCTGCACGATCTCCGCAATGTAATTTCCCGACAGCCCTTCCGATTTGCCGAACAGCGTGAATTTGCCGTCGCGCAGCTGCACCACTCCGGCGTCCAGCAACCCCACCCACACGCTGCCCTCGTGGTCCTCCAGCAACGCTCCGGAACTCAGATCGCTCGGCAGTCCCTTCGCGGCCCCATACAGGTCCAGATCGTTCCGGTACAGCCTGCCGATGCCATGATGATCGAACGCGATCCAGAGACCCCCGTCGCGATCCACCATCAAACCGTCGATTTCCTGCCACGGCAGGCTCACTGTCGGCTCCGTGATCCGCGACCCGTGAATCTGTGCCACCCCCTGGCTCGCCGTGCCCACCCAGATCGATCCATCCGGAGCCGCAGCCAGAGCGGTGATGTTGTCGTCCGGCAGCCCGTCGCGCTTCGTGTACGTCACAAAGCGGCCGTGTTCGAAGCGGGACAGCCCCTTCGCCGTTCCCACCCAGATCGTTCCGCCGGTGTCCATCGCAATGGCGTTCACCGCTGCGTCCGGCAGCCCGCGCCCGCTGGTCCAGTCCTCCACCCGCCCGTCCACGATGCGGTTCAGCCCCATCCGTGTGGCGACCCACAGCGCGCCATTGCGATCCTCGCAAAGTGCCAGAGTGCTGTTGCCGGTGAGCCCGTCTTTCGTAGTCAGGGTGACAAAGCGATACCCGGCGGCGGTTCCCGACGGCTCATAGTGGCTCAGGCCGCTGTCCGTGCCCACCCACAGGCTGCCATCCCGGTCTGCCGCCAGCGTCCGAATGAAGCTCGAAGCCAGCCCCGGCGCATTGTGATAGGTGAAGGTGACAAAGCGTACCCCGTCGAACCGGGTCAGTCCCTCCTCGGTCCCCATCCACAGGTAGCCGTCTTTGGTCTGCGCCAGCGCATGAACCGAGTTCTCCGGCAGACCCGATTCATTGTTCCACGACGTTTGTACGTACTGGGTGATGGTCTTGGCAGGATCCAGGCCCCGCGCGGGCCGCGCACACATCGCCCCCACCGCTGCAAGCTGCAGGATGAGCGCGATTCCGCGGACCCTTCGGATTCGGCGGACAGCC
>Ga0335075_10001484_pt1 | contig 38564 bp, 35 predicted proteins | sample Lox_Sample_24_FD_206723 | JGI IMG/M metagenome (GOLD analysis project Ga0335075, IMG submission 206723) | Soil microbial communities from Loxahatchee National Wildlife Refuge, Florida, United States - Lox_Sample_2.4 | ecosystem: Environmental > Terrestrial > Soil > Wetlands | place: USA... | reverse complement strand
CCGCGGGTGACACGTTCGCGCCTGCCGTTTTGATCATCGAACCCTGACGGCGGATGAAGTAAACGAACCCGTCGCGGTCGGTGGCCACCAGGTCCCCGGTGTGGAACCAGCCGTCAGCGTCGAAAGACTCTTCGCGACTGCGTTTGTAATAGCGCTGCATCAGGCAGCGCCCGCGGATGCATAGCTCACCGAGTGTGCCGTCGTCGACCAGTGCCCCGGTCTCCGGATCGACGATCTTGGTTTCCACGTCGGGTGCGGGCTTGCCGTACGACCCGCGTCGACGTTCCGGTTGGTCGCTGTCGTCGCCGCTGATCAGGATCACGCTGCCGGCTTCGGTCAGCCCAAGCATGTTGTGCCGCAACTCCGGATCGGCCGGCCGTGTCTCGGGCGCCATGATCGGATACAGGTTGCCGCGCCGTAACGAAGACAGGTCGCGTCTACCGAAGCTCGGGTGGCGCGCCAGGTGCGCGATCCCGACTGCGAAACCGTTGGTGATGGTTGGTCTTTCGGCCTCGAGCAGATCGAGCATCTGGCCGGCGTCTTCGGCGTTGGAGCACACTAGTGTCGATCCGGCGAGCAAGGTGGCAAGCAACGCAAACCCGAGTCCTCCGATCCAGAAGAACGGCGAGTTGCAGAACAGCCTGTCCGCGGCGGTCAGACCCCGGACGGCGTTGAGATTTCGTTGGTGGCTGAGCAGCGCGGCGTGGGTGTGCACGACGCCCTTGGGGGCGCTGGTCGTGCCCGATGTGTACACGATCGTCAGCGGATCCGAGCCGTCGACATCGTCTTCCATCGCCGCCAATCGACGCTCCTCGACGGTGTCGGCCAGTTGATGTAGGCGCTCCACGTCGAAGATGGCATGCCGCAATTGCGGTGCGGCAGGATCGAATAACCGTTCGTCCTCGAGACTCGAGGCGGACAGCACGTCGGTCAGCTGCTGCACGTAGTCGCGGGAGCGGTAGGACGCCGTGGCGAGCAGAGTCTGGGTGTCGCTGTCGACCAGTTGCTCGCCAAGCTCTCGCGCGGTAGCGAAGGTGGAAAACGGAACGACGACGGCGCCGATTCGCGCCCCCGCCAACATGCCAACCACGAACGCAATGCCGTTGGGGTAGAGCAAGCCGACATGGCTGCCTTTACCCACACCGAGGGCGATCAGGCCGCGAGCCAATTGCGCGGAGCGACGGTCGGCTTCGGCGTAACTGATGCGCTCGGCGTCGCACACCAGCAGCGGATGATCACCTCTGCTGTGCGCCTGCTCGCGCAGGATGTCGCCAACGGTCGGCGATTCACTCGGCATGATCGCTCTGGGTCGCGGCGACGGTGTCGGCGAAGAAGCGCCGGACCGCTGTTAGATCGGGCTTGCCTGACGGTGTTCGCGGGAGTTCGGCGACGATCGCGATGTAGGCGGGAATCTCGTAGCGCGCCAACCGTGTCCGTAGGAAGTCGGCGAGTGCACCGGGGTCGGCCGATGCCGGCTCGCGCAGTTCCACCATGGCGACGGGAGTCTCGCCGAGGCGTTCGTCGTGCCGCCCGACCACCGCAGCACCCGCGACGGCGGGATGGCTTTCCAGCGCGGCGCGGACGTCATCGGGCATCACTTTGAAGCCGCCGCGGATGATCGCCTGATCGGCGCGGCCGATGATCCACAGGAAACCGTCGGCGTCGATGCGGGCCATGTCGGTGGTGCGCATCCATTGCGCCGACGCCCCGAGCTGTCCGGGCTTGACCTCGAGCAGCCCGACTTGGTCGGGTCCGAGCGGCGCGCCGTCGTCGCCGACCACCCGCAGTTGGGCTCCGGGGTTGGCGCGCCCCACGCTGCCGCGTTTGACTTGCCAATACTTCTGGTGGTCGGCCAACGTCCAGCCCGCCACGCCACCGCCGAATTCGGTCGCCGCATAGGAAGTCAGGACTGGGATCCCGTATTTCTCGGTGAACGCGTCGGCGTCCTCGGCCGAAAGCGGCGCGGTACCGGATGTGACGGCGCGGATGCTTGCCAGATCCTCTCGGGCCAGGCCGGAATGCAGCACCATGCGCAATGCTGTCGGTACCAGTGATACCGCGCGCGGCCGATGTGCCCGCACGGCTTCGGCCCAACGGTCGAGCTCGAATCGCTCCAGCAACACGAAGGGCCTCGCCTCGGCGAGACATTGCAGTATCCGGAACACCCCGCCGATATGCACTAGCGGGGAGTTGACGATCGCGACGCCGCGACGCAACTCGGTGGGCGCCGGCGGCCGGTCGCCCTCGGGACCCAGCACGCTGTGCGCCAGCATGTCGTAGGTGAGGTCCACCCGTTTGGGCGGCCCGGTCGTTCCGCTGGTCAACATCCGCACCGCGACGCCGGGCCGCACATCGTGACGTCCGCGAGCCTCGCCGGCCGCAACAACTTTCGGCTCGCCGTCGTGGTCTGAAATCGACACCACGGTGGTGTCAGACGGTTTGCCGAGCATCGCCAGATCGTCGGGCTCGCCGACGATGAAGGGCAGCCCTAACTGGTCGACGTCCGCCTTGGTCCGCTCGTAACCGCGGACCGGGTTGATCACCACCACCGTTGCTCCGCACTGCAGCACACCGAGCAGCGTGGCCACCTGGGCGGGGCGGTTCCGTAACATGATCCCGATCTGCGGTTGTTGGTCGCCGGCACTCACGAGAGAACTGACCCGGTCGGCCATGTCGCGCAGCTCACCCCACGACACCCATTGGCCGTCGTACTCCAGAGCCGGCGCGTCCGGCTGCAAGCCCAGGACGTCGGTGATGCGCCGGCTGAGCGGATGCGCCGTCACCGGATCTTCGGATCCGGCGCACGACGTTCACCGCGTGCCGCCAATTCGGCAGTCCCGATGGGATTTCCCAGCCGGGTGTAGATCAGCCCCTGCTCCAGCGCGGCCCGGTAAGGCTTGTCCAGTGATTCCCAAATCGCCTTGACGGTGCCCTGCGTCGCCGACGGCGGCTTGGCCGCAATCGTCGCCGCGATCTCGTGCGCCCGATTCCACAGCTGCTCGGGGGCAACCACTTCGGACACCAGTCCGATCCGAAGAGCGGTGTCAGCGCTGACCCGTTCGTCGTTACCCATCAGCGCGATCCGCAATGTTTCACCCAGGCCGATCTTGCGCATCAGCCCGATCGGCTCCAGCGCGCAGACCAGCCCCGCAGACACGTGCGAATCGAAGAACGTCGCATCCGTCGAGCAGATCACCACATCGGACTCGTTGATGAAGTAGAACGCGCCCGCAGTGCACATCCCTTGCACCGCGCACACCACCGGCTTCCACATCTTCTGCCACTTCGGGCTGAGCGCTTCGCCGGGATCCTCGTGATTCCAGATGTTTTCGGGCTGACCGTAGGGGGTCTTGATGTCCAGGCCGGCGCTGAACGCGCGGCTGCCGGCCGCGCGTAGCACCACGGCATTGACCGAATCGTCCGCCTTGACGATCCGCCAGGCCCGGGCCATCTCGTCACACATCGTCCGGTTGAACGCGTTGAGCTGGTCGGGCCGGTTCAACGTGATGGTGGCGACCCGGTCGTCGCCGTCGGTATCGAGCCGGATGGTCTCAAAGCTCATCGGCACTGCCACTCCGGTGGCCGCTTCTCCATGAAGGCTTTGGGCCCCTCGAGGGAGTCCTCGGTGTGCAGGTTGCGTTCGCGGAACGCTTCGGCCAGCATCTCGGCTTCGTGCAGCGGCAGGTCAAGGCCCTTGAGGATGGCCAGCCGGGTGCCCCGGACAGCAAGCGGCGCATTGGAGTTCACCACGTCGGCGATCTGGTGGGCGCGCTCCAACAGCTGGTCGTGCTCGACGATCTCGCTGATCAGGCCGAGTTCGTAGGCGCGTTGGGCGCTCATCCGCTCATGCTTGCCCATCAAAGCCATCCGCAGCGCGATCGAGCGCGGTAGTACCCGGGCCACCCGGACCAGCTCACGCGCGGCGACCAGGCCGATGCTGACGTGCGGGTCGAAGAACGTTGCTTTATCGGACGCGATGACGATGTCTCCGGTGGTGACCCAATCCAGCCCCGCCCCACAACAGATTCCGTTGATGGCGGCGAGCACCGGCTTGGCCATCGTCCGAAACGGCGGGGTGCCTTCCTGTGGCGCCTCCCACTGCTCATAGGTGGACAGATACGGTGCCTCGTTGATCACCTTGCCGTCGCCGGGGATCGCCTTCACATCTGCGCCCGTACAGAACGCCCGGCCGGTGGCGGTGACGATGAGAATCCATACCGCGTCGTCGTTTTCGGCCTCGTTATAAGCGCTGCGCAGCTCGGTGATCATGTGCGGGCTGAGTGCGTTGAGGGCATCGGGGCGGTTCAGGGTGATGGTGGCCTTATGCCCATCGACTTCGTACTTGATGGTGTCGTAAGACCGGGTGGAGCTAGCAGACATCAGCGTTCCTCGTTCTCCAGTGACTCAGGGCTCACCGGCCGTGGAAATTCGGCGGGCGTCGTTCGCGGAATGCTGCCAGCCCTTCTTTGAAATCCTTGGTTCGACAGGAGAGCTCGAGGTCGAACAACTCCTGCGTCATCGACTGGGTGAGCGTCGCATGCTGGCCATAGTTGATAGCGTGCTTCGCCAAGCCGAGCGCCACCGTGGGCCCGGCGGCCAGTCGTGCCACGAGTTCGTCGCAGCTTGCGTCGAGGTCGGCGGGGTTGACGGCCTGGTGGATCAAGCCCCAGTCAGCTGCGTCTGTCGCACCGACTTTGTCGCCGAGCAGCAGCATCTGCTTCGCGCGGGTCAGCCCAATCAGTCGGGGGAGCAGCCAGCTAGAACCGGAGTCCGGGCTGAACCCGCGCGCCGCGAACGGCTCCCAGAACACCGCGTCGGTGGCGGCCACGGTGAAGTCGGCGGCCAGTGCCAGGTTGCAGCCGAGGCCGACGGCGTATCCGCGCACGCTGCAGACGACCGGCAAGTGGATGCTGTGCACCAGTTCGATCACGCGATGAGCGGTGTGCGGGATGCGCCGGACGAGGTCACCGGTGCGAGGGCGTTGGCCGCCGCCGCTGTTGGCGGCAACCCAGTCGGCCCCCGCGCAGAAGTCGTCGCCTGCGCCGCGGATGTGGATGGCCCGCAGCGTGTCGTCAGTGGCGGCCTCGGCCAGCACGGTAACGAATGTCTCGATCATGCTATGGCTCAACGAGTTCCGATGCGACGGCCGATCGAGCGTCAGCCGCAGTACCGCACCGTCCCGGCTCGTGGTGAGCGAGCCATCGGTCGCCGAGGAGTCCGCGTCTTGACCCACCGTCGAACCCGCCCTTCCGCGCCGATACGGTTACCCATACAGTAGGCTATACAATTGCTACGCTATATAACTTAGCAAGGAAAGCCCGGCGACGGAACAGCGGCTTCGGGAAGAGGGCTGATGGGCGAACAACAGACGGCGGCGGTCCCGCCGCGGCCGGGTCCGGACCGTGCCCGGTTCGGCGAAGCGCCGCTTGACCAGACCGTGGCGGCGGCCGGTGCCATCCGCCGACTCACCTCGTTGCTGCTGTCGTTGGAACATCCGCACTCGGCGGTGGACACGATCGTCGCGCAGATCGGCGAGTGGGAACGCGAGCTGAGCGCGGCGACGCCACCCGACAGCGCACCGCGGATCGGTTCCGACGAGGACGGCAGCCGGCGCGTGTATCTCGATCATGCGACCGATATCGGCGCGTTCAATCCCTGTTTTCCGGAGTACGTCTTCGACCACCTCGACGCGCAGACGGCGTCCGGCCGAGTCGCCTTTCCGCTGGTCTACGAGGGGCCACCGGGATTGGTCCATGGCGGTTTCCTCGCGGTGTTCTTCGACTGCGTCATGCAGCATCAGAATTGCCTTGCGGGACTTTCCGGCAAGACCCGTTTCCTGAACGTGAGGTTCCGCAGGCCGACGCCGGTGCTGACCGACCTGCGCTTCGACATCGCGCGGTCCGAGGGGGACCGCGGCATCACCTCGACGGCCCGATTGCTGCTCGACGACGAGGTACTCGGCATCGGTGAGGTTGAAACACTTGCGTTGCCACCGGACAAGCTGACTACAGTTCGATTCGGCAAGCGGCGAGCTGAGAAGACCTGACGTGCCATCGCAGCGTTTTCGCCGGCCCCGTGTCGCGGAGATCGTCGCCTCGAAGTTGCGCGACGACATCTTGTCCGGCCGCCTGAAAGAGGGCGATGTACTGCCGTCGCAGGAGAGCCTGTTCGGTGAGTTCGGCGTGAGCCCACCGGCGCTGCGGGAGGCAATCCACATCCTGGAGACCGACGGCCTGATCTCAGTGCGTCGCGGCAATGTCGGTGGGGCGGTCGTGCACCAGCCGACGGCCGAGCGCACCGCGCACATGATCAGCATGGTGCTGCAGGCGAGGTCCGCGACGCCGGTCGACGTCAGCGCGGCGCTGATGCATCTCGAGCCCGTCTGCGCGGGGATGTGTGCCGAACGCGAAGACCGGATGACCGAAGTGGTGCCGTATCTCCAGCATGAAATCGATATCCAGACAGCGCAGTTCGACGACATATCGCAGTACGTGCCCAATGCCCGACGGTTTCACGAAACGCTGGTGTCCCGATGCGGCAACGAGCCGATGATCTTGCTGATCGGCTCGCTGGAGCTGATCTGGTCGGCGCATGAGTCGTCGGTGTGGACTGACGACGGCGGGCAGGCGCCGATGGCAGGCAAAACCAAACGAGCGGCGCTACGCGACCATCAGCGCCTGCTCGACGCTATCCGCGATGGCAATCCGACCAGGGCGATCCGGCTGGCACAGGATCACCTGGCCGTCGCTCGACGCAAAACTCTCGCCTTCGGTACGGGCAAAACCATTGAGGCGAAGCTGATGTCGGATATCGGGCCGCGGTTCGACACCGTCAACGGCCGACCATCCAACGGGAAGGAGTCCGGCAGATGACTGTCTCAAACGCTTCAGATGACCGCGTTCTCTTCGACGTCGATCACGAAAAGCGCATCGCCACCATCACTTTCAACAACCCTAAACAGCGCAACTCGTACGACGCAACGATGCGAGAGGCCGTGGCCCGGTGTCTGGACCGAGTCGCCGAGGACGACGATCTCACCGTGGTGCTATTGCGCGGCGCGGACGGGGTGTTCAGCACCGGGGCGGATATGAATAACGCCTACGGTTGGTACGGCGGGCCGAAGGACAAGGCCCCAGAGGCGAAAAGCCGTCCCAGCCAGCGCCGCCGGCTCACCGTCGACCGCAAGTCGTTCGGCTTCTACCACAACTTGATGGGCTTCCCCAAGGTCACGGTGGGAGAGATCAGCGGCTATGCGCTCGGCGGCGGATTCGAAATCGCCTTGATGACCGACATTTCGGTCATCGCGCGGGACACCAAAATCGGCATGCCGGCCACCCGCTTTCTCGGGCCCGCGCTGGGCAGTCTGCACATGTTCTTCCATCGGTTGGGGCCGGTGCTCGCGCGGCGGCTGTTGTTGACCGGCGACATCATCGAGGCTGGCGCAATCGAGCACCTGGGAATCTTCACGGACACTTGCGATCCCGGTCTGGTGTCGGCGCGGGCCCGGTACTGGGCGGAGAAGGCCGCGAAGATGCCGGCCGACGGTGTCGTCATCGCCAAGGAGGCCTTTCGGCTCGTCGAGCAGAGCCAGGCTTACCAGGGCGAGGAAGTGGCCAGCTATCTGTTCCACGCGTACGGTACGAATCTGCAATTCGCACCGGGTGAGTTCAACTTCGTCAAGACCCGGGCGCAGCATGGCACCAAAGAGGCGTTCCGGTTGCGCGACGAGCATTTCGACGTGCCAGAGCCCGACTAGCGAGACTTGGCCCGCCCCTGGGACGTCGTCGACTTGCGCTGCCGCGGTGCCGTCGACTTACGTTGCTGGCCAATCGACTTCGATCCTTGCTCGATCAACCGACTGGCGCGGTCGAGAATGCAGTCCAAGCCGTACTCGAAGTTGTGGTCGTCGGGGGCGCCGATGTGATGGCCCTTCGCGGTCATCTGGGCGAGCAGCGGCGTGGTTTCGGGATCGATGACCATCGCGTCCTCGATCGTGCGTGCCCCGTTCTCCGTCGCCTGGTTCTTCTGCTGCAGTCGATGCAGCACCACCGAACCGCGGACATGAACCGACACCGCCGAGTAGGTGTCGAAGGCTTCTTCCGGCGACAATCCCGCCTCGACCAGACCGGCAATCGCCTTCTCGATCTCCTGAACGCCCAATCGGGCGGCTCGGGGGCTCAGCGCCGACCTGATCAAAATCAGATCGCACAGTATCGGGTTGCCCATGAACGTTTTCCGCATCGAGCGGGCATGATTGCGTAAAGTCTCGCGCCAGTCGCTGGCTTCGACGTACGGCGTGGCGAACACATACTTGCGCAGCGCGCGGTCGGTCATCGCGTTGAGCAGATCGTCCTTCTTGCGGAAGTACCAGTAGATGCTGGTGACCCCCACGCCGAGATGCTTGCCAAGCAGCGGCATGCTCAGGTTGTCGATCGACACTTGCTCGGCGAGTTCGAACGCGCCGCTGATGATGTCATCGGGATTGATGGAGCCGCGTTCGCGTCGCTGACGCTTCTCGGCGGTTGCTTGTTTGGCCACCGCGGCCACCTCCATCAAGATCAATACTGAGCATGCCGTTCCGGTCTCGCGACCGGCGGAGTCGAATCTACCGGGAGTTGCCCGGTGATCTGCGATTACGCAGCCGTGTCGCCATTCCCGTCTGCTACTGTAATACGCACCGTAGGGTTTTTGATACGCATGGCGGTAAGCGAAGGACAACCGGGCATTTGCCATGGATTTAGGGCTGACAAACGCCACCGCAGTCGTCGTCGGCGGTGGCCGCGGCATGGGACTGGCCGCGGCGCGCTGCCTGGCCGACGACGGCGCGCGAGTTGCGATCGTCGCCCGATCCCGTGCAGACCTCGACCGCGCGACCGAAGACCTATCCAGTCGAGGCAGCCCCGACGCCTTCGGCGTGGTGGCCGACATCCGCAACGACTATCAGGTCAGCAGTGTGTTCGCCGACCTTCGCGACCGGTGGAACGGCGAACTCAATGTGCTCGTCAACGCCGTCGGCCCGGGCGCGGTCGGCAGCTTCGAAGACCTCACCGACGAGCAATGGGGCCAGGCCTTCGACGACGGCGTCATGGGCATGGTGCGCTGCGTGCGTTCGGCCCTTCCGCTACTTCGGAAGGCGGCATGGGCGCGCATTGTCAACTTCTCGGCACATTCCACGCAGCGCCAAAGCGTCCTACTGCCGGCCTACACCGCGGCCAAAGCGGCGCTGACGAGTATTTCCAAGAACTTGTCGCTGTTGCTGGCCAAGGACGAGATACTGGTCAACGTGGTCTCCCCGGGCAGCATCGCGTCCGAGTCCTTGGTCGGCTGGGCCACCTCGGTCGGCGTCGACGGTAACGACCCCTATGCGCTGATGGCCGCGATCGGCAAGCACTTCGGGCATCCGGCCCACATGCCGCGAGCCGGGCTACCGGACGAAATGGGTTCCGTGGTGGCGTTTTTGGCGTCGCGCCGCAACTCCTACATGACCGGAGCGAACATCAACGTCGACGGCGGTTCGGACTTCACCTGACGGTCGCTGACTGGAAAGGAGTCGATGATGGCCACTGCGCGCGAGGCACGCGCTTGGGCGCGAAGCGCTTTGCGGGGAATCGGCGATTCGCTGTACACCCCGTTCTGCGGCACCGACGGCGACGATATCGACTGGGATGCCTATCGGACGCTGATCCGTTACTGCGTCAGCGATCTCGGGCACCCGATGCTGTGGTGCACCAGCGGCCTGGCGGAGTTCTGGTCGTTGACGCTCGACGAGCGAAAGCGCTTGCTGGAGGTCGCGATCGAGGAAGCCCGAGCCGCCAACCCGGACGTCGTGGTGCAGGCCTGCACGGCCGCGATGTCGGCCAAGGACTGCCTGGAGCTCACCCTGCATGCCCAGCAGGCTGGCGCCGACATCGCCTACATCCAGACCCCGATGATGGAGGCGCACGGCGGCGAGGGCGTGCTGCGGTTCTTCTCCTACATCGGCGCGCGCACGGATATCGCGCTGGGCATGTTCAATTCACCTTCCTCGGGTTACGTGCTGACGGCCGCCGAAGGCGCGCGGATCTACGAGGAGGTCCCCGCGGTCTGCGCGACGAAGGAGGGCGCCTTCCGTCCGGCGAGCAGCCGGATGCTGCACGAGTTGGCCCCCGGCCTGGTGATCTGGGAATGCGAAAAAACCGTGTATCGGGCCGGATGGCTGCGCGACGGCATTGTCTGCCCGGCCCAACTCGGCACGGCCGGCTACCTGTTCGAGACCCCGCAGCGGCCGCTGCTCTCCGAATATTGGGACCTGGTGTGCAACGACAAGCTGGTCGAGGCGATGGATTACGGCCGCGAATCGGGGCTCGACCAGTTCGACATTGACATGGGACCGTGGTTCACCTGCTATCCCGGCCGCGCCGATTACTTCACCCATTGGGGTGGTGCGTTCAAGTACGCGGCGTCGATACTCGGTCTGCCGATCGGCGCCTATCCTCACTCCCGGCCGCCGCAAGCAGAGTTGCCGCCAGAGGCCAAGGCTCAGATCGAAAAGGCCTATCAGCGCCTCGGACTTGTGCAGGCCTAGCGACGTTGTGGAATGCTGTACCGATAGGTATACAGTATGGGCTTAAGGCAGGCGATAGGAGGATCACGTGAGCACCGCCGACGACGTGGTCGCCGAACCCACCCAGGACGAGGCGGTCATCTATGAGGTGACCCCCAGCGGCGTCGCGGTGCTGACGTTGAACCGGCCCGATCGACTCAACACCTGGGGCGGTGACATCGCGACGGCGTTCTACGCGGGATTGGACCGGGCCGAGGAGGATCCGGCCGTCCGGGTGATCGTGCTGACCGGTCGCGGTAGGGCGTTCTGCGCCGGCGCTCAGCTCGGTGCCATGGGAAGCGTTAGTCAGTCAATAAAGCAGACCGACGAGGGCAAGCTGGCCAGCCTGGTCGGGGACCGACAGCCGTATCACTTGACGACGCTGTGCAAGCCGGTCGTCGCCGCCATCAACGGATCCTGTGTCGGTATCGGTCTGACGCAAGCGCTGATGTGCGATGTGCGGTTCGCCGCCGCCGGAGCCAAGTTCGCCGCGTCATTCTCGCGTCGCGGCCTGATCGCCGAATACGGTGTCTCCTGGATACTTCCGCGGCTGACGGGGTGGGGCGTCGCACTCGATCTGTTGTTGAGCGGCCGGACCTTCCTCGCCGACGAAGCGGCGGAGCTGGGACTGGTCAAAGAAGTGGTCCCGCCCGACCAGCTGATGAAACGCGTCATGGACTACGCCGAAGACATCGCGCAAAACTGCTCGCCGGCATCCATGGCCATCATCAAGCGACAGACCTACGGTGATGCCATGCGCGAGGTAGTGCAAGCGAGTTCACGGGCCGAGGCCCTGCTGCACGAGTCGCTGCAACGTCCCGATGTCGTCGAGGGGATCACCAGCTTCCTGGACAAGCGGGCGCCGAATTTTCCCGGGCTCAGCGCTTCGACAATCACCACGAACGCCGGAAAGGACGGCCATGGGGAACCTGGGCTATAAGGCGATCGACGTCGACAATCACTACTACGAACCGCTGGATGCCTTCACCCGCCATCTGGACAAGAAGTTCCGCCGACGTGGCGTGCAGATATTCAGCGACGGCAGGCACACCCAGGCCATCATCGGCGACCGGGTCAACCGTTTCATCCCCAACCCGACGTTCGACCCGATCATCGTGCCCGGATGCCTGGATCTGTTGTTCCGCGGCGAGATTCCGGAAGGCGTCGACCCGGCGTCGCTGATGAAGGTCGAGCGACTCGAGGCGCACCCCGAATACCAGAACCGCGAAGCCCGCATCACGGTGATGGACATCCAGGGCATCGAAACGGTGTTCATGTTGCCGACGTTCGCGTGTGGGGTCGAGGAAGCGCTCAAGCACGATATCGAGGCGACCATGGCCTCGCTCCATGCGTTCAACCTGTGGCTGGACGAGGACTGGGGCTTCGACCGGCCCGACCACCGCATCATTGCGGCGCCCATCATTTCGTTGGCCGATCCCGGAAAAGCCCTCGAAGAACTGGAGTTCGTATTGGGACGCGGCGCGAAGCTGATACTGGTGCGGCCGGCCCCGGTACCCGGTGTGGTCAAGCCCAGGTCGTTGGGCGACCCCCTGCACGATCCGGTATGGGCCGCCTTGGCCGAGGCGGGTGTTCCGGTGGGATTCCACCTGAGCGACAGTGGCTACCTACAGATAGCCGGAATGTGGGGCGGCAAGTCGACGTTCGAGGCGTTCGGCGGCTCAAATCCGTTGGACCAGATACTGGTTGACGACCGCGCGATTCACGACACGATGGCCTCGATGATCGCCCACGGGGTGTTCACCCGCCATCCGCAACTGAAAGCGGTCAGTATCGAGAACGGTTCATACTTCGTGCACCGGCTGGTCAAGCGGCTGAAGAAGGCGGCCAACAATCACCCGAACCTGTTTCCGGTTGATCCGGTGGAGCAGCTGCGCAACAACGTCTGGATCGCGCCCTACTACGAGGACGACTTGCCCGAACTGGCGTCGGTCATCGGTGTCGAGAAGATTCTGTTCGGATCGGATTGGCCGCACGGAGAAGGCTTGGAGGATCCCGTCTCGTTTACTGAGGAGCTGGCTGGCTTCAGCGACGCCGACATCCAAAAGGTGATGCGCAACAATGCATTAGACTTGCTAGGTGTCAAGGTCGGGTCGGTCGCTTGAACGTTTCAGGCCGCGCACAGCCATGAGCGAGTGGACCATAGGGGCCGTGCTGGACGCGATCGCCGAGGTCATCCCGGATCGGCCGATCACCGTGTGCGGTGATCGCCGCAGCACCTTCGCGGAAACCGCGGACCGCACCCGACGGCTGGCGAACTTCCTCGCCGCCAAGGGTCTGGGTGCGCATCGGGAACGGGACAGCCTGCAGAACTGGGAATGCGGACAGGACCGCGTTGCGCTTGTCATGCACAACGACCTCTATCCCGACATGGTCATCGGCTGCCTGAAGGCCCGCACCATTCCGGTGAACGTCAACTACAACTACACGCCGCGCGAAGTCTCCGAACTGCTCGACTACGTGCGGCCGCGGGCTGTCATCTACCACAAGTCTCTGGGCGCGAAATTCGCCGACGTGTTCCCGCCCGACGGCGCGGATCTGTTGTTGTCGGTCGAGGACGGAAGTAGAGTACCGGAACTGCCCGGTGCGGTGTCGTTGGACGACGCGCTGGCGCAAGGGGATAGCGACTTTTCAGTGACGGCGTCGCCGGATGACCTGCTCATGATCTGCACCGGTGGGACCACCGGTCGACCCAAAGGTGTGCTCTGGCGCCAGTCCGACATCTATGTGTCGTCGATGGTCGGTGCCGATCATGCGTCCGTCCAGGAGATCCACGACAAGGTGAACCGCGTCGTCGGGCCGCCGTGGTTCGCGGTGTCACCGCTGATGCATGCCGCCGGCATGTGGACAGCCTTCTCGGCGATCATGGCCGGCCTTACGGTAGTGCTGTACGACACCAGCCGAAAGCTCGATCCGCGATTGGTCTGGGAGATAGCCGAGCGCGAGCGGGTCGGCATGATGACGATGGTCGGCGACGCCTATGCCGCGCCCCTGGTGGACGAGCTGCGGCGCGGTCGGTACGACCTGTCGGCCCTCAATGCGATCGGAACCGGCGGCGCGGCAACGAATCTGAAGTACCAAAGCGCGCTGCTGGAACTAATCCCGCACCTTACGGTGATCAACGGGTATGGCTCGTCGGAAACCGGAAACATGGGATTCGGACACAGCAAAGGCGGCACCAGGACCGACACCTTCACGTTGCGCGAGGGCGGGCTGGTGCTGTCCGAGGACTACAGCCGCTTCCATCAGCCGGGGGAGCGCGGGGTCGGTTGGGCTGCCAGAGAGGGTCGAATCCCGCTGGGATACTTCAACGATCCCGACGCCACCCGGAAGACCTTTCCGGTGGTCGACGGTAAGCGGGTGGTGATCTCCGGCGACCGTGCCAGTCTGGAAGAGGACGGCACATTGCGGCTATACGGCCGCGATTCGCTGGTAGTCAACACCGGCGGCGAGAAGGTGTTCGTCGAAGAAGTCGAAGAAGTCCTGCGCGCGCATCCGGCGGTCGCCGATGCTTTGGTGGTGGGCCGTCCCAGCGATCGCTGGGGCGAAGAACTCGTCGCTCTGGTCGAACTTCGCGATGCCGCCGTCGGCGGACATGATGCGCTGCACGCGCACTGCACCTCACAGCTGGCCCGGTTCAAGGCGCCCAAGGAATTCATCTTCGTCGAACAGGTCCATCGCCTGGGCAATGGGAAAGCCGATTACCGGTGGGCGAAAACCCAAGCGACAGAAAAGGCGCCGATGTCGACATGAACGCGATTGACTGCCTGGTCAATGTCCACTTCGGTGAGACTGAGAAGCAGCCCACGTGGATGCTGAAGGTCCGTGACGACTATTTCAAGGGACCGGAGTCGATGTTCACGCCGGTCGACTTGGCGGAGTTGCTCGACGAAATGGACGAGCAAGGTGTGCGTAAGGCCGTGCTGATGGATAACCTCGCGAAGCCATCCGTCACCGCGCGCAAGTTCGTCGAGGCCAAACCGGAACGGTTCGCGCTGGCGATGGGCGGTGTCGATCTGCTGCGACCGATGCCGTCGCTGCGCGAGCTCAGTGCCGTCGTCAACGACCTTCCCGTCGTGTACGCTGCTGTGGGACCGAGCTTCTGGGGTGACGGGCAATACCCCCCGAGCCATGCCGTCTACTATCCGCTCTACACCAAATGCGCCGAGCTTGGGCTGCCGCTGTGCATCAACACCGGCATTCCCGGACCGCCCATCCCCGGCGAGGTGCAGAACCCCATGCACCTCGACCGGGTCTGCGTGCGATTCCCCGAACTGAAGCTCTGCATGATCCACGGCGCGGATCCCTGGTGGGACATCGCGATCCGATTACTCATCAAATACGCCAACCTGCGCCTGATGACATCGGCGTGGTCACCCAAGCGGTTACCGGAAACCCTGCTGCACTACATGCGGACCCGTGGAACCGACAAAGTGATCTTCGCCTCCGACTGGCCGGTGCTGAAAATGCGCCGCGTCGTGCCCGAGGCTCAAGCTTTGGACCTGCCCGCCGACGTCCTGGAGAACTACCTCTACAACAACGCGCATAATTTCTTCTTTCAGGGCCAGGAGGAGCACTGACGATGGACCGCTACGAACTGCGCAGACTCGACTACAGCCTGACCGAAGATCACCAGGCCTTGCAGGCCGCGTACCGGGATTTCTTCAAGACGCACTGTCCGATCGAGACCGTCCGCGCCGCAGAGGAATCCGGGTTCGACAAGAGCCTGTGGGAGCGGTTGTGCGGCATGGGTGCGACGACAATGGCGTTGCCCGGCGCGGTCGGGGGCGACGACGCGACACTGGTCGACTTGACGTTGGTGGCCGAGGAGATCGGGCGTTCGCTGGCACCCGTGCCGTGGATCGACCATGTGTGCGCTGCGCGATTGCTGGCCCGACTGGACTCGGCGGAAGCCGACGTTGTCAACGGCAAGCAGCTCGCGGCGTTCGACCCGCAACACGACAACGTCGTCGGGAGGCGGCTCATCCCGACGGGGTCGATCGCCGACCAGATCATCGTTCGCGACGGTGAGGATGTGGTGCGGCTGACGTTTGATACCCGACCCACCAAGGTCGACAACATCGGCCGGCTGCCGATGGCGTGGGTCGACCCGGCGGCCGCCGACACCCGAGTCGTGCTGGCGAGCGGCCCCGACGCCCTGGCGCACTATCAACGGGCACTCGATGAATGGCGGGTGCTGACCGCTGCGGCGTTGGCCGGCCTGGTCGAAGAGACCATGACGATCGCGGCAGAGTTCGCCAAGACCCGGTACACGCTGGGTGTGCCGATCTCGACGTTGCAGGGTATCTCTCACCCACTCGCCAACATCGCAATCACCGTGCAGGGCGGCCGCAACCTGGCCCGCCGCGCTGCCTGGTTCCTGGACAACGAGCCCGACGAGCGCCCGGAGTTGGCGCCGTCGGCGTACGTGTTCATGGCCGAAGAAGCGGCAAAGGCTGCGACGATGGCCGTGCATGTGCAAGGTGGTCTGGGCGTTTCGGCCGAGGCGGCCGCGACGGCGTATCTGGTGCGCGCCCGCGGGTGGGCGCTAGCCGGCGGGGACCCTGGCGCCAGCGCGAAATACATCGCCGAAATCGTCGCCGGGCGCGAAAGCCGTTCAGGGAAGGACGTATAAGTGGATTTCTCACGAGTCGCGCTCGCCGACGACGATCAGGCCTTTCTCGACGAGGCACGCACTTTCCTGAAAACCCATGTGACCGAGGACGTCATACGCCGCGACCGTCAAACCGGCGACAACTTCGACGAAGGTGTGCATCTGGCGCTGGGTGCCGCCGGCTACCTCGAACGCGAGTGGCAGCCGCACGCGGACGGCGGCTTCACCCGGGTGCGCCGCCGAATCTGGGAGCTGGAGAAGCGGAGGGCGCACGTTCCCTGGGTGACTTGGGGGACCACCGCCATGGTGGCGCGTTCGGTGGCGAAGTTCGGATCGCCGGAACTGCGGGACGAGGTGATGCCGAAGGTCTTCAGCGGACACGTCCGGCTGTGCCTGGGCTACACCGAACCCGAAGGCGGGTCCGACATCGCCACCTGCAAGACGCGCGCGGTACGCGATGGTGACGGCTGGATCATCAATGGCTCGAAGATGTTCACCACCGGCGCGCACAAGTGCCAGTACGTCTTCCTGATCACCAACACCGACCCTGAGGCGCCAAAGCACAAAAGCCTGACCATGTTTTTGGTGCCGCTCGACTCCTCCGGTATCGAGATCCAGGGCATCCGCACCATCGACGGTGACCGCACCAACATCGTCTACTACAGCGATGTGCGCGTCGACGACAAATACCGGCTCGGCGACGTCAACGCCGGCTGGACGGTGCTGCGGGAGCCGCTCAACACCGAGCACGGTGCGGTCGCCGCGGCGCCCGACGGGTTACAGGACGTGTCAATCATGATGCACCAAGCCGGTTTCATGGCCGACGCCGTCGACAAGGCCGCCGGCAAGGTCGGCGAGCCAGACGCAGGCGGGCGCAGGCTCGTTGACGACGGGGCGGTCGCATACCGGCTGGGCCGGAGCGCCGCGCGGATGGAGGCGGCGTTGAGCGCGCCGAGCATCTTTGGCCGAGTGGCGCTGGCGCAGACCATGCGCGATATCTCACCGGACCTGATGGACATCCTCGGCACCGCGTCGACGCTGCCGAATGGCACCGACGGCGCGGCGGACGACGGCGCGGCCGAGTACGTGTACCGCTTCGCGCCGTTGGTCGGGATCTACGGCGGCACCCTCGAGGTGTTCCGCAACATGATCGCGCAATACGTCCTGGGCCTGGGCAAGCCGAATTACTCTGCGCCGAAGAAGGTTTCCTGAGGTCGCCGAGCGTGCAATGACGGCGTCCGTCATCGGCGTGTCGTCGCCATAGTCGCACACTCGGCGATGCTTCAGGCCGTCAGGACGGTTGCCGCAGCGGTGCCGGGCGCACCGTATACCTGCGCGAAGCCGACCCGCGGAGTCCCAGGGACCTGACGGTCGCCGGCCTCGCCGCGCAGTTGGCGCACCAACTCGTGCATTTGCCGCAGCCCCGACGCCCCGATCGGTTCGCCGTTGGCGATCAGCCCGCCGTCGGTGTTGACCGGCATCGCGCCGTTGATCTCGGTGGCGCCGTCGGCCAGCAGCTTCTCTTGCTCGCCGTCAGCGCAGAAGCCCGCTTCGGCCATGTGGATCACTTCCGCGCCCGCGTCGGTGTCCTGCAGCTGGATAACGTCGACGTCCTGCGGCGCCACACCCGCTTTCTCGAAGGCGGCTTTCGCGGCGTACACGGTCGGCGACACGTCCTCCTCGACGGGGGCGTAGGTCGTGTTCACCTCGTAGGCACCGTAGCGGCGGGTGCGGACTTCGACCGCGCGGACGTACACCGGTTTGGTGGTGAACCGGTGCGCGATATCGGCACGGCACATCACCACAGCGGCGGCGCCCTCGTCAGGAGCACAGAACATGTACTGGGTCAGCGGATAATTCAGCACCGGCGACGCCAGAATGGCCTCTTCCGACATCGGTTTGCGGCGAAACGCATTGGGGTTCAGCGCGCCGTTACGGAAGTTCTTGGCGGCCACCCTGGCGAGCGTTTCGGTGGAGATGCCGTGATCGTGCAGGTAGCGGTTGGCCTTCATCCCGAAGAACTGGGTGGTTAGGTATTGGCCGTTCTGCGCGTACCAGCTCGGCATCCCGACCAGCGCGGGGTCTTCGGTGAAGGCGCCGCGCGGATGTTTGTCCATCCCGACCGCGATGCCGATGTCGTAGTCGCCCAAGCGAATACTGTCGGCGCACAGCTTGGTGGCGCTGGCCGCCGTCGCGCAGGCGTTGAACACATCGGTGAACGGAATCCCGGTGAGACCCACCATGCCGACAATCGCGTCCGGGTTGGCCACCGTCCAGCTGCCGCCGACCGCGAATTGGATGTCTTTCCACGCCACACCGGCATCGGCGAGCGCGAACTGGATGGCATCCGCGGCCATCTCCATCGCAGATTTGCCCTCGAAGCGCCCGAACGGGTGCAAACCCGCGCCGATAATCGCGACGTCGTTAGTCACGCGATAGCCCCCGATTCCTTCAGTTCGGCGATGCGATCCCAGTCAATGCCGATCTCCATCAAAACGATTTCGGTGTGCTCTGACGCTTGCGGGGCCCGGCTCGTCACCAGCGGCTCGTGGTTGAATTGCACGGGGCCGCGGACAACCTTGAACGGCACTCCACCGCCGGCGGCCTCGACTTCCACAATCATGTCGTTGGCGATTGCCTGCGCGTCGTCGGCAAGGTCGATGAGGCTCTGGAACGGCGCCCACTGACCTTTCATCGTCTTGAGATGCCGGCGCCAATAGTCAAAGGGCTTGCCGGCGAACGCTTTAGTGATCAGCTCCGCGGCCGCGTCGGCGTTCTGGATCAGCGGCATGACGTCGGCGAAGCGGGGGTCGTCGGCTGCCTCGGGGATGCCGAGATGCTCGAAAGTGTCGCGGATATAGCCGGTCGGGCTGACGATGCACAGGTTGATCGTGCCGCCGTCGGAGGTGAGGTAGTTGCCCAGGAAGGGATTGACGGACGGCCTGGCTGATCCGGGCAGAGTGACGCGCATGACCTCGCCGGTTTCCATGCCCTGTGTCACGCTCGCGCCGGCGGCCCACCAGGCTGTGCTCAGCAATGACACGTCGAGCTCTACGGCTTCGCCGGTCCGTTCGCGATGCAGCAGCGCGGCGCCGATGCCGCCGGCAATGAACATGCCGCCAATGGAATCGCCGAAGGCGGGAATCCCTTGGGGCAGAGCCACACCCAGCTCTTCCGGGGTCAATGCGTAACCCACGCCACTGCGGGTCCAGAATGCGGTCCCGTCATAGCCGCCGACGTCGCGTTCGGTACCTTTGTCGCCGTACGCACTGCCGCGGGCATACACGATGTTCGGATTCGCCGCGCGGACGTGTTCGACATCGAACTTGTTCTTCTGACGTTGTGCGGGAAGGTAGTTGGTCAGGAAAACGTCGGACGCCTTGGCCAGTTCATAGAGCACCTCCTGGCCGCCCGGGGTGGAGACGTCGATTCCGACGCTGCGCTTGCCCCGGTTGGGATGCTCGATCAGCGGATGTCGTTCTGGGTCAAGCTGAAAGCCACCCATGTTGACGAAGCCGCGCTGCGTATCGCCGCGCACCGGGTGCTCGACTTTGATGACGTCTGCACCCCAATCCGCGAGGATCGCGCCGGCTGCCGGGACGAACGTGAACTGCGCGACCTCTAGGACTCGAAAGCCCTCCATCACCTTGACCATTGTGGGACCCTACTTGGCGTCGAACGTCACCGGAAGCGCGTTCGGCGATCGGAACGGCTGGCCGTAAATATGCGGGTCTTCGTCGGTGACGAGCTCGAGGTTGGTCACTCGGTTCAGTAGACATTCCAGCGCGACCCGCGTCTCCATGCGGGCGAGGTGAAGGCCTAAGCAGGTGTGTTCGCCCGCTGCGAAGGAGATGTGCGGTACGTGGGTGCGGAAGATGTCGAATTCCCCTGAGCGTTCCCAGCGCTGCTCGTCGCGATTGGCCGAGCCGATACACAGGTCGACCGCTGACCGCGCTGGAATCTTGACACCTTCCAGCTCAGTATCTTCGGTGGCGAATCGCTGCACCGTGGTTAGCGGTGTCTCGAATCGCAGCCCCTCTTCGATCGCGGTGGCGATCAACTTGTGATCGGCTTGTACTGCATCGAATTGGTCCGGGTGGGTGAGCAACAAGAAGAGCAGATTGCCTGACGACCGGTAGGTGGTCTCCAGCCCGGCGGGCAGCAGCAGCCGCAGGAACGAGTAAATGGCTTCGTCGCTCAGCTTTTCGCCGTCGATCTCCGCGGTGACCAGATCGCCGATGATGTCGTCGGTCGGTTTGGCCTTACGCCGCTCGATCTGGTCGAGGAAGTAATCCTTCAGCGCCGCAGACGCTTCGAAGGCGCGCTCGTATTTGATGGTGTAGTTGATCAACTGCACGGCGCGCCGACGAAACTCGGGACGGTCCTTTGCCGGCAGGCCCAACAGCTCGGCGATGACCCGGGTCGGGAACTCGAACGTGAAATTCCGGACGAGATCGGCCTGGCCGTCGTCGATGAACTCGTCGATCAGCGCATTGCAGATCGGCCGCACAATGGCGGGTTCCCAGCGCGCGAGCGCCTTGGACTTGAACGCCGCCGACACCAGGTTGCGGTGTTGGCGGTGTTTCTTGCCCTCCATCGCCAAGATGCTAGGACCGATGAACAGCCCGATCGTGTTGTCGTAGTACTTGGAGCTGAATACCTCGCCATCGCGGAACGCCTTGTTGACCGCGTCGAACGACATCGCGGCGAAGGAGTTCTTGGGCCGCAGCGATTCGGGGGTTTTCGAGTAATCGACGACCGTCCCATGGAAGACGCCGGCCTCGCTCCGCTTCTGGGCGAAGTACGGGTAAGGGTCGCGGATGAAGTCGGCGGGCAGGGCAGGCAGGGCAGCGTCCTGAACTGGACTTCCCACAGCTTCTCCGTCTCCGCCACACGATCGTACTGTAAAGATTACAGTAGCCTACATGGGCGAATCCAGTTTCGACGAGCTACCGGGAATGCTGGACCGGCAGCGACGAGCATTCTTGGCCGAGGGCCCGCCCAGCGTCGCGGTGCGGCGCAACCGCATCGATCGGCTGATGGCGCTGCTGCTGGACAACACCGGCGCGTTCGTCGGGGCGATGGCGGCCGATTACGGCACTCGATCCGAGGCTGCCTCGCTGTTCACCGAGGTCGTCGGGATCATCTCAGTGGTCGAGCACACCAGATCCCATGTGCGGCAATGGATGCGCCCGACCAAACTGATGCGGAGCGCGCGGTGGTGTGGTCTGCGGGCTGAGGTGCAACCGACCCCGCTCGGGGTCATCGGGATCATCGGGCCGTGGAACTTCCCGGTCAACCTGGTGGTGCTGCCCGCGTCGGCAGCGTTCGCTGCCGGCAACCGGGTGATGATCAAGATGTCGGAGATCACCGCAAACACCGCGGAGTTGATGAAGGCCCTCGCGCCGCAATACTTCGACCCCGCCGAGCTCGAGGTCGTCACCGGCGGTCCGGACGTCGCGGCCGCGTTCGCGGCGCTGCCATTCGATCACCTGTTTTTCACCGGCTCGCCATCCGTCGGTGCGTTGGTACAACGCGCGGCCGCGCAGAACCTGGTTCCGGTGACCCTCGAGCTCGGCGGCAAGAACCCTGTGGTGGTCGCCCGGGGTGCTGACATCACGCGCTCGGCCACACGCATCGCGCGGGGCCGCATGGTCAACGGCGGACAGGTTTGCGTGTGCCCTGACTACGTTCTGGTGCCCGATGAGCAGGTCGAGACGTTCGTCGACGTTGTCCGCGAGACGCTGCGCGGCATGTTCCCGAGCATCATCGCCAACGACGACTACTGTTCGTCGGTCAATCACGCCAACTTCGATCGGGTCGTGCAGCTGATCGATGATGCCCGGGCCCACGGCGCCCGGGTGGAAGCCGTCGCGCCCGAGGGAGAGTCACTACCCGACCGAGAGGCCCGGAAGATCGCGCCCACCATCGTTCGCGACATCGACGACGGCATGCGGATCGCCGAGGAAGAGATTTTCGGGCCGGTCGTGGCCGTCATGGGGTATTCCCGGCTCAACGAGGCCATCGAGTACATCAACCGCCGGCCGGCGCCGCTGGTGGCGTACTGGTTCGGGCCCGACGACGAGGAGTTCCGCACCTTTGTCCGCACCACACGCAGCGGTGGTGTGGCCCGCAACGATTTTGCCGCGCAGATGATTCCGTCGGCAGCGCCGTTCGGGGGAGTGGGTCGCAGCGGAATGGGTGCGTACCACGGCAAGGCCGGTTTCGACACGTTCAGCCATTATCGATCCGTGGTGGGGAGCGATCTGCCGTTCAGCATTACCGGCACCGCGGCGCCGCCGTTCGGGAGTCCACTGCGGTTCGGCGCCGCCGTTGCACTGCGGATCGCGCGGCTGCGCACGCACCGTCGGCTCAAACGCCGCGCCGCGAACTCCGGCTGACCAACTCCACGCCCAGCTCGTCGAGCGGGACTGGATGACCGCCAGTGCAACGGATTTCCACCGATGCATCGGCACCGCAGTTCAGGTGAGTGAGGCGCAATCGGCGGCGGCCCGGCAGGTGGCGCTGGCCCCACTCGAACATCGCCCACACCACCGGCATGAAATCGATGCCCGCGTCGGTCAGCACGTACTCGTCTCGAGTGCGCTGCCCCGGCTCACGATAAGGCCGGCGCGTCAGTAGCCCGAGTTCGACCAACTCGGCCAGCCGTGCCGAGGCGGCGGCCTTGGTGATGCCCACCCGCTGAGCGAAGTCGTCGAACCGGGTGGTCCCGTAGTACGCCTCGCGCATGATCAGCATCGCGGACTTGGTGCCCATAACCTCCATGGTCTTCTCGATCGAGCACTCGCCGACCGCCGACCAGGCGTCACGATCGGCCAGTACGCCCTGCAAAAGTGTCACGCAAATCACCTTTCATCTGGGTTGCTCTTAGTATACCCAGGTGTTATAGCTGGATATAGCTGGTCATACTCAGCATCGGCTCAAGGAGGAGTCATGGCATATCAGGGTAGAGACGCCGTCATCGTGGGTGCGGTACGCACACCGGTCGGCAAGGGCAAGGCCAGCGGCGCGCTGCATGGTGTGCTGCCCGCGGACCTGCTGGCCCATAGCCTGCGAGAGCTGGTGCAGCGCACCGGCGTGGACCCCGGCCAGATCGACGACGTCATCGCCGGGGCCGTGACACAGGTCGGCGACCAGGCGGTCAACATCGCCCGCAACGCACTGCTCGGCGCGGGGTTCCCGGAATCGGTGCCCGGCACCACGGTTGACCGGCAGTGCGGCAGCAGCCAGCAGGCCATCAGCTTCGCCGCACAGGGCGTCGTGTCCGGTGCTTACGACGTGGTCGTCGCCGCCGGCGTGGAGTCGATGAGCCGGGTCCCGATGGGCAGCTCAGTCCTGCCGGGCAGCAACCCATTCGGCGACGACATGGCTCGCCGCTATTCCGAAGGCCTGGTACCGCAGGGCATCAGCGCCGAACTGATCGCTGCGAAGTGGGGTTTCACGCGCACCGAGCTGGACGAATTCTCCGCTGCCAGCCACGAAAAGGCCGCGCGGGCAACCAAAGAGGGACTATTCGACAATGAGTTGGCCCCGATCGCCGGGCTGAGCACCGACGAGATCGTCCGGCCCGGCACCACCGTCGAGACCCTGGCCGGGCTCAAGCCGGCCTTCTACGACCCAGCGGTCCACGCACGCTTTCCGCAGATCAATTGGGAAATCACGCCGGGTAACTCGTCACCGCTCTCCGATGGCAGCGCCGCCGTGTTGATCACCAGCGGCGAGGCCGCCAAGAAACTGGGTCTGCGGCCGCTGGCCCGGATTCACACCGCGACGGTCGTGGGCTCGGATCCGCTCTACATGCTGACCGGCGTGATTCCGGCGACCGAGAAGGTGCTGCATCGTGCCGGTCTGTCGCTGGCCGACATCGACCTGTTCGAGGTCAACGAGGCCTTCGCGCCAGTCGTATTGGCGTGGGCTTATGACGTCGGTGCTGATCTGGCCAAGACGAACGTGAACGGCGGCGCCATCGCGATCGGACACCCGTTGGGCGCCAGCGGTGCTCGCATCATGACCACCATGGTCAATGCTTTGCAGCAACGCGGCGGACGGTACGCGTTGCAGACGATGTGCGAGGGCGGCGGCATGGCAAACGCCACCATCATCGAGCGGCTGGGCTAACCGACTCTAGCGGTGGTCGTGCTGGGCCCTCAGCGTGGTGGCGACGTCGATACACCGCCGGGCTGCGACTTGGGTTGGGCTGCTCGCCCGCAGGTGAATCAAATCCAGCACGTCGGACAAGCGCATCAACCGACGCGTCGCGCGGAGCGGCATAGTTCTCAGGCAGCTCACTTCGTCGGTCCGTTGCCTCACGTCCGACTTGTGTCAATCCGACCGTCCTGGAAACGGCAGCTGACCAAGCCGCTCAGAACTAGAGCCAGCCGGTGCGAGCCGCAGCGACAGGCTCGGGAGGAGCGGGGGCGAGTTCTCCGTCCCGCACGCCGTCGAGCATCCGTTTCACGGCGGCAACAATCTCCGGGCCGGACGCGGCGAGGCCGGTTTTGTCGGCTTCGCCGACCTCATCAGGATCTACGCCAGCACGGGCCAGCACCGCGGCGGGGTCGGCGAGCTCGTCGGCCAGCCAGGACAGCGGGTCGGCCGTCAGCTCGGGGACGAAATGCCGGCGTCCGGGTTCCCAACCGTTGAAACGGGGGTGGTGATGGGCCCGGTCCAGCGTTCCTGGCGGGCTCTCGGTGGATCCGAAAAGGTCGACTCGCCACACCGGGCGGGTGAAGGCGATCGGGACTCCTGCATAGATGGACCCTTGTGGCTCGGCCCGGTCGACGACGCGGAGTTCCAATCTGACCCCCCGCTCCGGGGTCTCCTGACCCTCTCGCGGGTTCGGGTCGACGAAATACATATCGCCGACGACTACACCGAGGGCCTCGAATCCGAAGGCTGCGAACATGGCGTACCTTTCCTTATGCCTCTCCGAGCGTAGACCCAGGCGGTGGGACATGGTTGACGTCGTTATTGCCGGCGCCGGTCCGGATGGATTGATGCTGGCCTGCGAACTCGGATTGGCCGGAGTCCGCGCGGTGATGCTTGACCCGGCGCCGGGGCCCAACCGTGAGCGGCGGGCTAATCGCATTGTGGGCCAAGCGGCTCGGATTCTTGATCACCGCGGGCTGTACAACGCGTTCGCCGGGACGGCAGAACCGCCAAAACCGTCTGCGCAGTGGAACTTTGCCGGCTTGCCATTAGAGCTGGCGGCGGTGTCGGACTCCCAACTGTTCGTCGTTCCGGTTCAGCAGCATGGGCTGGTCGAAATCTTTTTGGAGCGAGCGCAGGAATACGACACCGAGATTCGGTGGGGTCACGCAATGACCGGCTTCGATCAGGACGACGACGGTGTCACGGTGCATGTTGCCGGACCGGACGGTGCTTACGATCTGACGGCCCAATACTTCGTCGGCGCCGACGGTGGCCACAGCAAAACACGCCACCTCGCCGGTATCGAGTTTCCCGGGATGTCCTCCTACGACCTGGTTGTCCGGATCGGGTTCGACGTCGAGCCGCCTGACCAATGGGTTGAGTCGGTCAGCGAAGATGACCTCCCACCCCAGCGGTTCTACCGAACGGATCGCGGCGTGCTCTCGTGCGGTGCGATGGGCAGCCGCGTCGCGGTGATGACCTACGAACTGGACAGCTCGCCGCGCGAACAGCGCGGCGACGACACAGCCGATGAGCCGCCGATGACCCTGGCCGAGTTGGAAGCCAGCGCCAATCGCGTGCTCGGCACGGACTTGCCGCTGCGGCCAACATCGCCCGACGCGCCCCTCGATCTGCGCCGGTTCACCGGCATCAACTCACGGATCGCGTCCCACTATCAAGTCAGCAGGGTGCTACTCGTCGGCGATGCCGCGCACGTCCACGCGCCGATTGGTGGACCGGGCCTCAACCTGAGTTTGCAGGACGCGGCGAACCTCGGCTGGAAGCTTGCTGCGGTGGCGAGCGGGCGCGTGGGACCCGAGCTGCTCGCCAGCTACGAGTCAGAGCGCCGGCCCGCGGCCGAGCGACTCATCATGGAGACTCGGGCTCAGCTGGCACTGTTTCGGCCGGGGCCTGAAGTGACGGCGTTGCGTGAGATCTTCGCTGAGCTGCTCACCGACCGCGACAATGTTCACCGGATCAGTGACCTGCTCTCCGGCGCCGACAACCACTACCCGTCGGGGGAAGATGCCCATCCGCTCGTCGGCCACTGGGTGCCCGACTTCAGTGTGGCGGACGCCGCTGGAACGCAACGAATCGCCGAACTCGCTCGCGATGGGCGACCGTTGCTGGTCGACCTCAGCGAAGGCGGCGAGGTCGCAGCCGCGTTGACGGACATCGAAGACCAGCTCACCATCGCCGCCGGGCGGCCTGTCGGTGAAATATCCGCTACAGCTGTACTGGTGCGTCCCGATGGGTACGTGGCCTGGGCGTCGTCACACGCACGGCCCGACTCCGACGAATTGCGTGACGTGATCACACATTGGTTCGGGATCGAATCGCCGTTGTCGTAAGCAGAAGGGGAGTCTGGGCACATGGAAGTGCTGGTTCGGGAGTGGACGCACTGGGCGACGGGGTACGGGTTCACGCGTGCGTCGCTGAAAATACTGGCGCGGCGGGGTGATCCGATGGCGCAGCTGCTGACAATCGACTCCAATCCGGTCGGCGACATCTATCCGCTCATCGAGCAGGTTCGTGCACGCGGACGCATGTCTAGGCTAGCCAAAGCCGTCTGGACCAGCGCTGACGCGCAGATTACCCGTGAGGTGCTGCGCGACGGCCGGTTCAGGACCATCAAACCTTCGGATCGGTCACCTTTTCGGATCGTTCAGTGGATCCTGGCGAAAACCGACCCCGATGTGCTCAATCCGATCGAACCGCCGTCCATGTTGGTCACCGATCCGCCTGACCACACGCACTTACGCCGCCCGGTCTCGCGGGCGTTCACGCCGCGGACGCTGGATGGACTTCGCGCGCGTGTTCACGAGATCACCGACGGGCTGCTTCGCGATCTGGAGCGCCGCGCAGAGTGCGATTTGGTCGCCGAGTACGCCTCACGGATCCCCATCGCGGTGATCGTCGAGATGCTGGCACTGCCGTCCGGCGAGACGCGTTATCTTCAGGAAGTCGCCGAGACCACAACAACATTGATCGGCAGCACCGCCGCGTCCTGGCGCAACTTTCGGAGGTCGACGAAAGTTCTGCGCAGTTTCGACCGTTATCTCGCGGAGCATGTCGAGCGGCTCAGGGCAGGCGACGCCGATACCAGCATCCTGTCCGACGTCATACACAGCGGCGACCTGACCGAAATCGAGATCAGGATGCTCGCGGGACTGCTCCTCGGTGCGGGATTCGTCACCACGAGTCATGTCCTGGGCAAGGCTGTTGTCGCGCTCATCCGTCACCCGGACCAGCTGGCCGCGCTGCGCGCGAACCCCGAAGGATGGCCCAATGCCGTCGAAGAGATCCTGCGCTATGACACGGCGGGTCAAGTCGTGCCGCGGGTCGCTACCGAAGACGTTGACATCCACGGATACCCGGTCCGGGCAGGTGAAGCGATATTTCTACTGGCGGGCGGAGCCAACCGCGATCCGGCAGTCTTCGAACACCCCGATGCCTTCGACACAACCCGCGCCAACGCCCGCGAACACATCAGCTTCGGTACCGGCGTGCACTCCTGCCTGGGCGCCGCACTGGCGCGCATGGAACTCCACATCGGCCTACAGTCGTTGTTCGAACACTTCCCGCAGTTGGCCCTGGCCGGCGAACCGACCTTCAACAACAGCATCGGGCTGCACGGACTCAAACAGCTACCGGTGTCACTGCGCGCGGCTTAGTCCATTCGCTCGACCCATTGAGCACGAGACGGTCCCGGCTCGAACGGGTCGCCGAAGTACTGCGATTCCCGAACCACCTCGCCGGCTTCGAATTCCATGATGCTCACCACGTAAGACGGTTGCCCGTCATACGTCATTACGAGTTCGGTGACCCAGAGGTTACCGCCGCCAAGCATCCGTCGCACGGTGAACCGTTTGAGGTTCGGCTGGGCAGTGCGCGACGCCTGGATGTTGGCTCGGCCTCGGATGCGCTCGCCCGATTGCGGATATTCGAGAACCGCGTCAGCGCGGTAGATTTGATGCTCCGTCGCAAAGTCGTTGGCATCGGAGGCATCCCAGTGGCGCTGTAGGGCAGCCCGCACGTCGTCATCGCTCATGGCTAGGCCTCCTGTACTGCTTGCTCGCGCGCCCACCGATAGTCGGCCTTGCCTGACGGACTGCGCTCGATGACGGCACGGAAGATGACCGCCTTCGGAAGTTTATAGCGGGCAAGGGTTTTGGCAGCATGTTCCGTCAGCTCGCCGGCGTCGGCTCGCGCGCCCTCGGCAAGCGCGACGACGGCGACCGCCTCCTGGCCCCAACGCTCGCTGGGCCGCCCGGTCACGACCACGTCGGTCACCGCGGGATGCGATGCGATCGCGGTTTCGACCTCCTCCACGAAAATCTTTTCGCCGCCGGAGTTGATCGTCACCGAGTCGCGGCCGAGCAACTCGATGCGGCCGTCGGCGCGGTGGCGGGCCCGGTCACCCGGGACCGCGTAGCGCACGCCGTCGATGACGGGGAAGGTCGCCGCGGTTTTGGCTGCGTCACCCTTGTAGCCGAGCGGCACGTAGCCGCGCTGGGCAAGCCAGCCCATGCCATCGTGGCCCGGCGGCAGCAGCGAGCCGAGATCTTCGGCGGCGACGAAGGTATCCGGTCCGGCGTTGAACGTGCCGGTCGAAACCGCCCCAGTCGTCGATAGGTGACTCATCTGCGCACCCGTTTCCGACGATCCCACGCCGTCCACGATCATGGCGTTCGGCAGGGCCTCGACGAGGCGCTCTTTGACATAAGGCGTCAACAGTGCACCGCCGTTGGCGACGACCGCCAACGGTGATACGTCGGCAATGCCCTTCTCGATCGCGGTGAGCAGTGGCCGGGCCATCGCATCGCCGACCACTGTCACCGCAACCACCTGCTCTCGCTCGATGGTGCGGACGACCTCGTCGGCATCGAGATGGTCGACCACGGTAGGGAAGACCAGCGTCTGCCCCGTCGTGATCGCCGTCATGACGCTCCACTGGGCGGCACCGTGAATCAGCGGCGGCAGGATCATGAGTTTGGTGCCCGGATTGGCCGCCACCCGTGCGGTGATGTCATCGGTGGAGCTGACGCACTCGCCGGTCATCAGGTTTCGGCCGCCGAACGACGTCATGAATATGTCATGCTGGCGCCACAGCACACCTTTCGGCATTCCGGTCGTGCCTCCGGTATAGAGGACGTACAGGTCGTCGGGCGAGTGCTCGACCAGCGTTGGCGCCGGGGCGGATTGGATCGCGCTTTCGTAGTCCACCGCGCCGTCGAGCAGCGCGTTGCCCGAGTCGTCGGCGATCTGAATGAGTACTCGTAGCTGGGGCAGGTCCCGCAACACTTCGGCTACCCGCGGCGCGAACGCCGCGTGGTAGATCAGCGCGGTCGCACCCGAATCCGCGAGCAGGTACTGCAACTCGCTTTTGACGTAGCGGAAGTTGACGTTGAACGGGGCGACCCGCGCCGCTAAGGCACCCAGTAACGCCTCGACGAATTCGTTTCCGTTGTAGGCATAGAGACCGACGAGGTCCTGCCCGACCTCGTGGCCCTCCAAAGCTGACCGCTCGGTGTGGCAGCCCAGCCCTCGCGAGTGCAGATACGCGGCGAGACGGTTCGACCGCTCGACGGTTTCGGCATAGGTGTAGCGACGGTCGCCCTGAACGATCAGCTCGCGGTCGCCGATCGCGGCCGCGACAGCGTCGGCGACTGCGGACACTGTGAATTGTGTTGCGCTGACGGACATCAGGCCTCTCACGGCTGGTGCGGAAGTAAACGAACCATCAGGCCGTTGGCTTCGGTGAGCAACGTGCCGTCGGCCGCTGTCATCGTAGCGGTGATGAAGACCTTCCTGCCGTCGATCTCGGAGATGTGGCCATGGGCCCTTAGGGGTTCCTCGATCGGGGTGATCTTGCGGTAGTCGACGTGCAGGTGCGCGGTTCGGGTCGGGCGAATCCCGGCGGTAGTGACCACCATCCCGAACAGCCAGTCGTACAACAGCGGGATCATGCCGCCGTGCACGGCCCGGTTGCCGCCCACGTGCGATCGGGTGAAGTGCCCGGACATGGTGACATCGTCAGGTCCGGTGCTGGTCACCGACCACGGCGGCAGCAGCGGATGGCCCAACCCGGGCAGCTCGAGGACCCGGCCGGCCACCGCGTCGATTTCCGGAACTTGGTGGCCGTCAAGCAGCGCGCACGCGTTCTCGACATGCTCGGCCGCGGCGGCCCACAGTTCACCGTCCGGGCGGGTCGACACGGTCAGATCCTGTAAGCGATGCAAGGCGGCGACGAACCGGCCCAGTTCGGGCGGTGCGTCCTCCACCGGTCTGACTTCTGGAAATCCGCCACGGGTTTCGGGTGCGGTGTCGGTCATTGCGGTGTCCATGCCTGCAGCAGCTCGTCGGTCGTGGTGATGGTCGCGAGTAGGGACAGCGTGTTCTCGATGACCGCGGTGCCGTACTCGGCGGGTATGCCGGCGACGGCATCACGCGGCACGATGACGCGATAGGCGGCGTTGACCGCGTCCATGACCAGGTTGGGGATCGCGATGTTCAGCGAAACACCGACCACGACGATGGTGCACACGTCGAGGTTGCGCAAGACGGCGTCAAGGTCGGTGCCGCCCATCGGGCCGACGCCGTGCCACCTGCTCAACACCAGATCGGTTGGCTCAGGACCTAACTCGGGCAACACGGCGGCCCCGGGTGTGCCCGGCGTGATGTCGACGCCACCGCGCCCGATCGCGAAGATCTTGGCATTGTGGTTGGAGCCGAGCCCGTCGGGCCGCCGCTGCACCAAGCAGTGCACGACGCGCACACCCGCCGCCCGAGCCGCCGGCAGCAACCGAGTGATGTTGGGCAGCGCAACGCGGCGGGCTTCTTGAGCGAGCACCGCCAGTCCCGCCTTCGGGCCGATGACCGCGCCCTGGCACTCCTGCGCGACGATCGCGGTGTGCCCGGGCGCCGCGAGCTCGGCGAGGGTCGTCACGCGGGTACTTCGTAGAACTGGGCCGCCCACTTTCGCAGCGCCATATAGCCTTTCGCATCGACCTTGGACAGTGCCGGACGTTCCACGTACTTCTGGTAGCGCCAGATTTGCAGATCGTCGAACACGGTGGACAGGAACTGCTTTTCGATGACGTCGCGCAGCTTGCCTTGCGGCACGTCGGAGTCGTCGCCGGGAAGCCGGGGCCACCAGATCGAGTAGAACAGGTCGGAGCTCTCGTCATCGACCGGCGTGCAGGTGAAGATCAGCCGATGGTTCTGCGCGCCCTCGAAGACGCTGATCGCACCGCCGAGACCGAACAAGTGGCTGTGGAACCGCAACGCGAGATCGTCGGGATTGTCGCTACTCGCGTCCGGCCAACCCGCAACAAACTGCCATTCGTGGTCGACGATCTTCCAGTCCAGCACCCGCGGCGTCACCGTGGCATGGTGCACATACTCGAAATGCGCGCTGTCGGGCGCGTTCTCGGCCACAATCTGCGGATGCACCGGTTCGCGCGCTGCGCGCCGGGAGAACTCCGGATAGCCGCGGTAATAGGCCGCGGGGTCGGTCTCGAATTGCGGGAATTTCCGGAAGATGTCGGGCATCTCCCATTGCGGCTCCTTGCCGTTCGGCTGATGCCAAATGAACACGCAGTCGTATTGCTCTCGGACCGGAAACACCCGCAGCCGCAGTGCCCGGTTGGGGCGGTCCGGCTGATAGGGGATGTATCGGTTGGTGCCGTCCGGTCCCCAGCGCCAGCCGTGGAAAGGACACTGGACGCAGTCGCCGACGACGGTACCGCCGTGGCCGATGTGGGCGCCGAGGTGCTTGCAGTGCGCCTCCAACACATGCAGCTCACCGGACTCGTCGCGGTAGGCCACCAGATCTTCGCCGAAATAGTGCAGCGGGCGGACCTCGCCGACGGGAAACTCCGGAGACCATCCGACCATGAACCATCCGGTGACTTTCCAGGTGAACGGTACTTTCACGCCGACCCCTTCTGCCCTCTTCCCGCTGACACTACTGATACTAAATACGTTACAGTATAGATTTCAGGCCGAGGAGGCGTAGCAGGGTGACCGACGATCTTGAAGCGATTCGGCAGTTGAAGGCGCGTTACTGCCGTTTTCTTGATGCCAAGGACGTTGAGGGGTGGCGCAGCGTGTTCACCAACGACGTGGTGGTCAGGTTGGATATGGCGGTTTCGACCGGCGGGGCCGACCCGATGACGGCTCCACCGGTGGAAGGCGTCGACAACTTTGTGCCTATGGTGCTGGGCGGCCTGGAGAATGCCGCCACCATGCACCATTGCCACACCCCGGAAATCACTCTTACCTCGCCGACGACCGCGATCGGTATTTGGGCGATGGAAGACTGGATCATCTTCGGCAGCGGGCAGGAATTGCACGGCGCCGGTCACTACCACGAGACCTACGAGAAGCAAAGCGGTGCCTGGCGGATCAAAACCCTGCACCTGACCCGAACCATCCAGCAGATAAGCGGTAGCCATGCCGACTGAGGTCGACGTGCTGGTCATCGGTGCAGGATTCTCCGGCTTGTATGTGCTGCATCGGCTACGGCAACTCGGACTGCGGACCCGCGTACTGGAAATGGCCGAAAACGTCGGCGGGACTTGGCTGTACAACCGCTATCCCGGTGCGCGTTGTGACATCGAGAGCATCGAGTACTCGTACAGTTTCTCCGAGGAAATCCAGCAGGAATGGGTGTGGACGGAGACGATGCCCGCCCAGCCCGAGGTGGAGGCCTACCTGAATTTCGTCGCCGACCGGCTTGACCTTCGCCGCGACATCCAGTTCGACACCAAGGTCGTCGCGATGGTCTTCGACGAGCAGGCCGCGACCTGGGTGGTGTCAACTGCGGCCGGCGAGACTTTCAAGGCCCCGTTCGTAGTGGCCGCGACCGGCATCCTGTCGGCGCCGCTGGAACCCGATATTCCCGGGATGGCCACCTTCGCTGGAACGTCGTTGTTCACCAGCCGCTGGCCGAAAGATGGCTTCGATCTTGCCGGAAAGCGGGTCGGCATCATCGGCACGGGGTCAACCGGTGTTCAGTTCATCCCGGTGGTCGCCCGGGAAGCCGAGCAGCTCTACGTGTTTCAGCGTTCACCGGCATACACGCTGCCGTGGCAGGTGCGGCAATTCGAGCCCGGCGAGCTGGACGAGATGAAAGCGCGCTACGACGAGATCCGGGCGGCCCAGCGTGCGCACCCGGTCGGCGCGGCGCGGCTGAGCGCGTTCTCGGTGCTGCTCGGGATGCTCGGCAAGCCACCGTTGAAGTCGGCATCGCGCGAAGATCAATTGCGGGCCATCGAAACCGACGGTGTGATGGGCGCGCTGAATTGGGGCGACATCTTCTTCGACATCGAGGCCAACCAGATGGCCGCCAGGTTGTACGGCGAAGCGATAGCGCGGATCGTCAAGGACCCCGAGACGGCGGCGGCCCTGGTGCCCGACCATCCGTTTGCCTGCAAGCGGCCGATCATCGATCAGGGCTACTACGAGACCTTTAACCGCGACAACGTGACGCTCGTCGACTTGCGCAAGGGCCCGATCCGCGAGGTGACACCGACTGGCATCCGAACCGAGCTAGGTTCCTACGATTTCGACGTGATCGTCTACGCGACCGGGTTCGATGCCATGACCGGTGCGCTGAGCCGGATCGACATCCGTGGGCGCGACCGGCTGTCGCTCGGTGAATTCTGGGCCAACGAGGGACCGCTTTCTTATCTGGGGCTGGCGGTCGCCGGCTTCCCCAATCTGTTCACGATCCAGGGCCCGGGCAGCCCGAGCGCGGCTACCAACTTCGTCGCCGCGCTCGAACAGCATGTGGAGTGGATCAGCGACTGCATCGCATATTTGCGCACCAACGGAATTCGTACTATCGAGGCGCTGCCCACCGCGCAGCAGGAATGGATCGACCACGCCACCTCGCTCGTCGCGGCGACGGTATTGGTCCACCCGTCGTGCAACTCCTGGTACAACGGTGGCAATGTGCCCGGCAAGAAACGGATGTATATGGGCTATACCGGTGGAATCCCTGAATATCGGCGCCGCTGCGATGAAATCGCAGCCGCCGGATATACCGGCTTCAAGCTGGCTTAGGTAAGCGGTATGTCATTGGCAACGCGCGGTCTGGGCCTCACCCGCGACGTGGCGCGCGAGTTGAGCATGGTCTTACCGCGCACGGTCGCCGGGCTGAACGAATCGACCGGCTGGACCCCGGTGTCACCGCGCGGCGTGCGTCAGTTCGGTGAGGTCATGCTGGACGAGCTTGTGCTGTCCGGGTTTTCGCTGATGGATCGGGCTCCGATAGCCGTGCGGCCGTTGAGCGCTTGCGCGGCGGCGGCTGAGGAGTTGTCGGCCCTGGGCATTGACGGGGCACATGCGGAGCCAGAGCCGTTGCGGGTGCAGGAGATACGTCGGCAGCGCATCGGCGGGCTGGGGTACGAGCGGATGACGTTCGAGCATGATCCGGCGCTGCCGGAGACACTCGAAGCCGACGGCCTGGGTGGCCCGGCGCGGGCGGCGGTGCACCTGCTCCGGCACCGTGAAGGCCCGAGGCCCTGGCTGATATGGGTGCACGGCGCCGGTCAGGGACGCGCCGACGACATGTTGTTTTCGCGGATCGACCGAGTGCATCGCGGGCTGGGCTTCAACGTCGCGCTGCCGGTGCAGCCCGGCCATGGTCCTCGACGCGGCCACTGGCCGGCTTATCCGGACATGGATCCACTGGGCAACGTCGCAGGCATGATGCGCGCGGTGTCAGAGGTGCGCGCCGTGGTGCGGTGGGCACAACCACAGGCCAATGTGGTTGTAGTGGCCGGGATCTCGATGGGCACCCCGGTCGCCGCGCTGGTCTCACACCTAGAGAGGCAGATCGACGCGGTTGCGCTGTACACCCCGATCCTGGGGCTGAACGCCATGATCGCGCGACACCTCAGGCGCTGGGGTTCCTCGCGCGACGGGTACCGAGAGCTGCTGCAGTCCCCTGTGGTCTCGAGGCTGACCTCGGTGATCGACCCGCTGGCCGTTGAGCCGGGACCACCGCCGCAGCGGCGGCTCATCGTCGGGGCATGGCATGACCGGATGGCCATGCGCGAGCCGGCTACTGCGTTGCAGGAGCGCTGGAGCGGCCAGTTGTACTGGTATGACGGCGGCCATGTCGGCCACGTGTTCTCCCGGCGCGTGCAGCGGGTGACTGAGAGTTTCCTGCATGAAGTAGTCCATTGAGCGACCGCACGCTTGACGCTGGCTACGCTTGCGCGAGGTCGCTCAATAACGGCGATGACCGCGAAGGCGACGCGGGGTAGCGCGATACGCTGGAACGCATCGACGGCTCGACGACACGGCATGCAGCACAGATCAGGGAGCGACTATCAAACCGTTACAGGGCATGTCGATGGACACGTCGATCGGCGCCTCGATCATGTGGGACAGCCCGGCTATGGTGGCCGATCCATTCGCAGTCTATGAGCGGTTGCGCAGGGAAGCCCCGGTCTGTCGAACTCGGATGAGGATGGGCTATCTGGGCGATGCGGACGTTTATGCGCTGACCCGTTACCGGGACTGTGTCGATCTGGTAACCGACGAACGCATGCGCCGGACAGCGGAGGTGTCTGAGTCGCTGCCGGTACCCAAGGTATTCCAGCTGTTGACTACCGACAGCATGATCGGCAAAGACCAACTCGAGCAGTCACGGCTTCGCAAGCTGGCCAGTCGGACGTTCAGCCGGAAAGCGATCGCCCGGATGCCAGACCGCATCGACGCCATCACCGGCGACCTGCTCGGCGGGTTCAGCCCCGGCCAGCGGATCGACCTGCAGGCCGGCTACGCGGTGCCAATCCCATCCATCGTGCTCAGCGAGATGGTCTGCGCCGACGAGGCCGACCAGGCCCGCTTCCGCGACGTCAGCCGGATACTCAATGCGGTGGTGGCGCCCCAAGATGGGATTGAGCAGATGATGGCCAGGTTAGAGAGCACGGTCGAGTTCGTGCGCGAAATGATCGAGCGGCGCCGGGCCGAGCCGGCCGATGACATCATGACCGTGTTGGTCGACGCGAACTGGGACGGCGACACCCTGTCCGACGACGAGATTGTCGCGATGGTGTTTCTGCTGGTGGTCGCCGACTCGGAAAGCACCTACAGCCTGATCGCCAACGGCGTCGCCGCCCTGCTGACCCACCCCGACCAACTCGACCTGCTGAAAACCAACCCGAATCTGATTGGTTCGGCGGTCGAGGAGATCCTCCGCTTTACCGGCACCATCGGGAGCACCGAAGTCTTTTACCCCCAGGAGGACATCGAGTTGCACGGGGTCGTCATCCCGCGCAGAGCAAGGGTCATCCCGCTGTTGGCCTCGGCGAACCGCGACCCCTCGGTTTTCGACGATCCCGACACCTTCGACATCACCCGCACGCCCAACCGCCACATCGCCTTCAGTAAAGGCACACACTTCTGTCTGGGCGCCAAACTTGCCCGGATGGAAACCTGTATCGCGATCACCAACCTGATCAAGCGATTCCCCGATATTCGACTGGCCGTCGAACCCGCCGAGCTGCAGATCGCGCGGGTGCCGATCCTTAGACGCTTCACCAGCCTGCCGGTCGTCCTCAACTGACCGACAGCACGTCGATATCCGACAACCCGTCGAGCTTCCTGGCGACTTGCACGTTGACTGCAGCCAATCAGGTTCGCACACGGGACTGTGGATTTAACGGTGTTTCTGGCCTGACACGCTAAGCGTTGCTTGGCGAGGAAGGTGCCGTGATGACGACACTGGATGATGTGGCGAAGAAAAAGTCGGCCGAGCTCTCGGCTGAGCAGCAGGCCGCTGCTGAGTTGGTGCGGCTGGCTCAAGAACAGGGCCTGTCGCTGACCGGCCCTGACGGGCTACTCAAACACCTGACCAAAACGGTGATCGAGACGGCTCTCGATGAGGAGATGACCGAGCACCTCGGTTATGAAAAGCACGACCCAGCCGGTGCCGGTGGGGGCAATATCCGCAACGGGACCCGGTCTAAGACGGTGTTGACCGATACCACTGGTGCCGTCGAGCTCGATGTACCGCGGGATCGCGCGGCGACGTTTGAACCGCAGATCGTCAAGAAGCGTCAACGCCGGCTGTCCGGCGTCGATGAGGTCGTGCTCTCGCTGTACGCCAAAGGTCTGACCACCGGGGAGATTTCGGCGCACTTCGCCGAAATCTACGGGGCGTCGGTGTCGAAGGAGACGATCAGCCGAATCACCGACAAGGTGATCGAGGAGATGAACGACTGGGCGATACGGCCCCTTGATGAGATCTACGCAGCGATCTTCATTGACGCGATCGTGGTGAAGGTCCGTGACGGGCAAGTCGCTAATCGGCCGTTCTACGCCGCGATCGGGGTCACCTTGGCCGGCGAACGCGACATTCTCGGGTTGTGGGCCGGCACCGGTGGCGAGGGCGCGAAGTTCTGGATGAGTGTGCTCACCGACTTGCGCAACCGCGGCGTCAAAGACGTGTTCTTCGTGGTGTGCGATGGACTCAAGGGCCTGCCCGAGGTCGTCGGCAATGTGTGGCCGCAAGCGATTGTGCAGACATGCATTATTCATCTGATTCGCAACACTTTTCGGCTCACGTCCCGTAAGTATTGGGACGAGATCCGTCGCGATATCAAACCGATTTACACCGCGGTCAACGCTACCGCGGCCCGCGCGGCGTTCGACGAGTTGGCCGACAAATGGGGGCAGCGCTATCCGGCCGTGGTCCGCCTGTGGGACAACGCCTGGGCCGAGTTCATCCCGTTCCTGGACTACGACGTCGAGATCCGCAGGGTCATCTGCTCAACAAATGCGATCGAGTCGCTCAACGCCCGCTACCGGCGAGCGATCAAAGCCCGCGGGCATTTCCCCTCCGAGCAGGCCGCGATGAAATGTCTGTATCTAGTCACCCGATCCCTGGACCCCACCGGTGTCGGCAGGGCACGATGGATGATGCGGTGGAAGCCGGCGCTCAACGCGTTCGCAATCACCTTCAACGACCGTTTCCCGGCGGCCGAAACCTACTAATGGAAACCGCCGGAAACACCGTTAACGCGATAGTCCCTGACGATGAGCTAGAAGCAGTCATCGTAGCTGATCACGCGCGGGCGGCCCAGTTGCTGCCGTTGGTTTCGCGGGCGAAATTGTTCGATTGCCGTCGTGCAGTATGGGCAGCTTTTGAGGCCGCCC
>Ga0335075_10001483_pt1 | contig 38587 bp, 32 predicted proteins | sample Lox_Sample_24_FD_206723 | JGI IMG/M metagenome (GOLD analysis project Ga0335075, IMG submission 206723) | Soil microbial communities from Loxahatchee National Wildlife Refuge, Florida, United States - Lox_Sample_2.4 | ecosystem: Environmental > Terrestrial > Soil > Wetlands | place: USA... | reverse complement strand
GCGTAAAAGAAAGGGGTCCTGGTTCCGTTGCTGTCCCTGGTCCTGCCGAAGGGCTCGCTGGAGCGAGCCACCCTCGACCTGTTCGACGCCGCGGACCTGACCGTCCGCCGTTCCTCCGACCGCGACTATCACGCCGCGGTCGACGACCCCCGGATCGAGCGGGTGCGGTTCCTGCGGCCGCAGGAGATCCCGTCCTACATCGAGCAGGGACTGTTCGACTTCGGCATCACCGGGCGGGACTGGATCGCCGAGACCGGCGCCGACGTGGCCAGCCTCGGCGAGCTGCAGTACTCCAAGGCGACATCCGACCCGGTGCGGGTGGTGCTCGCGGTGCCGGAGGGCGCGCCTTGGTCATCCGCGTCCGACCTGCCCGAAGGCGTGCGGATCTCCACCGAGTTCCCGTCGCTGACCCGCCGCTACCTAGACGCCGCCGGGGTCAAGGCGGTGGTGATCCCGTCGTATGGCGCGACCGAGGCCAAGGTGCCCGACATCGTGGACGCGATCGTCGACCTGACCGAGACCGGCTCGTCGCTGCGCAAGAACGGGCTGCGCATCCTGGACACCCTGCTGACCAGCTACACCGAGTTCATCGCCAACGCGGCGGCGTTCGCCGACCCGGCGAAGCGCGCGGCCATGGAGGACGTGGCGCTGCTGCTGCGCGGGGCGATCCAGGCCCGCGGGAACGTCCTGCTCAAGCTGAACGTCAACGCCTCGGAGCTGGCCGCGGTCACCGAGATCCTGCCGGCCCTGTCGTCGCCGACGATCACGTCGCTGGCGCGCGGCGACATGAACGCGGTCGAGGCCGTGGTGCCCAAGCGCGGGGTCAACACGCTGATCCCGGCGCTGAAGGCGGCCGGAGCCCGGGACATTCTCGAGCTCCCGATCTCCAAGATCGTGGAATAGCGGCCTAGCCGGGAGGTTCCAGCGCCTCGACCTGGTCGGCGAACCACCGGGCCGGCGGCAGCGTGACGGCCGCGTGGGCCAGGCGGTCGGTCCGGCGCCTGCGTTCCTTGTGGTCCATCGCGAGCGCCTGGTGCAGGGCTTGCCCGGTCTCGGTCACGTCGTACGGGTTGACCAGCAGGGCATCGTCCCCGAGCTGGGCGGCCGCGCCGGCCTCGGTGGAGAGCACCAGGGCGCAGCCGTCATCGGACAGAATCACGCCCTCCTTGGCGACCAGGTTCATGCCGTCGCGCAGCGGGTTGACCAGCAGCACGTCGGCCAGCCGGTAGGCGGCGAGCGAGCGCGGGTAGTCGTCGTCAACCTGGAGCGTCACCGGCTCCCAGTCGCCGGTTCCGAACTCGTCGCAGATGTCGCGGACGCTCCGGGTCACGGCGGCCATGTACTCGCGGTAGGCGGGCAGGTCCTGCCGCGACGGATAGGCGAACAGCAGATGCGTCACCTGCCCGCGCCATTCGGGGTGCCGGACCAGCAGCTCGCGGTAGGCAGCCAGCCCGCGGATGATGTTCTTGGACAGCTCGGTGCGGTCGATCCTGACGATCAGCTTCCTCGCGCCGGCCGCCGCGGCGAGCGTCGCCATCCTGGCCTGCACGTCGGGCTCGGCGCCGCGGCGCCTGAGCTCGGCGGCGTCGACGCCCAGCGGATGCACGCCGACGCCGGTCACGTGGCCGCGGTATCCGACCCGCCGCCGGGCCCGGTCGACGTCCGCGCCGAGTAGTACCTCGCAGCAGTCCATGAACGCGTCGGCCCATCGCCGGCAGTGGAACCCGGCGTGATCGGCGCCGAGCACGCCCTCCAGCGTCTGCCGCGCCACCGGACGCGGCAGCAGCCTGAAGTAGTCCGGCGGGGCCCACGGCGTGTGCGTGAAGTGCGCGATCCTGATGTCCGGTCGCAGGTCGGCGAGCATGCGCGGCACCAGGCTCAGGTGGTAATCCTGCACGATCGCGCGGATCGCGCCCCGGCCACCGCCGCCGTCCGCCGGCGGGCCCGCCTCGGCCGCGAGCGCCTCGGCGAACGCGCGGTTGTAGGCCCGATACGCCGCCCAGTCGGGCTCGAACGCGAGCCCGAACTGCGGCACCGTCGGGGTGTCGTAAAGCATGTGGTGCACGAACCAGAGCGCCCCGTTGGCCACCCCGCTGTGGGCGCGCCGGAACGTGTCGGGCGGGATGTCGAGCATCCGCACCCCCGCCCCGCCGGGCGACCCGTCGAGGCCGAGCCGCCCGCCCGGAGCGCGGCCCGCCATCACGCGGTCCGGGTCACCCTGGGCGGCGCAGATCCACAGCGTGTCGCCGGTGCCGAAGGCCGAGGAAAGGGCGGAGACCACGCCTCCGCCGCCGCGGCGCGGGGTGAGCTGACCGTCCTCGCCCTCCGAGAACGTCACCGGCCCGCGGATGTTCGCGGCCAGTATGCGCCCGTCCGCCGGTGTTGTGCTCATGGGGGGCAAGGCTATAAGGCGGAGCCGCCGAGCATCAGCCGCCGCACGGCATCGACCATGTGGTCGATCTGATCGCCGGTGAGCCCGGGGTAGAACGGCAGGTTGACGAGCTCCCGGAACCAGATCCGCTCGGCCGTCGGGCACAATGCGCGCGTGCCCGGCCGGTCGCGCCACTCCGGCAGCAGATGCAGCGGGAAGAACCGCAGCACGATCTCGATACCGGCGCCGGACAGCCCGCGGACCAGTTCGTTGCGGGTGAGCCTGGCCTCCGGCGTGACCAGGATGGCGTGCAGCCAGTGGGCATGCTCGCGGTCGGGCGGGATGCGCGGGATGTGGATGCCGGGGATCTCGCCGAGCCGCTTGTCCAGTTCATCGGCGATCCTGCGGCGCTCGGCGAGCATGAGGGGGACCTTGCGAAGCTGCGCGCGCCCGACGGCAGCGGCCGGCTCGCCAAGGACCGCGTTGAGCCCGCCCGCGCGTATCGCGGCGCAGTCGCGGGTGTAGGCGTTCTTCTCGTGCGTGTCGGCACCGACGATCCGGCCGGGATCGCCGGCCTCGGTGAACGGTCCGGGGGCGGATCGCGGCACGAACACCGCGTCGGGCCGGCCGGATCGCAGCGTCCGGAGCCGGGCGGCGAGCTCGTCGTCCGCGACGGAGATCAGGCCGCCCTGGCCCAGGGTGGAGATGTGCTTGAGCGACTGGAAGCTGAAGCACCCGAAGTCGCCGATTGTCCCGGCGGCGCGGCCCCGGTACGTGGATCCGATGGCGTGGGCGCAGTCCTCGACCAGGGCCAGGCCGTGCCGGTCGGCTATCGACCGCAGCTCATCCATGTCGGCCATGACCCCGCCGTAGTGCGTCACGAAAATCGCCTTGGTGCGTTCGGTCACGGCCTGATCGAGGTCACGTGCGCTCAGGCACAGGGTTTCCGGGTCGATGTCGCAGAACGTCACCGAGCAGCCATGGTCCAGCAGGCCCCAGATGGTGGCCTCGTACGTCAGCGGCGAGGTGATGACCTCGTCGCCGGGCCCGAGGCCGAGGACCCGGGCGACCAGCTCGAGGCCCATCGAGCAGCTGCTCACGGCGATCGCGTGGGGTACGCCGAGGTAGCTGGCCATGTCGGCCTCGAACAGGTCGCCCTGCACCGAGGCGCCGAGGTGGGCGTCGGACAGCAGCAGCTCACGCAGGACGTCCAGTTCCTCGGCGTCGAACCAGCTGCCCTTGCCGCTGTAGGGGACGACGAATTTCGGACTCATCGCGGTTACCTCCCGGTGAACGGTGGTCGGTTGGCCGTGCGCCAGGGCGACGGCGGCTGGCGCCGGTACGCGAGCCCGTTGAGCGTGAGGTGCGACGCCGGCCCGGTGGACGGGCCGGCGAACCGCACGCTGCAGCGGCTGCTGCCGGCATGGGGTTCCCAGGGCGGGCGGGGCGGCAGCGGGGCCTCCTGGCCGGCCTGCTCGGCGACAAAGACGGATTCGTGGTGGTGGGCCAGGCGAACCCGCACCGTGCCGTCGGTGATGAGCAAGCCATCGCCGCGTATTGAGACATCGACGGGCCGTCCGGTGTGCGCCCGGTAACGCCCGGCGCAGCGTTCCGGCCGGGCCGCGACGCGATCTGCTCCGGAACCCGGGCCATCCGGCCGGCGCCAGCTGGGCTCGCCGCCGCAGAGCCTGGCCAGGATCTGATTGATGGCCCGGTAACGCGCCGCGATCAGGGCCGGGATCGGCCCGCAGTTGTCGCACCACGCCACGCCGACGCCGGCCCCGGGCACCAGGACGAGCTTCGCCCACGTCCCGTACAGGTAACCCTCGTGGCCGAAGGCGAGATGCCCGCCGTAGCGCGGCCCGGCGTAGCCGCCGAGGCCGTAGCGCAGATCGATGTCCAGGCCGATGTCGGTCCGCGGATCGTGCATCTGGCGGACGGCATCGCCGGACAGCGCCCGCTCGCCGCCGGGGGCCAGCCCGCCGCTCAGGTGCAGCATCCCGAACAACGCGAGCTCGTGCACGGAGCAGAACGCTCCCGCACACGGATGCATGCGCGCCGCCTCGGCGAACCGGTGGTTCTGCACCAGCCCGCCCTTCAGGTACACGTGCTGCTGACTCAGCGGGTAGGTCATGGCCACCAGCGGCTCGAAGCACGCCGACCTCATGCCCAGCGGCTCGAAGACCAGCTCCCGCACGGCGGCGGCGAAATGGTGCCCGGTGACACGCTCGATCAGGTAGCCGACGATCGAAAACCCCTGGTCGCTGTACGAATAGACGACCCCGGGGTCGGCGATGAACGGCGTGTGGATCCCGGCCCCAAGCGTGTAGTCGGCCAGGCCGCCCGGGTCGCTGCTGCCGACGTTCAGGTCGAGCTCGCCCCGGATCAGCCCCGACGTGTGGCTGAGCAGCTGCCTGACCGTCACCGATGACATCGGCGCGGGCAGATCGGCTGACGCGGGAAACAGGTCGCGGATGGGCTCGTCCAGTGCCAGGCGGCCGGCGTCGGCGAGCCGCATCGCGGCGAGCGTGGTGAACATCTTGGTCAGGGAGATCAGGCGGAACAGCGTGTGCTCGGTCATGGCGTCCCCGGGGCTGTCCATGGCCCGGGCGCCCAGGCCGATCTCCGCCCGGATGGCGGCGCCGTCGAAGACGCTGACCGCCACGCCCGGAACCGGATGCCGTCGCGCGTAGTCCGCGACGATGCCCGCGATGTGATCCGCCGCGGAGGTCTTGGCGGTCGCGGTGGCGGCGGTCGCGGTGGTCACGCGGGCACCGCCCGGGGCGAGGTCTCGGGCCGCCGGGGGCCGCGGCCGGTGAATTCCTCCGCGAGCGCCGCGATGCCGTCCTCGAGGCGGATCGACGGCCGGAATCCCAGCGCGGCCAGCCGCGTGATGTCGGCCACCATCCGGTACTCGTCTTCCGGGGACGGGGCCCAGTGCAGGTCCGGGGCGGGTTGCCCGAGGGCGGCCGCCGCCATCGCGGTGAGTTCCCTGAGCGTCGTTTCCCGGCCGGTGCCGATGTTGACGATCCCGGTCACCGGTCGCCCGGCCAGCCACATGAGCGCTTCGACGACGTCGAAGACGTGGATGAAATCACGCGTCTTGGCGTCCGGGTTGCCCAGCACCTGCGGGCCCGAGCCGGAGGCCAGCGCCCGGAGGTACTGGGAGACCTCGCCCCGTGCCGTGAGGGACTCGCCCGGGCCGTACGTCACGAACGCGCGCCCGATCACGTAGGACATCTGGTGGGCCTTGCCGAAGGAGGCGATCAGCCGCTCGCAGGTGTATTTCGATTCCGCGTAAGGGAAAACCGGCCGCAGCGGCGCGTCCTCGGATATCGGGCAGCTCGATGGCCGGCCGTAGATGAGCGCGGATGACGTGAAGACGAACCGCCGCGCCCCGGCGTCCCTGGCGGCACGCAAAACGTTCAGCGTGGTCACCACGTTGGCTTCGAAATCGGATGACGGATCGAGAATCGAGCCGGGCGCATCGAGGGTTCCGGCCAGGTGGAAGACCATGTCCGCGCCGCGGAGAGCGTCCGCCGCCTGGCCGGGCGACCGCAGGTCGGCGACCACGTAATCGACCCCGGGAATCGGGGATTGCGGCTCCCGGGTGTCGACGACAATGGTCTCGGCTCCGGCTCGCGAAAGGAGTGCCACCAGATGAGCGCCGATGAAGCCGGCGCCGCCGGTGACGATTGTTCGCCCGAAGGCGGCCAGATTGGTCATGCCAGGCAGCTGCGCCAGGTCCGGTGAGCGCTCAGGGATTCCATCAGAAATGGCCATCGTGTACTCCGCGGGTGAGGTGTCGTTACGGGAACTTCGGCGCGCTCGCGATCGTCACGAGACGAGCCCGACCGGCTTTCGGCCCGGTGGTAGCGGCAGGTACCTTTCGGGCCCGCCGCCCTGCATCAGGACACGCTGCTGAAGCCGCTGCAGCGCCGGGGACGGGTCGACGCCAAGCTCCTCGCTGAGCAAAACCCGCAGACTCTGATAGGCCTGGAGCGCCTCGCCGCGCCGGCCGCAGCGGCTCAGCATCGCGATCAGCTGTCCGTGGAACCATTCATGGAACGGGTGGGCGCAGGTGAGCGACCGTAGCTCGGCGATCAGTTCCCGGTGCTTGCCCAGCGCGATGTCGGCCTGGATGCGCAGTTCCAGCGCGTTGATGCGCAGCTCCTCGAGGTGAACCGCGTGCGCCTGGAGCAGCCGGCCCTGCGGAACGTCGGCCAGGGCGGGGCCGGTCCACATCCCGAGCGCCTGGCTGAGGGTAGCGGCCGCCTGCTGCAGACGGTCCTGTTCCTTCAGGTCCCGGCCCCGCCCGACCAGTCGTTCGAACACCCCGGCGTCCACCTGCTCCGGCTCGGTGTGCAGCAGATACCCCGGCAGCCTGGTCACCAGCAGCGGTTTACCAGGCGGGTCGATTTTCTCCGCCGCGAAGAGCTTGCGGAGGTGGTAAACGTAGGTCTGCACAATGGTGATGGCACTTTGCGGAGGATTGGCCCCCCATAGTTCCTCGATGATCGTGTCCACGTGGACGGCCTTGTTGGCCTGGAGTAGCAGGAGGGCCAGCACGGTGCGCAGCTTGGGCGCCCTGGGCGTCACGCTGTGCTCGCCATTGAGGCCTGAGGTGACTTCGAAGGCGCCGAGCAACCTGAATTGTGCCATTCCTTTTTCACCGCCTCGGCTTGAGGTAAATCCGCCGGTTTCGTAAAGGTGATGACTGTCCCGGACGCTAACCCGCCTTATACGCTGACCGCAAGGTCATTCCCTCCTAAGTTGTCCCGGCTGGCATAAGGACGCACGGCGCAGAATGAAAGGGTGTATGCGCCTGCACCCTTCGATACCCGCATGTCCGCGGCTCTTGGCCAAGGCGGTTTTTTGAGCCGGGCTCGAGATTGGCTTGAGCGGGCGGCGTCAGCGTGACGCCGGTAAGCACGCCGACCCGAGTATCCGCGGAGGGCGATCCAGATGCCGCAGACCCCGTCGCTGGCCGCGCTCTCCGGGCTGTTCGGCGCGGTCGGCACGGTGCACGCCGTCCGCACCGGCGGATGGCTCCCCGAGCGCTGCAGCATGTACTCGGCCGCCACCGGGGACCTCAAAGCGGTCCGGTCCGGCTACGTCTCGGGCGCCCCGATGCCCTACGGCACCGGCCGCGCCTACGACGATCCCGGGCACGCGGAGCTGATCGCGGTCAGCGAGGCGATGGAGCGCTACTGCGCCCTGGTGTTCGGCAAGCAGGAATTCTTCAGCGCCTCGGCCCGGGAGCTCGGCGACGACGCCCTTGACCTCGACTCCGTTCCCCGTTGCTCGGCCCGCGAACTGCGCAGGCCGGGGTGTCCGCTGCGCCCGGCCGACGCCTCCGCCGACATACGCTGGGTGCCCGCGATTGAGCTCGGCACGGGCCGGGACGTCTTCCTGCCCGCCGTCATGGTGGACCTTGGCTGCCTAAGGCGCCCATCCGAACGGTTCTGGCTGCCGATCTCCACCGGCTGCGCCACGCACGTCACGATCGAGGCCGCGCTCGTCAACGCGATCTGCGAGCTGATCGAGCGCGACGCGATCGCGCTGACCTGGCTGCAGAAGCTGCCGCTGCCGCTGCTGCACGAGAGGTGCCACGGCGCTTCCGTGCGCGACATGACGCAATGGTGCGCGGAACGCGGAATCGAGACGCACCTGTTCGACGCGACGACGGACATCGGCGTGCCGACCGTCTATTGCGTGCAGCTGGCGGACGCCGAATACCGGGCCGCCCAGGTCGTAGGCTGCGCCACCGACCTCGACGTCACCGCGGCGGCCGAGCGCGCGCTGCTCGAGGCCATGGGGATGCGCGGTCACCTGCACGCCGAGCCCGCGGTCCCGCGGCGGTACCGGGAGTACACCGCGGCCAGTGACGGGGCGACGGCCATGGCCCGCCGGTCTCGTCGCCCGGTCTTTGACTTCCTGTTCGATGGCCTGGCGGACCGGTCCGCGAGCGCGCCGGACACCCCGGCCGCCGGCGGCTCGGACGCCGATCGCCTGGCCTTTCTCGTCCGGCGTCTCGCGGGCCGGGACATGGCCGCGTACGCGGTGGACATCTCGTCGCGCGAACTGCTCAGCATCGGCCATAGCGCCGTACGGGTCGTCATCCCCGGTTTGCAGCCCATGTCGCTCAGGCCGCTGGCTCAGTACCGCGGTCACCCGCGCCTGTACCGCGCCCCCGCGCAGATGGGCCTGCCGGTGCGCCCGGAAAGCCGGCTCAACCCCTGGCCCCAGCCGGTCTCCTGAGGAGGTGATCAGGTGAGCCTGTCCAGCAGCGTCAGGGTTCTCGCCTGCGGGCCCTTCGGCCGCGACGTGGCCGGGCATCTCGGTGCCCTGGCCGGGCCGGGCCGGGTCGCCGTCCGGCGCGCGCGCTCACCGCTGTCGCCCGGCCTGCCCGCGTTCCTGGAAGAAGGGTCGCTCGGGATACTCGCCACGTACCGCGACATCGACGCCGACCTGGAGGCATTTGCCTCGGCCGCGGCGTCGGCCGGCCTGCCGTGGCTGCCCGTCGCGCTGAGCCCCGGGCACGTGCGGGTGGGGCCGCTGACCGTTCCGGGCGCCGTTCCGTGCCCGGCCTGCTACGCGGCCCGCCGCGCTCAGCACGGCTGGATCAGCGGCGGCTGGGAACGGGCCCTCGAACAGGACCACGACCTGGGCATCCATGGATTCGCGCCGCACCTGGCGGCGATGGCCGCGGGACTGGCCCTGGCGATTGCCGGGCCGGCCGAGTGGCCGGGCCGTCCCCGGCCGGACGGCGCGCTGTACCTGATCGACCCGGCCAGGGACGCCGTCTCTTCGTGGCACGTCATCCCGGTGCATGGGTGCGAGGCATGCGAGCCTGCCGTCCGCCGGGCCGGATCGGCCGCGGCCGGCCTCGAGCGGCTCCGCGCCGCCGCGGGCCCGATCGCCGTCACAGCGCCGCGCCCGGGAGTGACGTCGTGAGCACGTATCCGTGCATCGTGCCGGGTGTCCTGGTGGCTCCGGAGCCGGACGGTTACGTGATCGAAGGCGGACCACGCCGGGACCGGTTCGGCGGGACCCTGGTGACCGAGGTCTTTCCCCGGCTGCTGCCGTTGCTGGACGGCACCCGCCCGGCCGAGGACCTGGCCGGGCTGCTGGCCCGTCCGGCGGGCCAGATCACGCGCATCCTGGACGCGCTGCGGGCGAGCGGGGCGGTCGAGTTCCGCGCCGCGCCGTCGGGCCGGGCCGATGATCGCCAGCCGGACATGCAGGTTTTCCTGCGGCGCTCGCTTCCGGGCGCGCTGGGCGACACCGTGTGGCGGCGCCTGGGCGACGCGACCGCGACGGTGACCGGGACCGGCGAGCTGCCCGATCTCATCGCCGCGCTGCTGCGGCGGTCGGGGGTCGGCCTGGTGGACCGGCGGCCCGGACCGGATCACCCGCGGGGCGAGCCGTCCCGCGCCCTGACCATCGAGATCGTCACGGGCCGGGGCGAGCCGCCCGCGCCCGGCGGCGCCGGGGGACCGAGGCTTGCGGTCCAGGTCGGCTGGCCGGAGATTCTCGTCGGCCCGCTGCTGGACGTGGCCGGCGGCCCGTGCGGCCGGTGCGGCCGGGGCGGCTGGAGCGACTCGAGCGACTCGAGCAGCGGTCGCGAGGCGGCGCCCGGCCCGGCCGGCGACGAGCGGGGAACCGGCTCGGCAGCGGCGGGCGTCGCGGCGGGCGTCGCGGCGGGCGTCGCCGTGCGATACCTCGGCGGCTACGGGACGAGCTGGGCCTGGCACGGCGCGATCCGGATCCCCGCGGACCTCGTTCCCGTGCCGGCGCCCAGGCCCCCTCGGCCCGCTTGCCCGGCCTGCGGGCGGCCTGGGATCGAGCTGGGCGCGCGGGCGGCCGCGGAACTCGACCGGGACCAGGCGGCCGAGCCGCCACCGCGCGGCGGTGAGCTGGCCCTGGCGCCGGCCGGCGACGGGCGGCCGCCGACGGTTTCCCGGCGTCACCTCACCGGCCAGCATCTTGACCCGCGCAATCCGGGCCGCGAGCTGGCGGCCGGCCTCGGGCCGGGCCGCGGCGCATGGGCCACCCTGAGCTGGCTCCTGGAACGGGCCGTGGGTACCTCCCGGCGGGGATCGCGGCCGGGCGAAGCGACGCCCCGGCTCTGGGCGCCGTCGGTGGGCGGGGTCGGCCCGCTGCATGCCTATGTGGCCCGCCGGCGGCCCGGCGGCCAGACCGCGGTGTGGCACTTCGACCGGGCGGCCCGTGACTTCGTCGAGCTTCCGGCGTCGGCCGGCGCCCGGCTGGCCGGCCTGGCCGCCCCCGCCGGCGGCACGGTCCTCCTGATCGCCGACGTCGCCACGAGCCGGGCCCGGCTGGGCTCGTTCGCCTGGCGGGCGGTGCGCCAGGACGCCGGCGCCGCCGTGGCCCAGCTCTGCTGGTGCTGCCGGGCCGTGGGATGGCGGGCCGCGGTCCGCCCCGGCGACCGCGACGACGCGATCGCCGCCGCACTCGAGCTGGATCCCGGCCGGGAGGCGGTGGCCGCCGTCATCGACGTCACCGCCGCGGGCCCGGCCGCCGAGCTCAGCCCGGGCGGCCCGGTCGGCGGCGCCGCGCGGCGGGCCTCGTCGGTGCTGCACCGCAGCACCATGACGTACCGCTTCAGCCCCGAGCCGCTCCGGCTGCGGCGGCCGGAACGGCTGCTGCGGCGTGCCCTGTCGCTGGCCGCTTCGGCCTGGTCGGCGCCGGACGACAGCCGCGGCCGCGCCCGCTGCGCGCTGTACGCCCGCCGGGTCGCCGGCCTGGAGCCGGGGCTCTACGACGCCCCCGGCGCGGACGTCCCGGGCCTGCGCGCCAGCCCCGGGCCCAGCCCGGTCATCGAGGAGTACCTGGGCGACCGGTGCCTTGACCCGCCTGCGCTCGCGTTCTTCTACGCCGACCCCGTCGTGACCCTCGCCGACCATGGCGCGGCCGGGCTGACCGGGCTCATCTGCGAGTGCGCCGCGGCGGCCGGCTTCGCGCGGCTGTCGGCCACGGTCGGCGGACATCGCTGCGGCCTGTTCGCCCGCCTGCCCGGGACCCTGCTGGACGCCGTCGCCGAGGGCCAGCGGGTTTACGCCGGCCTGGCCATCGGCCACGCGGCCGAGCCGGGCCCGGGAACCGAGGTGATCTGGTGAGCTCGCATCCCGGGTACCTGTTCCTCTCGCTCGCGCCGGGCGTGAGCGTTGCACCCGCCGGCCCCGGAGCGCTGGCCGTCGAGCGGCCGCCGCGCCGGATCGTGCTCAAGCTGCTTGACGACGGCACGGCGGCGGGGCTGCGGCGGCTCGCCCGCGGCCCGGCCGGCCGGGCGGAACTCGACCGGGTGGCGACCCGGGCCGCCTCGGCCGCCGACCTGGACCGGCTCGATCTGGAGCTCGCGCGCCTGGCCGCGAAGTCCATGCTCGAGTTTGGCTGCGTCGTCAACGGCGATGAACTGCTGCGCGCCGCGCCGGTTTCCGAGCTGGCCCGGTTCTGCTTTCCCGCCGCTCCCGCCGCTCCCGCCGCTCCCGCCGCTCCCGCCGCTCCCGCCGCTCCCGCCGCGGCGCCGGCGACCAAGGTCCGGCTGTCGCGGTTCGCGTACCTGCGCCGGTCCGGCGATGACGTGGTGCTCGAGTCGCCGACGTCGTACGCGCGCGTGACCCTTGCCCGCCCGGCCCTGGGCGCCCTGGTGGCCGCGTTCGCGGTGCCGCGGGAACCGCGGGCGGCGGCCGCCCTCGTCCCGGGCGAGGACCCGGCCGCGGTCCAGGCGGCGGTCGCCTTCCTGATCGGCGCGGGCGTCCTGGCCGAGGCCGACCACGACGGGGCCACGGCCGAGGACCGGTCCGCCTGGGCCCGGCAGCGGGAGTTCCACGACGTGGTGGCGCACGTGGGCAGCCGGGCCGGCCTGACCGACCACCCCATGGGCGCCACCCTGCGGTTCAAGGGAACGATCACGCCGGAGCCCGCCGTCAAGGAACCGGCCCCGGGGCCGAGAGTCCCGCTGCCCCGGCCCGACATGAGCCGGCTCGCGGCCAGCGACCCGCCGCTCGCCCGGGTCATGGAGGCCCGGTGCTCGCGGCGCGAGCACGGCAGCCGCCCGATAACCGTGGACCAGCTGGGCGAGTTCCTGTACCGGGTCGGCCGGATCCGGGCCGTCAGGACCGTCGACGAGCGCTCGGGGCGCTACTACGAGTCAAGCTCGAGGCCCTACCCGAGCGGCGGCGCCATCTACGACATCGAGCTGTACGTGACGGTCCGCTGCTGCTCCGGGGTCGGGCCCGGCCTGTACCACTACGACCCGCTCCGGCACGAGCTGACCCTGGTCAGCGACCGGCTGGAGTCGGTGCGCAGGATCCTGCTCGGGGCCTACGTAGGCAGCGGCCGCGTCTCCGAGCCGCAGACGGTGATCACTCTCGCCTCCCGGTTCACCCGGGCCAGCTGGAAGTACGAGGCCATCGCGTACTCCCTCACGCTGAAGAACGTCGGCGTCCTGTACGAGGCCATGTACCTGGCCGCCACCGCGATGGGGCTGGCGGGCTGCGGGCTGGGATCGGGGGACTCGTCGCTGTTCAGCCAGGTCACCGGGCTTGACCCGCTGGTCGAATCCTCGGTCGGCGAGTTCATGCTCGGTGCGCCCCCGGCGGTCCCGGTGCCGTCGCCGCGCCCGGCCGGCCGGGGACGGGAGGTGAGCTAGGTGTCGGTGATCGACGGATGTTTCCGTGCGCGAGCCGCCGACACCGGGATCGCGCTGGTCACGCAGGACGCGGGCGCCGAGCGAGCGTGGACCTGGGCCGAGCTCAACCGGGAAACGGCCGCATGGGCGGCCCGGATCGCCGCGGCCACCGCCGGGCCCGGCGTCGCGCTGGTCGAGATCGACAACGGCTGCCGGGCCGTGCTCCGTCTGCTCGGAGCGCTGCGCACCGACGCGCCCGTCGCGGTCATCTCCCGGCGCGCCCCGCATGCCGAGTCGGCCGGACTGTGTGACGCGCTGGCTCGCGGCGGCCACCCGGTCGCCATCGTCGCCGACTCCGGCATCACGAGGGTCGAAGCTCGATCGCGGTCCGGCCGTCGCCGGCTCCCGTCCGAGAGCGTGCTGCTGGGCACCGGCGGCTCCGCCGGCCGGCCGAAGATCGTGGTCGATTCGCGGATGCGCACTATCGGGCGGCGACCGCGCGGCGCGCGGCCCAGCACCTCGATGAACTGGCGGCCCGGGCAGCGGCAGCTGGTCGTCGGGGCCCTGCACCACACCGCGGCGCTGACGTACTTCATCGAAGCCGTCGGCGACGGCAACAGCGTGATCGTGCCGAGGACGTTCGATCCCGCCGTCGCGCTCGGACTGATCGAGAACTGGTCGGTGGAATGGCTGCAGCTGACCCCGTACCACATGCGGCTGCTGGCCGACGCCGCCCGCGGCCGGAGCGCGGGCCTGCGCAGCGTCCGTGGCATGCTGCACCTGTCCGCCGCGTGCCCGGTCAAGGTCAAGCTGCGCTGGCTCGACCTGGTCGGCGAGACCCGCGTCTTCGAGATGTACGGCGCGACCGAGCCGGTCGGAATCACCCTGGCCCGGGGCGACGAGTGGCGGGCCCGCCGCGGCACCGTGGGCCGCGGCTTCTTTACCCAGATCCGCGTCATGGACGAGGGCGGAGCGCGGCTGCCCCGGGGACAGGTCGGCAACGTCTACATGCGGTCCGCCTCTGCGATGGCCGGCTGCTACCTGGATCCGGGCCACCGGCTGCGGGTCACGCCCGACGGCTTCGCGAGCGTCGGCGACCGCGGCCGGCTCGACGACGATGGCTACCTCTACCTGGAACCGCGGCAGGCCAGCCGGATCCAGGTCGGCGGGGAGACCGTGTACGCGGACGAGGTGGCGTCGGTGCTCGGGCAGCACCCGCAGGTCGAGGACGCCGCCGTCATCGGCGTGCCCGATGAGCGCCTGGGCGAGGCGGTGATCGCGGTCGTGGCCGCGCCGCGGGCCCGGGTCAGCGGGCCGGAGCTGCGGGCGTTCGCGCGGGACCGGCTGGCCCGGCACAAGGTGCCCCGGCAGGTTCTGATCACCGATGTTGTCCCGCGCAGCGGGACCGGGAAGCCCGACCGCGAGCGGGTGACGCGGCTGGCGCGGCAGCTCCAGGCGGCCGGGAACGCGCCCGCGACGGACGGGTGCCGGGCGAGCAAGACTGAGGAGGGCATGTGAGTACGGACATGGCGACGGACACCGGCCAGGCCCTGGCCCGGCAGCTCCGCGAAAAATCGATCATCCGCGATGCCGCGGTGCTGGACGGACCCGGGCCGGGCCTGACCGTCATGGTCGTCCGGCAGGGATACCGACCCGGCCCGGTCTTCCGCGACCTGGTCATGCGGGCGGCCGGCGAGCGCGCCGAGGCGATCCTGGTGGCGATCGTGCCCCAGATCCCGCGTGACGCCCTCGGCGCGCTCGACGAGCCCGCCGCGCGCGAGGTTGCCCGGGAGCGGGCGCTGATCCTGCGCTATGAACCGCCGGCGTCCGAGGTCGAGCGGTGCCTCGCCGGACTGGTCCGGCAGGTCCTCCCGCAGAGCGCGGTCAGCATGACCGACGACCTGGTCAGCCTGGGCGGGGATTCCCTGGTCGCCGTCGAACTGGTCGAGCTCATCGGAGAGCAGTGGCACATCGAGATCAGCGCGAGCGACCTGTTCGCGGCCGAATCCATCCGCGACATGGCCACGGTGATCGCCCGGTCGGCCGGAAGCCCGCCGTGAGCGAGTCGCTGGATCTGACCGCGCTCGGCCGGCCGGCGGCCGGGGCGGCCGCCGTCCTGCTTCCCGACGGCGCCATCGTGCCCTACGGGCACCTGGATCGCCTGGTCGGGGCCGCTGCGCGGCAGCTGGACTGGCCGGCCAAGGCGCTGGTGCTGGTGGACGCGCCGCGCACGCTGCGCGGCGTGGTCGGCTACCTGGCCGCGCTGCGATCCGGCCACGCCGTGATGCTCATCGAGCACGGCAGCGAGCCGGTCTGGGCCGACGTCATCGACGGCTACCGCCCGGAGCTGCTCATCCTGGAGCCCAGCGATACCCCGGCCGGGCTGGCGCCCGGCTGGGGCTACCACCGCCGCGCGGGAGGCGGTCTCCCGGTCTGGCGCCGGACGGCCGGCGCCGAGCCTGGCGGCGCAATCCACCCGGACCTGGCCATGATCATCCGGACGTCGGGATCGCTCGGGGCGCCCAAGACCGTGCGGCTGTCGTTCGCCAACCTCCGGGCCAACGCGGTCGCGATCGCCGAGGCCCTGCGGATCAGGCCCGGCGACCGGGCGCTGGCGTCGCTGCCGCTGGACTTCAGCTTCGGCCTGTCGATTCTCAACTCGCACCTGGCCGCGGGCGCTGCGACCGGGCTTACCTCGGCCGCGCCTTCGTCGGCGGAATTCTGGTGGTGCGCCGACCAGATGCGGGTGACCTGCCTCGGGGCCGTGCCCGCGACGTTCCGGTTCCTGCGCGCCCGGCGCTGGGACCCGCGTGATCACCCGAGCCTGCGCCGGGTGCTGCAGGCCGGCGGCGCGCTGGACACCGGGACGATCGCCCACATCGGCCGGCAGATGCATGCCGCCGGCGGCGACCTGGTCGTCATGTACGGGCAGACCGAGGCGACGGCGCGGATCGCGTATCTCCCGCCGGAACTACTGGAGGAGCGCCTGGGATCGGTGGGCATCGCGATCCCGGGCGGCCGGATAAGCATCCGCGCGCCCGACGGCATCCCGGCCCGTGACGGCCAGGCCGGGAGCGTCCTCTACCAGGGCCGGAACGTCATGATGGGCTACGCGCGGTCGCGGAAGGACCTGGCCGCCGGGGACACCCAGCGCGGCCTCCTGCGCACCGGCGACCTGGGATGCCTGCGGGACGGGTTCCTGTATCTGTCCGGCCGCGCCGACCGCCAGGTCAAGGCGCTCGGCCGGCGGGTCGACCTGGATCAGGTGGAACTCGCGTTCGCGGGGCGGGGCATCGCCGCCGCCGCCGTGCCCGGCCCGGGTGAGCGGGTTCACGTCGTTGTGGAAACGTCGGCCGCGGCCATCGCGGCCGCGCACTGCCGCTCCGTCACCACGCGGTTCGGCCTGCCCGGGGCCGCGATGGTCGTGGCCGCGGTGACGGAAATACCGCGCACGTCCAGAGGGAAGGTCGACTACGCGGCCGTACGGCGCGTCGTCGAGCCCTGTCGTCATCTGCCTGGCCAGCCGGCCGATGAGAGGTAGTCATGAAGATCAGCCTGTTGTACTTCGCCAACCGCGATGCCACCGATGCCGCCGCGCAGTACCGGCTGCTGATGGACTCGGCGCGCTTCGCCGACGCCAATGGATTCCACGCGGTCTGGGTGCCGGAGCGTCATTTCCACCCCTTCGGCGGCGCCTACCCGAATCCGGCTCTGGCCGCGGCCGCGGTGGCCTCGGTCACTTCGGCGCTGCGCGTCCGCGCCGGCAGCGTGGTGCTGCCGCTGAACGACGTGCTCCGCGTGGCCGAGGACTGGATGTTCGTCGATAACCTCTCCGGCGGCCGGGTGGACCTGGCGTTCGCCTCGGGCTGGAACGCCAATGACTTCGTCCTGGCCCCGGACGCGTTCCGGAACCGGCGGACCGAGCTGGCGGGGATGATCGAGAACTTCCGGACGCTCTGGCGCGGCGGCTCGCTGACCCGGCGCAACGGGAAAGGCGACCACGTCGGCATCCGGGTGTACCCGGCGGCGGTGCAGCCCGAGCCCGGGCTCTGGCTCACCGCGAGCTCATCCTGGCGCACCTTCGCCGCGGCCGGGGCGGGCGGCTTCAACGTGCTCACCGGCATGCTGTTCATGTCGCTGGAGGAGCTGTCGGCCAAGATCGGCGAGTACCGGCGGACCCGGGCCGAGGCGGGCCTCGACCCGGCCGCGGGCTGTGTCACCCTGATGCTGCACACCTACCTGGGTGAGTCCGTGGACGGCGTCCGGCAGGCCGTGCGGCCGGCGTTCACGCGCTACCTGGATTCGTCCACGGATCTTTGGGGCCAGGAGATGCGGCGGCTGCACGCCGCCGCCGCGGCCGACAAGGACGCGCTGCTGTCGTTCGCCTTCGAGCGGTATTTCCGCACGGCGGCGCTTTTCGGCACGCCGGAGTCGGCGCTGCCGTTCGTGGCCCAGCTGGAGGACGCGGGCGTGAGCGAGATCGCCTGCCTGGTCGACTTCGGCCTGCCGGACTCCGAGGTGCTACAGGGCCTGAAGCACCTGGCCGAGCTCGCTGAGCGGATCGCGTGAGGCGTCGGCGACGCGCCGCAGCTCGGCGTCGGCGAGTATCCGGGTCGCGCCGGCCGCGGCCTGCTGTATGGCGCGGACCGCGGCCGCGCTCTCGGCCCGGCCGTGAGCCCGCAGCCAGCACCGCGCGTTGGCGCGGCCGCTGCCCGGCCCGACGGATATGTCCTGCCGCCGGCCGACCAGGCTCGGCGGGATCCCGCTGTACACCCGCTCGGCCAGCCACCGGCCCCCGCGCTGCTCCGCCTTGCGGATCGCGGCCGCGTGCACGCCGGCTGCCGTGCGGAAGACGTCGGTCCCGACGAACGGCTGGCTGCCGGCGATGTCGACCTGGCACGCGCGGGCGGCGGCCTCGCAGTAGCGCGGCAGCGCGCACAGCAAGGCGCTGCGCCATCCGACCTCGCACAGGTTCACGAGCAACTGCTCCACGGAGGCATTCCCGGCGCGCTCGCCGATGCCCAGCGCGGTCCCGTGCAACCGGTCCGCGCCGGCCTGGGCCGCGGCGAGCGCGTTGGCCACGGCCAGGCCGCGGTCGTTGTGCCCGTGCCAGTCCACCGCGGCGTCGCCGAACCCTCGCCCGGCCAGCGCCCGCCGCAGCCGGGTAACCAGCGCGGTCGTCCCCCACGGCGTGGCGTAGCCGACGGTGTCGCAGACGCAGATCCTGCTCGCGCCCTCGTCCAGCGCGGCCGCGTAGACATCCACCGCCATGCCCAGCCGGGCCCGGGTGGTGTCCTCGGTGACCAGGCAGACGTCCAGGCCCTCCCGGACCGCGAAGCTCACGGCGTCACGCACCCGCCGCACGACGGCGCCCGAGCGCCAGCGCTCGGCGTACATGCGGATGGGGCTGATGCCGACAAAGGTCATCACCTGAACGGGCAGCGCCGCCCGCTGCGCGATGTCGCAGACGGCCGAGATATCGCCGCGGGTGGTCCGTGCCGCACATACCGCGGCGACCGGGAGCGCGCCGGATGCGATCTCGGTGGCCAGCCGCAGGACGTGCTGCCGGACGGGCGCTCCGGAGGCTGGCATGCCCAGGTCCGCGCTTTCGACCCCGATGTCGGCCATGAGGTGGAGCAGGTTCAGCTTGGCGTCGAGCGACGGCTGCGTGACCGACGGCGACTGCAGCCCGTCGCGGAGCGTCTCGTCATGAACCAGGATCCTGGTGCCCGGCGGGCCGGGGGAGTCGACCTGGTTCCAGTTCGTGATCCAGCGGTCGGTGATCGGGGTCATCTCTGCCGCCTCATTTCCTCTCGGCTGGCCGGCGCGCCCCCTGAACGAGAAACTAACCCCGTCATTTCCCGGACATCGTAATTACTCGTCGTAAGTTGACCGACGGCCACACCCCCTGGCGCGATGCGGTATCGGGCGATACATGGGCAGGTAACTTTCGATACATCGCCCCGCGGCGAGGGGGTCGAAGGGGAATAACGATCGATATCGTATATTGATTGGCCGCGCATCACATTGTTACCTTTCGCGCATGAACGCCCTTCAGGGAATTCCGGGCCGGGCGGTCGCCGCGAACCCGGGACGGGAATTGCTGAGCTCGCTGCGGCTGTGCCTGACAGAGGCACGGCCGGTGGTCGCGGTCATGTTCGCGCTGCGATACCTGACCGCCGCCGCCGTGGCGGGCGGTTTCGAGCGGGCCACGCTCGCTCGTGCCCTGGCCGGGTCCGCGATCTGGGTGCTGGCCGTGCTGAGCACGTACCTCATGAACGGAACGACGGACGTGGCCGAGGATCGCGTCAACCATTCCCGCCGCCCGATCGCCAGCGGGCGGCTGGCGCCGGCGACGGCCCGCCGGGCCGCGGGATTGTCCGCCGTCGCCGCGGTCGCGGGCGGTCTGGTCCTGGGCGGCGGCTTCTGCCTCCTCGTCGTCGCGTTCCTGGGCGTGGGCTACCTCTACTCGGCCCCCCCGGTGTGCGCCAAGCGGTACGCGGCCACGAGTGCGCTCACCGGAGTGATGCTGGCGCTGCTGACCTACGGCGCCGCCTGGGCGGCCGCGGGGGCCGGCCCGGCCGGCCGGACCGGTGTGATCTTCTGCGCCGGGGCGGCACTGTGGACCGGGATCGTCGGATCGATCACGAAGGACATCCCGGACGCCGCCGGAGACATGGCGGCCGGCCGGCGAACCATCGCTGTGCGGCTGGGCGAGACCGCGTCCCGGCGGCTGGCCTGCGGCGCGGCCGTGACGATCGGCGCCGGGTTCGCGGTAGCGGCCGGGCTAGCCGGGTCGCTCCTCGTGTTTCCGGCGGCGGCGATGCTCGGCGGCGCGCTGCTCGTGAGCGTCGTCACCTGGCCGTGGCGACCGGGCGGCGCTTCGGCCCGGCCGGGCGGCGGCGGGCGCGCGCCGTACCGCGCGTTCATGGCGACGCAGTACGCCGCGCACCTGTGCCTGTTGCTGATCTTGGTCCTACGCGCGCTGACCCTGGTCGGCTAGCCAGATGGAGTCGGCGGCGCGCGTACCGAAAAGGTCCGGTTGCGCCGTGCAAGGGTACAATGCCGGTTGTGCAGTCGGTTGATTCGCCTGCTGCCCGTATGGCCCTGGGTCTGGAAATGCGCCGTGCGGAGATCGTGGCCGCCTACCATGATCATCTCCAGCGGCTGGATAGCTCCCTGCTCGGCGAGCCTCGGACGCTGGACCAGGTGACGGCCCACGCCGTCGAGGCTTTAGAAGAGGTCATCGACACGCTGCGCGGCGAGACCCGGCCCGCGCACCGCAGCGCCCTGGCCCGGACCATCGGTGCGACCCGGGCGGCCAACGGGGTGCATCCGGCCGAGTCGCTGCAGGCCGCCGCGGTGGCTTTCGAAGTTTTCATGGCCGCGGCCGGCGACTCCTTAGATTTCGCGGCGGATTCGGCGGCCCTTTCGGCGGCCACGACAATTAACCAGATCATCATGTCGCGGATCGAGTCGGCGGTCAGCACGTACTGCGACTTCCTCACCGACAAGATCTACTGCGCGCATATCGAGGCCCGGCACCATCTGGCCCGGGAACTCCATGACCGGGTCGGCACCTTGGTCAGCGTGGCGCACCGGCAGCTTGAGCTCTACGACTTGTCGCGATCCGACGATCCGATCGCGGCGGAGAACAACGTCGAGTCGGCACAGATCGCGCTCGCCGACGCGATGGACAGCATCCGCCAGCTGGCCCTGAACCTGCGCGTTTCCGAGCCGGGCGACGGCCTGGAGAAGACTCTGCGAAATTACTTGCAGTCCGAGAATGCCGAGGAGGTAGCGGCGGAGGTCGTCGTGAACGGCGACGAGAACTGGATGCTCCCGCACGTGCGCGCGGAGATCGCGCTGGTCGCCAGGGAGGCCCTGCGCAATGCCCTCTATCACGGCCATCCGAGCACGGTGGTGGCCCGGATCAGCATCGCTCCGCATGAGGTGCGGGCGTCCGTTCGGGACGACGGCACCGGCTTCCTGCCGGAGGCGGCCGGGACCGGATCTGGCCTGCTGTCCATGAAGGAGCGGATGGCATTGCTCGGCGGCACGTTCCGGATCTCGAGCCGTCTCGGCCACGGGACGATGGTGGCGTTCCGCGCTCCCCTGGCCAAGACCGACGATGATCACTAGCGCGATCCGGGTCGCTCTCGCGGACGATCACGCGCTGCTGCGGGAGGGCCTGCGGCAGATCCTGACGGCGCAAGACGACATCGTGGTCGTGGGTGAGGCGGGCGACAGCGCCGGCGCCCTGGCGGTCGTCGCCGCCGAGAAGCCCGACGTCGTGCTGCTGGACGTGGAGATGCCGGGTGAAGATGTCACGGTCACCGTGCGCAAGATGAAGGCCGCCTCGCCCGGGACTGAGGTGATCATCCTCAGCATGTACGACCGGCACCATCTCGTACAGAGCCTGCTGGCGCTCGGCATCAAGGGCTACCTGCTGAAGAGCGTGGCCGGGGAACAGGTCGTCGCGGCGATCCGCAGCGCCACCGCCGAAGACGGGAACATCGTGCTGTCGATCTCGGCGCAGAGCCTGTCGGCGGCCTCGGACTTCGACAACGTCTTGTCGGACCGGGAGCGCGCGGTCCTGCAGCTCGCGGCCTCGGCCATGAGCAACATCCAGATCGCGTCCCGCCTGTCGCTCACCGAGGCGACGGTCAAGCGGCACTTGCACAACATCTTCACCAAGCTCGACGCGGTCTCGCGGATCGATGCCGTCAACAAGGCGGTGGCCCGCTCCCTCATCCTGCCGCCTGAGCCCGACGGCGCCGGGCCGGCCCACCGGCCATAACCGGGCCGACCCCGGCCGCGGCGGGGCCGGTCAGCGCCGTCGATGGCGCCGGGGCGACGGCGGCGCGAACAGGGCGCCGAGCCGCCGGCAATCCTCCGGGCTGAGGCTCACGCTCGTGGCGGCGGCGTTCATCTCCACATGCAGGCTCGAGCGCGTGCCCGGCACGGCGACGATCCGCTCGTCCTGGGCGAGCAGCCAGGCCAGGGCCAGTCGTCCCACGCCAACGTTGTGCAGGGCCGCCATTTCCTGAACCGCCCGCAGCTGCGGCCGGATCCCTGCCAGGCCGGCCTCCGTGAATCGCCGGTCGAGACGGCGTGCGTCCTGCGGCGGGAGCTGACCGGCCGAGGTGACCTGCCCGGCGAGCACCCCGCGGCCGAGGGGTCGGCAGGCGAGGAAGCCGATCGCCAGCTCCCGCACGGCCGGCAGGATCTCGTGTTCCGGGCGCCGGTGCCACAGCGAGTACTCGGTCGCCACGGCGGTGACCGGGTGGACGGCGTGGGCCCGCCGCAGCGGGTCCGGGCCGATGTCGCACAGGCCGATCCCCCCCACCTTGCCCTCGGCCACGAGGTCGGCCAGCGCGCCGATGCTGTCCTCGATCGGGATTTCGTCATCGGGCCGGGCGAGGAAGTAGAGGTCGAGGCGATCGGCTCGCAGGCGCCGCAGGGAGGCGTCGCACGCGCGCCTCAGGTAGGCCGGGCTGGCGTCGAAGCCGGTCAGCCGGCCCGACTCGGTGAACCGCTGACCGCCCTGCGTGGCGATGAGCATCCGGGAACGCCAGCCGGCCAGCGCCTCGCCGACCAGCTGCTCGACCGAGCCGGCCTGGTAGAAGTCGGCCATGACCAGCATCGTGACACCCACGTCCAGCGCGGCGCGCACGGCCAGCATCGAGCGGGCCCGGTCGGCCGGTCCGTAGGCGCCGGTGAAACCGAGACATCCGAGGCCGACGGCCGAGCTCACCACGCCTGCTCCGCCCAGGCGCCGGTACTCCATGGGACTCCTTCGCACTGGTCACCGGCTGCTGCGCCGCAGCCTGACCAGAGCCGGTCGAGCCGCGGTCGAGCCGCACTCGGGCGCGCTGGCGCGGCGGTGGCGGCCGGCGCCGCCGTGATGCGATCCTGGCCGCAACGCACGCCCGATGTCGTTACGCAAGGATCGCCAAGGTGCCCGCGACGCCCGTGTTCATCGTCTGCAACGCCCGCTCGGGATCCACGCTGCTGCGTTGCCTGCTGGACAGCCATCCGGAGATCGCCTGCCCGGGCGAGACCCGGCTGGCGCAGCTGACCGCCAGCCTGCTCGACGTGGGCACGCAACTCAACGGGAAGCCCGCCGGCCCGGCACCGTCGGCTGCGGCCCCGGGAGCCGGGGCCGCGGCGCGTGAGGTCATTTCCGGCATCGTTGCCCCCTACTTGGCCCAGCGCGGTAAGTCGGTCTGGTGCGACAAGTCGCTGTTCACCGTCGGCTACCTGGGGCAATTCGCCGAGGTCTTTCCCGACGCGCGGTACGTCTGCCTGCACCGGCACGCGATGGACGTGATCGCCTCGGGCCTCGAAGCCTGCCGGTGGGGGTTCCGGTACTACGGCTTCGACGAGTACATCCAGCGCTCGACCGACAACTTCGTGGATGCTCTGGCCAGGTACTGGACTGAGCGCACCACGGCGATCCTCTCGTTCGAGGGGTCGGGGCGGGCCGCGACATACCGGATGCGCTACGAGGACCTGGTCGGCGAGCCGGAGGGCGCTCTGGCCGGCTTGCTCGAATTTCTCGGCGTCGAACAGGCCGGCCCGGTGATACGCCGCATGATCGCCGATGCCTTCGCGGCCGACCACGGGCCGGGCTGGGGTGATCACAAGATGGCGATGACGACCAGCATCGGGTCCGGGTCGGTCGGCCGCGGCCGGGCCGTGCCGGCCATGCTGATCCGCCCGCGCCGGCGGTCCGAGATGAACGAGATGCTCGGCGCGCTCGGCTATGCGCAGGTCACCGACGACTGGAACGTCTCGGGCAGCGCGGACGCCGTCCTGGACTCCCCGTCGGCCGCGCGCGCGCCGCGCGTGGACCGGCTGATCCGGGGACTGCTCCTGCCCCGGCTGCGGGCGGTGCCCGAGGCGGACGCGCCAGCGGCAGACCTGGTGCTGACCTGCGGGCCGGGCCTTCGGGAACGCTGGCGAGTGGACCCGAAACGCAGGACGATCACCAGGCTGGAGGACGGCACCGGCGAGCGCGGCATCCAGATGAGGATGCGGGCCGAGGTGCTCATGGACCTGCTGCTGCGGGGCGTCACGGTGGACAGCGCGCTGCGGGCGAGGATGATCACGGTGACGGGCGGCCGGGCCGCCGCGCGGCAGGACGCCGAGCGGCTCCTGGCCCTGCTCGCGACCGAATGAGTCCCGCCCGAGGCGGTCAGGAGGGGCGAAGCACCAGGTCGGCGGTGACCTGGGCGAGCGCAGGGGCCCCGCACAGAGCCATCGTTATCTCGAGCTCGCGTCTGAGCAACTCACAGACGTGCTGCACCCCGCCGGCCCCGCCGACGGCCAGCCCCCACAGGTAGGGGCGTCCGATTCCGACCGCTGTCGCGCCAAGGGCGAGCGCCTTCAGGATGTCCGTTCCGCGGCGTACGCCCCCGTCCACCAGCACCGGCACGCGGTCGGCCACAGCGGCGACAACGCCCGGTAGCGCGTCCACCGTGGCGAGCGCCGTGTCGACGGTCCGGCCGCCGTGGTTCGACACCAGGACCGCCCCCGCGCCGTGCTCGACCGCCCGGCGGGCGTCATCATCGCGCAGGATCCCCTTGACCACCACGGGCACCGGGCACAATCCGGCCAGCCACCGGACATCGGACCAGGTGACAGCGGGATCCGCCCACGACCCGTAGATGCCGGCGGTATCGCCGGCGGCCGGCGCGGCCCCCCTCAGGTTGGTCGGCCGCCAGGAGCGGGGCAGCGTGAGCCCGCTGCGCCGCTCGGCATCGCGCAGCGGCTCGGCCGGCGCGTCCACGGTCAGTACCACCGCGCGAGCGCCGGCCCGGGCGGCCCGCCGTACGAGGTCGGCGGTGAAGTCGCGGTCGCGCTGAATGTAGAGCTGGAACCAGAACGGCCCCGGAGCGAACTCGGCGAAGTCCTCGAGCGAGAGCGACGCCAGGGTGCTGACCGTCCACAGCAGGCCCGCCGCGGCGGCACCCTCGGCGGCCGCGAGCTCGCCGTCGGGATGAAACATCCGGTGACCGGCCGTGGGGGAGAGGAAGACCGGGGCGGCCATCGGGGTGCCGAGCAGGTTGACGGAGGTGTCCAGCCGGCCCACGTCAACGCAGACGCGCGGGAGCAGCCGATGCGCGGCCAACCGGTCACAGTTCCAGCGGGCCGTGTGCTCGTCGGCCGCCGCGCCATTGAGATAGGCGGCCGCCCGCGCGCCGAGACGGCCGGCCGCGCGCTGATAGTCGCCGACGCACACCAGTTGCGGCTCGGGACTCTCGCCGCCCTGGCCGGTCAACGGCCCGGCGGTCGCGCCGAGTTCCATCCGCTGTTCGCCCATGTCGCGTCTCCGGCCTGATCGAGCGCGGTGCTTAGAGATTACGCCGCTGGCATTCCGGCCGCCTGCCCGGCCACCGCCGGCGCTTGAGCGCCATTCGACGGCCGTTCGAGTGCCGGGCGCCACCATCGCGGTCATGACATTGGCGAGCAGGCGGGAAGGCCCATGACCGCAACGATAAGCGGAACCGGCCGGTCCAGGGTCCGCAACGGAACGCGCGATGAGCTCGCGCACGGCCCGGCGGGCGATGCCGCCCTGCCGCCGCGATTTAGCCGGTATATCGGGGGGCTGCGGCAGAATCCGCCCGGACCGATGACGCATTACCCTGACCTGCCGTCCCAGCCATGGTGGGATGCCGCGCAATTCGCGCTGTGCCGTGACCTCGAGCGCAGGTCCGACGAGATCAGCGAAGAATTCGGCAGGCTGACGTCCCGCCATTTCCAGGAGGAACGTGAGGGCATTCCGCGGGCCGGCCGGTGGAACGTATCCTTCCTGTACGAGATCGGCGGCATCAAGAACGCGCAGAATACGGCGCTCTGCCCGGTGACGACGTCGATTGTCGACGCGCACCGAACGATGCGGGGCTATGGCGGAACCTGCTACTTCTCCTGCCTCGACCCGGCGACCACCGTGGCCCCGCACCGCGGGGCGACGAACATGCGGCTGCGCTGCCACCTCGGCATCGAGGTTCCGGATGGCTGCGGCGTGCGCGTCGGCGGTGAGGCGCGCACCTGGCAGGCCGGACGCTGCGTCGTCTTCGACGACAGCTTCGAGCACGAAGCGTGGAATCATTCCACGCGACGCCGGGTCGTCCTGATCGTTGACTTCTGGCATCCGGGCCTGAGCCACGCCGAGGTGGCCTTGCTCACTGGCCTGCGGCGGTACGCGGTCGACGCCGGCCTCGCCCTGGCGCGGTTCCGGCAGGAGACGCTGCGGACGCCATGAACGGCAGCACCGGAGTCGAGGAGGCGCCCCGGGACCGGCGGATCGACGTCATCATGCACTTCATGACGATGAGCGAGCAGTTCCGGGCTCATCGGCGCGCCGTGGTCGGCATGATCCGGGCGGGCGACGTGGCGAATCTCGACCTCGAATGCCTGCTCCAGGCGATCACCGCGGAGCTGGGACGGCTGGCCGACGCGCGCTGCGCCGGGCGGTTCAGCCAGGGTGCCGTGGGCTACGGCACCCAGCAGATGAGAGACCTCCTGCACGACTTGCTCGCGTGCGACCTGACGGACTCGGCCAAGAGAAGGATCCGCCACTTCCTGATCGACCACCTCGAGGTCGGGCTGATGGATTTCCCGGGGATGAGGTTCACGCAGGACTGGTTCTCGGTCCATGAAGAACATTGGCGGCGGTACTTCGGCCATCTGGCGGGCCGGGCCGGGCTGCGCTTCCTCGAGATCGGGTCTTTCGAAGGGCGCTCTGCCTGCTGGCTGCTGACCAACCTGCTGCGCGCCGCGGAGTGCCTGCTGGTCTGCGTCGATACCTTTGATGCCTATCCGGGGCAAGAGCGCGCCTACGACCACAACATCCGGGCCTGCGGGGCCGGAAACAAGGTACTCAAATTGCGCGGGCACTCCGAGCAGGTGCTGCCCTCGCTCGAGGCGGCGAGCTTCGACTTCATTTACGTGGACGGATCGCACCAGATGCTCGACGTCCTCAGGGACGCGGCGGCGGCCTGGCGCCTCGCCCGTCCCGGCGCCGTGCTCGTGTTCGATGACTACCGCGTATCGGCGGGCGAGCCGGCCGATGGATCATGCGGAGCCGGCGTTGACGGCTTTCTCGCCGCGGTGTCCGGTCATTACGACACCATTTTCTCCGACTGGCAACTCGCCGTGCGAAAAAGGGAGACGGCGCAGCCGGTCTCGTCGCTGCCCGTGTCAAGCGCTTAAACCGGGATTTTAGAACGGCTATAGCGGCGGCTCTTAGCCTCGGCACTGTGAGCGTCAGCACCAGCGGGATACGTTTTGGGCTCATGCCGCGCAGATGGCCGGAGCGCCGCGACCCCTCCGCCGTCGGCCGGCAGGCCGGCCCAGGAATTCCGCTCCGCCGCGCCGGAGACCTGACGCGCGAGGTCTCAGTGCCGGACAAGGAAGGTATCCCGATTCCGGGTGCCGGGCTCGCCGAGGTCGCCAGCCAAGAAAAAGGAAGGTTCCGCAATGCCACACCTGGCCAAGACCCCCGACCTGAGGGTCACGCCGCTCGACGGCCGCATTTCGGCCGATCGGCTGCACGAGGAAGAGATCGACCTGTTCTCCAAGACCGGCACCGGAATCGCGGAAGGAAGCAGCATCAGCTCCTGCGATTACTGCCTCCAGGACCCCGGGGACCCGGTCTGAGCCTCTCCCCACCGCTGCGAGAGCGCCCCGCCCGCGGGGCGCTCTCGCCTTTCACCACGACCTGGATTAGGCGAATGGCCTGGCGTGACGCCAGCAGGACTGGCGCCCTTGACCCCCGACCTGCTAGAACCTGTCGTGTGCCCGATGAGGATGTTATGGGACAATTCAGGAACACAACCCAGCGATGGCACGATGCCGAGCCCGCGGCGACGGCGGCTACGCAGCGACTGAACCTGCTGGTATCACGCCTGGCCCGGCCGGACGCCAATGATCACCCGCCTCGTCGCGTCGTTGTCCTCAGCGCCACCGCGGGCATCCCAGGCTGGGAGGAAGCGTGCAGCGCGCTGGCCGGCGCCCTCGACCTGGCCGTACCCCCCGGGCGATCAGCCGCCGACGTGGCGCGGAGGTACCTGTCCGGGCAGGGGGCGGCGGGCGGCGAGCTGTTCTGGCGAGCGTACCCGGCCATCGTGCCGAGCGAGCCTCCGCTCGGCCATTTACATCTGGCGAACCTCGCGGCAACGGGCCGGATCGACCTGGTGCTCACGACCGCGTGGGACCCGCTGCTTGACATTGCCTTCGGCCAGGTCTTGCGGCCATTCCAGTATCGGGTCATCACCCGGGGTGAGCTCGATGATGCCGCGTTCGCGAATGCGCTGCTCCAACGGGGCATACCGCAGATCGTCAAGCTCAACGGCGACCTGCACTCGAACCTGGTCACCCGGGCCGACGGGGAGCTTGGCTCGTTCGCGGCCGAACCTGGCATCGCCACGGCCCTTATGAAGGTATTTTCGGGTGCCCTCGTGATCGCCGACTCTTCCCGGAACGGCGAGACCGAAGGCGACATTACCTTTCTCACGACGCTGGCCGCTGACGCCAGCCTGGTCTGCAACGTCGGCCGCGCGCTGGCCGGCGATCCCTCTTATGGCTGGCTGCACCGCCACACCAGGATTACGGACAACGCGGTGACAGATCTCGACGCCTTCATGATAGAGCTCGATCGCCAGGTGGGGCTGGCGGACCGACGGCGCTCCGGCCCGGACGTTCGCCGGCTGCAGGACGAAATGATCCGCTCTCTCCGGCCGGCCAGCGGTCGCGCGGCAGACATCCTCACCCACAGCTTTGACTATGGACCGCACCCCCGGTCGGTCGGCACATTCAAGCGGCCGTGGGGTTCGGGAGAGGTCTTCACCACAGCCGAGAGTTGCTCGGCGCGCGTGCTGACCATCGATGCGGCGCAGAAGATCAGCCTGCACCGCCACCTCCACCGGGACGAGTTGTTCGTCGCCCTCGACGACGGAGTCAGGGTCGATATATCCGGCGATGAATTCGAGGGAGGAATCAGCGGGGAGGCTGACCGGCGCATCGAGTCGGTCACCTTGCCGCAGGGCGCCCGGCTGCTCGTGCCGCGGGGGGTATGGCACCGGATCCACGCCCCGGGAGCGCGCGTGCGCGTCCTGGAGATCGCGTTCGGTATCCAGGACGAGGAATTCGATATTGACCGGCTGCTGGACCTGTACGGCCGCGCGGACCGCGCAGACTGACGCACCGGCGATGGCTTCAAGCAGGGCTCGAGCACCCGTCGAGCAGATGGCGGCAAGATCGCGGCCATGGAAGCCGTCGCCCTGCTCCGCCAGTGGGTGGAAACGGGCGAATGCCTGGGCGCCCAGCTCTTCGCGTCGCGGGCCGGCGAGGTCGTCGCCGACGTGGCCGTTGGCCGGAGCGGGCCGCTGCGGGACTGCTCGCCCGGTGATGTCGGCCGGCTCTACTGTGCCGTCAAGCCGGTCACGGCGTGCTGCATCGCCCGCGCCGTCGACGCGGGCGAGGCCAGCTTCGACGACCCGGCGAGCCGCTTCCTTCCGGACTTCCGCGGCGGTCCGCGGCGAACGATCACCCTGCGGCAGTTGCTCAGCCACAGCAGCGGCCTGCCGAACCTGCGCCTCGGGGATCCGTATGATCGCGAGTTCGACGATCTCGTCGCCCGGGTCGGCACGTATCCGCTGAGCCCCGGCGACTGGTACCGCAAGCCCACCTACAACAACACGCATGCCTGGGCCGTCCTGGGAGCCGTCGTCGAACGGCTTTACGGCACGGGGTTCCCCGACGCGGTGACGAGCGCGGTCGCCGGGCCGGCCGGGCTACCCGGACTGCGGATGACCGAGCCGGTAGCGGCGCGCTACGCGCGCTGCTACCGGGCTCACGGCGGCTCATTCTCGCCGGTGCCCGAGCCGGACAGCGCCGTGCTGTTCCGACAGGTCAACCCCGCTCACGGCGGCTTCGCCACCGCGGCTGACCTCGGCCGGTTCTACGCCGAGTTGATCCGCTGTCTGGCCGGTGAGGGAAACCTGCTCAGCGAGCCCGCGGCCCGCGAGATCACCCGGGACCACGGCCTGGTGGATCTCGGCCTGGGTCTCGGCGAGGTCCGCTACGGTCTCGGCTTGTTCACCAACATGCGTGACAACGGCACCGGCGGTGACTGGAGCCGCCACAGCTTCGGGCATCTCGGGCTGATCGGCCGGCACCGCGTCGTGCAGGCCTTCGCGGACGCCGGCCATCAGGTGGCGGTCGCCATCCGGCTTTTCAGCGTCGGAGCCAAAAACAACTGGCGATTTCACCGGTTGTGCTCTGCGCTGTCGTCGGATCTCGGCCTGCCGAACCGCTAGCCGGGGCGGCCCCGGTGCTGCTGCAACTGCTGCGCTCCCAGATGGCCCCGTACCGTAGGCCGGTCGCGGTCGTGGGGGTGCTGCAAGCGGCGCAGGCCGTGGCCATCCTGCTGCTGCCCACGCTGAACGCCGACATCATCGACCACGGCGTGGTGACCGGGAACGTTCACGCCATCGCCGGCATCGGCGCCGTCATGCTCGCCGTGACGGTGGCGCAGATCATCTGCTCGGTCGGGGCGGTCTGGGTCGGGGTCCGCACGGCGACGGCGGTGGGCCGGGACCTGCGGCAGGCGATCTTCACGCGGGTGCTGGCATTCTCAGCGCGCGACCTGGGTCACTTCGGAGCGCCGTCGCTGATCACCAGGACCACCAACGACGTCCAGCAGGTGCAGATGCTGATCCTTCTCTCGCTCACGCTGATGGTGGCCGCGCCGGTCATGTGCGCGGGCGGCGTCGTCATGGCGCTGAACCAGGATGTCCGCCTGTCGCTGCTGCTCCTGGTCACCGTCCCGGTGCTCGGGGCGGTGATCAGTGTGATCATTGCCCGGACCCGCCCCCTGTTCCGGCGGATGCAAGAGCGCATCGACGAGCTCAACCGGATGCTGCGGGAACAGATCACCGGCGTCAGGGAGATCCGCGGGTTCGTCCGGGACGGGTACGAGCAGGAGCGGTTCGCGGGCGCGAACGCCGCCCTGCTCGATCTCGCGCTGCGGGCTGGCCGCCTGATGGCACTGACGTTTCCGGCGGTGCTGTTGTTGCTCAACTTGTCCGCCGTCGCCGTCGTGTGGTTCGGCGGTCACCTGATCGCCTCCGGCGGCATGCCGATCGGAGCACTGACCGCGTTCCTCTCCTACCTGCTGCAGATCCTGATGTCGGTCATGACCGCCGCCTTCATGTTCATGCTGGTGCCACGGGCCGAGGTCTGCGCCGAGCGGATCATGGAGGTGCTCGACCGCGCTCCGGCCCTGAGCCCGCCGGCGCGCGCGGTCCGTCCGCTCGTGGCTGACGGATCGCTGGACCTACGGGACGTCGAGTTCCGGTATCCCGGCGCGGACCGGCCGGTCCTGCGCGGCATTGACCTGGCCGCGGGGCCGGGGGAGGTCACCGGAATCATCGGCGGCACCGGCAGCGGGAAGACGACGCTGCTGAGCCTCATTCCGCGGCTGCTCGACGTGACCGGTGGCGCGGTACTGGTGAACGGGGTCGACGTGCGCGAACTGGATCCCGCCGTCCTCTGCCGCGCCGTGAGCCTGGTACCGCAGCGGCCCTACCTCTTTTCCGGCACGGTCGCCTCCAACCTGCGGCTCGGCCGGCCGCAGGCTGGCGACCAGGAACTATGGCGCGCGCTGGACGCCGCCCGCGCCCGTTGCTTCGTCGAGCGGATGGACGGGGGCCTGAACGCCCGGATCGGCCAGGGCGGGGCCAACGTCTCCGGCGGCCAGCGCCAGCGGCTGGCCATCGCCCGCGCCCTGGTGCACCGTCCGCGGATATATCTGTTCGACGACTGCTTCTCGGCGCTCGACTACGCCACGGCGGCCTCGTTGCGCGCCGCGCTCGCCGCGGAAACCGCCGAGGCAACCGTGCTGATCGTCGCCCAGCGCGTGACCAGCATCCGGCACGCCGACCGCATCGTGGTGCTGGACCGGGCCCGCGTGGCGGCCACCGGGACTCACCGCGACCTCATGGACGGCGACCCGACGTACCGGGAGATCGTCCTGTCCCAGATGACCGAGCAGGAGGCCGGATGACCTCGCGCGGGCCGGCCGCTTTCCTGGCCGGCCGGCCGGCCCAGAAAGCGCTGGATTTCCGCGGCTCCGGTTTCCGGCTGCTGCGCGGGCTGTCCCCCCAGCGTCCGCTGCTGATCCTCGCGCTCGTGCTGGCCACGGCCAGCGTGACGTTGTCGGTTCTCGGGCCCAAGGTCCTCGGCGACGTGACCAACCTGATCTTCGCGGGCCTGGTGAGCAGCCGCATCCCGCCCGGGGTGACGAAGGCGGCGGCGGTGGCACGGCTGCGCCGCGAAGGCCGTGTCGCGCTGGCGCAGGCGCTGAGCGCGGGCCAGCCGGCCGGCGGCCATGGCGTTGACTTCGCTCGGGTCGGGCACGTGGTGGTGATCTTGCTCGTCGTCTACGCGGCGGCGGCGGTCCTGGGCATGCTGCAGGCCCGGGTGACCACGACCATCGTCCTGCGCGCAGCGGCCGCGCTGCGCGGGCAGGCCCAGGCCAAGCTGGCCCGTCTGCCGCTGCGCTACTACGAGCACCAGCCGTGCGGCGAGATCCTCAGCCGGTTGACCAACGACATCGATAACCTCGCGCAGTCGCTGCAGCAGACGCTCAGCCAGGTGATCGCCTCATTGCTGACCGTGGCCGGCGTGCTGGCCATGATGTTCTGGATCTCGCCGCAGCTCGCGCTGATCGCGCTGGTCACCGTACCGGCCCTGATCCTTGTCGTCGCGCGGTTGGCCAGGAGCGCCCAGCCGCAGTTCGCCCGGCAGTGGTCGAGCACCGGGCGGCTGAACGGTCACGTCGAGGAGATGTACACCGGGCACGCCCTGATCGCCACCTTCGGCGGTCGCGAGCAGGCGATACGTACCTTCACCCGGCACAACGGCGAGCTGTTCGATTCGAGTTACCGGGCGCAGCTGATCTCCGGCGTCATCCAGCCGATGCTGACGTTCATCGGCAGTATCAACTATGTCCTGGTGGCCATCGCGGGCGCGCTCATGGTCGCGTCCGGCACGCTGTCACTCGGCAGCGTTCAGGCACTCATCCAGTACTCGCGGCAGTTCGGCCAGCCGCTGACCCAGGTCGCGAGCATGGCCAACGTGCTCCAGTCCGCCGTCGCCTCGGCCGAGCGCGTGTTCGCGCTGCTCGATGCCGGCGAGCAGGAGCCCGATCCGCCCCGGCCTGACCGGCCCGCTCAGGTCCGCGGCCGGGTGGAGTTCCGCGACGTCTGGTTCGGCTACCGGCCGGGCGCGCCCGTGATCGAGGCCCTCTCGCTGACCGTGGAGCCCGGCCAGACCGTGGCGATCGTCGGGCCCACGGGCGCGGGCAAGACCACGCTGGTCAACCTGCTTATGCGCTTCCACGAGGTCGATGCCGGCCGGATCACGGTCGACGGGGTTGATATCACCGCGATGCGCCGGGCCGACCTCCACGGCATGACCGGGCTGGTGCTGCAGGACGCGTGGCTGTTCCGCGGTACGATCGGCGAGAACGTCGCCTACGGCACGCCCGGAGCGTCTCACGAGCGCGTCGCCGAGGCCGCCCGCGCGACCCACGTCGCCCGGACCGTGCGCGCGCTGCCGGATGGCTCCGAGACCGTCCTCGACGATGGCGGATCAAACCTCAGCCTGGGGGAACGGCAACTGATCACGATCGCCCGGGCCTTGATCGCCCGGCCCGCGATCCTCATCCTGGACGAGGCGACGAGCCTGGTCGATACCCGCACCGAGTTGCTCGTGCAGCGGGCGATGCGCTCCTTGCGCCGAGGCCGGACCAGCTTCGTCGTCGCGCACCGGCTGTCCACGATCCGGGATGCGGACCTCATCGTGGTCATGGATTCCGGGCGGATCGTGGAGCAGGGAACCCATGCCGAACTGCTCGACGCCGGAGGGGCGTACACCCGGCTCTACGAGGCACAATTCGCCCCGGCGGCGGCCCGGGTCCATTGAGTCGGCGATGCTACGCCGTTTTGCTCTTCGGCGCGGCATCCCTTACCAGGCCACTTGAGGCTCTTGACTCGCGGGCCGCGCGGAGCCACGATGATCTAATTCGTCATGGAACCGGTTCCACCGCGCCGGTTCTGCCCGGGAGGGTGACATGTCGGCTTCGCGGCCAGCGACGATCGCGGACGTAGCCGCGGCGTCGGGCGTGGGCGTCGGCACGGTCTCCCGGGTCATCAACGGGGCCGCCAACGTGCGCGAGGCGACCCGCGCCAGCGTGCTGAAGGTCATCGAGCAGCTCGGCTACCGGCCCAGCCACCTGGCCGCCTCGCTCTCGCGCGGGACGCCGCGCACGGTCGCGATCGTGGTGCCCCAGCTGACCCGCCCGTCCGCGGTGATGCGGCTCGCCGGGGCGCTGAGCGTGCTCGACGAGCAGGGCTACGAGACCGTGGTGTGCAACGTCGACACGCCTCAGCAGCGCGATCACCACCTGACCGCGCTGGCCAGCCGGCACCGCGCCGACGGGGTGATCGTCGTGTCGCTGCGGCTGTCCGCCGCCCAGCTGACCGCGTTCCGCCGCGCCGGGGTGCCGCTGGTCACGATCGACGTGCCGACTCCGGGGGTGCCGCAGACGCTGACCGACGACGTGGCCGGCGGCCGGCTCGCCACCGGGCACCTGCTCGCCCTGGGCCACCGGCGGATCGGGTTCATCGGCGACACTATGCGGGGGGCGGCGGCCGCATCCCGCGTTGGCCTGGGCTTCATCACCTCGCAGCACCGGCTGACCGGGTACCGGCAGGCGCTGGCCGCGGCCGGCCTCGGCTATGACCGGGGCCTGGTGCGGCGCGGCCCGCACGGCCCGGCCAACGCCGAGGCGCTAGCCAGCGAGCTGCTCGCGATGCCCGACCCGCCGTCGGCCGTCTTCGCCGCCTCCGATACTCAGGCCATGGGCGTGCTGGCCGCGGCCGACCGGTACGGGGTCTCGGTGCCCGGCGACCTGTCGGTGATCGGCTTCGACGACATCGAGTCCGCTTCGCTCCTCGGCCTGAGCACGGTCCGCCAGCCGCTGGTGGACGGCGGCGCCGAGGGAGCGCGGCGGCTCTGCGCGCTGCTGCGCGGGGAGCGGGTCCGGCCGCTGCGTCAGGTGCTGCCGCTCGAGGTCGTGCAGCGCGCGAGCACGGCCCGGCCGGGCGCGGCCGGAGCAGGAGCGCGGACCGCGGCGGGCGCGGGGGCGCCGGGCGCGGGGGGCAGGACTGGCCTGGGCGTCGCCGCCGCCCGCACCGCCGTCCGGCACGCATTCGCGCCATTCGGCTTGACTTTGACCCGGACCGCCCGCGCGGCGGCTGCGGGCGGTTTGTGTCGCGTCTGGCAACCGGGCATGAACCCGCTCTTAGGGGCAAGCTCCGTCGGGTTTTGACGAGGAGGGAGGAATGGATGGGTGACAGCGGCAGAACGAGGGGGCGGGTCATGCGCCGCGGCGGCGCGCCGCCCATGATGCGGTTCTCTCGGCGGCGGATGGTCGCGGTCCTGGCCGGGGCCGCGCTGGCGGGATCGGCGCTGGCCGCGTGCGGCACCAGCAACGCCGCCACCGGCCCGGTCACGCTGAACTTCTGGTTCTACCCGGACACCTCGCCGGCGACCAACGACGCCGTCGCCAACTGCAACAACCAGCACAAGAACCTGTACAAGATCTCCTACCAGGAGCTGCCGCAGGCGTCGGACGGCCAGCGGCAGCAGCTGGTCCGGCGGCTGGCGGCGCACGACAACAGCATGGACATTCTCGGGCTCGACGTGACCTGGGAGGCCGAGTTCGCTCAGGCCGGCTTTCTCGCGCCGTGGACCGGCCAGTACAAGGCCGAGGCTGAGGACGGCACGCTGAAGCCAGCGCTGGAGACCGCGATCTGGCACAACCAGCTCGTCGCGGTGCCGGACAACAGCAACACCCAGCTGCTGTGGTACCGCTCCGACCTGGTCAAGACCCCGCCCACGACCTGGGCGCAGATGATCTCAGACGCCGAGCAGCTGGCCAAGGAGGGCAAGCCGCACTACATCGAGATCCAGGGCGCCCAGTACGAGGGCGCGACCGTGTGGTTCAACACCATGGTCGCCAGCGCGGGCGGCACCGTCCTGAACTCCAGCGCGACCAAGCCGACGCTGGGCGCGCCGGCGGTCAAGGCGCTGTCGATCATGCATCAGCTGGCCACCTCGGTCGCCGCGGACCCGTCGCTGTCGGTGCAGATGGAGAACCAGAACCGGCTGGCCATGGAGGCGGGCACCGCCGCCTTCGAGCTGAACTACCCGTTCGTGTATCCGTCGATGAAGGCCGACAACCCCAGCATGTTCAAGCACTTCAAGTGGGCGCTCTACCCGGAGGTCACCCCCGGCGTCCCGGCCAAGGTCACGATCGGCGGCGAGGACCTCGCGGTCAGCGCGTACTCACAGCACAAGTCGCTCGCCTTCCAGGCCGCGCTGTGCCTGCGCGACAAGCAGAACCAGATCATCGGGGCCAACCTCGGCGGCGTGCCGCCGACTATTACGGCCCTTTACAACGATCCGGCGCTGTTCGCCAACTACCCGTTCCACGCCGACATCCTGAAGGCGCTCGAGAACGCCAGCGTCCGGCCGAAGACCCCGCTCTACCAGGTGGTCTCGATCGACATCTCGCACCTGCTCTCGCCGCCGCGCGGGATCAGCCCGACCGGCACCGAGCAGTCGATGGTCGGCCAGATCAACAACGCCCTGCAATCGAAGGGACTGGTCCCGTGAGTACAACCACGCCAAGCACTCAGGTGGTGACGGGCACCGAGGCCGGGAGGGTCGCGGGCAGGCGCAAGCGGGCGCCGCTGTCGGAGGGCGCCAGGGCCGAGCGCCGGCTGGGCTGGATGCTGTGCGCCCCGGCGGTCATCGTGATGATCGCGGTCACCGCCTACCCGGTCATCTACGCGATCTACCTGTCGCTGGAGCGGTACAACCTGGAGCTGCCGCAGCAGATCAAGTTCGTCGGGTTCAGCAACTACGCCGCGGTGCTCAGCTCCCCATACTGGTGGTCGGCGCTGGAGGTGACGCTGATCATCACGGTGTTCTCGGTATCGATCTCGCTGGTGCTCGGCATGCTGCTGGCCCAGATCCTGCACCGGACGCTGTTCTTCCGTGGCACCGTCCGCACCACCTCGCTGATCCCCTACGGGATCGTGACCGTGGCCGCCGCCTACGGCTGGCAGTACGCGTGGACGCCGAGCCAGGGCTACCTGTCCGCGGCGTTCAACAACACCGCGGCGCTGACCAACCAGGTGGAGGCGATCATCGTCATCATCATCGCCGAGATCTGGAAGACCACGCCGTTCATGGGGCTGCTGCTGCTGGCCGGGCTGTCGCTGGTGCCCGAGGACCTGCAGAAGGCCGCGAAGGTGGACGGCGCCACCGCCTGGCAGCGGTTCACGAAGATCACGCTGCCGCTGATGAAGCCCGCCATCCTGGTCGCCCTGCTGTTCCGCACGCTGGACTCGTTCCGGATCTTCGACAACATCTTCATCCTCACCCAGGGCGCGAACGGAACCGGGTCGGTGTCGGTCCTCGGTTACGACAACCTGTTCAACGCGCTGAACCTGGGCATCGGGTCGACGATCTCGATCCTGATCTTCATCTGCGTGGCGATCATCGCGTTCATCTTCATCAAGGGCTTCGGCACCGCGGCCCCCGGCACGAACCTCGGAGGAAGGTGACCGGTCATGGCTGTAACCACCACGCCCCGGCAGAAGGTCGGCTGGACCACGGCAAACCTCGTGGTCATCGTGCTGGCGCTGTTCCCGGTGCTCTGGCTGCTCTCGCTGTCGTTCAAGACGTCCACGGCGGTGCTCGACCCGTCCATCCTGCCCGCCCAGTGGACCTTCGGGAACTATAGCGGGATCCTGACCTCGTACCAGTTCATCCGGCCGCTGCTCAACTCGATCGGCATCGACCTGATAGCGACGCTGATCTCGGTGGTGCTGGCCTCGATGGCGGCCTACGCGATCGCGCGGCTGCGGTTCCCGGGCAAGAGCCTGCTCATCGGGATGGCGCTGCTGATCGCGATGTTCCCGCTGATCGCGCTCGTCACCCCGATGTTCACCATCGAGCGGGCGCTGGGGCTGTTCAACACCTGGCCCGGCCTGATCATCCCGTACGTAGCGTTCGGGCTGCCGCTGGGGATCTACACGCTGTCGGCGTTCTTCCGCGAGATCCCGTGGGAGCTGGAGAAGGCGGCCAAGGTCGACGGGGCCACGCCGTTCCAGGCGTTCATAAAGGTCATCGCGCCGCTGGCCGCGCCGGGCATGGTCACCACGGCGATCCTGGTGTTCATGGCCTGCTGGAACGACTTCCTGCTGGCGATCTCGTTCACCTCGACGACCGCGTCCCGCACGGCGCCGGCTGCCATGGAGTACTTCAGCGGCGGCTCGATCTTCACGGTCCCGACCGGCCCGATCGCCGCGGCCGCGTGTTTCATCACCATCCCGATCATCATCTTCGTGCTGTTCTTCCAGCGCCGGATCGTCGCCGGGCTGACCTCAGGCGCCGTCAAGGGCTAGATAGGA
>Ga0335075_10001482_pt1 | contig 38612 bp, 36 predicted proteins | sample Lox_Sample_24_FD_206723 | JGI IMG/M metagenome (GOLD analysis project Ga0335075, IMG submission 206723) | Soil microbial communities from Loxahatchee National Wildlife Refuge, Florida, United States - Lox_Sample_2.4 | ecosystem: Environmental > Terrestrial > Soil > Wetlands | place: USA... | reverse complement strand
GACCGCGACCGCCTGCGGGGCAGTCAGCTTCAACAGCGTCCCGCTGGCGACATGCGCGACGCCGACCAGCGCGCCGAAGACGGCCAGGATGGCGGCAAGGTCCCACAGGTTCGGCAGGCGCCGCCCGAGGGCAGCGGCGGGGAAGGTGATGCTGGTCAACGCGTCGCCGCTGCGGTTTGGGTTGGGATCGGATCGCCGCCGGAGCGTTGCGCGCCGGCACGCTGGCGGGGTTTATCCCGTCCTCGCGGCCGCTGTCACCCCCGTGATCTGTTGCAGTTCTGTGTCCCGTCCCGCATCCGACGGTTGCGGTTCGGGCGGTGTGGCCGAAGCAGACCCGTCATCGGCTGCCGACGTCGAGCAGAAGTGTCACGGCAGCGCGTCGCGAAGCCCATTGATAGTCTCGAGCGTGATGACAGCCTGGTCGTCATCGCGTGGCAGCAGCGGCATCCCGTTCCGCAGCGGACGCACAGAGCGACGGCATGACATCGTCAACGCGGTGATGCTCCCGGGCCGAAATCAGACGTCCGAGCCCCTACTCCCGTGCCGACTGGTGCCGCGGGCTGAGCGCCGCCGGCAGCCCGAGAGCGAGCGCCAGCGTCGCCAGGGCGAGTGCCGCCGAGAGCAGATACACGTTCTGCAACGACCCGGCGACAGCCTGCACCAGCCGTTCCAGCTCCGCGACCGGCATCGCGCCGCGAGTCACCGGGTTGAGCAGCCGATCAACCGGATCGGGTGAGCTCGCCGAGAGGCGGGCCAGCCCCACATCGAGAATCGCGCCGGACACCGCCGCGCCCAGCGACTGACCTGTCATCCGCATCGACATGGCGGCCGAGGTCGCCACGCCGCGTTGCCGCCAGCGCACGTGGGCCTGCACCGACACCAGGAACGTGGTGTTGCAGAATCCCATGCCGATGCCGACAGCCGACGCGCCGAAGGCAGCCCACACCGGCCCCGCCTGTGGGGTCATCGCGATCAGCATCGCACAGCCGGCCAGCAGTGCCAGCGCACCGACAATCCCGGCGACGCGATAGGTGGTCCACAACATCAGTCGCCCGGCGGCGACGCTGGCAAACGCCCAGATGATCGACATCGCGCCCAGCACCAGGCCGGCGACCATGGGGCTGCGTCCCATCCCCGCCTGGATGTACGTGGGCAGGAACGCGGTGATGCTCATCATGAGGGCACCGATCGTGAAGCCGCCCAGGCAGCCGGCGACCATGACGCGCTCGGTGAACAGTTGCAGCGGCAACATCGGCGTCGCCGTGCGACGTTCCCAGACGACCAGCAACGCGAGCGCGACCACGCCGAGCCCGAGCAGCACCGCCGCGGCGGCGGCTCCGATGCGCTCGCTCTGTCCCGCCGACAGCACGACGGCACCCAGGCCCATCGCCAGCAGCGCCGCGCCGGCAAGGTCGATGCGCTGCGATTGGTTGTGCCGTGGCTCGCGCAGGAAGGCGGCGATCATGGCAATTGCCGCGCCGCCGATCGGCAGGTTGATCCAGAATACGAGCCGCCAGTCCAGCTCGACCAGGAACGCGCCAAGCGGCGGACCGACGACCGCGGCCACACCCCACACGCCGGAGAGGACGCCCTGCACGCGGGCACGCTCGGCCGGTGTGTAGATGTCGCCGACGATCGTATAGGCGATCGGCAGCACGGCGCCGGCGCCGAATCCCTGCGCGACACGGAAGCCCACCAGCATCGGCATCGAGGGGGCGAGGCCGGACAGCGCGGAGCCCACCAGGAACAGTCCGGCGCCGGCAAAGAAGACGCGCTTCCGGCCATACAGATCGGCCAGCCGGCCATAGAGCGGGATGGTGACGGCCTGTGCCAGCAGATAGGCGGAGAACACCCAGGCCAGCAGCTCGAAGCCGCCCAGATGGGCGACGATGCTGGGCATCGCGGTAGCGACGATGGTGCTTTCCACCGCCGCCATGAAGGTTGCCATCATGCAGGCGGCAAAGACGAGCGTGCGGGACGTGTCTGCGCGGGCGGTGGGCGTAGCGTGGGCGGGCGGCTGGTCCAAGCGGGTCACATCCGGGTCGTGGAACGGGGGCACAGCCCATACCGCGCCCGACGTGTGCGGGCGAATCTGGCGGACTCCCTGCGGGCTTGGGAGGCGCCAATGTTCGGTTGCCGCGGATGTCTGTTTTGCAATCGATACAGAGATCGCCGAGGGGATTACCCCAGGATCGCCGAGATTAATTTGTGCGCCTTCTTGAGAACTTTATCTGCCATACAGCGCGGCTCTGAGTGCCGCGGCGGCTTGCGAAATGGCGCTACGTGAGGCTGGTGCCTCGGCAAGGCCGTTCAGCATGACGAAATCATGGATGGTGCCACTGTAGCGAGTAGACGTCGCACTCACCCCGGCCTCAACCAATTTCCTGACATAGAGCTCGCCCTCGTCGCGCAGCACATCGTTCTCGGCAACGATAACCAGCGCTTGCGGCAGATCGTTGAGCTGAACCACCGACGCCAGCCGCGGGAAGGCGGTGACCTCGCGGCGGCAGGCGGCATCAGGAAACGCGGCATCCAGGAGGCGGTACATCGCCCGGCGCGTAAGCCACGGCCCCTCTTTGAACGTTTCATATGAGCCGCCCTCGGCAACCTCGCCCAGGACCGGGTAGAACAGAAGCTGGAAGACAATCTCGGGGCCTCGACGCTGCTTGGCGAGCAGGGTGACCGCCGCGGCAATGTTACCGCCGGCACAGTCTCCGGCGACAGCAATGCGGGACGCATCGAAGTTTAGCTTGGTCGCGTTCTCGGCGATATATTCGAGCACGGCATAAGCCTGCTCATTCTGCACAGGGTATCGAGCCTCGGGTGCCAGTGCGTAATCGACGAAGACGACTGTTGCTCCGGCGCCAACGGCAAGTTCCCGTACCAAACGGTCGTGGGTGTCCTTGCCGCCCATCACCCAACCGCCGCCATGCAAATATAGCAGAATGGGATCGCATCCGTTCGCCTCCTGCGGGCGGAAGATCCGAACACCGACGCTCCCTGTCGGGCCGACCGGGAAGGTCCGATCTTCGACCGAAGCCGGCGGCACGGCGACCGGGCCGCGCTGCAAGCTCACGAGGCCCTCGCGAGCCTGATCAAAGTCGAGTTCGTGCAACGGCAGGGTTCCGACGTCACCGAGCCGGTCAAGGAAGGCCTGCACCATGGCTTCCAGCACGGGCGGCTGGTCTTTCAAGCGGGCGTCTGGCACGGACCCGGAAGAGGATTCGGTATTTGCGATGGTCGCGCTTCCCTGGGTCTGGAGGCACCGCTCGCGCCGCGCAGCAACGGCCCGCGGCCCAAAGGCGTTCCGCCACTATCGTTCCAGGTATGATGGAGGGCGTGCCTTCCCGGCGCGAGTAAATCGATGCAAATTCTTGTTGGCAGCGGACCGCGCGGAGACGCGGGAACGACCTACGCGCGCCCCGGCTGGTCCAATTCCTTGATTCGGGCCGTGGCTCTGATCAGGTCAAGGGTTCCGAAGCCTTCGCTAAATCGTGCGTACACGGAGGTGAGCATGTCATGCGCCTCCCGCGTGCGGTGCTGACCCTGCCATAGCTTTGCCAGACTCATCGCGCTGCGCAGCTCCCATGACAGGACCTTCTGTTCGCGTGCGATATCCAACGATCGCAGATAGTCCATCTCTGCTGCCTCGTTGGCGCCGGGTGTTGTCCCGCCAAGCAGTGTCTTGCCGCGTGCACGGTGCAGCTCCGCCAGGGCCCAATTCTCCCCGGTCCGCTCGCATCGTTCGAGCGCCCCGTCGATCGCGGCACGTGCATCCGCCACCTGGCCCGCGTGCATCAGGCCAAATGCCAGCGCGACGACGAATGACGTGTGATATTGCACGAATCCGGCACGCCATAGCTCCTCAACTGCTAGGCGCAGCAGAGACAGCCCGGCATCGAGGTCGCCGCACCGGATGAGTCGCTCGCCATCGAAGCAGTCGGCGTAGGCGCGCCAGACATCCAGGGAATTCCTTATCGTATGGCTGCGGAGCATCGCCGTGTACCGCTCCGCCATCGCGAAATCACCAACCAGCAGAGCGATCGGACAGGCGGCCTGGGCAAGCGCATTGCACAGCGAAAGCGCATGATTGAGAGACACCGCGTGCTCGACGTTGCCCGTGACCTCGCGCAGCGCCTGATCCGGGAGACCTTGCAGCCAAAGCGCCCGAGCGAGGGTGATACGGGCAGTCACGCGCTGATCAAACTGGAAACGAACGGCGTGGGACCGGCGGACCGGCGTCATGTAGCGGCCGAGCATGCGCTCGATGCACTCACGTGCGCCGGCTTGGTTTCCCAGAAAATGCAGCGACGCTCCGGTCATACGGTCGCCGATCAGCCGGTCGGTGACATTGCCCGTGCGTGCAGAAAGGCTGCGGAAATCGCTTGCCAGCGGCAACGCCTCGCGAAATTCAGCGTGATTGATGCGATCGGCCCAGAGCGCCCAAAGCGCACGAAGCTGATAGTCGGTATCGCCGAGCTCCTCGGCGAGCCGTAGCGCGGTCCGCCAGGCAGCGGTGCTGCTCTCCAGCCGGGCGGTCGCATACATCTGCAGCCAGCCAAGTGCCGCGTAGAGCTGCATCCGCCGCCGCTCGTCCCGGCCTGGCGCCATGTCGAGAGCAGCCAGCGCCCGTTCGACCCATCCAAGGCACTCGTCCACCAATGACAATTGAAACCACAGAGGGACCGCGGCGACAGTAAGCGCCACCCCCATCAAGGCGTCGCCTGCCGGCGAGAAGGCCCAGATCAGAGCCGCACGCAGATTGTCGATCTGGCGGCCGTAGTGAGCGAGCCATTCACCGCTCGGGCGCGTCTCCCATTCGGCCTCGGCCTGCTCGAACAGTTGCTGATGGTAGATGGCGTGACGTCGGGCAAGCACCTCCTGCTCGCCACCTTCCTCAAGCCTCTCCCGTGCGTATGCGTGTGTCGTATCGAGAAGACGGTAGTGCAGCTCGGCGTCACTCACCTCCCGTACGACGAGCGACTTCGCGATGAGGCTTGCAACACGTTCGCGGATGTCCTCGGCGGTGATATCGTCGCCTGCCAGGACCTCGCACGCGGCCTTCAGGGTGAAGACGCCGTTGAAGATTGCCAGCCGCCGCAGGGTGAGCTGCTCGGCTTGGGGGAGATGTTCGTAGCTCCAGTCCAACGTCGCCCGCAACGTTTGCTGCCGGGGCAGCGCCGTGCGACGTCCGCCCGTCAGGACCTTGAAGCGATCGTTGAGGAGCGTTGCCAGGCCCTGCACCCCGAAGGCCTCGACGCGGCCGGCGGCGAACTCGATCGCAAGTGCGATGCCGTCCAACCGCCGGCAGATCTCGGCAACAATCGGCGCCTCGGCATCGATGAAATCGAAGCCACCCAGGCCGGCCGAGGCCCGCTCAACGAACAGTTGCACCGCGGGCGATCGAAGAGCCTCCGACGCGGTGAGCGTGACCGACGCCGGAGGCACGGCAAGCGGCGGCAGACGGTGCACCCATTCACCCTCGGCGCGCAGGGGCTCTCGGCTGGTCGCCAGGACATTTACGCCCGGCGCATGCGTGAGCAGTGCTTCGGCAAGCGAGGCGGCGGGCTCGACCACGTGCTCGCAACAGTCGAGTACGACCAACATCTGCTTGTCGTGCAGCGCTGAGATCAGCCGGGGAATGGGCTCCCCGGAGCGCATGGTGAGCCCAAGCACGGAGGCGAGCGCGCTTGCCACCAGCGGGGGCTCCGCGACCGGCGCGAGGTCCACGAAAGCCACGCCATCCTCGTACGACGTAGCCAGAACGTCGGCCACCGCAAGGGCAACGCTCGTCTTGCCGATCCCGCCGGGCCCGGCGATGGTGACGAGCCGCCGGTGCGGCAACTGCACCACGAGCCCGCGGACGACGTCCGCCCGGCCGATGAGCCGGGTCAGCGACCCGGGGAGGTTGTAGGTCCGACTAGACACGACGGCTGGCGCTTCCGCGAGCCCCGCCGATCCCTGCCGGCGGTCGATCTCCCCGACGAAGCAGTAGCCCCGGCCAGGTATGTTCGAAATGAAACGACGTCCGTTGTGACCGTCGCCCAGCGCCTTCCGGAGTGCGGCGACATGGACCCTGAGATTGGCTTCCTCTACGGTGGTGTCCGGCCAGACGCGGGCGATCAACTGCTCCTTGCTGATGGTCTCGCCGGCGCACTCGACCAGCGCGATCAGAATGTCGAGGGCGCGGCTCCCCAGCGCAACAGGTTTGCCCCGGTCAAGCAGCAACCGCTGCACCGGAAGAAGCTGGAATGGTCCGAATACAACCTCCAATTCTGGCAACTGGTCCCCCGTGAACCGGTTTACGCGGTTTTACGACGATTTACAGCGTCCTCCAACCCGCGCTTCCATGCGCCATCCACGCACCGTCGGAAAGCAGGCGAGTGGTTTCAGATTACACGTCCCGCTCGATTGGCCGACTCGTCAAAGGCGGCAAGCAATAATTCGCATCGATTAACTCGCGCCGGTGACTAGCCTGGCGCACATTCGCGCAAGCGACAGCCGACCTCTCCCGCGTTCGATCTCTCAAAGACGTGAAGAGGGCGACCAGGCCGCTCATGAACGACGGCACAGGTATTCCTTGGGGGGAAGAATCGTGGACCGTATCGATGCAATGAGGGTGTTCGTCTCGGCGCTCGACGCGGGCAGTCTGGCCGGCGCAAGTCGCAAACTCGGTCGTTCGCCTGCTGCGGTTAGCCGGGCTATCGCATTCCTCGAGGCCCATGTCGGGGCCGAGCTGCTGCATCGGACGACGCGCTCTATAAAAATGAGCGAGGTCGGCGAGCGCTATGCAACCGCCTGTCGTCGGATCCTGACCGATCTCGAAGAGGCCGATACAATCGCCGCCGGCGAGCGGTCGGCACCGCGCGGCACACTGACGGTGACGGCTCCCGTCTCCACAGGGGAATTGGTGCAACCGATCCTCGACGCCTTCATGGACGCTTACCCGGCGGTATCGGCGCGGCTTTATCTACTCGACAGGCAGGTCAAGCTGATTGATGAGGGTATCGACCTGGCACTCCGCATAGCCCAACTCGCCGACTCGACACTGGTCGCCATCCGGGTCGGTGAGGTTCGCCGGGTGGTGACGGCTGCACCGGGTTACCTGGCTCGGCATCCCCGTATTGAAGCGCCCGATGATCTGGCCAGACACCGGATCATTGCCCTGACTCATTTTGGCCTCGGGTCGTGGAGCTTTCCGCCTCTGCGGAACTCCGCCGTCCCACGAACCGTCGAGTTCACGCCCTGGCTGGTGGTCAACGATGCGCGCGTGGCCGTGGTCTCGGCCGTCGAAGGACGCGGTGTCACGCGTGTGTTCTCGCATCAAATCGCCGGGCATGTGCGCGAAGGGAGACTCGAAATCGTCCTCACGGGCGACGAGTGTCCACCCCTGCCCGTGCACATGATTTCGCCCCATGGTCGGCTTTCCGCGCCGAAAGTCCGTGCCTTCGTGGACTTCGCAGTGCCCCGGCTTCGAAACCACTTTGCGCGTTTCGCAAAGGACGTGAGTGGAGCTGCCGCTCGAACGTGGCGTGGAAGAATGCTTGTCGAACAGCGTGTATTCGCTCCCATCTCAATTGACCTGAATTTTCAACCCGGTGCTCGTCAAGGTATCATGTCATGTCAGCAAGTATAGAAACGCGCCTGGCAGCCGAACGCATCACCCCAATCGTTCGGAGTCATCGTTAGCACGGGGAGTCTCAAGCGAGACGCGGCGAACCGCTTACGGGAAAGGAGTTCAGGCATGGAACCCAGCCGTCCCTCAGCGACCACAGTCGGCACACCGTCGCCGGCGATGTACGCGATCCTTAAATTCCCGATACTGAGCGCCGAGGTAGAGCAGGCGCTGTGCGGTCGGTGGCATGACCATCATGATATCTCTGCCGCTTATCATTTGGCCGGTAGCCATTTGCGCCTCGTCGTCAAGATTGCCATGGGCCATCGCCGCTACGGCCTGCCGTTGGAAGAGCTGATCGGCGAAGGCCATGTGGGGCTGATGCGCGCGGTCTGTCGGTTTGACCCAGACCGCGGCGTACGCTTCTCCACCTACGCGCTCTGGTGGGTGCGCGCAGCGATTCAGGAATACATCCTGCGCAACTGGTCGCTGGTGGAGATGGACACGACTGCCTCCCCGAAGACGTTGTTCTTCAGTCTGCGACGCATGCACGCGCGCTTGCAGGAATTCAACGACGGCTCGCTGCAGCCCGAACACGTCAGCCGGATTGCGGACATGCTGCGAGTGCCGGAGCACGAAGTCATCAGCATGAACCGGCGCATGGCGGGTCGTGATCGCGGTCTCAATGCGCCAATCAGCGTAGACAGTGAAGAGAGAGCGGATCGGAAGTCGCTGCTGCCCTCCGCATTGCACTAACGGCGGATTGCGAGCCGGGTCGGGACGTCGTTTGGCGTTGGCCCATCGAATACATCTGTAGGGAATATAGTCGCAATTTTTATGCGCCGGCATCGATTTTAAGTTGCATCCTGCCCTGGGATGTCTCAATTTACGCCTATCGACGATTTAACGAGGGCATGTGTATGTTTCGTTCTCTTTCCGCCGGCCTCGGCGTCTGTTGTGCCGTGCTCGCCCTCGGCTGGACCCCCGCCCAGGCGACCTTGACCGTCAGCGCCGCGGTCGGCGGCGCGCCGACAGGTGTGAACTACGTCAATTTCGACAACCTTTCCCTCGGCAGTGCCGGCGGAACGAGCAACGGCGTGACCGTCAGCTTCACTCCGGACGGACAGGCTGTGCAGGGCTCGCTAGCCAACGTTTATGCGGCACCCTACCTATCGGATAATAACGGCGATCTGTTCGGAGACCCGGCGAATGGTCCGGACACCACCACCTATCTCTCCACCGGCATCGGCACCGTCACGCTCAGCCTTCCTGCGAACGCGGAATATCTTGGCCTCCTCTGGGGCTCGGTGGACGCATACAATACCCTTAGCTTCTACGAGGGTACGACGCTGGTCGGCAGCACCACCGGTAGCATGGTGACCGCCAGCGCCGATGGCGACCAGGGGGTGAACGGCACCTATTACGTCAACATCAACTCGACCACACCCTTCGACAAGGTCGTAGCATCCAGTTCGCAATATGCGTTCGAATTCGACAACGTTGCCTACAACCGAATGGCTGTGCCCGAGCCCACAACGATAACTTTGCTCGGGGCCGGTCTGATCGGGCTCGGCATAGCCCGCCGCAAGCCGGCCCGGTAGGCGAGAACGGGGCGCTCACCTGCCTGAGCGCCCCGTTTTCGCATCGCTTCAAAACAACCCGTCGATCAGCCCGTTCTGGTCCAACCGGATCGTCTCCGCCGCCGGCACGCGCGGCAGCCCGGGCATCGTCATGATGTCGCCGCAGATCGCGACCACGAAGCCGGCGCCAGCCGACAGACGAGCTTCGCGAACCGGCAGGATGTGTCCCTCCGGCGCGCCCAGCAGCGTCGGGTCGGCACTGAAACTATACTGCGTCTTGGCTATGCACACAGGCAGCTCGCCGTACCCTGCTGCCTCGAACCGCTCCAGCCGGCGCGCGGCGGCCGGCGCCACCGCGATGTCGGCGGCGCGATACATCTCGCGGGCGATGGTGCGGATCTTCTCGGCCAACGGCAACGTCGTCGGATAGAGCGGCGCATAGCGCGCTTCGGCGCGCCGGATCATCTCCAGCACAGCCCGGGCAAGGTCCTCGGCGCCCGCGCCTCCCTCAGCCCAATGTCGGCACGACACAACCGGAACAGCCGCCATGGCGTCCCGCACGACAGCGAACTCGGCCTCGGTGTCGGAGCTGAAATGGTTCAGCGCAACGACCGCCGGCAACCCGAACTTGCCCAGGTTCTCCACATGGCGGGCCAGATTGACCACGCCGCGCGCCACGGCGGCGGTGTCCTCGCGGGCCAGATCTCCGCGCGCCACCCCGCCGTGCATCTTCAGGGCCCGGATGGTGGCGACCACGACCGCGACCGCGGGCTTCAGCCCCGCGGCGCGGCACTTGATATCGAGGAATTTCTCCGCTCCCAGGTCGGCGCCAAATCCCACCTCGGTGACCGTCACCTCCGCCAGTTTCAGCGCAAGCCGCGTCGCCATCACCGAGTTGCAACCGTGTGCGATATTCGCGAACGGACCACCATGCACAAGTGCCGGGGACCCCTCGAGCGACTGCACCAGATTGGGTTGCAGCGCGTCGCGCAGCAGCGCCGCCATCGCCCCGTCCGCCTTCAGATCCCGCGCCGTGATCGAGCGGCCGTCGCGCGTCTCGGCCACAATGATACGCCCGAGCCGTTCCTGCAGGTCGGTCAGGTCGCGGGCCAAGCTGAACACCGCCATCACCTCCGAGGCAGCGGTGATGTCGAAGCCGTCCTCGCGCGGCGCACCATTCGCCACGCCGCCAAGCCCGTTGACGATGGCGCGCAGGGCGCGGTCGTTGACATCGAGCGCACGCCGCCAGGAGACGCGGCGGACATCGATCCCGAGCGCATTGCCCCAATAGATGTGATTGTCGATCATCGCGGCGAGCAGATTGTTCGCCGCGGTGATGGCATGGAGATCGCCGGTGAAGTGGAGATTGATCTCCTCCATCGGCACGACCTGAGCCCGGCCCCCGCCGGCAGCGCCGCCTTTCTGACCGAAGCTCGGGCCCAGGCTGGGCTCGCGCAAGCAGATCGCGGTGCGGGTGCCGATCCGGTTCAATGCGTCAACCAGGCCGACCGTCGTAGTGGTTTTGCCTTCGCCCGCCGGGGTGGGATTGATCCCGGTCATCACGACCAGCGCACCGTCCGGCCGATCTCGCACCGAATGGATGAAATCGAACCCTATCTTCGCCTTGAACCGGCCATAGGGCTCCAGCGCATCGCCAGGGATGCCAAGCCGGGCGGCGATCTCCGCGATCGGGCGCAGCGTGGCCGCACGGGCGATTTCCAGGTCGGTGCTCATCGCGTCACGCGGCCTGGCGGCGATTGAATCCCAGCTCGCCCAGCACCTCGCCCACCACGGCAACGAAGCGACGCATGATTTCGGGCGTGATCGCGCCGATGCAGCCGACCCGGAAGCTGGGCATCTCGGTGTCGTAGAAATTGCTGATCAGGAAGCCATGCCGCTTCAGCGCATCGACGAACGCCTGCAGATCCCAGCGTGGGTCATCCGGCGCCTGGATATTGACAATAATCGGCCCCTGCATCTCCTGCGACAGGCAGGGCCTAAGCCCAAGCGCACGCACGCCATCGTACAGCACGCGCATATTCGCCGTATATCGAGCAAGCCGCCCCGGCTGACCACCCTCGGCGTCGAACAGATCGAGCGCTGTCTTGAACGCGTTCAGCACCTGCGCCGGCGGCGTGAAGCGGAAGCTTCCCCAGCCGTGTCGCAGCGCATGGCGGTAAATATCGGCAAGGTCGAGCGACCAGCTTGCCGCGTTCCCAGCACAGGCCATCAGCCGCTCGATCGGGCAGACGGCAAAGGCGATCCCCGGCACACCCTCCATGCATTTGTTGGAGGTGAACACCACGGCATCGATCTCGGGATGTGCGGAGATGTCCAGCGGACAGGCGCCAAAGGCGGAGACCGCATCGACGATGACCCGTCGCCCGACCGCCGCCGCGATCGCCGGTACGTCGTGCACGACCCCGGTGCCGGTCTCGCTGTAAACCATGCCGAGATGGCCGATCTCCGGATCGGCCTCGAGTGCCGCCGCGACGGCCGCCGGCTCGGCCCGCGCCACCGGCGAGACCGGCAGGGGCACCGGTACGCGCCCAGCCTCGCGCGCCAACCGGGCCATCCGCTCGGCATAGGCGCCGGTGCTTGGGATCAGCAGCTTCTTGCCCGGCGGCACGAACGTGCGAATCGCCGCCTCGGTGATGAAATGGCCACAACCTTGCAGCGGCAGCGCGGCGTGCTCACCGTCACGGCCGCCGGCAATGCGCAGCACGCGCTGGCGAATCGCGCTGTAGAACGGGCGGAAGTCGTTATCCCACGGCGCGAGGTCGCAGTTGAGCGCGGCCCGCACCTCCGGTCGCGTGGTCACGGGTCCGGGAATCAGCAGAATCATGCAATCACCCTTGCAGCACTTTGCTGACTTGGCACTAACGCGGGATGAAATCCACCGATTCGCCGGCATGACGGGCTTGCGAGGGGGGCGACTCCGGTCACGACGATCACTTGGCCCGCAATGCGGCGTGAATGGCGGCTCGGGACGCGTGCGCACCCGGCGGGAGATTGCTTCGCTTGGCTCGCAATGACAGGGTGGTGCAGTACCGGCGAACAGGAGGCGAAGATGTCGGGAAGCGGCCGTTCGTTCCAGCCCGTCGATTCCTCCATCACTGCCCGTTATTCGGAAATCGCCACATTCATGCGTGCGGCCCGGGTGCCGGTGGAGCGCCCGCTCGACATTGCGCTGTTCGGCGTGCCGTTCGATATCGGCGCCACCTACCGCTCGGGTGCGAGGCATGGCCCTGCCGGCGTGCGAGAAGCGTCTCGGCTTATCCGGCAAGTCAATCCAACCACCGCGGTGGCCCCCTTCCGCCTTTGCAACGTCGGCGATGTCGGAGACGCGCCAACCCACCCGCTGAGCATCGCGCAAAGCATCGAGCTGATCGGTGCGTTCTGCGCTCGCATCCACGAGATCGGAGCGGCGCCGGTCGCAGTGGGAGGCGATCACACCGTCCCGCTGCCGATCCTGCGAGCGATCGGCAAGTCACGTCCGCTCGGGCTGATCCAGATCGATTCTCATGCCGATATTTTCGACACGTTCATGGGTGACAAATACAACCATGCCACCTTCGTCCGCCGCGCCATCGAGGAAGGGCTGCTCGATCCTGCGCGGATTATCCAGATCGGACTGCGCGGCACGCGCTACGGTGACGACGATCTGGCATTCGGCCGCAGCGCCGGGCTGCGCATGATCGGCATGGATGAGTACGAAGAACTGGGCCGCGCCACGGTGGTGCAGGAGATCCGGCGCGTCGTCGGCGACGGGCCGACCTATATCACCATCGACATCGACGGCCTGGACCCGACCGAGGCGCCGGGCACCGGCGTGCCGGAGCCCGGCGGCATCCGGATGCGCGACGCGCAGATGATACTGCGCGCGATCACCAGCCTGCACATCGTAGGCGGCGATATCTGCGAGGTGGTGCCTTCCCTCGACCCGACGGGCATTACCTGTGTCAACGCCGCGAACCTGCTGTTCGAGGTCACGTGCCTGGTCGCCGCCGCGCGAACTCTGTGCAAGAGTTGTCACACGCTCCGGTAACTGCTGCAGCGCGTGACTCCGTTCCCTTTGCGTCAGGGCAGGATCTTATGAGGCTGGGTGCCGCGATGATGCATCAGGCAGGCCCGCTTCGCGCATCTTTTCGATCATCGCTTGGCGCAGCGGCTGGCCGACTTCGTCTGGTGTCCAGTCTGGCCCGAGTGCGCCTCGGAGCACGCCATCGACATAGTCCTCGAGGTAGATTTCATTGCCGGAATGCTGTGTCATTTCAACTGAGGCGAGCGTCGGGTCGATTCGCAGCGTCTGTACGCACGCGGCGAGCAACTCTCTGGCCAGCCGCTCCCGTTGTTCCGGCGAACGGCCACGCCGGATTTCCAACGTCAGGACCGCGGCCGGCTGCGGCATCTCCCCCTTGCAGGACCAGACATTGCCTTCGCCGAGTTCACGGAACGCGACATGCACGATGTCGGGTGTCGTCTGCATGACGTCGGCATAGATATTGGCCACACGTTTGGCGAGATCGCGCTTCACCTCGGTCGGGTGGTCGGTGGAGAGGTCGATATGCAGATATGGCATGACACGTCCTTTCTTTCATCAAGCACTTGGTGGGCCGCTAGCCGACGCGGCGCTCGCGTGCCCGGGTTCTGGTGACCCAGATCATCGGAATGAGAATCGCAGCCATGAGCAACGCAGCCGTAACCAAGCCTGCGGGCGTGGCTCGGGCGGTTGCCTTAATCGTGACAATCTTGCCTACGGTGAGATCGAACGTAGCCTTCACCTCCTCGGGGTGTGAGGCGGTAGCAAGAATATTCTCGGGTCCCGCCTCGCGCTCAGCATCGCTTGTCGACATATGACATCTCCCTCTCGGCTGCGGCATATTCGCCTTCGCCGACCGCACCGAACAGCGAGCAGCAGGGCACGATCCCCGGGCGGCTGATCCGACATGTGCGACGAGCCATCAAAATTGAAAGGTCGCGGCAAGAAACGGCCCGCTCAATGCCACGCCCACGCTCAGGGTGCTTCCACTCCAATCCACATGCAGGTGACGATAGCCGGCATGAAAGATGAGCCAGTCGTTGTAGCGGTAATCGGCCATCCCCAATACTTCCCAGGTCAGCGTTGAGCCGCCGGGCAAGTCTCCAACGTCGGCATAAGCCGTCAGTCCGATACGCTTCGAGAGGTTCACGTGATATCGTGCTCCGAATAGTGGATCAGCCCATGCCACAGCGGATTTCGCCGTGAAGCCGGGGATAATCCCTGGATTGAAAGTCAACTTTGTCCATATCGCCGCCGTCCGGAACCCGACACCCACATCGAGCCATTGCACGTTCCGTCGCAGCACGCGATACATGCCCATCTCGGTCGTAACAAATTGTGTGGTTTGCGCGGTTACGCCTGAGAACAGCGGGCCCGGGGTGGAGACGGGTGTCCTGAGCGAGATCACCATGAGATCCGATAACACGCCGAATCGGCCGTTCCGAGCCTCCAAAGTGGCCATTACAGGGATGTTGCTCAGATGGCTCAGCACGTCTCCGAAGCCGGCGGTCGCCGTCTGCGTCGGCCTCTCGGGATTGGGGGTCCCGACCGTACCAGCCAGGCTGCTGGCCCAGAAGTAGGGTGTGATATAGAACTGCCATCCTGGCTTGGCAGCCTCCTGAGCTTTAGCTCCGTCCGCAGCCGAAAGGAGCCCGGCAACAATGCCGACGATCAACGCGAGACGGCTGAGGCAGCATGCGCAAGGCGAAACCCCCGATCGGCCCTCGGCACCGCTGGAACCGGCACCGCCCTGGCCTATGTTTTTCGATGAACGGTCGGATTGGATCTCCACGGTGTCAACGAGTAAGTCGCCCATACGCCGTGCCAGATGTTGCCTCGCCACAAATAAATCGTGGGCCAGCACGTCAAACTGAGGATATTGCATGGTTGATGCCCCCAGCAACTTTGTTATTGAAGAGATTGTTGTGGCGTCATGATCAGTGCTGTCGCTGCAAAGGTGGGGGTGCCCAGCTTCCGTCTCGCACTTGCGCCGCGGGCGCGTAGAGCCGCATCGTCAATCCCAGGACGCCGGCACTGGGGGATGGTAGCCAATTTGCGGTCTTGTCCCCGCCGGGATTGTCGTGCTGGACATAGAGGTCCAGCGACCCATCCGCGTTGTACTTAAGCGGGTCGCGATCTCCGATCGCGAAGCGATTGATTGGATTTGGAACCTGGAATCCCTGGGCGTCGTACATCGACAGCGACCAAAAGGCATGGACCGGCGGCAGCTTTCCCCCGTCGAAGTGCAGGACGTATTTGCTCTCTCCGGTTGGCGGCCTGCCATCTGCGTCGGTGATGATGAGCGGGTAGATCGCGTCTTCAGGCTGATTGGCGGTCAGCAGGATTTGGGCGATGACTGCGCGTTGCAGGTAGGCGTTTCCATAAACGCCGATCGCGCCTGTGATTATCTGCCAGCCGTTGACGATCCGGCCAAGCGCCGCCGCCTTCGCCTGCATCCGCTTCTGCCCCTCGGAGACCGCTCTTGTCAGGGCTTCCCGGATAGCGGGGTCGAGCTGTTCCGGGTGGTAGCTGTGTCCGACTTCGATGCCGATGCGCTTCAGCCGTTCGATCGTCGACCAATCGGTCAAGTGAGGAGGATTGGTCTTCATCAGCTCGGCCGCATATGTGAAATAGGCGACCGGCGCCATGTGATCGACCTGTTCTTGCGGTGCCGGCCCAGTGCTGTTCGTCGGTGCACTGATCGGGGCCTGCATTGGTGCCGAGGCGCGGCCCCACTGCGACAGGGGCGTGACCGTATAGCCGTCCTGGATCTTATGCACCGCGGGGTAGTCCCGCGGGCCGTTGGTTTGGGTGCGGCCGACGATCCAGACATATGGTGTCGGCGCGTCTATGCGCCTAACGCCCTTCGGTAGCTGACCGGACCAGCTTGGCAGCGTCACCGCGAAATGGACCGCTTTCGTGCCCGAGGTACGTTTTCCCGGCGCGGCGAATACGTCGGTCCACATGTCGAGCATCGGCAGGACATAGTAGCGGCCTGCTGTGTCCGGGACGGAGACGATCACCGGCCCTTTGGTAAGGTCCAGCCAAGCTGTGGAATAAAGGGTGTCGAAATTGGACCGCACCACTAACTTGAAGTCGGCCGGGGGAAACTCCCGCATGTGGACGAATTTGTTCGAGAGGCTGTTGGGGGCGGATCCCGGGATCGCGTTGGTTTGCTGTCGCGTCACGCCCATGGTGACCAGAGGATAAAAATAGAGGTAGGCGTCCTCGGCAATGTCGTCGGCATCCTGCGCGCTGATACGCTCCTGCGCGCGAGCGGCGACAGGCGGGCCTATCACCGATGCACAAGCGGCAGACGCAAGAAACAAGCGCCGGTTGATCAGTGGTCCGACGACTGTCACAGTTATCTCCTCCCGGCTCCCGTTGTATTCTGTCACCGATTGTAAATACTTTGTGTCCAGCTTGTGACGGCGCGTGACGCACGATCCTGCCTGGACCCGCCCGCGCCAAGCCCTCGTTTCAGCAAACGTTCACCAGATTCGGCTCCGTCCACCGGTCTGGCGCGGCCGATCCGGCTGTGGCCGCGGCTGTAACCGAAATAGATTAGCTGCCCGACCACCAGCCAGACCAGCAACCGGAACCAGGTCGCGCGGTCGAGCGAGACCATCATTGCCAGGCACACCAGAATCCCGAGGATCGGCACCCAGGGCGACAGCGGCGTCCAGTAGCCGCGCAGCTGCTCGGGGTTGGTCCGCCGCAGCACGATCACGGCGGCGCAGACGATGATGAAGGCAAGCAGCGTGCCGATCGAGGTCATGTGGCCGAGCCACTCGATCGGCAGAAAGCCTGCGAGCGCGCCGGAAAACACCATGAATATCAGGTTGGACACCCATGGCGTGCGGCAGCTCGGTTGCACCATCCGGAAGGCGCGCGGCAGCAGGCCGTCCTGCGCCATGGTGTAGAACACCCGCGACTGGCCGAGCAGCATGACCAGTATCGCCGTGGTGAAGCCGCCGATGATGCCGAGCTTCACCGCCATCTGCAGCCAGTGGAACGGCGTGCGGTCGATCGCGGTCGCCACCGGCGCGGCGTCGCCCAGCATGTCGCGGTAGCTGACGATGCCGGTCAGCACCAGCGCGAAGGCAATGTAGAGCACGGTGCAGATTGCAAGCGAGCCCAGAATCCCGATCGGCATGTCGCGTTGTGGGTTCTTGGTTTCCTGCGCGGCGGTGGAAACGGCATCGAAGCCGATATAGGCGAAGAAAATTATGCCGGCGCCGCGCATGATGCCCGACCAGCCAAAATGCCCAAACTCCCCGGTATTGGGCGGGATGAACGGCTGGTAATTGTGCGCATGCACGTAGAATGCGCCGCAGCCGACCACCGTGAGCACGACCGCCACCTTGATCACCACGATCACCGCATTCACCCGCGCCGATTCGCGAATGCCGCGGATCAGCAGCAACGAGATCAGGACGATGATGAAGACCGCCGGCAGATTGACCACGCCAGCTACCTGCGTGCCGTCGGCCAGCTTCACGGTGTTGAACGGCGAGGCCAGGTATTGCGGCGGCAGGTCGACGCCCCAGCCGCGCAGCAGCGACATCACGTAGGCCGACCAGCTCACCGCCACCGTGCCAGCGCCGACCGCGTACTCCAGCACGAGATCCCAGCCGATGATCCAGGCGATCAGCTCGCCCATCGTCGCGTAGGCATAAGTATAGGCGCTGCCCGCGGCCGGGATCATGCTGGCAAGTTCGCTGTAGCACATGCCAGCGAAGGCGCAGCCGATGGCCGCGACCACGAAGCTCAGCACCACGGCAGGCCCGGCATATTGCGCCGCCGCGATGCCGGTTAGCGAGAACAAGCCGGCGCCGATGATCGCGCCGATGCCGAGCGCCACCAGGCCGGCGGCGCCAAGCGTGCGGCGCAGCGGTTGGTCGATGCCGACCTGCACCAGCTCAGCCACCGGCTTGCGCTGGAACAGCGAGATACCGGCGGGGATCGCGACGGCGTTGTTCGGCGCGTGACAAGCCGTTCGCTCCAATAAGACTTTCACCAGAAGCCAGCCTCCACAGGGTTCCCGACAGTGTTGACAGCGTCAATATCCCATGATATGGGCACTGTCAACACCAAATCGGAGGGCCAGAACCCTCGAGGCGGTGGACGACGGCAGAAACCTGCCGCTCAGCTATGCCAAACCCTGGAGGCTGCTATGAATGCCTATACCCCGGTCGTGAGGAACGAGGCCCGTTTGCTGTCCGCTCTCACCGGACAGCGTGAAGCGTTCCACCGTGAGGGTGCGCCACCCCTCGCCAAAAGGCGCGCCGATCTTCTGAAGCTCAAGAACGCCATTCTCGCGAGGCGCAGCGAGTACGAGGCGGCTGTCGATGCCGACTTCGGCCACCGTCCCGCCCATGAGACGGCGATCATGGAGGTTCTGCCGACGGTCCAGGGGATCGACTATTTCCGCAAGAACCTGGGGCGCTGGATGCGCCCGCGTGGCCGTCGCGTGGCAATGCATCTCCGCCCGGGGAGCGCCAAGGTACTGTATCAGCCGCTCGGCGTCGTCGGCATCGTCTCCCCATGGAATTTTCCAGTCGGGCTCAGCCTGATGCCACTGGCGACCGCGATTGCCGCGGGCAACCGGGCCATGATCAAGCCGTCCGAATCCACACCAAGGACGACCGAGCTCATAGCTTCCACGCTCAGCGAAATTTTCCCCGAAACGGAAGTCGCGGTCGTGACCGGTGGACCAGATATCGGCGCGGCCTTTTCGGCTCTGCCCTTCGATCATCTGATCTTCACCGGCAGCACCAATGTCGGGCGTAATGTGATGCGGGCTGCCGGCGACAACCTGGTGCCGGTGACGTGGAGCTGGGTGGCAAATCGCCGGCGATCATCGAGCGTGGATTTTCGCTCGCGCGCGCGGCCAGATCGATCGTCTTCGGTAAACTGGCGAACGCGGGACAGACCTGCATCGCACCGGATTATGCTCTGGTTCAGGAGAGCGAGATCGCGGCCTTCATCGAAGCGTACAAGCAGGAATGTAACAAAGCCTATCCCAAAGGTGCCTCGGATGAGTCGTATTCCGCGATCATTAGCCAGCGCCATTATCAGCGACTCAAGAGCCTGATCGAGGACGCAAGCACGAAAGGAGCGCGCATCATCGAAATGGGCGCTCCCCATGTCCAACGCGATCGGACACTGACGCCCACCTTGATCCTGGGCGCGACATCCGAGATGACCGTGATGCAGGAAGAGATCTTCGGACCGGTCCTGCCGGTTATCGGCTATCAGAGGATCGAAGACGCAATCGCCTATGTGAACGCGCGTCCGCGACCGCTCGCGCTTTACATCTTCAGCGACCACCCAAGCGTGATCAAGCTCGTGCTTGCCCGTACGACGAGCGGCAATGTGACGGTCAACGACACGCTGCTTCATTACGCCGTGGACGACCTACCGTTCGGCGGCGTCGGGCCGAGCGGCATGGGTACTTATCATGGCGAGGAAGGGTTCAGGTCCTTGAGCCACGTCAAGGGCGTCTTCACCCAGGCCAGGTGGAATTTTGCCGGCCTCATGCGTGCGCCCTTCGGGCGAATGACCGATCTCGCGCTCGGCTATCTGCTTCGATGATACGGAACGATATCGCCGGAGTTGGGTGTTGACATCGCCCATGCCTTCCCCACATGGGCGATGTCAATATTATCGGAGTTACCGTGTCATCCGCTCGGTCATCCAACCGCGTGCCGTATCATCACGGCGATCTTCGTCGCGCCCTGATCGAGGCGGCGATGGAGCTGATGACGGAAGAGCAGGACTGGCAGTTCTCTCTCCGCGAGGTCGCCCGCCGCGCCGGGGTCAGCCACAATGCGCCGTACAACCACTTTCCCGAGAAAAATGACCTTCTGGGCGAGTTGGCCGCGTTGGGGTTCGACAGGCTACGGGATGGCATGTTGTCGGCAATAGCCGGGGTGGATTCGATCGAGCAGGCGTTCGCGATCAGCGGACGCATCTACGTGCGCTACGGGACCAGGAATCCGGCGCTTTACCGGCTGATGTTCGGTCCCGTGCTTGCGGACTCGTCGGTGGCGAGGGCGGGCGGCGCGAGAGCCAGGGCCGTGCTCGAGGACATCATCGTGCGCGGCGCCCGGTTGGGCGTCTTTGGCGTCTCCGCCGATGACAAGAAACAAGTTGCCCTGACCACACTCTCCGCCTGGTCCGCGGTGCACGGCTTGACGATGCTGATCGTCGACAATCTCGTCGGGCAAAACCTGGCGAAGCAGGACATGGTCGAGTGCTTGATCCGCTTGCAACTGGATGGTTTGCGAGCATAATATGCGTCGGCTCCGGGGACGTTTTCCTTTCTTCCCCTTGGGTCGATGAGCCGGGTCGAACGTTGCTGTGTCTTGGAAGTCCAGGATCCCCTCGGCGTAGAGAGCCGCGCGGCTTCGCTCTTCGCCTAGGCTGCCGCCAAATCGGTGCGCCTGCGGTGCCGAACCTGCAAGGTCGCCTCTACCCGACAGTAAACTCCGTCATCATTCCTGAGTCTTCGTGCTCCAGAATGTGGCAGTGCGCCATGTAGGGAGTGTCCGGACCGGCCGGACACGGAAAGCCAACCAGGATCTCGGCGAAGCCGCCAGCCGAGATCGGCACAATGTCCTTCCAGCCGGCGCGGTATGCCTCCGGTGGCTGTCCGCTCGCCGACACGATGCGGAACTGGCAGCCGTGAACATGAACCGGATGCAGCATCCGGTCACTGGCCTCGGAAATCCGCCACCGCAGCTCCTGACTTCGTCGAACGGCAAACATCGGCTCGTCGAGCGCGAACGGCCTGCCATTGACTCCGTTGGCGGAAAGCTGCACCGCCTCCGACAATTCCGGTTGATCCACGATCAGTTTGGTGACACGGGCAACGACTGCCGGGTCGGTCTTTCCGCTCTTGGCCATCGACATCAGTCCCGCTTTCATCAGCGGCATCATGCCCTCCTTGTCGCGGAACATGTTCATCACCAACTGCTGGCTGACCGGAGGCAGTTCCCCTGGCACCGGCGGCAGTTTCACGAGTGAGGCAGGAAGCTCGCCCGTCCCGCCGACGCCAACCGGCCGGATCGTGACCAGGGGAACGGGGCCGTCGAACGGCGGCAGTCGCATGATCGGCTGCTCGATCGGCAGCGTCAGCAAGTCGAACGGCGTGCCCGAGCGGCAATCCACCACGACCTCGAATCGCTCTCCGGCATGAATCATGATCTGCTTCAGCTCCACCGGGCTTTCCAGAAGCCCCCCGTCCGACCCAATGACGAAAAGCGAGCGGCCGTCCGAAGCTTTCACGACATAGCTGCGGGCATTGGAGCCGTCGAGCAGGCGCAGGCGCACCCACCCACGTGTCGTACGCGCTTCGGGGCAGCGAACTCCGTTGACCAACGGTACGTCGCCAACATAACCGTTTGTCACTGCGGTGATGTTCATCCGATCGAAGAACTGCCCATCACGTGTGAAGCGGCGGTCCTGAATGATCAGCGGGATATCATCGACGCCCCAACGGGAAGGCAGCTTGAGGCGGTCCGTATCTTCGTCGTCGATAACCAACAGACCGGCGAGGCCTTTGGTGACCTGCGCAGCAGTGGTGGGATAGAAGTGCGGGTGGAACCAGAGCGTGGCGGCCGGTTGATTGATTGACAAAGTGGGCCGCCAATGCTGCCCCGGCGCGACGGGCCGATGGGGCCCGCCATCGACGTCGCCGGGAATAATGAGACCGTGCCAGTGCACCGTCGTTGGGTCGGGCAGATGGTTGGCGAAGTCGATCATCACAGTCTGGCCACGTCGCAAGCGCAGCACCGGCCCCAGGAAGGCACCGTTGTAACCATAGGTTGCGGTGCTCCTGCCCGGCAGGAACTCTACCGTCCCGGCCCGGGCACTCAGCGCGATTTCACCATGCGCAGTCGCCCTCAGCTCCGGGGGAATGGGCAAGGCCGGCCGAGCGGCATCACGGGCGACTGCAGGACCGAGACGCATCGCGCCCACTGTTCCAACGGCCGCACCGCCCACAAGCGCGTCGCGGCGAGAGAGGTCAGTCATTGCTGCCCGCCCGCCGCGCTCCATTCCTCAAGCCGGCACCACCAGCGCGGTATCAAGCTCGGCCGTCGCCACCTCCGACGCCAGGAACCCCTCGAACACCAACAAATGCCAAAGCGCCAGGCTGTGGTCGAACCGCGCCGCCGCGTGCTCGTCCAGAAGCTGGCGGATCGCGCCAGGCTCGAACAGCCCGCAATCCAGCATGCGCTCCGACAACAGCCGCCCACGCACCCGCGCATCCTCGCGCCGGAACAGGCCGGCCAGTGAGGTCGCGAACCCCTGCTTCCTCCGATACAGCAGCTCGTGCGGCAGCTTCGGCTCCAACGCGCGCTTCAGCACGTACTTCCCCTCCCCTCCCCGCAGCTTCAGCTTCGGCGGCAGCGACAACCCCCACTCGATCAGCCGGTAATCGAGCAGCGGCGCCCGCACCTCCAGCGAGTTCGCCATGCTGGCGCGATCCACCTTGGTCAGGATGTCGCCAACCAGCCACGTGTTGATATCGACGTACTGCGCCTGCACCAGCGGGTCATCCGATCCGCTCTCCCGCATCAGCGCCGGCACGCGCGCGCTCGGATCATACCCATCCAGCGCCGCCTCCAGTCCCGGCGAGAACAGCGCCCGCCGCCGCTCGTCATGCACCCGCGCCACCGTCCGGTAGTACCCGAGCGCGCTATCCAGACTTAGCTCGTTCAGCGTGTGCCGCGCCCGCAGCCATTGCGGCGCCCGATCCAGCTTCGGATAGACGCGTGCCAGCCGGCCCACCGCCTGCCGCCGCACCCGCGCCGGCAGCCAGCGTCGCGCGCCCTCTACAAGGCTGTGCCACCGGTAGCGCCGATACCCGGCGAACACCTCGTCCCCGCCGTCGCCGGAGATCGCGACGGTAGCGTATCGGCGGGCCAACGCCGATACGCGGTGTGTCGGCACCGAGGACTGATCGCCGAACGGCTCCCCGAAGATGCGCCCCTGCAGACGCGCCGCGTCGATCATATCGGTCGCCGCCGCCGCTTCGTTATGCTGCACGGTGCCGTAGCGACGCGCCACCATCTCGGCATAAGGCGTCTCGTCCTCGGCACCGGCAAACCCGATGGTGAACGTATCGAGCCCGTCGCGAAGCGAGGCCGCAGTAGCAACCACGGCACTCGAATCCACCCCGCCGGACAGGAACGCGCCCAGCGGCACGTCGGAGATCAGCCGTTTCGCTGTGCAGTCGGTCAGTTGCGCGGCCAGCTCGGCGATCGCCTCCGCCTCCCCGATGGCGCGTGTCGCGGTCGCCGGCCGCCAGTAGCACTGCGGCGCGGGGACCGGCGCATCATGCCGCAGCAGCAGGTAATGCGCCGCCGGCAGCTTATGGATGCCATGATAGATCGTCACCGGATCCGGCACATAGCCGTAGGCAAAGAAGTCCTCCACCGCCGTCGGGCTGACACGGCGGGGTAAGCCCGGCACCACGTTGAGTGCCGCCATCTCCGAGCCGAACACGACCCGCCCGTCCGGCAGCGTCGAGTAATACAGCGGCTTCTTGCCGATCCTGTCACGCGCCAGGAACAGCACCTGGCGGTTACGGTCCCAGATGGCGAGCGCGAAAAACCCGTTCAGCCGTTGCAAACAGTCCGGCCCCCAGCTCTCCCACGCATGAATGATCGTTTCCGTATCGCAGTCAGTACGGAACAGATGCCCGAGTGCCTCCAGCTCCGGCCGCAGCTCCTGGAAATTATAAATCATACCATTGTACACGATTACGACCGAGCCGTCCTCGTTGTAGATCGGCTGCTGGCCGCCCTCCGGGTCGATGATCGCCAGCCGGCGACTGCCCAACCCGACGCCGCGCTCGACATGGAATCCGTCTCCATCTGGGCCGCGATGACGGATCGCATCGGTCATCCGCCGCAACAGCGCGGCGTCGATACTGGCCGCGCTGTCCGGATCGAAGATGCCTGCCAGCCCGCACATGCCGTCGTCTCTCCCATGCCATGCGCCACCCAAGCCAACACGGCGGGGTTGTCCGAGGCAAGCACGATCCGCCGCAAGTCGCGTTACGGTTGCGTCACGGGCGGCCCCGGTCGCGAAATGAACACCTGCCAGCCGGCCAGCGAGAACCACAGCCGATGCCCATGCAGGAAATCCTGGCCGATCAGCCCCTCCCAGAGCCGGTCCGTGATCTCCGGCCGCTGCTCGACCTCATGCGGCAGGTCGAGCACGGGCAGCACCGGGTCCACCGCCACCCACGCACCGACCTGCAGGCTGTGGAAGCGGTGCAGCGGCGCGGTGACCGCATCCGGTCCGGCGCCGCTGACGATGATCGACGGATCGGATTTCAGGGCCTTTTGGCTCACCCCGAGACGATCGGCGAAGGCCTGCGTCACCGCGCTGGCCTGCGAGCCGGTGTCCAGCACAGCCATCGCCTTGACGCCATCGACCTCGATCGGCAGCAGCAGCCGACGCGCATATTGCAGGCTGTACCGGTTGACCCGTACCCCCTCGAGCGGGGTCGCTGCCTCGGGCCAGGGCGGTGCCTTCAGCCAACACGGCTCGCCGCGATACAGCGTCATCTGTCCGTCGGGCGCATCTAGATCGACGGTGAACCAGCGCAACACGTCGGTCCCCAGCACCCCGTCGGCCCCACCCTGCAAGGGCGCCACGTCGAGATCGCCGACGCCGACGCTGTGCACGGGCAGTTCCAGCCCCGCCAGTTCGAAATTGTCCACCCTGGCGTCGAAGAATGCAGTCGGCCCGCCGACACCCCAGGTCCGCGTTCCATGCTCCATATCGGTGTCGAGGCGCAGGCGAGAGGCGGCATCGGCGGTGAGCAGCGTCCGCTCGGTCCCGGTATCGATCACCAGGCGCACGGTATGACCATCGATGCCGACGGGCACCATCACCAGCCTCGAGTGCGTCTCCACCGGCGTTTCGCCGAGCTTCTCCAGCTTGCAGTCGCCCACCCCGTACATCGCGTTGACAGCCGGTTGGCAGCCGGCCAGGACCAAAAGCCCCAGCAGCGCGCCGAGACGTGGGCTCACGGGCGAGCCTTGAGCTCGTCCCGTATCTCGGCCAGCAGCGTTTCGGTGGGCGTCGGCCCGGCCGGGGCCGCCGTTTGGTGAAGGTGCAGCCGGGTGAGCGCCTTGATGATCCAGAAGATCGCGAAGCTCACGATCAGGAAATTGATGATGGCGTTGATGAACAGGCCCAGGTTCACCGTTGCCGCACCTGACTGTTGCGCCGCCGCCAGTGAGTCGTAGTGCTTCCCGTTCAACGCGAAGAACCAGTTGGAGAAATCGACTCCGCCCAGCGCCAGACCGATCACCGGGTTGATCACATCCTTGACCAGGCTGTTGACGACCCCGGTGAAGGCGACACCGATCACGATCCCCACTGCCAGATCGACAACGTTGCCACGCGCGATGAAAGCGCGGAACTCGGACACCCAGGATGGGGTCCTGACATGCAGAGCGTGCGACATTGACTTGCCTCCGATTGCCGGCCCTCGGGCCGATAGCCTAGCATGCAATGTCTCGGATGGTGGGAGGAAGCGTATGGCGGTATCCCTCGCGGCCAGTGGAATGGAAGTGATCCCCAATCGGGCGGCGCTGGGCGCCGAGGTCCGCGGCATCGACCTGCGCCGCGTCGGCGATGACGAATTCGCCGCCATCCATCGCGCCTGGCTCGACAACCTTGTGCTGCTGTTCCGCGGGCAGAGCCTGTCGGACGAGGAGCTGATCGTGTTCAGTCGCCGGTTTGGCGAGCTCGACTGGGCGCCGGTGCAAGAGAACGGCCGGCGCTTCGTCGAGGGCCACCCCGAGCTTTACGTGGTGTCCAACGTCATGGAGAACGGCGTCCCCATCGGCAGCCTAGGTGCCGGCGAGGCGGTCTGGCACACCGACATGTCGTATCTGGAGCAGCCGCCGAAAGCGAGCATGTTGTACGCGCTCGAGGTGCCGTCCGCCGGCGGCGACACCGGTTTTTGCAACATGTACCGCGCATGGGAGGAACTGCCCGCCGAGTTGAAACGCGCGGTCGAGGGCCGGCGGCTGAAGCACGACGGGACATACAACAGCGGCGGCTACGTGCGCGAAGGAGTGACCGCGACGGATGATCCGACGACGTCGCCGGGTACGTATCATCCGATCGCGTATCGGCATCCCGAGAGCGGACGGATCGCGCTGTATCTTGGACGGCGACGCAACGGCTATATCGAGGGTCTGCCGCTCGCCGACTCCGAAGCGCTGCTGGACGCGCTTTGGCAGCACGCCACGCGCGATGCGCTGGTCTGGTACAATCGCTGGCGCGTGGGTGATCTGGTGTTATGGGATAATCGCTGCACCATGCACCGCCGCGACCCGTTCGACGCAACTGCTCGGCGCATCATGCACCGCACCCAGATCAAGGGCTGAGAATCAGAGGACAGGGTCAGGCGCCCGCACAAACAGGCGAGCAAGATGGCACGATCTCCAGGGCGGCTGATCCGGCATGGCCGGCACGGAGCATGGAGAACAGAGAGAGAACATGAGCCCCATGTCCTGGTCGCCCGCTGCACCGGCACCCGATCTGCCGCCCTCCGCGCCAGGCGTGTTCCTGGGCTGTCACGTCTAGCAGCTTGCTGTGATCGACTACGGCGCGGGTGACCTGATAATCCGCCCGGGCGCCTCGGCGATAACGATACGGGGTTTGTCGGTCAGCATGGTGCCAGCCCAGCAACAAGGAAAGCCGGCACGAAGCGAGCGACCTCCTCGTAGGGAATCGTCAGATCGAATTGAGCCGCCTGAGCGGGAGAGCCCGCGATGAAAGACCGGGGCGCCATCAGGACCGTTTGGAAATCGTCGTAGCGCCACTTGCTCATGCGATCCAAGGCGCGCTTCCGATAATTCTCAGGCTGCTCGGGCTCCCATTGCCGATGATCTGGCTTGTTCTCGATGTGTAGCGCGTACCGCTTTCCTGTTGTAGGCTCACTGAGCATCAGAAGTATATCTGTTTCGCTATCCTTCTTAGTGACGGGGTCCCGATACCAGCGTTGATGCCATTTTTCGTTCGTCACCAACACTAGATCCTTCTCGGAAAACTTTGTCCGCCATAGAAGCCAAGTGAAAAACTCCGCGTTTGCGTTTATCGCGTTCCAAAATAAACGATCCAGCTCAAGTTCTGTAGGCACTTAAGCGGCTCTCCTCGTCATGCGGCGTGCCCACCCCCGCCCAAGAACTGACAGGATAGAGGGTCAACCAGCCACGGCACTGTATGCCACAGCCAAGCCGGCACGGCAAGGAAGTTCTGGTGGGCTGTCTGGCATGACAAAATGGTGGACCAACCGGACCGCGCTCTGCTAGGGCCTCAAAGATCGAAACACGAGCCCGCTCCGGCGGGTTTATTTTTTAAGTAGCCTCGGCTATCTTGTCTCGTTGCCCACGCGGAAGCGCGTGCTGCCTTGCTGCGCGGGTGTGGCCACCTGTCCAAGCTGATCCCGCACCAGCGGCGCGAAGCACGAGCAACGTGCGTCTGTGTTGCAAAGGGAATAAAGTATGGGTTTTTGGAGAGACTATCTGCGCGAGGTATTTACGGCGTTCTGGCACGCTTTGGAGCGCACCGACACTCTGATTGTCTTTGTGTTTATCGCTGCGGGTATTAGCAGCCTTTGGCTCGGTGGACATGCTGAGCCTCCATCTTGGCAGATTGCACTTATGATCTTTCTCGGCTCATTCTTCGTTTTGCTGGTCAGACTGCCCTACAGGTTATATGCCGAGCAGCGAGCTACCATCCACTCGCTCAAGCGACGCCTCGCACCAAAAATCAAGTTGTCATTTCATCCTGAGGCAGAGGGCGTGGTCCAAACGCCGATAACTGTCTCTCATGGTGTGTTTGGTTCGCCCCAGATTGTCACCCAAGAATTCAATGCAACCTACGTGCGCATCCGGGTGGAGGCGTTATCCGAAACGACGCTCACAGGTTGCAAGGCATTCTTGACTAAGCTTCATCGGGAGCGCGTCGATGGAAAGACAGTCTCAGAAATCGTGTTGCCACACAGCATAAACTTGAAGGCAGGCCAGCCCTTCGACGTTCATCCAGGGGTGTTGCACACCATCGATTTCTTGGCGTGTAGTTCTGAGAATAACATCCTGGTTGTTCCTCAAAGCGACTGGCCGAACTCCCTAAGGGCCACATTTCAAGAAACAGGGACTTATCACTTCGCGATCACTGTGATAGCTTCGGGCATTGGCGATTCGATTACGGTTGCTGTGGGCTGGTCCGGCCAATGGAACAAGATAGCTGGGAGACAAGTTTAGAGCGGACCCCACGCGAGCCTCCGTTATGCATTCACGCGTCGCCGCACGGGCGGCACTGGAGCCGCACCAACACGTCGGCTAGGGGTCGTTCTGTTGGCATTATGCGTAGTGGGATGCGCGTCTCGCGCTTGCAGCGATTGTGCACCTCAAGCCAGTGCCGGCGCAGACTACGGACCGAGCAGGCTGGGACGACGGCGCGATCTCCAGGCGGCTGGCCTGGCATGCCGGCGTCGAAGCGGAAAAAACGGAGAGAGAACAAGGGCAGCCTCAGCCGACGCGGGGCGGTGAGATCGGCTGGCGCCGAGCGCCTCTACCGCTCGGAGATCCGGCGATGGGCGGGCATGCCGGTTTCGCCCTCGGGCTCGCGCTGGCGCGGCCGGAAAGGAAGGTGGTCCTGTTCGATTCCGAGGGCGACCTGTTGATGAGCCTCGGCATCCTCGCCACCATTGCGGAACAGGCACCAACAAACCTGTATCACTTCATGGTGGATAACGAGTGCTATGCCACCACCGGCGGCCAGCCGGTGCCGAACGCGACGAAAACCGCCTATGACGCGATTGCACGTGCCGCCGGCTATCCCCACGCTGTCGCTTTCACCGAGCTTGCCGACGTCGAACGTCACTTGCCCCGACTGCTGGCGAGCCCCGGCCCGGTTTTCGCCGCCTTCAAAGTGGTGCTGGAGGTGGAGAATGCGCCGATCGGCGGGCGCACGCGCTGGCAGATCAGGACACGCGATCAAGTGTTGGCAGATCTACGCACCGAGGTGGTTGCATGAACAGATTCCCCCTCCCCTTGCGGGAGGGGGCAGGGGGAGGGGGTCGCCGCTTACGTGACGGTGAGGCGTACCGGCACATTGTTGCGGGTGGCGTTTGAGTAGGGGCACACTTGGTGAGCCTTCTCGACCAGGGCTTCGGCATCGGCGCGCGGCACGCCGGGCAGAGCAATGTCGAGCGCGATGTCTAGTCCGAAGCCGCCTTCCGAGCGTGGACCGATGCCAACCGTCGCGGTAACGGTGGTATCGTTCGGAACCTTGGGACCACCCTGCGCAGCGACGAATTTCATTGCTCCAATGAAGCATGCGGCATAGCCCGCGGCGAACAACTGCTCAGGATTGTTGCCGTGCCCGCCGGCGCCGCCGAGCTCCTTCGGCGTGGCGAGCGTGACGTCGAAGCTGCCGTCCTTCGTGGCAGCGTGGCCGTCGCGACCCCCGGTGGCGGTTGCGGTCGTTCGATAAAGAACGTTCACTGGCATGGTCACCTCCCTGGCGTTCCCGAAGTCCTGCATGGTGGCGGGGGATCGCGCCGAAGTCACATCACGATGGAGTACCGTCGATGGTTCAGGATTTGCCAGGGTCGCAGACCGCCGGCGCGCCGCCGTTGCTTGGCGCCGAAGACCCGGCGCCTGTACGGGTGCTGCGGGCCGACGGCCGCTCCGACTTTCTGCTCACGGCCGATCATGCGGGGCGGGCGATCCCGCGGCGGCTCGGAACGCTCGGGCTGCCGCCCGCCGAGTTGGATCGCCACATCGGCTGGGACATCGGCATCGCGGCGGTGACGGAGCGCCTGTCTTCGTCATTCGACGCAACCGCCGTGTTCCAGGCGTATTCGCGGCTGGTGATCGACTGCAATCGATCGCCCGAGGTGGAGAGTTCCATCCCGGCAATCAGCGAGGCGACGGAAATCCCCGATAATCGCAGCATCCCCAAGGCCGAGCAACTGGCGCGGCGGCACGAAATCTTCGCGCCGTACCACGCGCGCATCGGCTCCCTGCTGGACGCGCGGCAAAGCGCGAATCGGCGGACGGTGCTGGTGGCCATGCACAGCTTCACGCCGGTCTTCAAGGGCGAGTCGCGAGCGATGCAGGTCGGCGTGCTGTACAACCGCGACAAGCGCCTGGCGTACATACTGCTGGATCTCCTGCGGGCGGAGGGCGATATCGTCATCGGCGACAACGCCCCGTACAGCGTCAGCGACCTGACGGACTACACCGTGCCGATCCATGCCGAACGGCGCGGGCTGCCGCATGTGGAGATCGAGATCCGCCAGGACCTGATCGCGGACGCCGCGGGGCAAGCAAGCTGGGCGGCGCGCTTCGCCAGACTGTTGCCGGCAGCGGATGCCCGGCTGCGGGAGGTCGGCGCATGAGCGGCCCCGCACTGAGTCGCGAGGTCGAGATCGACCCGCTGCACGCCGCGCTGCTGATCATCGACATTCAGAACTACACCGCGCGGGCGGACGGCAGCGAATACGCCGGACTGTCCGAGACCGAGTTGCAGGCTCGCTATGGCTTCTTCTTCCGTGCGCTCCACGAGACGGCGATTCCGAACATCAGGCGGTTGCAGCTTGCCTGCCGGCGCGCCGGGATCGAGGTGATCTTCACCGTGATCGAGAGCCTGACGCGCGACGGGCGCGACCGCAGCCTGGACTACAAGATCAGCGGGCTGCATGTAGCTCGCGGGTCGTGGGACGCGCAGGTCCCGGACGAGATCGCCCCAGGTCCGGACGAGATCGTGATTCCGAAGACGTCGTCGTCCGTATTCATCTCCACCAACATCGATTACGTGCTGCGCAATCTCGGCGTTCGATCGCTGATGATCGCCGGCGGGCTGACGGACCAGTGCGTCGATTCGGCGATCCGCGATGCCTGCGACCTGGGCTATCTGGTGACCGCAGTGACGGATGCGTGTGTCACGCAGAGCCAGGAGCGGCATGACTGGTCCCTGCGCAACAATCGCGGCTATTGCCGGCAGCGGACCGCGGCGGAGGTCGTGGCGGAGATCGAGCGACTGGCTCCTCGAATTCCATCGTGACGTGAACGTCGCGAGGCGCTTGCAGCGAATCGGGGCGCCCTGCTAGGCGGCAGGGTCCTTGGCCTACACGGGGTAATTTCGACATGCTGGATACTGCTACCCAGGTTCGCGACCTCGCCTACCAGCTCTGGATGGAGCAAGGGTGTCCTCTTGGACGCGACAAGGAGAATTGGTTCGAGGCAGAGCGACTCCTCAACCAGACCCAGCACGAAGCCCTGCCCAAGAAAGCGAAGAAAGCGCAAGAGAAGAAATCCAAGGCTAAGCGGAAATAGGCTTTGTATCAAAGGTCGATGATCTCGATCCAGTTCGGGTTTGGCCCGGTAGGCTGCCGGGCCAATCGCGTCAGCCCGCCGCTGGCCGGATCGATCGAATAAATTCCGACCGTATTCGCCGTCTGCCCGGCGCACAGAAGGAAGCGCCCATCCGGATCGATTGCGAAGCCGCGAGGTGTTGCCTCGCAGGGCGTAGCGCCGAGCGGAGTCAGCGCCGCGCCGTCCGGAGCGATGCGAAAGCCGTGGAGCGTATTGCTGGTCCGCTCGCTGGCGAAGAGCAGCCGCCCGTCGGGTGTCAGATGCAGATCGGCTGCCGCACGCTTCCCCTCACCTTCCAGCAGTCGCAGCGTTTGCCGCACCACGAGCGCATCGGAGTTTACGTCTTCGGCCAGCACATCGAGCGTCGCGTCCAACTCATTCAGGCAATAGAGCGTGCCGTCCCCGGCGAAGGCAAGATGCCGGGGGCCTGCGCCTGTGCGCAGCCGCGTCAGACGCAACGAGTTCTCATCCAGCCCTTCCGGTCCGAGGCGCCAGCGCAGCACGGCGTCGCCGCCAAGGCTCGTCGCATAGACGAACTCGCCCGACGGCGCCGGCAGAATGCAATGCGCCTTCGGTGGCGTAGCGATCACCTGGACCGCCGCACCCCGTACGCCTCCGTCCACGTCTATGGCGTGCACGGCGACCAGCGCGCCCGGATAGGATGCGCTCAGCAACCAACGCCCGGTCGGGTCAATGGCAATATAGGCGATGCTGTCCGGCAGGGTTGCCTCGGCGATCGGCGTCAAATCGCCGTTGCGAGGATCGATCGCAAAGCTGGTCACCGGGAAAGGCGGCGCACGCAACGCGGCGTACAGGAACCCCCGGTCAGGCGCGAGCGCCAATGGCGAGCTGGTGGAAGGTCCGTCGGGGCCGGGGATCAGAACAACGGCCAGCGCCCTCAGAGCACCATCGGTTTCCAGCGCAAAGATCCGGATCGTCCGGTCCCCGGCGCAGGAAACGTAAACCCGCCGGCTCATACGAGATTCGCGTTGATGTAGTCGAAATTGAGGTCGTCGCCGAGGCCAGGTCGTTGCGACAGATGCACGAACCCGTCCTGGTCCATCGGATCGGTGCGGGCATTCAGGTATTGGGGGACCTCGTCATAATCGATGAACGGATGCAGTAGCCCGCGTTCGTACCACCGTCCATTCTTCTGCACCGCACAGAGCGTCAGGTTGCCGGCCCCACCGCCATGCACTTCGCAGTCCATACCGAAGGATTCCGCCAGGTGGATGATCTTCAGGCTGGGCCCGATGCCGCCCACATCGTGCACGCCCGTGCGGCTGATATCGCAGGCACCGGCCTTGATCCATTCCGCGCGAGTATGAAACTTGCCGTCCATGCTCTCCGGCCCAATCACCGGGATATCCAAATTGGCAGCCAACCAGCAATATGAACTCATCGACGCTTCGTTCATCGGCTCTTCGTACCAATAGAAGCCAAGCTTCTGCAACTCGCGGCCAAGCCAGAGCGCATCGCTGCGGCTGTAGCCATGATACGCGTCGAGCATCAGCGGAATGTCGGGGCCGACTGCCTCGCGCACCGCCGCGCAGGCGCGCACATCCATTCTGGGATTGGGTGCAAACGACACCGGCTTCATCCAGGTGTGCAGCTTGATCGCCTTGTAGCCGCGCCCGAGCAACCATTCTGCATAACGCGCATAGTCATCCGGCGTGGCGAGCCCGCCCTTCATCTCGTCGCCGCACATCGTGCTGCCATAGGCCGCCACCTTGTCGCGCGCCGCACCGATCAGCTTGTACACCGGCACGCCCAGCTTTCGCCCGGCAAGGTCCCACAACGCCATCTCGACGATTGCCAGCGTCCGGTCCGTAAGCTGACCGGTGCTGCCGCGCTGCCAGTGCGCAAGGTCCTGCCAGATCCGCTCGCGATCGAACGGGTGTTGACCGATCAACACATGGCGAAGGAAGCCGTTGACCAGATGCGGCCGCACCACCTCTACAGGGCTCAGGCAATGTCCTTCGCTGCCGTCATCGGCGACGACGGTGAGCAGCGCCTGACGAGCCTCGTGCGGGTCACCCGGGTGCGTATGCCCATCGCTGTCCCGCACCTGCCGCGACGTGTAACGGAACACGCGGACCTTGAGATCGGTGATCTTCATCTGGCATCTCCTTGTGACCTAACCTATGGCAATCGGCGTGTTCTGTGAAGACGGAGTGCCTTCAGCCAGAGGAGCAGGCGATGGATGAGAAAGTAGCGATTGTTACCGGAGCTGCTCGCGGGATCGGAGCCGGGATCGCTGCCCGGCTCGCACACGACGGATACCGCGTGGTCGCAGCGGACCGCACCGACGGAGATGTGCCGCCAGGTGGTCGTCTGGTGCGTGCTGATGTCGGCGTCGAGTCAGATGTAATGGCGCTGATTGATGACGTCGCGGCACACGAGGGACGAATCGACGCGCTGGTCTGCAACGCCGGGATCAACATCCGAAAACCGATCGGCGAACTAGGCCTGGCCGAGTGGTCGTCGGTAATCGCCACCAACCTGACCAGCACATTCCTGTTGGTGCGGGCAGCAGAAACGGCACTGCGTGCCGCGCGTGGTGCGGTGGTAACGATCGCTTCGACGCGGGCGCACATGTCGGAGCCGAATACCGAGGCTTATGCCGCATCAAAAGGCGGCTTGGTGGCGCTGACGCATGCGCTGGCGATCAGCCTGGGTCCGGACGTACGGGTGAACTGCATCAGCCCCGGCTGGATCCTCACGAAAGGACCAGCGCCGAACGCAGCCGATCATGCTCAACATCCGGCAGGGCGCGTCGGCACAGTGGACGACATCGCCGCACTCGCCGCTTGGCTATTGGGTCCGCAGAGCGGCTTCGTGACCGGCGCCGAATTCGTCGTCGATGGCGGGATGACCCGGAAGATGATTTACGTGGAGTAACGCGGCCGCCGGCAACACGATGGTAACCAGTTCTCGCTACACCCGGAGCACGCAGCACGCTGGACCCCGATGGCAGACACGCCCATTGAACCGCCGAGGCCCGCCGACTATTCTCGCTCCATGGAGACCCGGCTCGCCATCGTTGAAACGATGGCCCAGCAGAACCTCGTGAACCAGCAGACGCTGGTGGCGGACATGCGCAGCCTGCGAACGGAGATCGGCACGCTCTTTGCGGAGCTGCGGGCGGAGTTACATTCCAAGGTGGGCGAGCTACGGTCCGAGATGGCCGAGCTAAGGACTGAGCTACATTCCGAGACGAGCGAACTGCGCCGTGTCCACGACCGCGACTTCCGCCTGACCTTCGGCGCCATCGTCACGGCCGCGCTCGGCCTCGCCGCATTGATCGCCCACGTGGCGCACTGGCTGTAGCGGACCCCGCTTGGCGCCGTAGCGCGCTACGGTACACTATCCCACTCCTGGCCGCCCCGACTAGCGACCCACCAGGAGGTTCCATGCCGCTCCCCCGCCGCGCCGTGCTGGCCGGCAGCGCCGCGCTGCCCTTCCTTCGCATCCCCGCGCGCGCCGCGCGATCCCCGGGCACGCTCACGTTCGGCCTGTCATCCTATCCGCCCAATCTGCATCCCTGGATCAACGCCGGCACCGCAGCGGGAACCGTGGCTGTCCTCCACTACAGGGGCCTTCTTTCCTACGGCCCGGACGGCAACCTCCAGCCGGAGCTCGCCCTGCACTGGGACCGGGACGGCGAAAGCGGCTGGATCTTCAAGTTGCGCGAAGCGGTGTTCCACAACGGCAAGCCGGTCACCTCGGCCGACGTGAAATGGAGCTTCGAGCAGATCGCCGCGCCCACCTCCTCGGCCTATCTGCGCTCCCAGTTCCAGGGCATCCAAAGCATCGAGACACCCGACGCTCAAACTGTGCGCGTGATCATGAAGGAACCGGTCGTCACCCTGCCCGAATGGCTCGCGACGTTCTACGTCCCGATCGTTGCCGCCGGAACCGGAGGCGGCGACGAGCTGCCCGTCGGCTGCGGCCCATTCGTGCTGAAATCCTACGAACGCGGCGTGCGGCTGGAGACGACCGCGTTCGACAAATACTACAAGCCCGGCCTGCCGAAGCTGAAAACGATACGCCTGATCGCTTACCCGGACGAGAACCTCCGCGTCGCCGCGCTGCAGGCCGGTGATGTCGATCTGATCGAATATGTGCCCTGGCAGTCGATGGGTGCGATCGAAACCAACCCGAAGCTCAAGATGCAGAGCACGTTAGGGCCCTTCATGTACCTGACCTTCAACGCCCGCTTCGGCCCGTTCAAGGATCCACGCGTCCGTCAGGCGGTCGCCTTTGCGATCCACCGCGACGACATCGTCAAGACCGCCTTCTTCGGCCGCGGCGCCCCGCTGAACGGAATGCCGTTGCCCAAAAGCACGGCCTTCTATGAACCCAGCCTGGCCGATGCCTGGAGCTACGATCCCGATCGCGCGAAGAAGCTGCTGGCCGATGCCGGAATGGCGAATGGTTTCACCTGCACGCTGCTCTCCACCGCCCAGTACGGGATGCACAAGATGACCGCCGAGGTGGTGCAGCAGGACCTCGCCGCGGTCGGCATTCAGGTTCAGCTCAATCTGCCGGACTGGCCGGCACGGATCACGCTCGGCAATCGCGGACAGTACGAGCTTGCAGTGATGGGCACCGCGCTCGACACCAACGATCCGGACTCGCTCTCTACGTTGATCGACGGCACGCTCCCGCCGTCCTACGGTCGGAGCTTCGATCTGGTGGTGCCCGGATTGCATGAGCTGTTCACCGCCGGCCGCGCCGAGTACGACCCAACCAAGCGCAAGGCGATCTACGACAAAGTGCAGCGCCTGGCGATCGAGCAAGTGCCGGTGGTCGGGCTGGCCTGGCGCTCGCAGGCTTATGCAATGGCAAAAGACGTGGACGGGTTCACCAACCTGCCTGGCGCACTGACCTTCTATTCCGGCTACACGCTGGAGACGACGACCTTCGCCTGATGTTGTGGCTGCTTCGTCGCGTGGGAGTCTCGATCCTGCTCGTCTGGATCGTCGCCACCGTGGTGTTCCTGGCGATTCACCTCGTACCCGGCGATCCCGCCGAGCTCCTGTTATCGCAAGGCGGCGTAGCGCCCGACCCGGCCGCGGTCGCGGAGCTGCGCACCCAGCTTGGCCTGGATCGGCCGATCCTCGTCCAGTACGCGGCCAGTATGAACGGCCTGCTGCATGGCAATCTCGGCCAGTCGCTCGAGGATCAATCGCCGGTCGCTGCGACGGTGATGCAACGCCTGCCGCGAACGCTGGAGCTGATCGCCGCCAGCGCCATCTTCGCGGTTCTGGTTGGATTACCCACTGGCACGCTGTCGGCCATACGACGCGGCGGTGCTTTCGACCGCATCGCGTCCTGGCTCGCCGGGCTGGCGCTGGCAGTGCCGGTATTCGTCACCGGCACACTCATCGTATTGGTATTCGCACAAGCACTAGGCTGGCTGCCGGCCGGCGGCTACGTGCCCTTCGCGCAGGCGCCCGGACGGCACCTGCTGCTGCTGTCGATGCCGGCGTTCACCATCGGCATCGGCCTGGCCGCAGTGGTGGTGCGCATCACCCGTGCCGCCGTGCTGGACGTGATGATGCGCGATCACGTGCGCACCGCACGCGCCAAGGGGCTGGCGCCTCGCCGCGTGCTGCTGCGCCACGTCGTGCGCAACGCGCTGTCGCCGGTAATCACGGTATTGGGCTTGCAGCTCGGCGCATTACTCGGCGGCACGGTGCTGGTCGAGTACGTATTCAACTGGCCCGGCCTCTCGAGTCTGCTGGTCGAGGCGGTGAACGCCCGCGACTACACCGAGGTCGAAGGCATCGTGCTGGTGATCTCGGTGCTCTTCGTAACGCTCAACCTGATCATCGACGTGATCTACGCCGCGCTCGATCCGCGCGTGCGCCACGGATGATAACAGACGCCTCTCCCCGTCATTCCTGCGAAAGCAGGAATCCATGCGACGGCGCGGAATTCTGGGGGGCTGCGTGGATGCCTGCTTTCGCAGGCATGACGGTTGGGGGTCGCACTCTCCGGTGGTCGCCATGAGACGATTCCCCTGGCTTGCGGCGACTGCCGTTGGTGCCCTCGCGCTGCTCGCTCTGGCCGCCCCGGTGCTGCCCTTACCGGACCCTGTGCACATGGACATCGCCGCGCGCATGGCCGCGCCGAGTGCACCCCATCCCCTGGGCCGCGACGAGTACGGACGCGACGTGCTGTCGCGGCTGATCTGGGGCGGACGAACGTCGCTCGCGGTTGCCTTCGCCTCCGCGGCGCTGGCCTGCGTGGCCGGCACCCTGCTGGGTGTCGTCGGCGGCTTCATGCGAGGCATCACAGAACTCCTCGCCGTCCGCTCGATGGACGTGGTGCTCTGCTTCCCGCCGCTATTGCTCGCGTTGCTGGTCGTTACGTTGCTGGGCCCAGGCGCCAGCACACTGATCCCAGTACTGGCCGTCCTGTTCCTCCCCGGTTTCACCCGCGTCGCCTATGCCGGAGTCCTATCGGCGCGATTGCTAGATTACGTCGAGGCAGTGCGCGCGCTCGGCGCCGGCCCATGGCGGATCATGCTCCGCACCATCGTGCCGGCAATCGGCGGGCCCGTGCTGGTGCAATTCAGCCTCGCCGCCGCGGCCGGCGTGCTGCTGGAATCCGGCCTGTCGTTCCTCGGCCTAGGCGTGGTGCCGCCGACGCCATCCTGGGGCCTGATGATCGGCGCCGCACGAGCCACAATGAACCAGGATCCTGCCCTCCTGCTATGGCCGTGCCTCGCCTTGACGCTGACCATCCTGGCCATGAATGCACTCTGCGACGGCCTGCGCGACGCATTCGATCCGCACCCGGCTCCCCCCCGCCTCCGACGCCGCCTCGCACCACCGACCGCCCCCGCCGCGCCGCCGCCGACGCACCAGGGCCTGGCACTCTCCGCCCTGACCATAGAGATCACCACCCCGACCGGGCCGATGCGCCCCGTCCGCGATGTC
>Ga0335075_10001481_pt1 | contig 38627 bp, 36 predicted proteins | sample Lox_Sample_24_FD_206723 | JGI IMG/M metagenome (GOLD analysis project Ga0335075, IMG submission 206723) | Soil microbial communities from Loxahatchee National Wildlife Refuge, Florida, United States - Lox_Sample_2.4 | ecosystem: Environmental > Terrestrial > Soil > Wetlands | place: USA... | reverse complement strand
TCTCCGGCGCGCCGAGCGCGGCCCAGAGCGCGGTCAGAGCCGCCAGCACCGCGGCGACCCAGACGATCGGATGGTTCGCCAGGGCAGGGCGGTCGAGCGGCACGCCGGTCGCGCTCATTCGAAGCGCTCCCAGCGCTCACCGAGCAGCCCGCGCGGACGCAGCAGCAGCACCACTGCCATGAAGATATACATTACGGCGTTGGCAGCCTCGGGCTCGAACTGGATCGTCATGGTTGTAACCACCCCGACGAGCAGTCCGGCGATCACCGCGCCGGCAAAGGAGCCGAGCCCGCCGATCGTCACCACCACGAAGGCCGGCATGATCGCGCCTTCCTGCATCGCCGGATAAACGGTCCACAGTGGCGCGGCCAGCACGCCGGCGATCCCGGCAAGGCAGCAGCCGAGACCAAACACTGCCGTCAACACGCGCGGGAGGCGGATGCCCAGCAGCCCCACCATCTCGGGGTCGCGCGAGCCGGCACGCAGAATGCGGCCATAGGGGGTGAACTGCATGAAGGCCCAGAGGCCGACGAGCAGCAGCACTGTGACGAGGAAGACCGTGAAGCGGTAGCGGGTGATCAGCACCGGCCCCCACAGGAAGATGCCGGACAGCCATTCTGGTTGGTTGAAGGGCTGGCCGAGGCCGCCCCAGATCACGCGCGTTGCCGCCTCGATCAGCAGAGCGAGTGCGAAGGTGACGATCAGGCTGACCAGGGGGTCCTTGTCGTAGAGACGACGAATCAGCAGCCGCTCGGCGATCATGCCGAGCGCGCCAACCAGGAATGGGGCCAGGACTACGGCGGGCCAACCGAACTGATTGTAGAGAGTCAGGCCGAAATAAGCGCCCAGGGCGAAGAAGGCGCCATGCGCGAAATTTACGATGCCGAGCAGGCCGAAGATGATGGAGAGGCCAATGGCGATGAGGACGTAGAGGCCGCCCAGCACAAGCCCGTTGGCGAGCTGGGAGATGAGGAGGGAGGTCATGGGGGTGTCCGCTGAGTCGCCACAGCGGGTGCGAGATGGCGGGCACAAGGCCGGCCATGACGGTGGGGAGGGCGGGAAGGGCCGGTTCGCGAAGGGTGCGGGGTGATGGCTTCGCGGGGTGGCGGCACCCTCACCCGCCGCACAAGGGCGCGGCGACCTCTCCCGCGGAGCGGGGGAGATGTTTTGGTTTCCGACGGCACTAACTTGCCGGCATGTGGCAGCCGCTGTTGCCGAAGACCTTTTCGAGATCGGCGGCGCTTTCGGGTACCGTGCCTTTCACGTCGAAATAGTCCCATTGGTCGGTGATCTTCGGCTTCACCTCGACGACGAGGTTCTTGAGCAGCATCTGATGGTCCGACTTGCGGTAGCTGTACGGGTTTTCCGGCGTGCCGCTCTTCCAGTTCTCCAGCGCCTCGATGATCGCCATGGGTTCCGTCGATTTGGCCATCTCGATCGATTCGAACAGCGATTTCGCGGTGATCCAGCCCATCCAGGCCTTGTCGGCCGCAGGCTTGTTGTATTTCTTCAGGAAATCGGCAGCGAATTTCTGCTCGGCGGGGGGATTTGCCGGGTTCTTGTACCACCAGAGCGAGGTATACAATCCGGTCGCTGCCTGCGGTCCGACCGCCCAGATGTCGGTATCGCCGATGGCGATCTCGGCGATCGGGATCTTTCCCTTCATCCCCATCTCGTTCCATTGCTTGAGGAAGGTTGAAAGATCGCCCGCCGGAATGCCGCCGAGGATCAGATCGGGTTTTGCCTCCCGGATCTTTAGCACGAACGAGCTGTAGTCGGGGGTGTTGATCGGCACTTCGTCGTTGCCGACCACGGTGCCGCCCGCCGCCGCCAGCAGCTCGTGGAACGACTTGTTGATGTCCTGGCCGAACGCATAGGAGGCAGTGAGGAAATACCAGCGCTTGCCATAGCCCATGATGAATGGGGCGAACATGCGCGCCTGCACTGCGACCGGGGTGTTCAGCCGGAACGTGTAGCGGTTGCAGTTCTTGCCGGTGATCTCGGTCGCCGCGGCGTTGTCGATAATCATCGGGATCTTGAGCCTGGGCGCGGTGGCTTCCTCGGCGAGGCCATCGGAACTGAGCGATCCGCCCAGGATCGCCACCACCTTTTCCTCAGCGACCAACTTCTGCATGTTCTGCTGCGCGCCCTGCGGGGAGGGCTCGTCGTACCAGACGAGTTCGGCGGGCTGGCCCATGATCTGGTTGCCCCGGTCCTCGAGCGCGAGATAGCTGCCCTTGGCGAGGTAGTCGGTCTGCGCGGCAATATCGCCGGTCTTGGCGAGCAGCAGGCCGATGCGGATCGGGCCGGCGGCTTTGGCCCGGCCAATGTACGGCATCGGCAGTGCCGCGGCGGCGAGCGTGCCGGCGCCGAGCAACGCGGTGCGTCGGGTCAAGCGGATGGGCCCCTGGATCATGCGTCCTCCCTGTCGGTTGCTCGCCCGGTTCCGGCGGCCTCTTGGCGGGCGTATGTTAGACGGCAACCGAAGCAGAAGACAAAACGGGCAAGGGAGAACGTGGCCATGGACGACGATCGGCTTGGCTGGCTTGGGCTGCGCGGGCGGACATGCGTCGTGACCGGCGCGGGCGGCGGCCTCGGGCGGGCGATCGCGATTGGCCTGGCGGAGGCCGGGGCGCGACTGGTACTGCTGGATCGTGACCGGGCCACTTGCGAGGAGACGGCGCACGCCGTCGGGGCGGACGCGGTGTGGATGCGCTGCGACGTCGCTGACCCCGAGGACGTGGCGGCGGCCGCCGACCGAACCGCGCGCGAGCGCGGCGCCTGCGACGTGCTGGTGAACAATGCCGGGCTACTTCGGGCGGGGCCGATCGCGACGCTGACGCTGGAAGAATGGACGCGGCTGATCTCGGTGAACCTGACGGGGTACTTCCTGTGCGCCAAGGCGTTCGGCCGGCAAATGTTGCAGAAGAAACGGGGTGCGCTGGTGCATATCGCATCGATCGCCGGGCGCCATCCGCAGCCGTGGAGCGGGTCGTATTCGGTGAGCAAGGCGGGGGTGGTGATGCTGTCCCAGCAGCTTGCGATCGAGTGGGGGCCATCCGGCGTGCGCAGCAATGTGGTCAGCCCTGGGTTGGTGCGGACGCCGATGAGCGAGCCGTTCTATCGCATTCCGGAAGTAGCCGAGCGGCGGGCGGGCATCGTGCCGCTGCGGCGGGTGGCGGCGCCGAAGGATATCGCCGACGTGGTGATCTTTCTGGCGAGCGATCGGGCAGGATACGTGAACGGGGAGGATGTCTGCACGGACGGCGGCTTTGGGCGGGTGCTGATGGGGCTGGTTCCGCGGCCCGGGTTCGAGGCGCGCGATCCCGCGGAGGGATGAAATCGTCATTCCGGAAGAAGGCGGAATTCCATTGTGGCGACAACACATCGGGGCGGCTATGGACCCTGGAACAGCGTGGTTACAAAGGATGGGCCTGCGGCGATTCGTCGTTCAAGAAATGATCTCGGCGGTCTCTGTGTCGATTTCAAACCGACACCTGAAAGGAGGCGACACGTAACGAGTGAGAGCGCCGCGGTTGCGTGGCGCTGTCGGCGTCAACACAATGGGCCTACGCAAAGGGGAAATATCGGATGCCGAAAGTGATCGTGATCGGGGCCGGGGTAATGGGCGCGTCCACTGCCTTCCGGTTGGCGCAGGCCGGGGCGGACGTGACCGTGCTGGAGGCTGGGCGGGTCGGCGGTGGAACCTCGGGGATCAGCTTCGCCTGGACCAACTCGCACAATAAGCCGCCTCGGCCGTATCACAATCTGAACGTCGCTGGGATGAGGGCGCATGCGGGGTTGCGCGAGGAATTCGGCGGCACGCCGTGGTGGCACGGCGGCGGCAGCGTGGAATGGGAGCCGCCGGAGGGACGCGCGGCGCAGGCTGAGAATGTCGAGCGGCTGAGGTCGTGGGGTTATGCGGCGGAGTGGATCACGCCGCGGGATCTGGCGGAGCTGGAGCCGGACATCGATCCGGTGACGGTGGGTGATGCGCCGATTGCGTACTTCCCGGAGGAGGGCTGGCTCGATCCGGTGCCCTATGCGCATGCGATGCTTTCGGCGGCGCGCCGGCATGGGGCGCGGCTGGTGTGCGGGGCGCGTGTGGTGGAACTTGTGTTGGCCGGGGATCGTGTGAGCGGCGTGCTGACAGCGGATGGCGCGCGCCACGAGGCCGACGTGGTGGTGAACTGCGCCGGCCGCTGGGCGAACGATCCGGTGCGCGACGCCGGGCTGCATCTGCCGCTGGCGCCGACAGTCGGGTTTCTGGTGTTCACTCCGCCGGTGGCGACGAGCCTGTCGCGCGTGGTGCGTACGCCGATCGTTCATGCCCGGCCGGATGGCGCCGGGCGGCTGATGCTGATTTCGAACACCGCCAATGCGATGCTGTCGATCGATACCAAGCCCAGCGCCGAGATGCCGGAGGCGCGAGATCTGGTGGCGCGGGCGCGGCTGCTGCTGCCGTCGATCGGCGACATTGCGCCGGAGGCGGCGCGTATCGCCATCCGGCCGATCCCGGGGGACCATCTTAGCGCGGTTGGCCCGATGCCGCGGGTGCGCGGGTATTATCTGGCGATCACCCATAGCGGGGTGACGCTGTCGCCGTTCCTGGGGGCGGCGATCGCCGACGAGGTGGTGCGGGGGCGAGAGCGGACGGAACTGGCGGCGTTCCGGCCGGGGCGGTTTTTCAATTGAGTGCGGATGGGCGCGCACGACGAAAGCAGGCCGAAGCGTTTGACCGGCTCTATGCCTTATCTATTTTGTCATCGGTTATGCGTTGGCTCGTATCGGGCTACGGGAGCTTGGTATCGGTCTGCCGATAGCGGAATCCCACCCCGGTCAGTCCCGCGGCATCGGCGAGATCCGCGACCATGAGCTGAACCGAAAGGATATGCAGAATGGCATCGGCCAGCCCGTTACTGGTGACAGGCACCGCGATGACCGTCAGGTTGCGGTCGGCCTCGATATCGGTCCGATGGGTGATCAGCACGGTCGGACAGCCGAAGCCGGCGACATCGCGGGCAAGCTTGCACTCTCGGCCGTCGCCGAAGACGACCAGGCCAGTGCGGGCGTCGAGCGGCTCCATAGGCCCATGGAGAAAGTGCAGCGTGTCGTGCGACGCGGTTGGCGCGCGCACGGCCTCGCGGACTAGCAACGAGGCCTCGCCCGCAGTGCCGAGCGCGGCACCGCTGCCGACGAAGTCGATTGCCAGCTTGCCGGCAAGGCTGTGCGCTGCTTGTTGCGCCAGCTTGGCCACTGCGGTCAGCGTCTGCTGTACCAGGGTAGGAAGCGTCCCCCATTCCGTCGGCGAGGGCGCGTGGGGCAGTCGATCCGCGAGGAGCCCGATCGCTTGCAGTGTGGCCGTGTAGCTCGTCGTACTCGGGCTGCCGTCGTCGCCGCTTTGGGTCGGGACCACCGACCGGACGACTGCGGCGAGGGGATTCTCGGTCTCCTTGGAAATGGAATAGCTCAGGATTTGGGGGCGGGCTCGTACTGCTTCCACGGTTTCTCGGCTCCGTCCGGATGCCGACAGGGCGATCAGCACATTGGACGCGTCGATCGCCGGGTCGAGCAGATCGGTCGCGCAAAGCGCATGGGCCCGACGGCCACGGGTGCGCAGGTGCGCAGCGGCGGCAACGGCGGCGTGAAGGCTGGCGCCGATTCCGGTCACGGCGATGCTGCCTGTGGTAAGAGGCTGCAGATCAATACGGTCCAATGCGGCGGCGACCGCTGTCCTGCTGGTTTCAAGCGACTCAGGCTGACGCATAATGCTTGCACGGTAGTCCATTTTTGGTCCTTCCCTTCGGTGAGTGCCCAGGAATGACGGTGTCGCGTCAGTCGAGCTTGAGGTAGTTGCTCCAGCGCGCGGCGTCGTTGACGGTGATGGTCGTCACCTCGTTGTCGGTCAGCCCCCATTTGCGGAAGATCTTATCGTAGGTGCCGTCTTTGATCAGGGCGGTGAGCGTGGCCTGGATCGCGTCGCGTAGGGCCGGGTCGGTTTTCGGCACGATAACCGACTGGTAGCCGATGGCGTAACGCGCACCCTTGACAAGCTCCAGCGAACGACCGCCGGCAGCACCCGGCACCTGGTGCTCGAGCGAGTACGCGGCCACGCCGTAAGTGTCCATCATCGCATCGGCGCGCCCGCTGCGCACCGCCAGCACCATCTGGTCATTGCTTGGGAATTGCAGGACTTCCAGCGGCTTGTCTTGTGGGCACTGATCCTTCTGCTTGTCGAGCAGCTCTAGCGGGATGGAGCCCTGCACCGCGGCGGCCTTTAAGCCGCAGAGATCGCCGATTCGCCGGATGTTGTGCGGGTTCCCGGCGGCAACGATGAGACCAGTCGCCTCGGTGGTGTAGTCGATCTCGTCTACCACCTTCTCACGAGGCGCGAAATCGCCGAACGCCGACATCCCCAGATCGAACCTGCCCGCTTGCAGCGCCGGGATGATGCTGGCGAACTGCGCGGGGTGGAACTCGAACTTGACCCCAAGCTTCTGCCCGATCGCTGCGGCGAGATCCTGCTCCAGGCCGATCAGCGTGGTGTTGTCCTTGTCATAAAAGTCGTAAGGTGGGTTCTGCGGATCCGTGGCCGCATTGATCACGCCTGCGCTGCGGATGTTCTCCGGCAGCATGGCGCGCAACGCCGGATCTACGCTTGACGTGGTCTGCGCGAAGACGGGTCCGTCGTAGCCGATCACCATCGCGGCGACCATCGCCAAAGCAAGCTGTCTGTGATGCATGGTTGCGTGTTTCCTCCGGGTTGGTAGCTCAGAAGAGCTCGCGGTCGGCATCCTGCGGGCCGATCGGATTGCGGAGAGTCGCATCGGCGTCGCTGTCAACCGGGCGTGCCCCACGGGATCGCGTCTCGGCAAATCCTCGGCCAAGCCGGCGTTCGATGTAGTGCTGGCCGATCGACGCCAGTGTCGTCAGCACCAGGTACCAGATGCTGGCAACAATCAGCAGCTCGATGATCAGGAAGTTCTTGGCGTAGATGTTCTCGACCCGGGTCAGCAGGTCCTGAGCGGCGACCACGGAGACCAGCGAGGTCGTTTTCAACATCGAGATCGACTGGTTGCCAATCGGCGGCACGATCACTCGCATGGCTTGCGGCAGAATGATCAGCCGCATTGTATGGGCACGGCTGAGCCCGAGCGCGTCAGCGGCTTCCGTTTGTCCTTTGCCGACCGAGAGCAGTCCGCCACGGACAATCTCCGCCATATAGGCTCCCTCGTTCAGGCTGAGCGCCAGCAGTGCGGCCGTAAACGGCGGAATCAGGGTGTTGGTTTCGACATCAAACGGACCGATCTGCACGCGGGGAATGAAGAGCTGTATGTTGAACCAGAAGATGATCTGGACGAGCAGCGGCGTGCCGCGAAAGAACCAGATGTAGAGGCGGCTGAAATTCGCCAGAACCGGGTTGCGGGCCAACCGCATGAAGGCGAGCACGATGCCGATGACGATGCCGAGCAGCATCGAGAGCACAGTGAACACCAGCGTCAGCCGGACTCCGGCGAGAATCGTCGGATCGAAAAGGTACTCGCCGATCGCGCCCCAGCGCACGTTGCGGCTGCGAGCGACCTCCACGATCAGCCCACCTACCGCGAGCAGAAGCAGGACGGCCGCAAGCCACCCCTTCCAATCCCCCGCCAATGCGCCGCGCCGACGACGCCCGAGCACAAGCGCGGCGGCAGCGCTCATGGCGTCGCCCCCGGCCGCCTTGTTTCCGACTCTGCGCGGCCGGTCAGCAGGCGTTCGGCAAGGACCAGCGCGCCGGCGACGGGCGGCGAACGCAGCAGGATCACCTCAGTGCCAGGCAGAACGTTCCGCATCGCTTCCCTGAAGGCCGTCATCAACAAGGGCTGGCTGCTGATGACTCCACCTCCGGCAACAACTCGCTCATCCGGTGCGCCGCGGCGAACGAGGCGCAGGACGAGATCCGCAAGCGACCGTCCGGCCATCTCGATGACGCATGCCGCCAAATGGGAGCCGGCCTGCGCCGCGGCGAACACCGCATGGGCGTGACGTCCGACCGCCGCCGCGCTGCCCGCCCGTTGCAGCAGTCCGCCGAGTTGCGTCGGATCCGATCCACCCAGTGCCCCCATAAGCGCATCGACCAGTTGATCCGGCGCGTTCCCGTTGTCGATCGATGCCCGCACCGCGCGTGCGGCGTCTCGGACCAACGCCGGCGCGCTGCCATCGTCGCCCAGGATCCAGCCCCAGCCCCCGGCAACCAACATGGTGTCGTCCTTCAGGCGCGAAACGGCGATCGACCCAGTACCCGCCACGAGACCGATACCCTGCACGAAACCGGCAGCGGGCACCATCAACTCGGCGTCGTTGACGACGTGCACCGCGGTGCCGATGGCGCGCTCGAGCGCGCACTGGAAAGCGTCGCATTCCCTTTGGGTGTCGCAGCCGTGCGACCCAACGGCAAGAGTCGCCGGTCGCTCCTCGTAAATTTGCTGCAGCAGTCTTGCTAGGCTAAGCGCGTCGGCGGCGAGGTCGCGGACGCGCCATTCGGCGGAGTCCAGCACTCGCTCGGCAGCCATATTGCCACGGCAAGCCACCGCGATATGTGTCTTGCTGCCGCCGATGTCGATGCCGGCGATCGTGGCCGCGGTCATTGCTCTTCCAGGCTCCTGCGCTCGGCTTCCCGGAGGTGGATGCGGACCACCATCGCCTCATTATCCATGGGCATCCTCCTTACAGATTGCGTGCGATGCAGGCGCCTCCGAACGCGCACAACAATCCTAACCCCACTGACAGGACAACATAGAGAATGGCCTTCCACGCTTCTCCCTGTTCGACCAGCAGGAGCGTTTCCATTTCGAACGTCGAGAATGTCGTATAGCCGCCCAGCACGCCTGTCAGGGTGCCGGTGCGTACGATCGGTGATATGGTCAGCCGCTCCAGTGTCTCAATGAACAGCAAGCCCATGAGAAACGAGCCCAGCAGGTTGATGCTTAGCGTCGCATAGGGGAACGCACGACCATAAATGGTCTGCACCAGGTTGGTCATCGCGTAGCGCGCCCAGCAGCCAAAGGTGCCGCCGGCGGCAATGGCCAGATATGTCAACACGCGTTGCCGCCACCTTTCCGACATCGCCTACAACAAAACCAACCCGGGAATGACTACCGCTCGGACGCGACGGCGCCACCAAACGTGGAGCAACTCGGCACGCACTGACGGCGCGTTGGGGCCCGGCCACATTAACCACACGACCCCCGACAAAGCCCGGGAGGAGTCATCAGCCCAGAAGGCGGTTAATGGCGGAAGGGCGAGTGTCACCGACGGGCGTGCGCCACTCTATCCCCCTTCCAGCTTCGGAATGAAGAACACTTCCGAGCCGGGCCGGATCGGCTGGTAGTAGCCGACCTCATGGATCTCGCCGTCGATTGCGACGGTTGTCTCTTCCTCCAGGTGTGCGCCCAGCCCGGGGAAGCGCCGGTCCATTTCCTTGATGACACCGCGCAGGTTCTTAGCCTCTACCGCGAACTCTGTCACGCCGCCGGTATAGCGGCGACTGAAACCGCTAGTGAAGACCACACGTGCGGCCGCATCGGCCATGCGGCTAGTCCCCGTCGATCGCTGCAAGCACTTTCGGTGGTGACATCGGCAACTCGGTCAGCCGCCGGCCGATCGCTCGATCGATCGCATTCGCCATCGCTGCCATCGGCGGGACAATGTTGACTTCGCCGACACCTTTGGCACCATAGGGATGAGCAGGGTTCGGCACCTCTACCAACAGCGCCTCGATCATCGGCAGGTCGGACGCGACCGGGCAACGGTAGTCGAGGAAGCCCGGATTCTCTAGCCGGCCCTTGGCATCGTAGATGTACTCCTCGTTCAGCGCCCAACCGATACCCTGCACCACGCCGCCCTGGATCTGTCCCTCGACATAGCTCGGGTGGATCGCACGCCCGACATCCTGCGCCGCAACGAAACGCAGCACTTTCACCTTCCCCGTCTCCGGATCGACTTCAACATCGCAGAACTGCGTGGAGAAGCCCGGTGCCTGCCCGCCGGCGTTCACCGAAGCCGCGGCCGTGATCGGCCCACCAGTCTGCGCGGCTTTCGCCGCGATCTCCTTCAGCGACAACGGCTTGAAGTCGCCGACATTGCTGCCGGCGGGCTTCGCGTATCCGTCCTCCCACACCACCGCCTCGGGATCGACGTCCCAGATCATCGCTGCCCGCTTGCAAAGGTCCTTGACGACGTTCCGCGTCGCCTCCACCACGGCGGTCCCGGAGGCGAACGTAACGCGCGACCCACCGGTGACATGCGTATACCCGACCGACCCGGTATCGGCGACGATCGCCCGCACCTGATGATAATCCACGCCCAAAGTCTCGGCCGCCATGATCGCCATCGAGGCACGCGACCCGCCGATATCCGGGCTGCCCGTGGCCACCAGCACGGTGCCATCGGCATTGACCTGCATGGTGGCACTGGATTCGCCACCGCCGTTGAACCAGTAGCCGGAGGCAACGCCGCGCCCCTGGTTCTTGCCGAGCGGTGCCGTGTAGGCCGGATGCCTCAGCAGTGCCTCGATCGTTTCCACGTAACCATTATGCGCGTGCTTCGGTCCATAGATCGTCGGCGTGCCAGCGCGGGCGGCGTTCTTCAGCCGCAGTTGCAGCGGGTCCATGCCGATCTTCTGCGCCGCCATATCCAGCACGCTTTCCACCGCGAAGGCGGAAATCGGCGAGCCAGGTGCGCGATACGCCGCCGATTTCGGCCGGTTGCAAACGACGTCATAGCCGATGGTGCGCGCATTCGGTATATCGTAAGGTGCAAACGCGCACAGGCACGCATTCATCACTGGCGATCCCGGGAACGCACCAGCCTGGAACTTGAAAAGACCGTCGGCTGCGGTGATCTTTCCATCCTTGGTGACGCCGATCTTCACCCACATCGACGAACCCGAGGTGGGGCCGGTCGCCTTGAACACATCCTCCCGGTTCATTTGCAACTTTACCGGCCGGCCGGACTTGCGGGCGAGCAGCGCTGCCACCGGCTCCAGGTAAGTGACCGTCTTGCCGCCGAAGCCGCCGCCGATCTCGGCCGCGTGCACGCGCAGATCGCCGATCTTCAGCCCCAGCAACTGCGCGGTCAGCGCGCGCATCTGGAAATGCCCCTGGCTGGAGCTCCAGATTTCGCCCTGCCCATCGGCCTCGAAGCGGGCGACGCAGGCGTGCGGCTCGATATACGCCTGGTGCACCGCGGCGGTCTTGAACTCGCGTTCGACGATCACGTCCGCCGCCGCGAAACCGGCTTCCAGATCACCGGTCTTGAACTCGAGTCGCTTGGAAATGTTGGAAGGCTTGCCCGGCGCGGGCTCGATGCCGCGCGTGATCATGTCGGGGAACAGCAGCGGCGCGTCCGGCTGCATCGCCTCATCCACGTCGATGACGTGCGGCAGCACTTCATAATCGACGTCGATCAGTGCCAGGGCCTGCGCCGCGACGCTTTCGCTGATCGCAGCCACGGCGGCGATCGCGTGGCCCTCATACAGGGCCTTTTCGCGGGCCAGGATGTTGCGCGTGACGTGCCAGAAGTTCACCGCCACTCGCTCCGGGCCGATATAGTCGAATTTCTGCTCCGGCAAATCCGCCGGCGTGACCACCGCCTTCACACCTGGCAGCGCGGCCGCCTTGGACGTGTCGATCGAGCGGATGCGTGCGTGCGCGTGTGGCGAGCGCAGGATCTTGCCGACCAGCATGCCCGGCCACATCACGTCCGCACCATAGAGCGCGCGCCCGGTCACCTTCGGCACACCATCCGGCCGGATCGGCCTGGTGCCGACCCACTTGAACCGCTTGACTGACTCGCTTGTCCCTCGATCGATCACTGCTGAGTCGTTCACCGCACCCTCACCTGCACTGATGCCGGACTTGCCGTGAGGCTAGCGCCGCACCGCGCCGCCGCCAAGCCCGGCCATGGCGAGAGCGGCGCCGACGGCTACGCCGCCAGCATCCGGTCACCCATCCGCAGCAGCCCCTGCATATAACCGATCGCGTGGGCGCGCCCACGATGGTTCCAATCGGTATCGTCGTCCATATGCGGTACGTGGTCGTCGAGCAGGAAGCCGGTAAAACCGTTGCGCCGGAGCAGCGTCATCACCTCGGCCGGGTCGTAATTTCCCTCACCCAGGAAACATTCGGTAAAATTCGGTACCGTTCCTCTCACGTCACGGAAATGCACATAGAAGATCCGTCCCCTTGGCCCGAAGAACTCGATCATCTCACACACTGTGGCCGCACCGCCGACCATCTCCGAACAGCAGCCAAGGCAGAGATCAAGCCCCCAGGCCGCGCTACCGCCGCTCATCTCCCACGCCCGCTTGAATCCGCCCGGCTCGTAAAACAGGCGCGCAACGCCGCCCAGCATCGGCACCGGCGGATCGTCTGGGTGCAGCGCCATTTTCACACCCGCCTTCTCGGCCACCGGCAGCACCGCTTTGATGAAATATTCGTAGTTCGCCCACATCTGCTCGTGCGTGATGGTGTTGCCGGCCTCGCGCAGCGGCATCCGGTCCTGCGTGCCCAACCCGGTCGGCAGGAATTTGCGGAGCGAGTCGAGATCAGGCGCGCTCTCCACCACCGACATGTCGAACTTCGTGCAGCCGGCGCCGCCGCGGCCCGGCGCCATTCGCTCGGTGCGCCAGACCGAGTTCGGCATGAAGTGGTAGCCGAGGATCGGGATGCCCGCCTCGCCGACCGCGCGGACGGTAGCCAGATAATTCTCCATCTGCTCGTCACGGCCGGCCAAGCCCAGCATCACCTTGTCGTAGAAATGCACCGGCACGTTCTCGATCGCCTCGAGCTTCAGGCCGTATGACGCGGCCCGCTCCACCAGCGCGCGGAGATCCTTGAGCTCCCAGCGCGTCTCGCCGGGGAGGTTCGGCGCGTTGAGCTGGACCGCGCTGACGCCGAGCTGAGACGCGAAGCGCAGCTTCTCCTCGGTCAGGTCCTTGAACTGGCCTATCCCGATACGAATGTGCTGCTCAGCCATTTGGTTCTCCTTTGTTGCGTTCTACGACAGCGTCAGCCCGCCATCCACGACGATCGTCTGTCCCGTCACCATGGCCGCCGCAAAACCGAGGAACACGATCACCTCCGCTAGATCCTCGGGCTGGCAGCGCCGTTTCAACACTGCCTTTTCGATCGAGCTGCTCCGCTCCTGTTCGGTCCAGTCCACCATCCAGGACGAATCGACCGCGCCCGGCGCAATGGCGTTGACCCGCACCTCCGGACCGAGCGCCCGCGCCAGGTTCTGCGTCAGGCTGATCACCCCGGCCTTTGTCGCCGCATATGCCAGGCTGCTGCCGGCGCGTCCCAATCCGGCAATCGAAGCGGTGTTGACGATCGCCCCCTTCGTTGCCTTCAACGCTGGCGCCGCCGCTTTCGAGCATCGGAACACGCCCAGCAGGTTTACTTCCAGCAGCGTCTGCCAGAATTCGTCGGTCATCATGTCGAGTTCGCCGGGCGCGATCCGCCGGTTGGTGCCGGGCGTGCCGGCATTGTTCACCAGCAGATCCAGCCGCGCGAACCGCTCCACTGCCTGATTCACCATCCGCTCGCCGTCGCCAGGCACGCCGACGTTGCCAGGCGCGCCCACCGCCTTGGCCCCCTCGGCGATCAGGCGCTGCACCGCCTCGGGTCCGCGGGCGTCGTCGGGCAGATAATTGACCGCCACGGTCGCCCCATTCTGCCCCAGCATCCGCGCCGTCGCAAACCCGATCCCCGATGCCGCACCGGTCACTAAAGCCGTGCGTCCTGCCAAATCGTAGCGGATCATGTTCCTTCCTTTCGGTAACAGTCTTCGTGGGCCCGGTCGCGTCCGAGTGGGTGCTGTTCATCGCGTTGCAAGCTGTATCAACCTTTTACCGAGCCCGCCGTCATCCCCTGCACCATGAAGCGCTGGGCAAGGAAGAATAACAGGATCAGCGGCACCGACGACAGCACCGCTCCGGCCATCAGCGGGCCATAGGGCAGCGTGTCTGTCGTGATGAGGTAATTGAGCGCAAGGGGCGCGGTGCGCTTGCCGGCCGAGGTGATGAGCACCAGCGCCAGCAGCAGCTCGTTCCAGGCACCGGTGAAGGTGAAGATCGAGACTGCGGCAAGACCGGGCGCAGACAGCGGCAGCACGATGCGCAGCAGGGCGCCGAGCCGGGTGAGGCCGTCGATGGTGCCTTGTTCCTCAAGCTCGCGGGGGACGCTGCGAAAATAACTTTGCAAGAGCCAGGTCGAGAGTGGCAGGGAAAAGGTCAGGTAAACAAGGATCAGGCCGACCAGCGAATCGCCGAGCTGGAGCTGCGCCATGATGATCGAAAGCGGGATGAACAGCAGCGACGTCGGCGTGAGATAAGCGAACAAAATGAGGCGGCCGAAGACGCCGCGGAAACGTGTGCGGTAGCGTGCCATCGAATAGGCGGCCAGCGAGGAGATCGCGACGGAGATCAGCGTTACCATGGCAGCGACGAGAAGACTGTTGCGGATCGCGGTGAGGAAGTCCCTCTGCTCGATCAGATTTCGATAATTGCTCCAGGTGAAGGTGTGCGGCCACAGCGAGGGAGTGCGCAGGATGTCGCGAGGGATCTTGAGCGAGGTGGTTGCCATCCAATAGAGCGGGAACAGGATCAGCAACGCGGCGAATACCAGTGCCGTGTAGGTGAGAAGGCGGTTGAGAAGGAAGGCGCGTCGCATCGCTCAGTCCTCGACGCCGCGCTGCGCCATTGCGGTGGCGGCGAATACAAGGATGGCGAGGACGGGTAGCATCGCGACTGAGACGGCGGCGGCCTGGCCGAGTTGCATCGTCTGCATCCCGAAATAGGCGAGCACCGGGAACACCATCGTGGAATCGGCGGGGCCGCCCTGGGTGAGCAGCCAAACGTTCTCAAAGGAATTCGCGGTCCAGATCGAGGAGAGCAGCGTGGTGATGATCACCACCTGGCGGATGCCGGGGAAGGTGACCGCGCGGAACCGCTGCCAAGCATTCGCGCCATCGACGCGGGCGGCTTCGTATTGCTCGCCGGGGATGGTTTGCAGCGCGGCGAGGATGGAGATGAACCAGAACGGGAAGCCGCGCCAAATGGTTGCAACGATCACGGCAGGCAGCGCTGTCGATGGCTCGCCGAGCCAGTCGATGTAGCCGGAATAGAGGCCGGTGTCGGTGAGCAGAAGGTTCAGTCCTCCGCCGATCGGCTGGTAAATGACGCGCCAGACCAGGAACACGACGAAAGCGGGCATAGCCCACGGCAGCATCAGGATGGAGCGGAAGAACCCTCGCCCGCGCAAGCGCTGATTGACAAGCAGCGCGAGCGAGAGGCCGATCGCCAGCTTGGCGGCGTCGCTGGCGACGACGATGGTGATGGTGTTCCACACGCTGGCCCAAAAGTCGGGAGAGTTCACGAGATAGCGAAAATTGGCGAGCCCGACCCAATGGCCGGCATTGCCGACGACACGGTCCGTAAACGCAATGAAGATTGCGTAGAAGAACGGATAGCCGACCAGGCCGAGCAACAGCAGGACGGTGGGAAGGACAAGTCCATAGGCGAACAGCGCATGCTGCGCCGTCGCGTTGAATCTCGGTCGCGTCGCTGGAGAGACGACCGCCCGGTGAGCGGTTACGGACATCGCAGCACAGTCAAGCGTACTTGTTGTACGTCGCCTGAGTCTGCCTCTGCGCTTCATCCATCGCGCGGTCGAAGTCCCAGCGATCGACGACAACGCGCTGGATCATCTTCGGGATCAGGAAGTTGCTGCAAACATCCGCATAGGCGGCGTTGTAGGCGTCGGGGTAACCTGGTGGGGTACCCTTCTTCACCAGATCCAGCAGGCCGGCGAGGATGGGATCCTTGCCGTTGAAGACACTCAGTTCCATCTCGCTTTGCAGCACCGGGCCATAGATCGCGTCGGCGTAATATGCTTGGGTGTATTCCGGTTGCGTGAGGTATTCGAACAGCGCCTTCGCTGCCTCCGGGTTCTTGCTCGACTTCGGAATGGCGCGGAGTTGCGGGTCCATCGGCGAGATCACACCGAGGGGACCGGCCGGAAGTGACGAATACGCCGTGCCCTTGTACAGGTCGGGGTCGTCGTTGCGGGCCGCTATGCCGATCGAGCCGGTGTTGGCGGCGAACGCGATCGTGCCGGCCGCGTAGGCGTTGTTGTCGCCCGCGCCGTCCCAGGCGGTCACGCCGGGCGGGAACAGCTTCTTGTCGTAGGCGTCCTTCACCCAGATGAGATAGGTCCGCGTCGCGTCGGACTTGATCGTGGCGTGCTTGCCGCTGTCGTCGGCGATTCGCCCGCCGTACGACTGCAACACGTTGATCTGCGTGTTGCCGTCGCCGCAGTTGCCGAGGCAGAGGCCGATCGGGAAGAACGGCGGCTTGACGACCTTCTGGGCCTGCGCGACCAGGTCTACCCACGTCGCCGGCGGGTTGGGGAAGCCGGCGGGGCTCAGCACATCATTGCGGCGGACCAGCATGTTGCCGGAGATACCGAACGGAATCCCGAACCGGCTCCCATTCATCAGGCTCGCCTTCTCTACCGGCGCAAGCCATCCGCCGTGCTTCTTTCCGATCGAGGCATACAGATCGTCGAGCGGCAGGAACACGCGTTGCCGCGAGAGCACGATCAGGAGGTCGAGGCCGACATCCAGCGCGTCCGGCATGGTGCCGGAGGCGATCGCGGCGGAGACCTTCTGCACGGTGTCGTTCTGATTGACCATCACGACTTCGGTATGGACGCCGTTCTGCGCGCCCCACTTGTTGATCGCGTCAGTAAGGGTCTTGTTCGCCTTGTCGGAAAAGATCAGGCCACCCCAGTAGGTCAGCGTAGATCCCTTCCGGATCGCCGGCGCCGCAAGCGCGCTGCCACGTCCGCCAACAGCCAACGCGGCGACGCCCGCCGAGGCGCCGAGCATACGGCGGCGCGTCAATGGCGATACGCGGGACATATTTCCCCCTTGCGGTATCTATGGCTTTAGGTGACGGTACCCTAAGATGGCGCGTGCCGTAACGCAACCAACGGGAGAAATCCCGTTGTTCCGCGGGTCGAGCACGTCGAAACGTCTTTATACATCACCAGCGGACGGTCGCCTAGCTGGCGAACAGAGCGCCGAACGACTCACGCACCACCTCTTGCAGACCGCTGCCGGGCGACGCCATCGCTTGGAGCAGAGCCAGAGTCCGCGCCGCGGGGCCATCAACGGCGAAGCGTGCTTCCGAAAACGAGCAGCCGATGATTCGCGGTACCGCCCCACCGCGATAGCGAAGCGTCGTGCCGCGGAACTTGCATTCGATAAACTCCACCCCATCGAGATCGACGATCTCGGCTCCAAACGATCGCCGGACAAAGCGGTTCTTTCTGCCCGGTTTGTCGTCTTTGGTCGGATTGGACACGTCCTGCCCCGCCGCCGCAATTTGTGCCAAGCAAGAACTGTCGTCTGCGAAAGCGGTTCCCGCGGAAGTCCGCGACCTGGATCAATGGACCAAGATGGGCATGACAGGAGAGAAAAACCAGCACGCTCCGAGTGCCGACAACGTGATGCCGACTTGGCCGTCCTTGCGAATGCGCTGTGATCCGGCTCGGCGGTTCAGCGCCTGGTCGCGTCGCTCTCACGCCACTCCGTATCAGGCCGGACCGATGCGGAAGACGCAGAGCTTGTTCCCATCCGGATCACGGAAGTAGGCGCCATAAAATCCGTCCAGGTTGGGGCCACGCACACCGGGGGGGCGCCCTCGTCTTTACCGCCGAGAGCCAGCGCCTTTGCATGCACTTCGTCCACGATTGCCCGGCTTGGCGCCGGCAGCGCCACCATGGTGCCGTTGCCGACATTGGCGGCCTTGCCGTCGTACGGCATGGTGATTGCAAACATGGGCGCGCCAGCGCCGGCGGTGTAAAACACGCGCCTGTCCGAGCTGTAGGCGGCTAGCACGGACGCTCCGAGCAGGGTAGCGATCGGGTCGTAGAATGCTTTGGCACGAGCCACGTCATTCGTGCCGAGCATGCAGTAGCCGATCATGGCAATCTCCCTCCCATCCTCGATTGGGCAGACCGTTGACGCTCACCCGGGCATTGTCAATCCGGGCACGGCGCGTCAGTAGTCGAGAGGATAGCCTGACCACTGACCAGAAGTCCGAAGCGAGGGTGCGATGCTGACGAACACACGCGTGGCCTGGTTCAACGGAACGATCATGCCGGAGGGGCAGATCATGATCCCCTACCGGGACCGCAGTTGGAAGTCGGGCGATGGTGCCTTCGACATGACGCGCACGTTCAATGGAGCGATCTTCCGGCTGAAGGAACATATTGATCGGTTTTATCGCTCCCTGCGTTATGTGCAAATCGACCCGGGACTCTCGCCTCAGGAAATGATCGCGATCAGCGAGGAAGTCGTCGCCCGCAATGAGCATCTCCGCGCGCCGCACGGCGACTGGTGGGTATGCCAGCGGGCCAGTCGCGGTGTGGACGCGGTAGGCGATGAAGGCTGGGAGCACGCCGGCCCGAACGTAGTCGTGGACGTCACACCGCTGCCCCTTGCCAGCCGCGCCACTCAGTATCGCGACGGTGCCGAGGTGATGACCACCACGATGCGCCGCACCGCGCCCAATATGCTGAGCCCTCGGGCCAAAATGAACAACTATCTCAACATGATTGTGGCCGGGCAGCCGATCAAGGCAGCTCGTCCCAACGCCTGGCCGTTGTTGCTCGACGAGAATGGCAACCTGGCCGAGGGATCCGGCAGCAATATTTTCGTCGTGCAGGATGGAGCGCTGCGCACGCCCAAGGAGCGCTATGTCCTGCCTGGGGTCAGCCGGCAGATGACCATGGATCTCGCAGCGAAGCTGGGGATTCCCTGCACGGAAGCCGACATCGATCTGTTCGACGCCGTGAATGCCGATGAAATGTTCCTGACCGCCACCAGTTTATGCATCCTGCCGGTAAGTTGCTTCAATGGCGCACCGGTCGGCGCGCGTCCCTGGACTGGAGCCGGACCGGTAACGCAACGCCTGATCCGCGCCTACGTGGCAGAGGTCCGGTGCGACTTTGTCCAACAGTACCTGGACCGCATTCCGACCTGATCCGCCTCCAGGCGCCGCTCAGCCCGACACGTCGGGGAACCAGTCCCCCACCACCTGATCCTCGGAGTACCGAAGTTGTTCCAATGGAACGCAGGGCGTCTCGTCGTGTCCCGCGAGTGCGGCGGCGACCACACGCCGCGCCCGTGGAAGTTGGCGCTCGATCACCTGGGGAACCGTCGGTTTCAGGCTCGGGCTGTCCTCCAGCACATCCTCGATCGCCGCACGCGCAGTCTGCACCGACTCCATCCAGCCGGTGCGCGGCATCGTAGCGGGCGAACCTTCCAGCTTCATCAGGTGCTCGAGCACGGTCCTGATCTTGCTCATCAGCTCCCGGCGCTCCGAAGCCCCCACGCTTTCGATCTCCTCGGCGACGTGCTCCCAGTCCACCTGATCGTTGACGCGCTCACCCGCGGCCATCCGTCGCAACAGCGCTGCCTGCCGCTCCGACCATTCCAGAATGTCGGTGTCGTAACCGCTCATCGCTTCGCCACGATTCGGGGGTTATTGGTGGAGCCAAGGGGAGTCGAACCCCTGACCTCCTGAATGCCATTCAGGCGCTCTCCCAACTGAGCTATGGCCCCGTGCGCCCGGGAGGCGGCATATAGCCTTCCCTGCGATGCCCAAGCAAGGGCGCCCTCATGCGCTCCAGCGGCAGTCGCGAATGCGGGGGGCGGGCATTGATCCCCGGCGGGTCAATCTCCTGCTTCCGCCGCACTCGCCGGCTTGCCGTGCCGGATCCTCCCGAGCGCCTGCTCCACGTGCCGGCTGAACACGTATTCCGCCGGCCGCTGGCGATCCAACGGAATATCCGGAGCCATCGGCCCCTCGGTCCGGATGCCTCGGATCGCCTGCGCAGCGGCCCTCCAGGGACGGCGCATAGTCTCGGCGACCGCCGTTGCCTCATAGCCGGAATGCACCATGCAGTCGGCGCATTTCTCGTAATTGCCGGTCCCGTACTTGTCCCAGTCCGTCTCTTCCATCAACTCGCGGAATGTCTTTGCGTATCCTTCGCCGAGCAGGTAGCAGGGTCGCTGCCAGCCGAAATAGTTCCGCGTGGGGTTACCCCACGGCGTGCAATGGAAGCTCTGATTTCCTGCCAGGAAGTCGAGGAACATGGACGACTGGTTGAACGTCCATTTTCGCTTGCCGGCGCCTTTCCCCTGGCGCGCGAAAACGTTCCGGAACAGTTCCTTCGTCTTGCGCCGGTTCAGGAAATGCTGCTGGTCCGGCGCGCGCTCATACGCGTAACCCGGCGAGACGCTGATCCCGTCGATCCCCATCGCCATCACATCGTCGAAGAACCCCGCCACCCGGGCCGGCTCGGCTCCATCGAACAGCGTGGTATTGATGATCGTCCGAAACCCGGCGCGCTTGGCCGCGGCGATAGCGGTGACAGCACGGTCGTACACGCCCTGCTGACAGACCGAGCGGTCATGGTCCTCGCGGTCGCCATCCAGATGCACCGACCAGGTAAAGTACGGCCCCGGCTTGAACAGGTGCATCTTCTTCTCAAGCAGCAGGGCATTCGTGCACACGATCACGAACTTTCGCCGGGCGATAACGCCGGCAACGATTTGCTCGATCTCCCGGTGCAGCAGTGGCTCGCCGCCGGCCAGCACCACCACCGGCGCGCCGCATTCATCGACCGCTTCCAGGCATTCGGCGACCGACAGGCGCTGGTTCAGGATCTCCGCCGGATAGTCGATCTTGCCGCACCCGGCACATGCCAGGTTGCAGCGGAACAGCGGCTCCAGCATCAGGACCAGCGGGTAGCGCTTTCGCCCCGACAGGTGCTGGCGCAGCACATAGGCGCCGACCCGCAGCGCCTGGTTCAGTGGAACAGCCATCGCAGGGTTCTTTCGTTCAGTCTGCGGCGTCGGCAAGCTGGGCGGGGAAGCGGAAGCGCACGTCCTCGGCCACGCCGGCCAGCGTGGAGATGTCGATTTCGCCGAACTGGCGCAACCCCTCCAGCACCCCTTGCACCAGCGTCTCGGGGGCCGAGGCGCCGGCGGTGACCCCAACCGATTCAACATCGGCGAACCACTCGGCGCGCAGCGCGGCGGCATCGTCGATCAGGTAGGACGGCTTGCCCAGCTCCTCGCCAATTTCGCGCAAACGGTTGGAGTTGGAAGAATTCTTCGACCCCACGACGAGAATGGTATCGACCGCCTTGGCCAGTTCCCGTACCGCCTGCTGGCGGTTCTGCGTGGCGTAGCAGATGTCGCGCACATCGGGCCCCACAATGGCCGGGAAGCGCTCCTTCAGCGCCGCGATGATCCCCTTCGTGTCGTCCACGGACAGCGTCGTCTGGGTGATGTAGGCCAGCTTATCCGGGTCGCGGACCACCAGCTTCCCCACGTCCGCCGTCGTCTGCACCAGATGCACGGTGCCCTCGATCTGCCCGATCGTGCCTTCCACCTCGGCGTGCCCGGCATGGCCCACCAGCACGATCTCTCGTCCTTGCGCGGCGTAGCGCCGCCCCTCGTTGTGCACCTTGGCGACCAGTGGACAGGTGGCGTTGATCACCGGCAGCCCGCGCTCGCGCGCCACCTCTTCGACCCGGCGGGCGACCCCATGAGCCGAGAACACGGTCATCGCGCCAGGCGGGATCTCCGTCAGCTCATCGACGAAGACGGCACCGCGCGTCCGCAGGTCCTCCACGACGTGGCGGTTGTGCACAATTTCGTGACGAACGTATATGGGCGGGCCGTACTTCCGCAGAGCCCGTTCGACGATCTCGATCGCCCGCTCCACTCCGGCACAGAAGCCGCGGGGCTGGGCCAGGACAACGCGCAGCATGCCTATCTCCGGCCCCGGATATCCAACCTTGGGGCGATATGGCATGGGGTCTCTGATGCGGCAATGGCCCGCTGTCGCACGGCTGCACCCCTCCTCAAGGCTCGGCACATCCTATCCGGCAGGTTGTGGCAGGGAGGCAACAGTGCAAGCGTTGGGCATCTGGCATGCCGGCTGGCCGGGCTTTGCAAGCCGATATGCTTCTGCCACTGGGGCGAGAACAGACTGAACAAAAGGTGGTCCAAAGCGCATGAGTGCGACCTTGGCTGGCATTGATCTGACCGCCGCTCTGACGCGCGCGGTTGGAACCGTCGAGGCGGCGCTCGATTCGCTGCTGCCCGAACCCAAGGGCCCGGAGGCACGGCTGGCCGAGGCGATGCGCTATGCCGCGTTGGGCGGCGGCAAGCGGCTGCGTTCCTTCCTGGTGATGGAGAGCGCCGCGCTGTTCTCGGTCTCCGAGACCTCCGCCGCTCGCGTTGCCGCCGCCATCGAGATGCTGCACGCCTATTCGATGGTGCATGACGACCTCCCGTCGATGGACGACGACGACCTGCGCCGCGGCCACCCATCCGCGCACCGTGCTTTCGATGAAGCGACCGCGATCCTCGCCGGCGATGCGCTGCAGGCGCGCGCCTTCGAGGTCTTGGCCGAACCGGACACGCATTCCGATTCGCAGGCGCGCTGTGAGCTGGTCACCGCATTCGGTGCGGCTGTGGGCGCGCGCGGCATGGTCGGCGGCCAGATGATCGACATAATGACCGAGGGCGAAGACCTGGATGCCGCCCAGGTGACGCGGTTGCAGGCGCTGAAGACCGGCCGGCTGATCCAATTCAGCGCCGAGGCCGGTGCCATCCTCGGTCGTGCGCCGCTTGCCCAGCGCCATCACCTGGCGGCGTATGGCCGCGATCTCGGTGCGGCCTACCAGATCGCGGACGATCTACTTGACGCGGAAGGCACTACGGCGGAAATCGGCAAGACCGCCGGCAAGGACGCCGCCGCCGGCAAGGCCACTATGGTCGCAGTTCTTGGACCCGAGCGCGCGCGGGCACAAGCCGAGATGTTGTCCCGTCAGGCCGCCCGGCACTTGGAAAGCTTCGGTGAGCGAGCACTTTTGTTGCGTGCCCTCGCCGCCCATGTCGTGTCGCGTCGGAGCTGAGGAAGCCATGAGCACAGTGAACACGCCGCTGCTCGATCGCGTGCGCACGCCTGCGGATCTGCGCAATTTCTCCGCCGAGCAATTGCGCCAACTTGCCGATGAGCTGCGCGCGGAGACCATCGACGTGGTGTCCGTCACCGGCGGCCATCTCGGCTCTGCGCTCGGCGTGGTGGAGCTGACGGTGGCGCTGCACGCGGTGTTCGACACACCGCGCGACCGGCTGCTGTGGGATGTTGGGCATCAGGCGTACCCGCATAAAATCCTCACCGGCCGGCGCGACCGCATCCGTACCTTGCGCCAGGGCGGCGGACTTTCCGGTTTCACGCGTCGCGTCGAAAGCGAATACGACCCGTTCGGGGCCGCTCATTCCTCAACATCCATCTCCGCCGGGCTCGGCATGGCGGTGGCGCGCGATCTGAGAAACGAGCGCTGTGCCGCCGCGGATGAAAGCGAGCGCGAGCGTCTGGGACTGGCACGCGATGACCGCAACGTGATCTGCGTCATTGGTGACGGGGCGATGAGCGCCGGCATGGCCTACGAGGCCATGAACAATGCGGGCGACCGCCGCACGCGCCTGATCGTGGTGCTCAACGACAACGACATGTCGATCGCCCCGCCGGTCGGCGCCATGAGCGCTTATCTGTCGCGCCTGATGTCGTCGCAAAGCTTCCTGAGTTTGCGCGATCTCGGCATCAAGATGGCTCGGCGCTTCCCGCGCGGCATCGAGCGCACCGCGCGCCGGGCCGAGGAATACGCCCGAGGCATCCTGACCGGCGGCACGCTGTTCGAAGAGCTGGGGTTCTACTATCTGGGCCCGATCGACGGGCACAACCTCGATCACCTGCTGCCCGTGTTGCGCAACGTGCGCGAAGCGGATGAGCACGGGCCAATCCTCGTGCATGCCATCACCAAGAAGGGCAAAGGCTACCCGCTGGCCGAGGCTTCCGCCGATAAGCTGCACAGTGTTTCCAAGTTCAACGTCATCACCGGCGAGCAGGCCAAGGCGCCGCCGGGTCCGCCCGCCTACACCAAAGTGTTTGCCGAGGCACTGATTGCCGAGGCGGAACGCGACCCCGACATCGTCGCCATCACCGCTGCGATGCCCTCCGGCACCGGTTTGGACCGATTCGGCAAGCGCTTCCCCGACCGTTGCTTCGATGTGGGCATCGCCGAGCAGCACGCCGTCACCTTCGCCGCGGGCCTCGCCTGCGAGGGCATGAAACCGTTCTGCGCGATCTATTCAACCTTCCTGCAGCGCGCCTACGACCAGGTGGTGCACGACGTCGCCATCCAGGGACTGCCGGTGCGCTTTGCGATGGACCGCGCCGGCCCGGTCGGCGCCGACGGTGCGACGCATGCCGGCAGTTTCGATGTGACCTATCTCGGTTGTCTGCCAGGTTTCGTGCTGATGGCGCCGGCGGACGAGGGCGAACTGGTGCACGCGGTCGCCACCGCGGTCAGCATCAACGACCGGCCGAGCGCGTTTCGGTATCCACGCGGCGAAGGCCTCGGCGTGAAGCTCCCCGACACCCCGCAGGTGTGGCCGATCGGCAAAGGACGGCTGATCCGCGAAGGCAACAACATTGCCATCCTCTCCTATGGCACCCGGCTCGCCGATTCGCTGAAAGCGGCTGACGAGCTGGCGGCGCGTGGACTGCCGGCCACCCTCGTTGACGCGCGGTTCGCCAAGCCGCTGGATACCGCGCTGATCGAGCAGGTCGCCCGACATCACGAAGTACTGATCACCATCGAGGAAGCCTCGATCGGCGGGTTCGGCTCCGCCGTGTTGCATCACCTCGCTTGGAAAGGCCTGCTGGACAACGGCCTCAAGGTCCGCCCGATGGTGTTGCCCGACAGGTTCATCGACCACGATTCACAAGCCCGGCAACTCGCCGAGGCCAGGCTGACCGCCAAGGACATCGTTGCCGCGGCGCTCGGCGCCCTCGGCGCGGAAAGCAGGCTCGACCAGGCCGCCCGCGCCGGATGAGAAGGCAATGGCTACCCTGGCCGGCATCGCCATGGCGCTCGCCGCCGTCGCCATGCTGCAATGCTTGGCGGGCTGGCTGGCCGTGGTCCTGTTCGCGGCACGGCCTCGCCGGCCGGGACGCCTCCGCCCGCCGATCACGGTGCTGAAGCCCCTTTACGGCGATGAGCCGCTCTTGGAGCAGGCATTGGAAACGTTGTGCCGCCAGCACTACCCCGTCTATCAGGTCGTGTTTGGCGTGCAGCTTGCCTCCGATCCGGCGGCCGGCGTGGTGCGGCGGCTGCAATCGCGCTTCCCCGGCTGCGACCTGAAGCTGGTGGTCGATCCGACGCAGCATGGCCGCAACCGCAAGGTCTGCAACCTGATCAACATGCTCCCCCTCGCCAGGCACGAGGTACTGGTGATTGCGGATTCCGACCTCCACGTCGCCCCGGACTATTTGGAGCGACTCGCCGCCGCGCTCGAACCGCCGGCAACCGGCGTAGCCACCACGCTCTATATCGGGCTCCCGGCAACGCGGGCCATTCCCGCCCTGCTCGGCGCTACCCAGATCACCCATAGCTTCCTGCCCGGCGCACTGCTGTCGCGCCGGCTCGGCCGGCAGGACTGCCTCGGCGCGACCATGGCGCTGCGGCGGGACACGCTGCGCCGCATCGGCGGACTGGAAGCGCTGGTCGACCACCTCGCGGACGACAATGCACTCGGCCGTCTGGTCCAAGGCGTCGGGCTCACGGTCGGGCTGGCCGACACGGTGCCGCTGACAACCGTCGGCGAGACCACCATCGCCGAGCTGTTCCGCCACGAGCTGCGCTGGGCCCGCACCATCCGCGCCCTGGCCCCGCTGCCGTTCGCCGCCTCGATCCTGCAATACCCGGTCTTCTGGGCACTGCTCGCCGTCCTGCTGACACCGCTGGTGGCGTGGACCTGGATCGCCGTCTGCATCGCCTGGGCGATCCGGGCAGCGGCAGCGCGTGGCATCGACCGCGCGTTGGGTCGAGTGGTCGGGATGGCACTACCGTCGCCCGTGCTCTGGCTTCTGCCGCTGCGCGAGCTTATGTCGGTCGTCGTGATGATCGCCAGCTATGGCGGCACGTGGGTGGAGTGGCGCGGCGTCACGCTGGAGGCCGACGGCCCGGCCCAGGTGCCGCCCGTCTTCGGGAAGGACGGAACACCGGGATGATGAAGACGCTGTTTTTGCACCCGCCCTCGTTCGACGGGTTCGATGGCGGTGCCGGCTCGCGCTACCAGGCCCGGCGTGAGATCCGCTCGTTCTGGTACCCGACGTGGTTGGCGCAGCCGGCGGCCCTGGTCGAGGGCAGCAGGCTGATCGACGCGCCCCCCGCGCGGCGCGGCCTGGATACTGTGCTGAAGCAGGCCGCCGGCTACGAGCTGTGCGTGATCCACACCTCCACCCCGTCTTTCGCTTCGGACGTGCGGGTGGCGGCGGCACTGAAGGATGTCAACCCGGGGCTAAAGATCGGCTTCGTCGGTGCCAAGGTGGCCGTGCAGCCCGAGGAGAGCCTGCGGCGGGGCGCGCCCATCGATTTTGTCGCCCGCAACGAGTTCGACTTCACCATCAAGGAGATCGCCGAGGGACGCGACTGGGACGCCGTGGATGGCATCTCGTACCGGCATCACGACGGCACGATCGTGCACAACAAGGACCGCGCCATCCTGGAGGACATGGACCAGTTGCCGTTTGTCACCGAGGTGTACAAGCGCGACCTCCGCATCGAGGACTATTTCATAGGATACCTGCTGCACCCGTACGTGTCGCTCTACACCGGGCGCGGCTGCAAGTCGCGCTGCACCTTCTGCCTGTGGCCGCAGACTGTGGGAGGCCACCGCTACCGGGTGCGGTCGCCGGAGCACGTGGCGGCGGAAATCCGGCTGGCGCGGTCGTACTTCCCGCAGGTGAAGGAGTTCTTCTTCGACGACGACACCTTCACCGACAACCTGCCGCGCGCCGAGGCGATTGCCCGCGAGCTGGGCCGGTTAGGCGTCGTCTGGTCCTGCAACGCCAAGGCCAACGTACCGCGTGAGACGCTGAAGGTGCTGAAGGACAACGGGCTGCGGTTGCTGCTCGTCGGCTACGAGAGCGGCAACCAGCAGATCCTGCACAACGTCAAGAAGGGAATGCGGATCGAGGTCGCCAGGCGGTTCACCAAGGACTGCCACGAGCTCGGGATCACGATCCATGGCACGTTCATTCTGGGCCTCCCCGGTGAGACCAAAGAGACGATCGAGGAGACGATCCGGTTCGCGACGGAGATCAATCCGCACACCATCCAGGTATCGCTGGCGGCGCCCTATCCGGGCACGTATCTGTACGATCAGGCAGTACAGAACGGCTGGCTGGATGCCACCCATGCCGAGCTCGTGGATGAGCACGGCATCCAGATCGCGCCTCTGCACTATCCGCATCTGACGCACACCGAGATCTTCGATAACGTGGAGACGTTCTACCGGCGGTTCTACTTCCGCGCGCCGAAGATCGCCTCGATCGTCGGCGAGATGGTACGCAGCCCACAAATGATGAAGCGGCGCCTGCGCGAGGGCGTCGAGTTCTTCCGCTTCCTGCGCGAGCGGCACGAGGCGGCTTGAGCGTCGCGGGACTCAACTGGATTTCAACACGGAGGAACACGCGAGAGACACGGTGTGCCACTCAGGTCTCGTCACACAGAACAAAGCAAGTTAATGTTATGGGTGACGAACCGAAACCGGCCCGGTGCCATCGCCGCGACGCTGGCGACCTCATCGAGGTTTGCGATTAGGCGCGTGAGCAGGGCAACAAGCAGCCCCGTCTCCTCTTCCGTGAAGCCGCACAGCACCTCACGATTGCCTTGCAGCAAGGCTGCGACCGCGTCCGGCAGGCGCGCTTCTGCGGCCTTTGTCAACGTAATGCGGCTGCTGCGTCCATCGGCCGGGTCGGGCGAGCGTTGGATCAGCCCGTCCCGCTCCATGCGGGCGAGCATCTGCGCCATCGGCGGTTGTTCGATCGTGGCGCAGCGGGCGAAATCACGCTGCGTGTTTGCTCGGCCATTCTGAAGAGCAACCAGTGCAGGCAGATGACCGACGCCAAAGCCCAGCGGCTTGAGGCGCGTCTCACTCAGGCGGGCGAAGCCTCGCGCTGCGAGGCTGATCAGGTGCCCGGGCGTCGAGAGCACATCCAAGTCCATCGCAACTACCCCTCGCACTCTGCGATCCGGTAATACATACGTGAATATGTAAATTACTCCCACCCTGATACGACGCGGGTACCAGACTGAGGAGAGAACCCTATGGATGGCGATGTCGAAGTCCTCAAGCGCATCTACGATCGTTTCAACGCGCGCGACATCGACAACGTGCTGGCTGTGCTCGCCGATGATGTCGCCTGGGCGAACGGCATGGAGGGTGGCCACGTTCACGGTCGCGAGGCCGTGCGCGCTTACTGGACGCGCCAGTGGACCATGGTCAGTCCGCACGTCGAGCCTGTGAGCTTCCGCAGGGCTGCGGATGGCACGATCGTCGCGGAGGTTCGACAGTCCGTCCGCGATCTCGAAGGTAAGCCGCTACAGGGACAGGCGCACGGGCTGAAGGACAAGACAGTCGGACATATTTTCCGTCTTCGAGACGGCAAGGTGACTCGCTTTGACATTCAGGATGCGGCCTAAGATTCAGTTTCTCAGCCCTCTCCGCTGCGAATGCGCCCAGGCTCTTCTTCTCGCCCTTCGTGTCGAAAAGCCCTTGCCGCATCTCCTGCCTTGTCCACATGGGCACAAACCTGACAGCAAAGATGGCACAAGAACGCCTAGGCATATGAGCCGCCCGAAATAGAAGCGCCGTGTCACCGAAACCTATGGTGATCGGCGTGTTGGCGACGGTGCAGCGTTGTCCTGTTCACCCAATAATGCGACCGCCACCGCCGGTACCCGTACCGGGCGAAACCAATTCCGCGAAGTCAGAAAAGGCCGGCCGAGCCGCGCCGTGCCGCCCAACCTTGAGCCCCAATAGTGACCCAGGCCCCTCACGCCCGCAGCGCCACTCCCGCCATTTGCCGCTCCACCAGTCGGGCATAAACCCCTCGCCGGGCGATCAGCGCGCCATGGGTGCCCGCCTCCACCACCCGGCCAGCGTCCAGCACCACGATACGGTCGGCCCCCTGGATCGTGGACAGCCGATGCGCCACCACGATCGTGGTGCGGTCCGCCATCAGCGCGTCCAGTGCCGAGCGCACCGCCTGCTCGCTGATCGTATCGAGATGCGAGGTCGCCTCGTCCAGCACCAGGATCGGCGCATCCTTCAAGAACGCCCGCGCAATGGCGATGCGTTGCCGCTGCCCGCCGGAAAGCTGCACGCCCCGTTCGCCGACCCGCGTCGCCAGCCCCTCCGGCAGGCCGGCCACGAATCCCTCCAGCGCCGCCAGCCGCAACGCCCGCTCGATCTCTGCTGCCGACGCATCCGGCCGGGCCAGCCGGACATTCGCCTCCAGCGTGTCGTTGAACAGGTACGTGTCCTGCGCCACCAGCGCGATCCGCCCGCGCAACCCATCCAGGGTCAGCTCGCGCAGGTCGAGCCCGTCCATCCGGATCGCCCCCGCGTCGGGGTCCCAGAAGCGCAGCAGTAGATTCGCGATCGTGGTCTTGCCCGCTCCCGAGGGCCCCACCAGCGCCACCGTCGCCCCTGCCGGCACCTCGAACGACACCCGCTCCAGCGCTGGCCGGTGCCGGCCCGGATAGGTGAACCGCACCTGCTCGAACCCCACCGCGGATCCGCCGGGATGCGAAGGCGGCGTCAGCGCGCCATCGGTGATCGTGACCTTCTCCGAATCCACCACGTGCAGCCGGCGCGTCGAGGCGATCGTGTCGGCAAGTTGCCGCCCGACCTGGGCGATCTCCGAAACCGGCAGGAACGCCGCGACCGAGATCAGCACCAGCAGTGGGAGCAGCGTCGGCGCAATCCACCCCGCCAGCACGAGTGGCGCGCCCACCCCCGCCACGGCCAGCCCGCCAAGTCCGGTCGCGATCTCCAGCCCAGCGGTCTGGCGGGTCAGGTCGGCCAGCAAGACCAGCCGCCTCTCCCGGCTGCGGCGCGCCAACGCCATGAACCCGGCGCGCCGCCGCTGGGTGGCGTCGAATGCGGTCAGCTCGGCCAACCCCTGAATCGTCTCGGTCGTGTGCGCCGCCAACTCGGCCAGGGTGCCGCGGGCGACCGAGGCCATCGCATCGATCCGCCGCCGCCCGAGTACCGGCGATGCCCCGGCGTAGGCCAGGAACGGCAGCAGCGCCAAGGCCAGCGGCCATGCGGTCCATGCCAGTCCCGCCAGCACGGCGGCCGGCACAAGGGCCGCTACAAAAGCCGGCGCCACCGTGTGGGCGTAGAAGTACTCTACGGTCTCGATGTCCTGCGTTGCCAGCGCGACCAGCTCGCCGGAGCGCCGCTTCAGCAGATAGGCGGGCGCCAGCCGCTCCAGCGTGGCGTACAGCCGAATCCGAAGCTCGGCCAAAAGCTGGTAGGCCATGTGATGCGCCAGCCAGGACTCCAGCCAGTGCAACAGCGCCGCCAACGGCGCGGCCGCCAGCAAAGCGATCACCAGCGCCTCGGTTGGCTCCCCGCCTTTGACGGCGCGAATCACCAGGGCGCCGAGCGCGCTCACCCCGATAAAGGCGACCACCCGCCCGATGCCGCACAGCACTGTGACTGAGAATTCGCCTTTCCACGGCCGGATGAACCCAAGCAGCGTCCGGATCGTCGCCGGCCAGCCGACCTCCGCGGCGTCCTCCGCCAACGAGCGGACCTCCGGGCGCATCGCCTCGTCAGGCTCTGCCGAGCGCGGCATCTCCGGCAGCTCGTCCAGCCAGTCACCGCCCGGCTCCGCAAGCTGCGGCCCCATCAGCCGCCGATATGGGCCGTCGCGGCGGATCAGTTCCGCATGCGTGCCGGATTCGGCGACGTGCCCATCATCCAGCACCAGGATCCGATCGGCATCGATCACGCTGGACAGCCGGTGCGCCAGGATCAGCGTCGTGCGGCCCTGCATCAGCCGATCGAGCGCGCTCTGGATCACCGCCTCGTTCTCGGCATCGACCGAAGAGAGCGCCTCGTCCAGCACCAGGATGGGCGCATCCAGCAACAGGGCGCGAGCGATCGCGATGCGCTGGCGTTGCCCGCCCGAGAGCCGGGTCCCACGTTCTCCGATCACCGTGCGGTAGCCGTCGGGCAGCGCCTCGATGAAGTCATGGGCGTTGGCCGCGCGGCAGGCGGCGACCAGGTCCCCCTGCGTCGCCTCCGGCCGGCCGAGCAGCAGGTTCTCCTCGACCGTGCCGTGGAACAGGTATGTGTCCTGCGCAACCACTGCGATCATCTGCCGGACCGCCGCCGGATCGAGCCGTCGCAGGTCCTGTCCGCCGATCCGGATCGTGCCCGCCTGCGGATCGTGCAGGCGCAGCAGCAGCCGCACGACGGAAGACTTGCCCGACCCGCTGGGCCCGACGATCCCCACCCGCTCCCCCGGCGCGATGGAGAAGCTGAGTCCGCGATGCGCTGCCGCCCGCCCCCCCGGATAGGCGAAGCTCACGTCTTCGAACACGATCCCCGGCGCCAGCCCGGCGGTCGGCGCCGGGTCGGCCGACGCCGCCGGCGCGGTCACCGGCGCCTCGAGCAATGCGTGCACCCCCGCCGCCGCCGACTGGCCCACCATGCCCTGGTGCAGCACCGTCCGCAGGTCGCGCAGCGGCCGGAAGATCTCAGTGCCCGCCATCAGCACGATCAGCAGAGCGGTCAGGCTCATCTCGCCGTGCTGCACGCGCCAGGCACCCAATGTCAGCGCCGCCGCCGCGCCCAGCGCGCAGCCCAGGTCGGTGATGCCCCGCGTCATCACGCTGGTTGACAACACCCAGAGCGTGCTGTCGGTCAGCGCCCGCGCCTTCGCCGCGAGCATCCGCCCATAGGCACCGCTCTGCCCGAACGCCTTCAGCGTCGGCAGCCCCTGCACCACGTCCAGGAATTCCTCGCCGAACGACTTGAGCGCGCGCATCCGCTCGGCCGACGCCATGCCGGTCTGGTGATGTGTCACCGACGGCAGCACCAACGTAAACAGCGCCGCCGCCAGCATCACCCCGGCGACCGGCAGGTCCCAGAAGGCGATGAAGGCGAAGATCGCGATCGGCGCGAAGGCGGCGATGGCGACCTGCGGCAGGTATTGGCCGAAGAAGGTCTGCAACTGCTCGACCCCATCGACCATCGACAGCATCACGCCGCCGGTGCGTTCCGCGCCGAACCAAGCCGGCCCAAGGGCGACGATCTTGTCGTAAAGCCGCCCGCGCAGCACCTCCTGCACGTGCGAGGCGGTGCGATGCGCGATCATGGTCCGCACGTCGTCCAGCCATGGGCGCAGCAGGATGCAGGCCGCCGCCCCTGCCAGCGGCGCGGCGAGGGCCGCCGGGCCAGCGCCGCGGAACACGTCGGCCAGGAATCGGCCCAGAAACGCGAAGCGCGCGATCCCCACCGCCAATGCGACCATCCCGATCAGCACCGAGGCGGCGATCCGCCCGCGCAACCCGCTTGTCAGCCGCCACAGCCTCAGGTCGAAATACATGAATTGGCGTCTCCGGGTGCCGATCGTGCCATGCTATCGCCCGACGAATAAGGCAACTCCGCCGGGCCGGGGCAAAGGATGGTTTCTCAACCGCCGTTGAGCTCTCTGCAATGCACCTGATCGAGCTCCTGCCCGGTCTGCCGAGTCGTCCTTCTCTTGCCCGGCGGGCTCAGCTCCCTCGGCCGGCTTCAGAACGGCACCCGCACACCCCGAATCGATCGCGGATGGCTCCGGGCTGGAAAAGTCATTGGCGGAGTTCTTGATGGTCATGCGGCCCGGGATAAGGGATCCCCATGGATGCGTTTTTTATGAAACTACAGGCAGCGAGTGCACGCGTGAAAAATCGCGGTCGTGGGTCACCAGTGCAGCGGCGTCGATCGCCAGTGCGCTGGCCGCTTGGACAGCATCCGCCAGCCCGAGCCGAAGCGCAGCGCGCAGCCTCGCGGCGCTCTCCGCGATGTCGGTGTCAAGCGCGACCGGTTGCCATGATTCAAGAACAGCGCGGTAACGCCGTGCGAGCGCATCGTCGCCCGCGCGCAGCGGACCGGTCAGTACCTCGGCGATCGTGATGGTCGTCACGGCAAAGCGCAGGCGCCCCGCAGCGTGAGCGTCGAACAGTGGCTCGAAGCGGGGGCTGAATTTCGGATGTCCCTCGAGGACGTAGATGATCGGTGCCGAATCCAGTAAAATGAGGGAGCCTTCCGGCAGATCCCGGACCTCTATCGGCTCCATTCGTCACGCAACTTTCGTAGCGTCCGGCTGCTGTCCTTTCCCCACAGCCCACGCCCGGAGCCGGCGAGGGGCAGCAATGGACGCTGTCGGACGGCGGCGCCATATGCCTCGATGGGAACCAAGGCCGCAACCGGGCGACCATGCTTGGTGATAACCGTGGCTCGGCCTTTCTCGGCCGCAATCAGAAGATCGGGTAGCTGATTACGAGCTTCTTCCGCGCCTTTGCAACGCATGGCACGCTCCTTGACAGAAGAGAGCCGTACAGCACTGTACAGTAGTGGTCAACGCCGTGACGCGCCTGATGCCGCGAATCCCTCCCATTCCGCCGCTCGCCGCCTTGCGCGCGTTCGAAGCGGTGGCACGCCTGGGCAGTTTCGCCCGCGCCGCCGAAGAGTTGCACGTCACCACCAGCGCCGTGAGCCACCAGGTCACCGGGCTGGAGCGGATCCTCGGCACGATCCTGATCGACCGGGGTGGTGCCGGTGGTCGGATGATTCCGACTCGCACAGGGAAAGATCTGCTGGCTGCGGTGGAGGGCGCCCTCGGCGAGCTCGGGCGGGTATGCGAGGAGATCAGACGACACAGCCGACAGTCCCGGCAGGTGACGGTGTCCGCCAGCATGCCGATCGCGGCGCTATGGCTGGCGCCGCGTGTGGCGAATTTCTCAGCTCTACATCCCGGCACGGAGATCGCGGTTGTTACCACGGATGAGATACCGAATCTGGCGCGCGCCGGCATCGACGTCGCCATCCTGCGCATCCGCCTCGACGAAGCGGCCCTCGGCGATCAGGAGCTGTTTCCGGAGACGGTCTTCCCGGTGTGCAGCCCGGCACTGCTGGCGAGCGAACCGGCGCTTACCGATCCCGGCGGCCTGAAACGCGTCCGGCTGCTCCAGGAGCAGCACCAGAGAAGTCCGGAAATGGACTGGCACACCTGGTTCGCGCTGCTGGGACTCGGTCCGGTGCCCACTGGCAACATCGTCCGCTTCAGCAGCTACGCCCCGACAATTGGTGCGGCCGCGGCTGGCACTGGCGTGGCGCTGGGACGCTCGCCGCTGATCGATTTCGATCTGCAGAGCGGGCGCCTGGTCCGCCTGTTCCCCGAGGTGGAGCGTCCCGGGTCCTGGCGCTTCGTCATGCGGCTACGTCCCGGCCTCGCCAAGGACCGTACGGTGCAGGCGCTCACCGCATTCTTGCGCGAGCAGGCGACCCAAGGTCTCCGTGGCGCTTCCCGTCCTCACCCTTCTTCCCTGCCAAATAAACGCAGCTAGAGCGCGTTTCGGCTGAAAGCGGGCGAAGTGGAGGGTGGCTCTGCGCTTTCAGTCAGCATGAATGCGCTCTCGATTCGAAAATTCGCCATGTCATTGCGAAGGAAAGCAATCCCGGCTACCGCCGGGCCAGCCCCGGAGCATAGTGCTTCCGCGGGAACTCCTCCCAGTATTCGGTCAGCCCCTTGCCCCCGAACTCCTTGTAGGGCCGCGCGCGCAGCCGCTCGACATCGATATCGATGCCCAGCCCCGGTTCCTCCGGCAGTTCCGCCCAGCCACTTTGCACCTTGATCTGGCTGGTGGCGATCGCGCTGCACGCATCGCGGAAATTGACGAAATACTCCGCGATCCGGAAATTCGGGATCACCGCGCAGACATGCGCCGTCGCGGCGAAGCCGGCCAGCACGCTGTTATAGTTGTGTGGCGCCATCACCACCGCCTGCGGCTGCGCCATCGCCGCGATGTCGAGCATCGCGCCGATCCCGCCGATCGCGCAGATGTCGGGATTGAGCACATCCGCCGCGCGCCTCTCCAGCGCATGGAAGAACTGCTCCTTCGAATACATCGCCTCGCCGGTGACGATCGGGATCGGGACGGCGCGGCGGACCTCGGCCACCAGCTCGATGTTGTCGGACAGGCACGGCTCTTCGTACCAGGTGATACCAAGCTCCACCAGCCGCTGGCCGATGCGGATCGCGTGCGACGGCGAAAAGCGCCGGTGCGCCTCGATCAGCAGCTCGAACTCCGGGCCGAGTGCGTCGCGCATGCGGCGGACGAAGTTGACCGCATAGTCCTCGTCCTGCGGGTCCACATGGGTCCGCCACGGTCCTGGGAACGGGTCGAACTTGGCCGCCGTGAACCCCTCCTGCTTCAGTGCCAGCGCCCGCTCGATGTTCTCCTCGATCGAGCTCGCGTGCGACCAGCCATTGGCGTAGACCCGCACCGCCGCGCGCGAGCGTCCGCCGAGCAGGTTGTAAACCGGCAGGCCGGTGCGCTTGCCCAGGATGTCCCACAGCGCGATCTCGATCGCACTCCAGGCCGCCAACAGCTCCATCGAGTTCCGCCGAATGGCGAAATCGTCGAACATCACCTGGCCGGTGTGGCGGATGTTGAACGCGCTGCGGCCGATCACGTAAGGGGCCATGCAGCGGAGGCATTCTTCGATCACCTTCTCCTTGCCGCGGGTGACATAGGCTTCGCCCCAGCCGTGCAGCCCGTCCTCGGTCTCAACGCGGCAGAACAGCAGGTTCTTGCCGCTGCCGGGGTGCAGCAGGAATGTCTCGATGTGGGCGATCTTCATAGCTGTTTCCTCTTTCCTCATCCGGCCGGACGCACGCCGGCGGCGGTTGGTTCGGTGCTCCGCGCGGGGGTATCCGTCACCGGCCTCCATACAGCCCATCAGCGGGGCATAGAAGCACACCCCGGCCAGCAGCACCGCGGTTGCCCGGCGCGGCGGTGACGCCGTGGGCCAGGCAGCATGCCGTGAAGGCAGACCGTCAGCCGTTGACTCGCGGCTGTCCCGGACAAAGATGTCAGGCGGATGGCTCTTCAGCAAACCGTTCGCCCTGTGAGGAGGTGCGGCTATGAGTAAGATCATGGTAACCAGTCATATCGCGGCGCTAGCCACTATGCTCCTTGTCGCGCCCGTAATGGCACAGACGCAACAATCGGGCCGCGAAGACAACATCTGGGGTGGCAAGGCCCACCAGCCGACCCAATCCGACGTCAATCAGCAAGAGAAGGCAGCAGGCATTGCGCCGCCACAGCAAGACCAACAGCAGACGACCGACGAGGTTGAGAGCCTGTACCAGAGTCTCATCCAGGGCGGGAAGCCGTCGCACTGAACGGATCGCACTGCCCACGCGACAGTCCCCGCAAGAGGCTGCTCGCTGAACCACGGCGAGAGGAGGAGTGGCGTGAAGATTGGGATCATTGGCGCGGGCGCAGTGGGCGCGGCGTGCCTGACCGCCGTTGTCACGCGTTGCTTCGCGCGGGAAGTCGTGGTCCTCGATCGCGACCGGAACAAGGCGCGGGGGCTGGCCACCGACGTCCAGTACGGCGCCGTTCTGTCTCCCGATACCGAGGTGCGAGACGGCGACTACGCCGACCTCGAAGGCGCTTCGCTGGTCATGATCACCGCCGGGGTGAACGAAAGGGAGGGAGGTGCCACCAATCGAAAGGACCCAACGGGCAGGCTGCGGCTGCTCGATACCAACGTCACCGTTTACAAGGACATTGTGCCGCGCCTCCAGGCGGTTGCGCCGGAGGCGCTGGCACTCGTGGTCACGGACCCGCCCGATCCCTTTGCCGACGCGGTCCGCATGCTAGGATTCGAGCGTGTTTTCAGCACCGGCACATATCTCGACAGCTTGCGGTTCAGATTCCATCTGCCCGCCGCCTGCGTGTCAGCCCGGATTCGGTCGAGGCGCAAATACTGGGCGAGCATGGCACGTCCGAGGTGTTTGTCTGGTCCTCGGCGCACGTTGCCGGCACGCCGGTTCGCGAGCTGCTGGGGCAGTCCTCGCAGGACTGGGACGAGTTTCGCCGTGAGATCGAGCAGGAGGTCCGCTTCGCCAATATAGCAATTGTCGAGGGCATTGGCGCCAGCCAACACGGCATCGGCATGGTCTCGGCGCGGATCGCGGAAATCGTCCTGCGTGACGAGCGCCTGGTCATTCCGATCGGCTCCTATCAACGTCGATACGGTGTAACGCTCTCGTTGCCCGCTGTTGTCGGCGGTGGAGGAGCTCTCCAGATAATCGAGAGACAGGCGCTGCAACGCAGCGCGGATATCCTGAGAGACGCAGGCGCGCGAATAAAGCTTTGAGTCGGGCGCCCCGGTCCACCCCGGGCAGACATCCCGTCGCCACGTTGCAGGCCCAGTTGGGCGGGGGTAGGGCATAAAGCGGAGAGACACTTCCAGAGGTGCATGATGACGCCAGCCCAACTCGACAAAGGCAACCGCTTCCGGGCCCTGCACGAAGGCAGTGGCGCCTTCGTTATCGCGAACGCTTGGGACTCGGGCTCCGCACGAATCCTGGCCGGGATCGGCTTCGCTGCACTTGCAACGTCTAGCGGTGCCAGTGCCGGCGTTCTCGGGCGGCGCGACGGCAGCGTGACGCGTGACGAAGCGCTGGCGAATGCGCGTGCCATCGTGGATGCGACCGATCTCCCTGTCTCGGCCGACCTGGAAAAAGGTTTCGGCGACCCGCCGGAGATCGTAGCAGAAACGATCCGACTGGCCGCTGCGACCGGCCTTGTCGGCGGCTCGATCGAAGACGCAATTGGCCCGGGCAAGGAGTTGTTCGACATCACCCACGCCACGGAACGCGTCGCAGCGGCGGTCGAGGCAGCTCGAAGCCTGGACCTTCCATTCACCCTGACCGCCCGGGCTGAGAACTTCATTCGCGGCAACCCGGACCTGGACGACACGATCCGCCGGTTGGTTGCGTTCCAGAAGGTCGGTGCCGACGTGCTGATGGCGCCCGGCCTGCCCGACCTTGCCGCGGTCCGCACAGTGTGCGCCGCCCTCTCGCGGCCGTTCAACTTCATGGTCGGTATCAAGGGGCGGTCGTTTTCCGTCGCGGAGCTCACTGCGGCGGGCGTGAAGCGGATCAGCCTTGCAACGTCGCTCTATCGGGCGGCCATGACCGGACTCTTGCAGGCGGCACGCGAAGCGAAGGACCAGGGCACCTTCGGGTACCTCGATGCAGTGATCGCAACTCCCGAGCTCAACGCCTTCCTGCGGGACTAGTGCTGCGAGGCGTTCATTTTGCTCGGCGGGGCGATAAACGTAGGGCGGACGAAGTCCGCCGTCGTACCGGCGAACTGCGTCCGCGCTACGACTACGACGCCAGACGCTGCACAGCGTGGCCCGCAGGATCAACGACGCAGGACTAGAGCGCGTTCAGCCTGACCGGAATCGGGCGGAGGGCTTCCGAAACGGGGCCGATCTATGATTCGTGGGCCTCCGGTTGCACAGAATCGGAGGCGAGATGTTGTTCCAACGTGGCAAGGCTTATT
>Ga0335075_10001480_pt1 | contig 38645 bp, 38 predicted proteins | sample Lox_Sample_24_FD_206723 | JGI IMG/M metagenome (GOLD analysis project Ga0335075, IMG submission 206723) | Soil microbial communities from Loxahatchee National Wildlife Refuge, Florida, United States - Lox_Sample_2.4 | ecosystem: Environmental > Terrestrial > Soil > Wetlands | place: USA... | reverse complement strand
GATAGGGGCGCGCGATGTCGAGCACCCGGCGGAAATCGAGATCCTCGGGCTCGACGATCCCGGCGCGCGGATGTTCGAGAGCCCACACAAGGCCGCCCAGCACCGCCGCCGTCACCTGCAGAGAGGTGGCGTTGTTATGCGGTGCAACCCGCCGCGCCTCCTCGATGGTCAGCCGTGAGCCGAACCAGTAGACCCCCTTGGGCGACCCCATCAGGAGCACGCCGAGTTCGTCGACACCCTCGGTGATCTCGTCCATCAACAAGCGCTTACGCGCTTGCAGCTGCCAGTTCTTGCCGGCGAATTCGTGCAGGCTCAGTACCGCGTCGTCGCACGGATGGTAGGCGTAATGGCAGGTCGGGCGGTAAAGCGCCGCGTCGTCCTCGATCACGGTCAGGAAATCGGCGATCGAAATCGATTCGCCATGGGTAATCAGGAACCCGTGATAGGGCCCTTCGAGCGGCGTCCAGCTGCGCACCCGGGTGGCCGCACCGGGCCGGTTCAGATAGATCGCCGCACCGTTGCCGGTTTCGTGGCGGTTGCCATCGCGGGGGAATTGCCGTTCATGCGTTCCCCAGCCCAGTTCGGCCGGCTGCGAGCCCTCGCTGACAAACCCGTCGATCGACCAGGTGTTGACGAATTCGCCCGGTGCCTTGGGGATCGAGGCGACCTGGGTGTCGCGTTCGGCGATATGGATGACCTTGATGCCGAGACGGCGGGCGAGGCCGGCCCACCCGGCGCGACTGTCGGGAACCTCGCCGGCGCAGCCGGCCGCCCGGGCCAGGTCGATCAGTGCCTGCTTGACGAAATGCGAGACGAGGCCGGGATTGGCGCCATGCGTTACCACCGCGGTCGGGCCGGTCGGAAAACGGCGGCGCAACGCCAGCGCGCTTTCCCGCAGCGCGTAGTTCGAGCGTGCCGAGGGCGACAGGTTCGGGTCGGTGTAACCACCCGGCCACGGCTCGATGCAGGTGTCGAGATAGAGTGCGCCCCGCTCCTGGCACAATTCGATCAGCGCGGTGCTCGACACGTCCACCGACAGGTTGACCAGGAAGTCGCCGGCGGCGATGCGGGGCAGCAGCAAGTCGCGGTAATTGTCGCGGGTCAGTGCCGTCGCGTCGAAGCCGACCCCGTATTCTGCAGCCACCTCGCGGCCACGCGGCTCGGCCGTCAGGATCGAAATCCGCTCGGGCTCGATCGCGACATGGCGCCGCAGCAGCGGCAGGACGCCCTGGCCGATGCTGCCAAAGCCGATGATCACGAGACGGCCACTGAAACGGGCGTGCATGGTATCGGACATGATGGTCGCGTGAGATCGGCGGGGCCGAACCCCTACGGTCGCACGGGCGCGTTGTCAAGCCGGGCTGGGCAGGCGAACTGCAGACCCCAACCCGCCGGCCTAGGCCCGCGATGTCGGGTGCGACCGTCGCTCGCTATTGTGCGACCCAGCCGCCATCGATCGACAGCGCGGCGCCGGTGATCGTTTTCGCTGCCGCACCGCATAGGAACACCGCCAGTGCTCCGATTTCGTCGGGTGTGGTGAAGTCGAGCAGCGGCTGCTTCTCGCGCAACAGGTTCTCGCGCGCCGTCTCGACCGCGATGCCCTCGGCCGCGGCGCGTGCTTTGATCTGCGCCTCAACCAGCGGGGTCAGCACCCAGCCGGGGCAGATCGCATTGCAGGTGATGCCGTGATTGGCGTTCTCGATCGCCACCACCTTGGTCAGGCCGACGAGCCCGTGCTTGGTGGTGACATAGGCCGCTTTTTCGCCGCTCGCGACGAGGCCGTGCGCCGAGGCTATGTTGATGATGCGACCCCATCGATGCGCCAGCATATGCGGCAGCGCGGCCTTGATTGCGTGAAACGCGGCGCTGAGGTTGACCGCGATCACCGCGTCCCAGCGGTCCTCGGGGAACTCGGTGAGCTTGGCCACGTGCTGGATGCCGGCGTTGTTGACGAGGATGTCGACGCTGCCGAAGCGGTCAGCGGTTTGGCGGACGAGATGGCGGATCTCGGCCGGCTTCGCCATGTCCGCGGGGTGATAGTCGACCGCGATGCGATGTTCTGTGGCGAGTCCGGCGCGCAGTCTTTCGACCTCGTCCGGATCGCCGAAGCCGTTCAGCATCAGGTTGCAGCCTTGGGCGGCGAGCGCGCCGGCGATGCCGCGCCCGATCCCGCTGGTCGAGCCGGTCACAATCGCGATTTTACCTTTTAGCATGGGTTTGCTCCTCATATCGGCTGCCGGGCGAACATTGCCTCGCTGCCGTCGTATCACAGCGTTGCGGCGCTGCGGCAAATCGGTCCAACGGCCGGAGCGCCGAAACGGGATGATTCGCGCCGGCAGCCATGCCATATGCCGCTGCGGACTTGTCCGGCCTGCACGTCCGGCGACGAGCGAAGTGCGGCAGGATTTTGGTGAGGAGGACCTTCGTCCGACATGTCAGTCATCCGGGGCCGATCGATACCGGATCATCGCAGCCCGGTGCGGCGTCCCGCGGCCGCGGGCTCGCATCGGCCGGTGCTCAGGATCGCCACCTACAATATCCATGGCTGCGTCGGGGTCGATCGCCGTTACGAGCCCGAGCGGATCGCCGCGGTGCTGCGCGAGATCGACGCCGACGTGACCTGTCTGCAAGAGGTCGGCACACGTCGCGCCACGGCTCCGCACGAGGATCAGGCGACCTATCTGGCCGAGGCGACCGGCCGGCGGCTGATCCTCGGCGGCGGGCCGCGCGGCCGGCGCGGGCGGTTCGCCAACGCCATCCTGACCCGGTTCCCGGTCGTTTCCGCCCGCGCGATCGATCTCGCAGTATGGGTTTACGAGCCGCGCGCGGCACTCGATGTCGAACTGATGATCGGCGGGCGGACGCTGCGCGTGGTGGCCACACATTTCGGGCTTCATGCCGGCGAGCGTAGATGGCAGGCCGACCGCCTGATCGCCGCGCTGCGGGAACCGTCTGCCGCCGGCCGGAAAGCGGCCGATGCGGTGCTGCTGGTCGGCGATTTGAACGAGTGGCGCGGGCGCAGCGGCGGCATCCGCGCGCTCGATCGCTGTCTTGGGCCGAGTGCCGCACCGCGCACCTTCCCGTCCTGGATGCCGGTGCTGCCGCTCGACCGGATTTATGCCGACGGTCCGGCAGTGCTGCGTGACGTGCATGTCTATCGCTCGCCGCAGGCTCGGCTGGCGTCCGATCATCTGCCGCTGATCGGCAGCCTGTGGTGGACCGAGCATGCGGCCGACCGGCGCGCGCCGCCGCTCTTTCCTTACGGCAATCCGGCAGGTGCCGGTCTCGGCGCGATCGCCACCGGCTGAGCCGGGCAGGTCCGAGTGGCGTCCGCATGGCTTTCGGGGCGGCGCTGGCCCGGATGGCGCTGGCCCGGGTGGCGCTGGCCGGTGGTTGCGAGGCGCTGTTGCACCGCGGCCGGCGCGGCGTTAATCAGGGGCCATGCTTGCCAAGCGAAACCCGCTCAATCTCAATTCCCTGCAGTTGAAGACGCTGACCCTGCTGCAGGAGCTGGCGCGCCTCCCGGATTATTCGCGAGCCGGTGACGAGCCCGGCAGCGTCGAACTGCTGCGCCTGCCCCAGCCGCATGGCGATCATTTTCACGTGGGCGAGGCGGTGGTGGCGTCGCGCGATGCAAGCGGGCTGCGCAATCCGTCGGTCTGGGCGGCGCTCGAGCGCAAGGGACTGATCCGGTCGTCGGGGTCCGCGCCGGCCACTGCGATCATGACCCCGGCCGGGCTCGACTATGACACCGGGCTGCGCGCCGCGATCCTTCATTCGTCCGGCCACTGACACCCCCCGGCCACTGACGCCCCCGGCCGCCGACACCTCCCGGGGCAACGGCAGGAGACCGGGGCTCACCAGCGCAAGCGGCTGGCGATCGCGACCGGGGCATAGCCGCCGGCGGCCAAGGCCGCTTCGACGGCAGCCGGGTCCGGCTCCGCGATATCGGTCATGCCCAGCTCGTGCGCATGGATGCCGCCGGCAATGAACAGGCTGTCGAGCCGTGCTGCCGCGGCCCCGGCGATATCGGTGCGCAGGCTGTCGCCGACGGCAAGGATGCGTGAGCGGTCGGCGATCCCGAGCAGGCTGAGGCAGCTGTCATAGACCGAAGGGTAGGGCTTGCCGTGCCAGCGCACCCGGCCGCCCTGATCTTCATACCATTGTGCCAGCGCACCGGCGCACAGCGCCAGGCGTGCGCCGTGCATGACCACGAGATCGGGATTGGCGCAGACCATCGGCAGGTTCCGGGCCAACGCCCGGCGCAGCAGCGGCGCGTAGTCCCCGATCGTATCGTCCCAGCCGGCCGGCCCGGTATTGAGGATGAAGTCCGCCTCTTCGGCGGTATCGACCCAGTCGAGCTCGAGGCCATCGCGGATTTCGAGGTCGCGGTCCGAGCAGATGTGCAGGCAGCGCCGTCCCAGTGCGGCGTAGAACGGGTCGTCCCGGCGGTGCAGATATTGCCAGGCTTCCTCGCCCGACGACATCACCTGATGATAGGTCCCGGCCGGCACCCCGATCTGGGCGATTCGCCGCACCACGTCATCGGCCCGGCGCGGCGCGTTCGACAGCAACGCTACCCGCTTTCCGGCTGCGATCAGCGCATTGAGGCAGTTGATCGCGCCAGGCAACGGTGCGACGCCGTCATGGATCACTCCCCACAGATCGAGAATGTATCCGTCGTAACGCGCCGCCACTGCGGCGATTCCGGAAATCGATGGTACCGTCATCGGGGCAGGCTCGGTGATTGGTGGGATCGTGGTCAAGCCTCGTTTCAAGCCTCGTTTAGGGTGCGGTACAATGCGTGCTGCCGCGACCCCGAGGCTCCGGTCGCTGCGCTGCCCTGATGCGTTTTACCGACCGTTACAAGATGTTGCGGAGCATGAGGACGCTCGGTCCGTTTGAGTCGGCGGCGCGCAAATTGGCATCGGCGAGGAGCGATGATGAAGCCCGACCTCTATATCAGCCCGCTGATCGAGCGCGGTGGCAAATTCAGCTACCGGACGTTCTCGGTTGGTGAGGGAACCCGGAACTCGTTTCGCTACCCGCTCCTGGAGCAGGCCCGGCACGATCGCCGCGCGATGATCGCCGAAATCCGGCAGGACCCGTGCCGCGAAGTCCACAGCTGCGAGACCATGGCCGAATTCGAGCGGCTGACCGCTGCCGCCCGCGCCGGCAGGAACCCTGTCGAGGAGGAACGACCGAGCGGAGGGGACGCGCCCAGGCTTCGGGCGAATTAGCGGCTGCGGGCGGGGTGGGCGGCGGCCAAATCCGGCGCCGCAATGAGTGCTTCGCCGACCGCCTCGCCAACCGCAGAAAAACCGTCGCGCCGGAGCAGTGCCGCAAGGCCGTCGCCGATCCGGCGGATAAGTGCAGGCCCCTCGAACACCAACGCGGTATAAAGCTGCACCAGGCTGGCGCCGGCCCGGATCTTGGCATAGGCATCTTCGGCACTCGCGACACCGCCGACCCCGATAAGCGGCAGCCGGCCCCGGGTCAGCCGATAGAATTCGGCGAGGATTGCGGTCGATGGCGCGAAGAGTGGGCGGCCGCTGAGCCCGCCGGCTTCGGCGGCGTATCGGCTGGCGAGGCCGGCCGGGCGCTCGACCGTCGTGTTGGCGATGATCAGCCCGTCGATCCCGCTGCCGAGCGCAACCTCGGCGATGTCGCGGCACTCGGCCGCGGTCAGATCGGGTGCGATCTTGAGCAATAGCGGCGGCCGCTGGCCGGTCTTTGCTCGCGCCTCGATCAGCCGCGCGAGGAGCGCTTCCAGCGCCGCGCCGGCTTGCAGGTCGCGCAACCCGGGCGTGTTTGGCGAGGAGATGTTGACGACGAGGTAATCGGCAAGCCCGGCGGTGCGGCGGATGCCCTCGGCGTAATCATCGGCGGCATCGGCGGTGTCGCGGTTCTTGCCGAGATTGACCCCGACAATGCCGGTGCGCTCCCGCCGCGACAGCCGCGCGACGACCGTGTCGAGCCCGCCGCTGTTGAAGCCCATCCGGTTGATCACTCCCCGGTCCTCGTCGAGCCGGAACAGTCGGGGCTTCGGGTTCCCCGGCTGCGGGCGCGGCGTCACCGTGCCGATCTCGACAAAGCCGAAGCCGAGCCGCAGCGCCGCGTCGGGCACACGAGCGTCCTTGTCGAACCCGGCGGCGAGCCCGACCGGGTTGGGAAAATCCAGTCCCCAGAGGCGCTGTCCGAGGCTCGGCGAACCGGACCGCGGTGCCGCAGCGCCGCTCCAGACCCGGCCGAGTCCGACACCCAGCGCGCACAGGCCCGCCTTGTGCGCCAATTCGCGCGGCAGCCGGTGCAGCACCGGACGGATCAACGGATAGAGATCAGGCATCGGTCGGGCTCGCCCATGGTCCGACGACGATACCAGGGCGCTGGCGGCGAGGGCAGCCTTGCGAGATCATGTCGCCGATGTTGCCTCCCGATCGCAATCCGCCGGCTGCCGCGCGGCCGCTGTGGATGCCGCAAGCGCCGGTTCTCGTCGCGGGATTTCACGAGGTGCTGTGGCTCACCCCCGACGGCGAGATCGAGGCGCTGTCGCCGGCCGAGGCACGCGGCCGGGTCGCGGTCGAAGCGCCGATGCTGTGCCATGCGCCGGCCACTGCCCAGCGCCTCGGCATGCCGCCTTTCGCGGCGTTCGACCTCTTGGAGCTCTTCGCCTTTGTCCGTCCGGCGCAATTCTGCGTGCCGACACCGCGCGGCCTCGCCGAGGCGCTCGGGCTGCCGCCGCCACGCGATGCCGCGGATGCGTGCGCGAGCCTGGCCGCGGCGGCGCGGGCGCTCTTAGAAACCCTCGGCGGCGAGACCGATCCCGAACTGCGCGCCATTGCCGAAGCCATGGACCGCGCCGGCTGGCTGTGGGCAGGTGGCGTGCTGGCAGCACTGCCCGAGGCCGAGCTCGGCGCGCGACGGCGAACCGCGGGTCTGCGGGTATGGATGCGGCTCACCGAATGGGCCGAGACCGCATCCACCCCGGCGCCCGGCAACCAGGCGGTGCATCCCGCCGAGGCGCGCCAGCGGCTCGCCCGGTTGCTCGGTGCCGGAGCCGAGCCGCGGCCGCAGCAGGCTGATTATGCCGCGGCGGTCAGCGCCGCCTTCGCCCCGCGCGACCTGCCGGACCGGCCGCACGCGGTGCTCGCCGAAGCCGGCACCGGCGTCGGCAAGACGCTCGGCTACATCGCCGCCGCGAGCCTGTGGGCCGAGCGCAATGACGGCACGGTGTGGGTCTCGACCTTCACCCGCAATCTGCAGGCGCAGATTGCCGGCGAGCTCGACCGTCTCTACCCCGATCCCGACGACAAGCGCCGGCGTGTCGTGTTGCGCAAGGGGCGGGAGAACTTCCTGTGCCTCTTAAATTTCGAGGAAGCCGTCGGTGCGGCGGCGGCGCGCTCGGGGCGGGCCGCGGTGGCGCTCGGCCTGGTGGCGCGCTGGATCGCTGCCAGCGATTCGGGCGACACCGTCGCCGGGGACTTTCCCGGCTGGCTCGGCGAACTGATCGGCCGCGCCCGCATCGGTGCGCTCGCCGATCGCCGCGGCGAGTGCGTCCATTCCGCCTGCCCGCATTTTCGCCGCTGCTTTGTCGAGAAGAACATCCGCCGCGCCCGCAATGCACGGATCGTCGTCGCCAATCACGCGCTCGTCCTGGCCCAGGCCGCACTCGGCGGGCTCGATGACGCGACGGTGCCGACGCGCTACGTGTTCGACGAAGGCCATCACCTGCTCGATGCCGCCGACAATGCCTTCTCGGTGCGGCTGTCGGGCCGCGAAGGCCGCGAGCTGCGCCGCTGGATCGTCGGCGCCGAGGCATCGGGCGGCTCGCGCGCCCGGGGCTTGCGGCGGCGGGTGGGCGATCTCGTCGAGGGTGACGAAGATGGCGCCCGTGCGATGCTCGGCCTCCTCACCGCGGCGCGCGTGCTGCCGGGCGAGGGCTGGGCGGCCCGCGTTGCCGACGGGCGCGGCGTGCAGGGGTTCGAGGCGCTGCTGGCGCTGGTCCGGCAGCAGGTATTGGCCCGTGCGGCGCTGGCCGATGCCGGCTATGGCCTGCAGGCGGAGGCCCGGCCGCCGGCCGAGGGGTTGGTGGAACTTGCCCTGCCGCTGGCCCAGGGGCTCGAACAGCTGGCGCTTGCCCTGAAGCGGCTCGCCGTGATCCTGCGCCGGCGGTTGGAGGACCCGGACGACCCGCCCGAGCCCGGGTTGCGGCAGCGGCTCGACGCGACCGTGCGCGGTCTCGACCGGCGCGCTGATCAGCAGCTCGCCGCCTGGGTCCGGCTGTTGCGCGACCTCGCCGAGCCGCCCCGGCCCGAGACCGTCGAGTGGCTGTCGCTCGACCGCATCGACGGGCTCGAGACCGATGTCGCGCTGACCCGCAGCTGGGTCGATCCCGGCATCCCGTTTGCGCTGCTCGTGGCGCAGCCGGCGCACGGGCTCGTCGTCACCTCGGCGACCTTGACCGATGGCGATCCCGACCCCGATCTCGCCTGGCGCGGCGCCGAAGCCGCGACCGGCTTGCGCCATCTGCCGGTGAGCCCCGTGGCGGCGCGCATTGCCTCGCCGTTCGACTATCCGGCGCAGACCCGCGTCCTCGTCGTGACCGACGTCCCGCGCGACGACATCGGCCAGGTTGCCGCGGCCTATGCGGCGCTGTTCACCGCGGCGGGCGGCGGCGCGCTCGGCCTCTTTACCGCGGTCGCCCGGCTGCGCGCGGTGCATCAGCGCATCGCCCCGGTGCTCGAAGCGCACGGCCTGTTGCTCGTGGCCCAGCATGTCGAAGCGATGTCGGCGGCAACGCTCGTCGAGATTTTCCGCGGCGAGGTCGATTCCTGCCTGCTCGGCACCGACGCGATCCGCGACGGAGTCGATGTTCCGGGCCGTTCGCTGCGCCTCATTGTGTTCGACCGGGTGCCGTGGCCGCGGCCCGATATCCTCTTCCGCGCGCGCAAGGCGGCGTTTGGCGGCGCCCGCTATTCGGACCGGATCGCCCGGCTGCGGCTGCGCCAGGCTTACGGCAGGCTGATCCGCCGGGCCGATGATCGCGGCGTCTTTGTCGTGCTCGACCGGGCTCTACCGTCGCGATTGCTGGCGGCGTTTCCCGAGGGTGTCGCGGTCGCGCGTGTGCCATTGGTCGAGGCGGCCGCCGAGACGGCGCGGTTTCTCGGCGCTGCCGATCCGGCTTGACAGCGGCACCCGGCTTTTGGTCTGTCAACCCCGCCCGAATCGCGAAAGGACCCGCATGCTCGAACACCATCGCGCGCTCCTCTACACGATGGTCATCGTCTCGGCCGCCGACCGCAACATGCCCGATTCCGAGCTGCACGCCTTTGCCGAGATCGTCGGCCACCTGCCGGTCTTCCGCGACTTTGACAAGAACGAGCTGCCGGGGCTGCTCAACGACTGCACCGAGCTGATCGGCCGCGAGAACGGGCTCGACGAGACCTTGCAGGCGATCACCGCCGGGCTGCCGGAGAAGTTGCGCGAGACCGCCTATGCGATCGCCTGCGACCTGGTAGCGACCGATGGCGAGGCGACCCAGGAAGAGCTGCGCATCCTCGAATTGCTGCGCCACCGGCTAAAGGTCGACCGGCTGACTGCCGCTGCGATCGAGCGCGGCGCTCGCGCCCGCTTCCAGACATTGTAGACCCGCTCTCCAAGCGATGATCGGCGGAACGGGTCGAGTTTGACCGGGCCGACACCGCTCGATCGGCCGTTCGGCTATGCGCGCATCACCATTTCATGGATCGCCATGCAGTGGCGCACGAGGTTCTGCTGTGAGGAAACGAATTGCTTGAGCGGCGTCTCGATATCGTAGAAGTGGATGTTGGCGATGAACCCGTAAATGCCGGCGTCGATGCTGGTCGGATGGGCTCCGTGCACATATCCGTCGGCCGGAACGAGATCGGCGAGTACCCCCAGATCGGCGAGGCCACGGGCATAGGCGGCGTCCGGCGCGTATCGGCCGATGCCCTGGAAACGGTAGCGCTGAAAATTGTGCTCGCGCGCACGGGCCAACCCATCTTCGGTCAGGCTCGGGTGCTCGCGGACCAGCGCGGCGCGGAACGCCGGCCAATAGCGCTCGTCCTGCCAGCGCGAATACGACATGACCCAGTAGAGATCGTCGAGCAGGCGCGTGACAAGCAGGTTTAAGTCGCGCTCGCGCGCGCTCAGCGCCGCATCGATCGTCAGCCGGTATTTGCCGACCAGATGGGCGATGATGGTCTGGCTGTCGCCAATGGTCTCGCCGTCGTCGACAATGTAAGGGAGCTGCCCGCGCGGTGCGGCCGCGGCGTCGAAAACGTGCTCATGCACGAAGCCAAGGCCGACGAGACGCAAAAACGCGAAAACCTTGAGCCCGTAGCCGTTGTTGTCGGCCACGCCGAAGAGCGTCGGGTAAGAGTAAAGGGTGATCATGACCGCAACATCCTACAGTCCATGCACAATCACATCAGCCACGTCCGAGCCCCCGGGAGGGCATAGCCGAGGCCGCGGAGAGAACGATCACCGCGTCACCAGATTATCCAAAACCTGATTGGCCGCACTCGGCAACTCCGATGAACATCGCGAAATTCACCTGATCGACGGCCACCGTCATCGACAGCCACGGATACCGCCGCCACCGCCGGTGGCCCCGGTGTCGTTGCAGGCCGGTGTGGCGGGCCACCGAGCCGCCGTGCCGATCATCAACTTGCCGGCGAAGGTCTGGTCACCAAACCGGGGCGGAACCGGGAACGGCGGTGAGTTTCGACGGGCGGCCCATGCGGTGGCCACGCTTCTGCGCCCCGCACGGTCCCCGGCGATGCGGGTGCGGGCAAGATCGCGTTCGGCGTCCGCTAAGCCGCCGAGAACGGCGATCGTCAGGCGGGCCGGTGCGGGTGCTGGTGCCGGCCCACAGCTCTGCGAGTGAGCGGCATTGCGCCTTGGCGTCCACGACGCGCTTGACGATGGCAAACAGGTCGAAGGTCTGCGCGCCAGGCGATCAATCTGCGTCACTGTCACCACGTCGCCGAGTTCACCCCAGTGGTATGACTTCGACAGTTGATATTCTTCCCCTTTTCTCGTCATGCCCGCGAAAGCGGGCATCCAGGAGCGGCCAACACCGCACTTTTGGCCATGGACCCCCGCTTCCGCGGGGGCGACGCTAAAAAAGCAGAGCTGAAGCATCTGTCTGGATCGCACCACTAGATGTATCTGGCAGTGTATCCGGCAGTAAGCAATTGCGGGGAAAGATTAATCGGACCGGCTGCTGCTGTCGTCCCTTCTTGGCAGGGTGCGGCGGATGGCGTCCTGCACTTCGGCGGGCTGGGCGGCGAGCGCGTCGCAGAGGCGGCGCAATTGCCGGCGCAATCCGTAGACCTGGTCGAGCAGGCTCAGCACCAATGGCAGCGCCTCGTCGTCGATCGCGTGCTCATGGCGGATTTCGAGGATCAGCTCGACCCGCGCGATGTCGACCTCGTGAAACAGCCAAGTCTCGCCGCGGCGCTCGGGCAATACCCAGCGGTTCTCGATCCAGTGCTGGAGCTCGCCGCGTTCGAGACCGGCAAGGCGGTCGAGCAGCTCGTCAAAACCGATCATGGTCAAAACCGATCATGCCGGGGGCATTTCCCGGCGCGGGTCGAACGGATGCCGCGCCGCCCATTTCTCGACGAATTCCGCAAGCTCGGCATCGTTGCCGGGACCGATCGCCACCCGCAGCATCACATACTGGTCGCCGGGGTTGCGGCGGCGCTGGATGCCCTTGCCGCGCAGGCGCAGCACCGTGCCGGTGTCCGAGCCCTTGGGGATCGTCATCGTCACCGGTCCGGTCACGGTCGGCACCGTGACCCGCGCGCCGAGCACCGCCTCGGCGAGGCTCACCGGCAATTCGATGCGGATGTCGTCGCCGTCGCGCCGGAACAGCGGGTGCGGCGCCACTTGCACCTCGATCAAGGCATCGCCGGGCTCGCCGCCGCCAAAGCCGGGGCCGCCCTTGCCCTTGAGGCGCAGCACCTGCCCGTCAGTGAGACCGGCCGGGATCGTCACATCGAGCCATTCCTCGGGGGCGAGCGACAGCCGCTTTTTGGCGCCGGTCGCCGCCTCGGTAAAATCGATCGTCATCGCAAAGCTGCGGTCGCCGCCGCGCGCCCGAAAATTTGCGCCGCCGCCTCGGCCTCCGGGCCCGCGCTGGCCGCGCCCGGCCGAGCCAAAGGCCGCGAACAGATCTTCGAGGTCACCCAGATCCATCTCGCCTTGCGGCTGGTATTTCCATCCCTCGGCGCCCTCGGCGTGCGGGCGATAGGAATAGCGCGGCCGCTCAGCGCCGCTTTCGTCGATCTCGCCGCGGTCGTAGCGGGCGCGCTTGTCGGCGTCGGAGAGCAGGTCATAGGCCGCCGAGACCGATTTGAAGCGCGCCTCGGCTTCGGGCTTGCCCGGGTTCAGATCGGGGTGCAGCTCTTTGGCGAGCTTGCGGTAGGCTTTGCGGATTTCGTCGGCGCTGGCATCCGGCTTGACGCCGAGGATCTGGTAGGGGGTTTCGGTCGCCATGCGCGGCTCAACGCTCGCCAAGGCGCTGCGGAGCGGCCGGCACCCGCCCGATGCGGACCGTCACCTGCCGCTCCGAATTGCCGTGGTCGACGGTCAGCGTGACGTCTTCGCCGATCGAGGCCAGGCCGATGCGATTGCGCAAATCTTCGGCACCATGGATCGGCACGCCATTGACCGCGACCACCAGATCGCTCGACCGCAACCCGGCCCGCGCCGCCGGCGAATCGGGCTCGACCCGGGCGATCAGCGCCCCCTCGGTCCGCGTCGTGCCGAGCGCGCGGGCGAGATCCGGGGTCAGGTCCTGGATCGCCACCCCGATCCGCCCGCGCCGGACGTGGCCGTAGCGGATCAGCTGGTCCATCACGTCGCGCGCCATATTGATCGGCACGGCAAAACCGATGCCGATATTGCCGCCGCCCGGCGCCAGGATCGCGGTGTTGATGCCGATCAGCCGGCCGTGCAGATCGACCAGCGCGCCACCCGAATTGCCCGGGTTGATCGAGGCATCGGTCTGGATGAAATCCTCGTAGCCCTCGATGCCGAGCCCGGTACGGCCGAGCGCGCTGACAATCCCCGAGGTCACGGTCTGGCCGAGCCCGAACGGGTTGCCGACCGCGAGCACGAAATCGCCGACCCGCAGCCGGTCCGAATCGCCCATCGGCACCGCCGTCAAATGATCGGCCGGGATCTGTAATACGGCAATGTCGGTCGCCGGGTCGCGCCCGATCAGCCGGGCCTTGAAGCGCCGGTTGTCCTTGGTCGTGACCTCGATATTGGTTGCGTTCTCGACGACGTGGTTGTTGGTCAGCACATAGCCTTGCGCGGCATCGACGATGACCCCCGAGCCGACCGCCTCGGTCTCGCGCTCGATCGGCTGGTTGCCGAAGTCGAAAAACTGGCGAAACAGCGGGTCCTGGGCCAGCGGGTTGTTCTCGCGCACCTCGCCGCGCACGGCGATGCCGACGACGCCGGGGGTGATGCGGCTGACGACGTCGGCGACCGAGGTCACCGGGGCGCCATTGGCCGCTTCGGGGATCGGCGCACCGGCGCGCGCCGCGCCCGGCATGCCGATCGCCGCCACAGAAATCCCGCCCGCCAGCGCGAGCGCCGTCACAACCCGGCTCATCGGTGAAACCCTAGGAGAGGCCGATCTCTCGGGGATGCCTCGGCAACGACCGGAACCGTCCGGTTTCCGGCAGCATGTATCTAGCTTTCCGCGTGTGGCCTTCAAGAGACACCGGCGGCAAGAGACACCGGCGGCAAGACACACCGGGGGCAAGAGACACCGGCGCTGGCGCAGCTGGCCGCAGGATCGGTGCGGCGGCGCTGATCACTTCTTGTGGCGCGGCGCGAGGCGCAGCCCGAGCAGCGTGGATGCGGCCTGCGGCGACAGCTTCGAGTAGCCGGCGGGCACCGTGAACAGGGTTGCGTCCTGCGGGCCGATCCGGACATGGCGCAGCTCCCAGTGCACGGTCGAGACCTTTCCGTCGCGGCGCGTCAGGCTGCCGTCGCAACGCATCGGAATGCCGTCGGCGCTGAGCCACAGCGTGCCGCTGAGCCGGCCCTCGGGGATCTCCCGGTCGACCGCGTATCGGGTGGTGGCGATGCCGTTGACTGTTTCGGTGCCGACCGGCTTGCCGAGCAGACCCGGCTGGCTCAGCGCGGCCAGCACCTTCGGCATCGCGAACTCGACCGCGGTGTGGAGCTGCGGCAGCAGGATGTCGCCGATCGCGCTGTCGGCATGCAGGATGAACACCGGTTTCAGCGACGGCAGGACCTGCTCGTGCCGCTGCTCGCCCGGCATGCTCCACATCTCGCCGATATAGCTCTTTCCGTTGAACACCAGGATGCGCTCGGCGCTGAAGCCGATCCTGGGGTCGCCGAGGGTCCCGGCCGTCGCCGCGGCGGCCTCGGCGACGAGGATCGCCAGCGCCATCGCCGCCAGAGAACGGGTGCGCATGTTCGCCCTCGCCGCAGCTGTGCAAAAATCCGGATCGCGGCGGCTGTAGGCAGCGAATACGGCGGTTTCGCGGCGCTGGACAGGGCTGCGGCAAGCCCTATCCTGTAGCGGTACTGGACATCGAGGCGAGAGGCAGGCCACCCGCGATGAAGAGACCCGACGACGCCCGGCCGGTTCCGATCGACACCCCGAGCCGGCGATGCCCGAGTGTGCAATGCCCGAATGTGCAATGCCCGAGTGTGCACTGCTGGAGCGAGCGATGCCGGAGCGGGCGATGCCCGAGCCTGCAATGAACGACGGCGGCAACGCGATCACGGTGCGCGTGCACCCGGCCATCGCCGAGATTGCCGCGGCCGATTGGGATGCCTGCGCCGGCGGTGTCAATCCGAGCGTCTCTTACGCGTTTCTGAGCGCGCTCGAGGATAGCGGCTCGACCTCGACGCGCACCGGCTGGACCCCGCAGCACCTGTCGATCGCCGGCCCCGACGGCACGATCCTCGGCGTCGTGCCGCTTTATGCGAAGACCCATTCCTACGGCGAATACGTGTTCGACTACGGCTGGGCCGACGCCTATGAACGCGCCGGCGGGCGCTATTACCCGAAGCTCCTGTCGGCCGTGCCGTTCACGCCGGTGCCGGGGCCGCGGTTGCTGCTGCATCCGAGCGCACCGCCGCAGACGCGCCTGCATCTGATTGCCGCAATGGTCGAGCTCGCCGACCGCCGGCATATCTCTTCGGTGCATGTCACCTTTCCCGAAGAGGTCGAGGCCGAAGCCTTGACCGAAGCCGGTTTCCTGCAGCGCCTCGGCCAGCAGTTCCATTGGACGAATGACGGCTATCGCGATTTCGACGACTACCTGGCGGCGCTCAATTCGCGCAAGCGCAAGGCGGTCAAGAAGGAGCGCCGCGAGGCATTGGCCGACGGGCTCGACATCGACGTGCTGACCGGCAGCGATCTCCAGCCGCGGCATTGGGACGCATTCTACCGGTTCTATCTCGGCACCGCCGACCGCAAATGGGGGCAGGCCTACCTCAATCGCAAGTTCTTCGCGCTGATCGGCGAGCGGATGCCGGAAAAGCTGGTGCTGGTGATGGCGCATCGCGACGGCAAGTATGTCGCCGGCGCGCTGAACCTCTTGGGCACCGAGACCATTTACGGCCGCAACTGGGGCAGCTACGGCGACTACAAGTTCCTGCATTTCGAATGCTGCTACTACCGGGCGATCGAGTTCGCGATCACCCATGGCCTGCGGCGGGTCGAGGCCGGCGCCCAGGGGCCGCATAAATTGCAGCGCGGTTATCTGCCGGTGCCGACCTACAGCGCGCACTGGATCCCCGATCCCGGGTTCCGCCGCGCGGTTGCACAATTCCTCGCCCGCGAGCGCCAGATGGTCGAGCGCAAGATCGAGGGGTTGGCGGAATATTCACCATTCCGGCAGGAAACCGCCGATTAGCGATCGTCCGCGGGCCCGACACGCAATCCGCCCCTGACGCCGCTCCCGGTCGAGCGGCCGGAGCGCCGGAGCGGGTCCGGCCGTGACGGTTTCCCCGCCACGCATCTGTTATGAGCCTCCTCCGGTGCTGATGGTGCTGTACCGGACGGCAATGAGCGCCCGCCCGGCAATCACCAGCGCGGGTTGTTGCGCGCCGGGGTCCGATCGCCGGATCGGATCGGGCACACTCGCCTTGCAGTCGATTTAACTATAAATTCACTCGACTTTAGGATTGTTCAGTGGTTTCTTGGTGCATCATGGTTGCGTGGTGGCAGACACGCCGGTGTCGGACAGAGGGAGCGGAGATGCGCATCACCGGAATGGCGGGAATGGCCGCAACGGTCGCGGCACTGGCGCTAATGGCGGGCGGACCGACGGCACAGGCCGGGCTGGTGGGCGACACGGTTTCCGCATACTTTTTTCTTGGGGCGAGTTCGGTGCCGACCCCGCCTTTCAGTAATGCTTCGGAACAGGAAGATTACGACATAACGCCGGGAAATCCGGTCGATACGCCGGCGCCGACCGTCCCGGTCACGTTCATCGAGGGCGCCATGGACGGCTCGACCATCAATGTTGACGATACGTCGATCACGATCACCAATGATCTGTCGGGCGTGCCGTTCTGTTCGACCGCCGACCCTTGTAATGATGCCTTTACGGGCTTCGCGTTTGCGTTTTCTTCGGGCGCCAATATCAGCAATGTTACGGTCGATTCGACCAGCGCTTCCGACTTTTTGCCCAGCGCTGGGGGCCTCACCTTCGGTTCGGACTACATCATCGTCAACGTAGTGGGTGATCTCCCAAACGCGAAGGATCAATTGGTGCTCGATGTGACGACGGGCACGAGCAGTGGGACGCCGCCGACCTCGACCCCTGAGCCGGGGAGCTTGGCGCTGCTGGCGGTCGGGCTGGCCGGATGCCTCGCGGTGCGATGGGGCGTACCGCGTGCGGGATGAGTTGGTGCATCGGGGGGCGGAACGATGAGCGACCCGTTTATCGGTACCATCCGGCTCGTCGCGTTCAACTTCGCTCCGGTGGGCTGGGCGCTGTGCGACGGCACCGCCTTGCTGATCCCCTCGAACCAAGTATTGTTTGCGCTGCTCGGCACGACATTCGGTGGCGATGGTCAACAGACCTTCAACCTGCCCGATTTGCGCAGCCGCGCCGCCATTGGGCAGGGCAGCGGGCCTGGTCTGTCGAGCTACGTTCCAGGACAGACCGGCGGCCAGGAGACGGTGACGCTCACCGCCCAGCAGGCGCCGGCGCATAGTCATGCGCTGATGGCCGCGGCCAATGTCACGACGCCAAACCCGGGACCGACCGTCGCTCTCGGCACGCCGGCGACCGAGGTCAGGATCTACGGATCGGGCACGCCGACGGCCTTGTCTGCCGGCTCGATCGGTGCGTTTGGCGGCGGCGGTGCTCATGAAAACCGGCAACCTTACCTCGCATTGAACTATATCATCGCCTTGACCGGCGTGTTCCCGTCGCAAAACTGAACGTCGCAATCGAGAGCCCGCAGCGATGGACCCATTCATCGGACAGATCAGCATTTTTGGCTGCAATTTCGCGCCGGTGAACTGGGCGATGTGCGAAGGGCAGATATTGCCGATCAGCCAGAACACGGCGCTGTTTTCGCTGCTCGGGACCAATTTCGGCGGCAACGGCATCAACACCTTCGCATTGCCCGACCTGCGCAGCCGAGTGCCGATCGGGGTCGGGCAGGGGGGCGGTCTGTCGAATTACGGTATCGGCGAATTCGGCGGTCAAGAAACCGCATCGATCACCGCGTCGAGCTATCCCAACCACACGCACCCGCTGTTGGCCGCCGCCAGTGCCGGTAGCGGAAACGCGCCGGCCGGTCTGATCGAGGCCGAGGGCCAGTCCGGCGGCCGGGGTGGGGCGGTCAATCTCGCGCTCTACAGCGCCTCCGGTACGGCGACCACGCTGGCGCCGGCAGCGCTGACCGCGGCGTCCGGCGGCGGGCTGCCGCATACCAATCTCCAACCCTATCTCGCCTTGAATTTCTGCATCGCGCTGGTAGGCGTTTTCCCCCAGCGAAGCTGAAGCGCGTACCGCCGCGACCGGGAGCATCGATCCGATGTCGGAGCCTTATCTGTCGATGATCGAAGCCTTTGGCTTCAATTTCGCGCCGCGCGGCTGGGCGCTGTGCAGCGGCCAGAGCCTGTCGATCGCCCAGAACCAGGCGCTGTTCGCTCTGCTCGGCACGACCTTTGGCGGCGACGGCATCAGAACCTTCAACCTGCCCGATTTGCGCGGCCGGATCGCCGTGGAATTCGGCCAGGGACGAGGACTGTCGCCATACTCTCTGGGTCAAATCGGCGGCCAGGAAACGCACTTGCTGACGGCGAACGAGGTGCCGGGCCACGGCCATAGCTTGAACGCGGTCAATAACGGTCAGACCAACGGCACCAACACCCCGGGGAACAGCGTGTCGATGGGCAGCGGTTACGCCATCGAAAGCGGCAATCCGATCGAAAACATCTACAGCAGCGGCTCACCGACGATCGCGATGGCGGCGAGTGCGGTCGGCACCGTCGGCGGAATGCCGCATGAGAACCGGATGCCGTTCCTGACGATCAATTACTGCATCGCATTGCAGGGGATTTTCCCGTCGCGCAACTGAGGCGGCGGCTTCAGTTGAAGACGATCTGATAATCCTGATGGTCGGGCGCGGCGGTGAAGATTGGAATGACATAGAGCTGCAGCGTCGGCCCGTCCTCGATTTCGAGCGCATGCGCCCCTTCGGGCAGAACCGGCTGGCGCGGCCCGCACAGGATCAGCGCAAACGGCTTGCGGCTCGCGGCGTCCCAGCCGGGGCGCTCGCGCCGGTCGAAGTTCGCGAGCCGCAACTCGGGCCCGCCTCCAGCCGGTCGGAACACCTTGCCGAGATAGGGAACGAAGTCGTCGGCGGTCAGCTGTTCGATGCTGCGCATGGGCTCCTCGGGCGGTCGGCGTCGCGGCGAGCATGGATCAGACCCGGCGGCACGGCAAATCTTCGGGGCGCGCGGCGGTGCCGCAGGCCGAACTGACGGCCCGTACCGCGCACGGCACCCTCAGGTTGCGGGCGGCGGCCGGCGGTGCCTCGGAAGAGGCGTTCCTTTACCTGCTGTTCGCCAGCAACCGCGCCGCCGAGATGGCGCTGATGCCGCTCGCGCCGAGCCACAAGGAGTTTCTGCTGCAGGTCCAGTTCCGCTCGATGAACGAGACCTACCGCCGCAATTTTCCCAATGCCCGGTATGAGATCGTCGAACTCGACCGCTGGCCGATCGGGCGGCTCGTCAGCGAGGTGCAAACCGACTGCCTCTACTTTGTCGATTTCGCGCTCTTGCCGCAGGCCCAAGGGATCGGTATCGGCACGACAGTGCTCGAAGCCGCCTTGACGCGGGCGCGGCGGCTTGGCCTGCCGGCACGGCTGCGCTCGTTTGCCTATGACTGGGTGGCACAGCGTCTCTATGACAAGCTCGGATTTACCATCCTGGCGGAAGCGCCGCCGCAGGTGCTGCTCGAATGGCGGGCAAAGGGCTGAGCATTGCAGCGGCGGCCGGAAACCCGGCCGCGGCAAACTATGCGGCTGGCGACCGCACGCCTTGACCTGGGCCGGACGTCCCCCGAGGATGCAAGCGCCATGAACAAGGCGAAGAGCGGTGCCAGATTTGTCATTTCCAAGCGGGCAATATGATGCCCCCCATCTCGCCAGGAACGCGGCAAACTTCACCGCGCTGACACCGTTGTCGTTTCTGGCGCGAGCCGCCGCGGTCTATCCGGACAAGCTCGCAATCGTGCACGGGACGGCCCGCTTCAGCTATCGCGAATGCTACGCCCGCTGCCGGCGGTTCGCCGATGCGCTGCGCCGCCGCGGGATCGGGCCGGGCGACACGGTTGCGGTCATGGCGCCGAATGTGCCGGCACTGCTCGAAGCGCATTACGGCGTGCCGATGGCGGGTGCCGTGCTGAACGCGCTGAACTACCGGCTCGATGCCGCCTCGATCGCCTTCATCCTCGCGCATGGCGAAGCGAAATTGCTGATCGCCGACCGCGAATTCGCCCCGGTCGTGGCGCCGGCGCTCGCCCGGCTCGGCGGCGAATTGCCGTTGGTCGAGATCGCCGATGGCGCCGCGGGCGGCACGCTCGGCGGCATCGAATACGAGGCGTTTCTCGGCGAGGGCGAGCCCGGCGCCGACTGGACCGGCCCGTCGGACGAATGGGCACCGATCGCGCTCAACTACACCTCCGGCACCACCGGAAATCCTAAAGGTGTCGTCTATCATCATCGCGGCGCCTTTCTAAACGCGCTCGGCAACGCGATCACTTTCGGGCTCGGCCGCGATTCGGTCTATCTGTGGACCCTGCCGATGTTTCATTGCAACGGCTGGACCTACCCCTGGGCGGTGACGGCGGTGGCCGGGACGCATGTCTGCCTGCGGCGGGTCGAGCCGGCGGCGATCTTCGCCGCGATCGCCGAGCATCGGGTCACCCATCTGTGCGGCGCGCCGATCGTCCTGAACATGCTGGTGCATGCGCCGGACGCGGTGAAGTGCGGTTTCGACCATGTCGTCGAGGCCGCGACCGGCGGGGCGGCACCACCTTCGGCGGTGATCGAGGCGATGGAGCGGATGGGGTTTCGCGTAACCCATCTCTACGGTCTGACCGAGAGCTACGGCCCGTCCACGGTGTGCGCCTGGCAGCCCGGCTGGGACGCGCTGCCGCTCACCGAGCGGGCCGGGCGGATGGCGCGCCAAGGGGTGGCAAGCCTGACGCTCGACCGGCAGCGGGTCGTCGATCCGGCGACGATGGCCGACCTGCCAGCCGACGGTGCAAGCCTCGGAGAGCTGATGTTGCGCAGCAACACGTTGATGAAGGGCTATATGAAGAACCCGGCGGCGACCGAGGCGGCATTTGCCGGCGGCTGGTTCCACACCGGCGACCTCGCGGTGACACATCCCGACGGCTATGTCGAGATCAAGGACCGGGCCAAGGACATCATCATCTCGGGGGGCGAGAACATCTCCTCGCTCGAAATCGAGGAGGTGCTGTACCGCCATCCGCAGGTGTTCGAGGCGGCGGTGATCGCCCGGCCCGACCCGGTCTGGGGCGAGAGCCCGTGCGCCTTTGTCACGCTGACGCCCGATGCCGGCATGGTCACCGAAGCGGACATCATCGCCTGGTGCCGCGATCACCTGGCACATTTCAAGGCGCCGAAGAGCGTTGTGTTCGGGCCGCTGCCAAAGACCTCGACCGGCAAGATCCAGAAATACGAATTGCGCGAGCGCGCCAAGGGACTCTGGCCGTGACCGGTATCTCGTCATGCCCGGGCTCGCCCCGGCCATCCACGCGCGGCCGGTCAAGTTCCGTGCTCTCTCGTGAATACCCGGAACGAATCCCGGCATGACGGTATCCTCGGGCCGGCGGGATGGTGAGGGCGTCTTGTCATGACGTCGCTGCCGAGCTTTGATCTCTCGGGCCAGGTGGCGCTGGTGACCGGCGCATCGAGCGGCATCGGCCGGCACCTGGCACTGCTGCTGGCTGCCGCCGGTGCGAAGGTGGCGCTCGGCGCACGCCGCACCGACCGGCTCGCCGAGGTCGCCGGCGAGATCGCCGCCGCGGGTGGCACCGCCCTGCCATTGGCGCTCGACGTCACCCGCGCCGATAGCGTCGCCGCCGCCGTGACCATGGCAGAGGATGGGCTCGGGCCGCTGACGCTGCTGGTCAACAACGCTGGGGTCGTTGTGTCAAAGCCGGTGCTCGAACACACCGAGGCGGATTGGGACCACGTCCTTGACACCAACCTGAAGGGCGCCTGGCTGATGGCGCGCGAATTCGCCCGGCATCTGGTCGAGCGGCAGCGGCCGGGGCGGATCGTCAATATCGCCTCGGTCTTGGGCGCACGCACGATCGCCCGGGTCCCGAGCTATTGCGCGGCCAAGGCCGGGCTCATTCATCTCACCCATGTGCTGGCGATGGAGCTGGCGCGGCACGGGATCCACGTCAACGCGCTGGCGCCGGGGTATGTCGAGACCGATTTCAACCGCACGTTCCTGGCCAGCGAGGCGGGGAAAAGACTAGCCGGGCGCATCCCGCTGCGCCGGGTCGGCCAGCCGGACGATCTCGACGGTGCGATGCTGCTCCTGGCCTCGCCGGCCGGCGCCTACATCACCGGTGCGGTGATCGCGGTCGATGGCGGACACGCGGTCGCAGCGATCTGACCCGCCGGTCGCCGCTGCCGGCCCCGATTGCCGGCCGGCCCTGGCGCGGTTTCTCGCCGCAGCAAGCGGCGCCGCGGACTGCGCGATTACCGGGTTTTCGGCGCTGAGCGGCGGCTCGATCCAGGAGAATTGGAGGCTCGACGCGCATTTCACCGGCGGCCGGCTCGATGGGACGCAACGCTTGGTGCTGCGTGCCGCTTCCGTGACCGGGGTGCCGTCGAGCCTCGACCGGCTGCAGGAATTCGCCGTGCTGAAAGCGGCGTTCGCCGCCGGCGTAACGGTGCCGGAGCCGCTGTTTGCCTGCGCCGACCCGGCGGTCTTCGGCAAGCCGTTCCTGGTCATGCAGCGGGCTGCGGGCAGTGCGGCGGCGCATCGCATCACCCGCGATCCGGCGCTCGACCCGGCCTTGCCGCTGCTCGCCGAGCGGCTCGGGCAAGAGCTCGCCCATATCCATCGGATCCAGCCGCCGCGTCCCGATCTCGCCTTTCTGGCATCACCCGAACATTGCAGCGCGATGCGGCAGATCGCCGGTTTTCGCGGCTATCTCGATCGCCATCCGGTGCCGCGGCCGGTCCTCGAATGGGGCCTGCGCTGGCTTGAGACGCATCTGCCGCGACCGGCGCCGCCGGTGTTGTGTCACCATGATTTCCGCACCGGCAACTACCTCGTCGACGGAGCGCGACTGACCGGCATCCTCGATTGGGAATTTGCCGGCTGGGGCGACCGGCACGAGGATATCGGCTGGTTCTGCTCGAAGGGCTGGCGCTTTGCCCGGCTCGATCGCGAAGCCGGCGGCATCGCCGGTCGCGGCCCCTTCTACCGCGGCTACGAGCGTGCGAGCGGTGTGGCCATCGACCCCATTCGGGTCCATTTCTGGGAGGTGCTGGCGAGCGTGCGCTGGGCGGTCATTGCGCTGCAGCAGAGCGAGCGGCACATTGCAGGCGGCGAGCGCAGCCTCGATCTCGCGTTGACCGGGCGCCGCGCCAGCGAATGCGAGCTGGAGATCCTGATGCTGCTCGATCCGGGCGGGGCTCCCCGATGACCGACCTGCCGCCGAGCCCGGCATTGCTGGCGCTCGCCCGCGATGTGCTGTTGCACGAGCTGCTGCCGCTCTTGCCCGAAGAGCGCCGCCTCGATGCGCGGCGGATCGCTACCTGCATGGCGATCGCGGAACGCGAAACGCAAGAGCCGGCACCGACCGGGCCGATCCGTGAGCTGGATCGATTGTATGGCGAAGCTGAGGCCGCCCGGCATGGCGGGTGCGAAGGGACGCAGGACATGCTCCGCCGCTTTGCCTGCGGGCTGCGCAACGGCGCCTTCGAGAATTCGCCGGAGCGCGAGGCGCTGGCCCGCGCTATCCTGTGGCGGATGACGATCGCGAGGCTGCGCCTGGCCAATCCGCGATTCCTTGCCGCGAACGGGTTCGCTTAGCGGATCGGATCGCCGGGAGACCGAGATTATGTCCCACACGGAAGTCCCGGCGGTGATCGATGCGTTCGCCCATGGCGAGATCGTCGTCGTCACCGACGACAATGACCGCGAGAACGAGGGCGACCTGATCCTCGCGGCGGTCCACGCAACGCCCGAGAAGATGGCCTTCATCATTCGCAATACTTGCGGCATCGTCACCGCGCCGCTGACCGGCGAGATCGCGCGACGGCTGCATCTGGCGCCGATGGTTGCCGACAATGACGCGATCCACGGCACCGCCTTCACCGTCTCGGTCGATTACCGGCACGGCACGACGACCGGGATCTCGGCCGAGGAGCGCACCTTGACGATTCGCGCGCTGGCGAACGGCAATGCCGGGCGCGCCGATTTCGTCCGTCCCGGCCACATTTTTCCGCTGATCGCCAAGGATGGCGGCGTCCTGATGCGCTCGGGCCATACCGAGGCTGCGATCGATCTGTGCCGGCTCGCCGGGCTCGAACCGGTTGCCGCGATCTGCGAACTGGTCAATGACGACGGCACGGTCATGCGCGGGCCGCAGGTCGCCGCCTTCGCGCGTGAACATGGATTGCGCCAGATCTCGGTCGCCGACCTGATCGCCTATCGCCAGGCGCGCGAGAAGCTGGTGACGCGGGTCGCCGAGTTCAAAGTTGCCAGCGAGATCGGCGAACTCGCCGGCTACGCCTATGTGACCCCGTTCGACAAGGTGCATCATTACGCCTTTGTCCATGGCGACATCGGCGATGGCCGCGAGGTGCCGACCCGGCTGCACCGCGCCAACGTGCTCGACGACGTGTTTGGCGGGGCAAAGCCGGTGCACGCCGCCCTCGCGCGGTTCACGGCGGCGCGGCGCGGCGTGCTGGTTTATCTGCGCGACGGCGCCTCGGGGGTCCCCGCCTCGACACTCGGCGAGGGAGCGACCGAATCGGAACGCGAGCGCAATGTGCAATGGCGCGAGGTCGGGCTCGGCGCGCAGATCCTGCGCGACCTCGGGATCTCGTCGATCCAGCTGCTGGCGACCCGGTCGCGCACCTATGTCGGGCTTGCCGGCTTCGGCATCGAAATCAGGGACACCGAACCGCTCGATGGCGAATAGCGCGGCCGGGCCGGCTTGAAAACCACGATGCGCTCATCGAGAAGACTGCATTACGCCTGGATCATCGTCGGCGTCACTTTTGCCGTCGGGACGCTGAGCGCCGGGGTCCGGGCGACGCCGGGCGTGCTGATCGTCCCGCTCGAGCACGAATTCGGCTGGTCGCCGGCGACGATCTCGTTCGCGATCGGCATCAACCTGTTGCTGTATGGTCTCGTCGGCCCGTTTGCCGCGGCATTGATGGATCGGTTCGGGCCGCGGCGCATGATGAGCCTGGCGCTGGTGCTGACGGCCGCGGCCATCGCCGCCTCGCCGCTGATGCACGAGGCGTGGCAGCTGGTGCTGCTGTGGGGCGTTGTCGTCGGCGCCGCCACCGGTGTCATCGGCGCGTTTCTCGCCGCTTATATCGCCGCCCGCTGGTTTCACCGGCGCCTCGGTCTGGTGATCGGAATGCTGACCGCCGCCAATGCGGCTGGACAGCTGATCTTCCTGCCCAATCTCGCGGCGCTCACGACCAATTTCGGCTGGCGGCTGATGGTGCTGGTCCTGGCCGTGACGGTGGTGGGGTTCGTGCCGCTGGTCATGCTGTTGATGCGCGACCGGCCGCGCGATCTTGGCCTTGCCGCCTATGGTGCGCAGATGGAGCCGGCCGCCGCCGAGCCGTCGCAGCGCAATCCGATTGCGGCCGCCTTTGCCGCGTTGGGCTCCGGGATCGGCAAGCGCGATTTCTGGCTGCTCTCCGGCGGCTATTTCGTGTGCGGTGCCACGACCAACGGGCTGATCGGGACCCATCTGATCCCGGCCTGCGTCGATCACGGGCTGAGCGAGGTGGCCGGCGCCGGTCTATTGGCCGTCACCGGGGTTTTCAGCTTTGTCGGCGGCACCTTGTCGGGCTGGCTCAGCGACCGCTGGGACAACCGGCTGCTGCTCGCCTGGTATTACGGCGTGCGCGGGCTGGCGCTGATGTATCTGCCCTTCGCGTTCGGCCTGTCCTTCTACGGCCTGCCGCTGTTCGCCGTGTTTTACGGGCTCGACTGGATCGCCAGCGTACCGCCGACGGTGCGCCTGCTCGGTCGCGTGGTCGGCGCCGAGAAGACCGGGATCATGGTTGCCTGGATCACCGTGATCCACCAGATCGGCGGCGCCTCGGCGGCCTATCTCGGCGGTGTGCTGCGCGGTGTCTTTGGCACCTATCTCGAAGCCTTCGTCTTCGCCGGGCTGCTGCTCTGGGTCGCCGCGTTGATGGTCCTGTTCATCGGCGTTGGCAGTCCCGAGCCCGAACCTCTCGACGCAGCGCTCGCCGCCGAATAATCGCCGCATTCCGGTTCTTCTTCAACCCCATGGAGAGGTCGATGTCGTGACCATGCCGTCATTCGCGTGGCTGTCGATTTTGCTGGTCGTCGTGCTGTGCGCGGCAGCGCTGGCGGGTGCCGCTCTTCCGGTGCGGACCGAGACCGACCGGCGGCGGCGTCTCGGCAGCCTTGTCTTCCTCGGTGCGTTGACGCTGGCGGCAACCGTGTGGCAGTCCCGGTCCGCGGCGGACCGGATCGCCGGGCTCGAGCGGCAAGACCGGTCGCCCCAGCTGACCGCGCAGGTCGAATCTCTCCAGCGTCAGCTCGACCAGCTGAAGGAAACCAGCCGCGGGCGCAGCCTGAGCGCCAATACCGCGGCCAAGCTCGCCGACTACCTGCGGGGTTTCGGCAGCCACAAGGTGATCGTGTCGTGCGCCCCGGACGACATCGAGGCCTATCACTACGCGACCCAGATCGCCGACGTGCTGCGGGCGGCGAATTGGGATGCGCGCGGCCCCGAAGCGACGACGATCTTTGGCAATGTCGAGGCGATGGGCATCAACCTCTACAATGACAGCGGCCACGCCTCGGAGACGGTCAAGATCCTGCTCGACGCGATGGTCAAGTTCGGCATCCCCTATCAGAGCCGGGTCCCGCCGAGCCAGGCGCTGCCCGACAACGAGACGGTCGAGCTGTTCATCGGCAGCAAGCCATCCTCGCTCGCCGCATTGAAGCCGAACTGATCCCTGATCGGCCGCCGGGCCGGTTGCGAACAGTTCGGAAACGCGCATGAGGGTACCGGCCCCAACTCTCGGGTGATCCGATGCTGTCGCTGCCGGCGATCTGCGCTCGGCGTCCGTCGCAGATCCGGCACCGATTGTTGCCGCTGAAATCCGGGGTGACCTCCGAGATGGCCCCGCCAGGACAAGCGATTAAATAGCCGGTCTGCGAAGAACCGGTTCACTGGGCGAACCGGGCAGGAACGGCGGGACGCGATGATCGGCGATGGCGCGGACGAATTCGATTGCGAGCGGGGCGGTGAGGCGGCAATCGCCGAGTTCATCAAAACGCGGGGTGTAACCCGTTGTCCGACGGCCTGTGTGCTGCCGACACAAGGTTCGGTCGAGGCGGCGGACCGTGCCCGGCTGCAGGAATATGCCGCGACTCGCGACCGGGCGCGTCAAGCGCGGACCGCGGCACGACAGCGGCCATTTGCGCCGTTCGGCACAGCGCGCTCGCGTGCCGTGTAGCATTTCCGGCGTGGCGCAGCGCTCGATTGAGAGCCCGCGCCGCTTGCAGCCCCGCGCCCCTGCTACGCGGCGCGGAACCCCGGTTGCGTCAGCGCGGCGCGCTGTCGGGGAAGCTGATCTGCACCTGCCCCGGCGGGGGTGGCGGCTGCGGCGCTTTTGCCGCCGCGATCTGTGCTGCGCGGTGCTGGAGATAGGCGCTGCGCAGAGCGGCATAATAGTCGAGCGAATTGCGCTCCAGCGCGTCGAGGTCCTTCAGATGCCGCGCCCGCGTGTCGACGACGTCGGCGCTGCCCGCGGCAACGCTGGCATAAGTCGCCGGTGCCCCGCCGACATAGGTCAGCGGGTTCAGCGCGAGATCAACGACGGTGCCGACCGCGTCGCGCGAATCCGACGGGCCGAGCAGCGGCAGTTCGACAAACGGCCCGGCGCCGACCCCCCACCCGGCCAGCGTCTCGCCGAAATCGCTATTATGCGGCGGTATCCCCCATTTCTTGGCGATATCGAACATGCCTGCCGCCCCGATCGTCGTGTTGATCGCGAGCCGTCCGACCGATTGGCCGGCCCGCACGACATGTCCCTGCAAGAGATCGTTGACCACGGTCGCCGGCTCTCCGAAATTCTGCACGATGTTGTGCACGCCCTGCCGCACTGCGGCCGGAACATGGTCGACATAGGCTTGGGCCACCGGATGCAACACCGCATGGTCGGCGGCGAGGTTCGCCTTGAAGATCGCACGGTTGACCGGTTCGGCCGGATCGTTGTCGGTGGTCTGTGGCGGTCCGGCGCAGCTCATCAGCAGCGAACTGATCAGCAGACTGGCGATCGCAGTGATGATCGGCACCGAGACGACGCGCCGTGGCACCGGTCGCCGACGCGGTTCACGATGCGCTGCCGACCCGATCATCGTGTCCTCGCCTGTCCGGATGGCCCGATCGCATGGTGCCGCTTCGATAGGGCCGTCTGCCGCCGCGCGCGGGGCCGCCGGACCCAGGGCAGCCGGACGCAGGGTAATCGGACGGGGGGCAATTGGGGATTTTGTTGACCTTGGCCGGATGGTAACGGCAGCTTGGTCGGCGCAGCCATTCCCACGTCGCGGCGGAGAAGACGAATGTCGCAACCGGTCAAGACGATCCTCCTGGTCGTCGCTCTGTTTGCCGCGACGCCGGCGACAGCGCAATTCCTGGGCCTCGGGTTCGAGTCGAATATCGAGCTGACCAAGCACGACCTGGCGCTGATCCGTCAGACCGTGGATCAGAAGGTCCATGATCACCCGATCGGCACGACTGCCTCGTGGAGCAATGGCGAATCGGGAAATTACGGGAACATCCGCCTGCTCAAGGAGTATACCTCGGGCGGCCTGCGATGTGAAACCGTGGAATACACGCTGGCGACCAAAAGAATGGCGGTTCATCCCGAACATTACACGTTGAATAGCTGTCGTCAGCCAGATGGCACCTGGAGGATAAGCTAGAAATTCCGGCCGCTTGGCGAAATCGACAGCGATGCGCCGCGGCATCGTCGGAACGCGATGACGGCTCGGTCTGCCCGGAGCGATCCATGATGGCGGCGGTCCTGGTGCTCGATTGGATAGCAGCCGCTCGGCCGCGTCACGGCGCCGATAAAATCCGTTCTCATCCGGGCGCCGAATCGATATCTTCTCGCGCGGGGGTATTTCGAAGTGGTTGCTCCAAGACGTCTCGACGCGGCAGCGGCGAGAAGGGCGCGTCGGTGGTTCTGCCGGGATCTCCCTGCTCGGAGTGATCGCCGGGTATTCGCGCTACCGTTGGTCGACTTGGCCGCGCCGCTGATCGGCACTGTCTTAATGCTGCAAATCTTCGAAGCGCTGCCGCTGTCGGATGGGCCGCAGCCGGTGGCCCGGCCGACGGCGTGAACCGTCCTGCAACCAACTCGGATCGGGTGTCCAACCCATGTTCAGCCGCAAGCGAAGCGAGACAGAGGACCGTAAAATGGCAGAAGCGTCCGACGATCTGGGCATTCCGATGAAACCTGCGCGACCGGCCGGGGCGGTGGCCACGGCCCCGTTGCGACCCCCGGCGATGCCGCCGCGCGCTCCGGATCTGGCGCGGTCCGGCGATCCCGGCCGGCCGGCCGACCCGCTGCGTCCGGGCGAGGGGGTGCGCCGTCCGTCCGATCTGACCAACCAGCCGGAGATGCGCCGGCTCAGCGTCGGCCGCGAGATCACGCTGTCGGGGGAGATCAACTCCTGTGACAAGCTGTTTGTGGAAGGCAGCATCGAGGCCAACCTGAACAATTGCCGCGATGTCGAGATCGCCGAGACCGGGCTGTTCAAAGGCTCGGCCGCGATCGAGGACGCCGAGGTGCGCGGTCGCTTCGAGGGCAATCTGACGGTGCGCAAGCGTCTCTTGATCAAGGCGACCGGGCGGGTCTCGGGCACCATCCGCTACGGCCAGATCGAGATCGAGTGCGGCGGCCAGATCTCCGGCGACATCCAGGCGCAATCGGCCGGAGAACCCGGCGAGACCGTCAGCGACGCGGTGCCCGCGCGCGCGGTCGGCTGAGGGCGGCTTCTCCCGTCGTTAGCGCCGGCGGCGCCGGGACAGGGGTCTGGTCGCGCCGCGACGATACGGGCGCCATCGGCAAGGCGGCATCGGCTCGCGCCGCGGTCAGCTCGGCCGGTCCGGTCTTGGCCGGGTAATGGCACAGATCGGCGACGACGCAGCTCGGGCAATCGGGCTTGCGCGCCTTGCATACATAGCGCCCGTGCAGGATCAGCCAGTGATGCGCGTAAGCCTTGTATTCGGCGGGGGTGCGCGCTTCGAGTGCCAACTCGACCTGCAGCGGGTTCTTGCCTGCGGCGAGCCCGGTGCGGTTAGCGACGCGGAAGATATGCGTGTCGACCGCGATCGTCGGCTCGCCGAAAGCGACATTCAGCACCACATTTGCGGTCTTGCGCCCGACCCCGGGCAGCGCCTCGAGGGCGGCGCGCTCGCGCGGCACCACGCCGCCGTGCCGCTCGACCAGCAACCGGCTCAGCGCGATCAGGTTTTTTGCCTTGGTGCGATAAAGCCCGATCGTGCGGATCAGCCGGGCCACCGCCTCCTCGCCGAGTGCCGCCATGCGTTGCGGTGTATCGGCCGCGGCGAACAGCGCCGGCGTCGCTTTGTTGACCCCGGTATCGGTCGCCTGTGCGGACAGCACGACCGCGACCAGCAGCGTGAACGGGTTGATGAATTCGAGCTCGGTGCGCGGGATCGGCCGAGTCTCGGCAAGCCGCCGGTAGAACTCGCGTACCGCGCGTTTCGACATCGGGCGCATTGCGGCCGAGTGTAGGGGTGCTGCCGCCGGCAGGCAAACGGCGATCGGGCAGGGGTGCGCCCGCTTTACCCGGCTCGTGTCCGGTTCTAGTCTAGGCTGGTGACGTCCATCCGTCTCGATCAGTCCCCGGACCGGTCCGGCGCCACGGCGAGCCATGCGGCAGGGGTCCGCAGCCCGTGGTTCGAGCGTGTGCTGACGCCCTATCGCAGCCTGCCGCCGCGCGGCTTTCACCTGTTGATGCTGAGCCTCGGGCTGATCAGCCTCGGCATCGGGCTGCGCTTTGTCGCGATCGGGGCATGGCCGGTTTTCGGCTTCTGCGGTCTCGATGTCGCGCTCGTCTATCTGGCGTTTCGCTTCAATTACCGCAGCGCGCGCTGCAGCGAGACCTTGCGGCTCCACGACGATGTGTTCACGGTCGAACGTGTCGGCGTGCGCGGCGACCGCCGGGTGTGGCGCTTCGAGCCGTTCTGGTTGCGCGTCAACCTCGAAGAGCGCCGCGACACTTCGAACCGCCTCTCCGTCGGCTCGCACGGACGCTCTGTGGCGATCGCCGAGTTTCTGCCGGCGGCGGCGCGCCGCGAACTGGCGGCAACGATCCGCGATGCGCTGCTGCGCTGGCGCCGTTCGCTGCTCCCGCCGACCCCGTCCGATCGCGGTGGCGAGTGACCGGATGCCGGCAGGTTACAGGCCGAGCACGTCCTTCAGCCCGTAAAGCCCGGCCGGGCGCCCGAAGACCCAGCGCGCCGCGCGCACCGCACCCTTGGCAAACACCGCACGGTTGGTCGTGCGATGGATGAATTCGAGGCGCTCGCCATTGGCCGCGAAAATCACGTGATGATCGCCCACGGCATCGCCGCCGCGCAGCGCGGCAAACCCGATATCGCCGGTCCGGCGCGCTCCGGTGATCCCGTCGCGGGCGCGCTGCTCGACCTCTTCGAGCGTGGTGCCACGCCCGGCCGCTGCGGCCCGACCAAGCGCCAGCGCGGTCCCGGAGGGGGCATCGACCTTGCCGCGGTGGTGCATCTCGAGGATCTCGATGTCCCAGTCGGGGCCGAGGCGGCGGGCCGCCTCCTCGACGACGCTGAGCAGCACATTGACGCCGAGGCTCATATTCGGCGCCCAGACGATCGGGATGTCGCGCGCGGCCCGATGCACCGCTTCGCCCTGCTGCGGCGACAGGCCGGTAGTGCCGATCACCATCGCCTTGCCGAGACTGGCAGCGAGTGCGGCATGCTCGGCGGTGGCGCCGGGCGAAGTGAATTCGAGGACCACGTCGCTGTCGCGGATCAGCTTGTCCACCGCCTCACCGACCGGGATGCCAATCCGCCCGATCTGGGCGAGTTCGCCGATATCCTGGTTGACATAACCGCTCCCCGGCGCCTCGCTGCCGCCGGCAACGGTGCACCCCTCGGTCGCTGCGATCTCGGCGACCAGCATCCTCCCCATTCGGCCGCCGCAGCCGACGACGCCCATCTTGATCTTGGCCACGATCCGCCTCCCGCGTTAACGAGGCTGGCACGGTTGCCGATCGTCCGACAAAAGACAAGCGCCGGCTACGAGGCAGGGATCGGGCGCATCTCTCGCCGCGGACGCCCGGTCCGGGCAAGGCCGGACGGCGCCGGCGCTTCAGTACCCGCGCTCGGGATCGACCACGTTGAGCAGCGGACGGCCCGCTTCGAAGCGGCGGATCGTGTCGCAGATGATCGGCGCTGCGGTTAGCGGATTGGTCGTGCCGGCGATATGCGGAGTGACGAGAATGCGGGGGTGGCGCCAGAACGGATGATCGGGTGGCAGTGGCTCCTCGCGAAACACATCGAGGGCGGCCGCTGAAAGCTGGCCCGAATCGAGAGCCGGGATCAGATCCTCCTCGACGAGGTGATCGCCGCGGCCGGCATTGACCAGCCCCGCGCCGCTCGGCAGCTGGGCAAAGGTGCGGGCATTGAGGATCCCCTGCGTCGCAGCGGTCAGCGGCAGCAGGCAGACCAGGATTTCGCTGCGCTGCAGCAGCTGCGCCAGGCCGGCGGCGCCGGCAAGGCTCGTGACCCCGGCAAGGCTCGTGACCCCGGCGGCGGTGCGCGCGCCGCGGCTCCAGCCGGCGACCGGGAAGCCGAGGCCCGCGAGCTTGCGTGCGGCATCCCGGCCGATCTCGCCCAGCCCGAGGATTCCCACCGGTCGCTCGCCGGCGTTCGGCTGCGGCCGCTCGCGCCATTCGCGGGCGCGCTGCTGCGCGCGGTAGTCGAGATCCTGGCGGTGCAGGCGCAGCACCTGCAGCACGACATATTCGCTCATCGCATCGGTCAGATAGGGGTCGACGAGGCGGATGATCGGCACCCCGTGCGGCAATTGCGGGTCGCGCAGGATATGATCGACCCCGGCGCCGAGCGACAGGATCAGCTTGAGGTTCGGCAGCGCCGCGAGTAGCCCCGGTTCCGGTCGCCAGACGAGCGCATAGTCGATCGCCGCCGGGTCGCCGGTCTGCGGCCAGATCCGGAAGTCAAGTCCGGGCATCAGCCGGACCAGCTGCTCACCCCAACGCCGGGCGGGATCGACCGAGGATCGGAACAGCAGCGACATCGCCAGCAATCATAGCATGATCGCCGCCGCCATATTGCGGCCCGCTTCCGGGTCCATCAGCGGCGCGGCATCACCAAGGGGGGCCGGCCGATGCGCTCGCTATGGAGGATGATCGCGGCGCGCTGGCTCGGCGGCCAGGGCTCGGATGCGCTGACCGGCGACTCGACGCTGCTCGATCTGATCATGCCATCCGCGCCGCACTCATCGCCACCTCACTCGACCGTGCCGGGGTTTCGCGTCGAGCGGCACGCCGCCGTCTCGCATCGGGCGATGATGTCGCGGCAGGACCGGCAGGAGACCGGCCTCGACCGCGCCCCTGCCGACACCGCGGGTGGCGATCGCACCGCCTGAGCCGGCCGCGCCGGCCAGCGTCAAGCCGCGCCGACCGACATCAAGCCGCGCCGGCCAGTGTTGCAATCACGGATTTTCCGTGTTGTGTTGGCTGGGTCGAACGCGCATCCGAACCCGCATGAGGGCGGGCTGCGATTGGGCATCTGGCCGCCGGGACCAACCGCCGGACGGGATAGGGCAAAAAGGGCGACGCGGTGAGGACGAGAGACACAGGGTCATCCGGCCGCACGCGGCCCACCGGCATGCCCGGCCTGATCGAGCGCCTGCGCGACTACTTCTCGCCACGCGAAATCGTCGATACCGCGCCCGAAGTGTCGGACGAGGTCAAATCCACGACCTGCTACATGTGCGCCTGCCGCTGCGGCATCAAAGTCCACCTGAAGGATGGCGGCATCCGTTATATCGAGGGCAATCGCGACCATCCGGTCAATCGCGGGGTGATCTGCGGCAAGGGCGCGTCGGGGATCATGCAGCAGTATTCGCCGGCGAAATTGCGCAAGCCGCTAAAGCGGGTGGGGCCGCGCGGCGCCGGAGAGTTCCGCGAGATCGAATGGGACGAGGCGATCGCGACCGCGGTCGAGTGGCTGTCGGCGATCCGGGCGACCGATCCGAAGAAGCTCGCCTTTTTCACCGGCCGCGACCAGAGCCAGGCCCTGACCGGGTACTGGGCGGCGCAGTTCGGCACGCCCAACTTTGCCGCGCATGGCGGGTTTTGCTCGGTCAACATGGCGGCCGCCGGCATGTACACGCTCGGCGGCAGCTTCTGGGAATTCGGCGAGCCCGATTGGGAGCATACCCGCCTCTTCCTGATGTTCGGAGTGGCCGAGGACCACGATTCGAACCCGATCAAGATCGCGCTCAGCGGGCTGCGCCGGCGCGGCGCGAAATTCGTCTCGGTCAACCCGGTGCGCACCGGCTATTCGGCGATCGCCGATGAATGGATCGGGATCCGGCCGGGCACCGACGGCCTGTTTGTGCTGTCGCTGATCCATGTGCTGCTCGAAGCCGACCGGATCGATCTCGATTATCTCGCGCGCTACACCAACGCCGCCTGGCTCGTGATCCAGGCGCCGGGCGCACCTGATGACGGGCTGTTTGCCCGCAATGAAGCGGGCGAGCCGCTGGTGCTCGAACCGTCGGGTTCGCTGGCGAGCGGCATGACGGCCGGGATCGCCGCCCGGCTCGTCGGCGATGCGGTGCTATCCGACGGAAGACGCGCGGTGCCGGTATTTCAGCTGATCGCCGAGCGCTATCTCGACCCGAGCTACGCCCCCGAGGCGGTGGCCGAGCGCTGCGGCATTCCGGCGGCGACGATCCGGCGGCTCGCCGGCGAGATCGCCCATACCGCATTCGCAGAAGCCATCGAGCTCGAGGTGCCGTGGACCGACTGGGCCGGCCGCCATCACAAAACCATGCGCGGCCGCCCGGTCTCGGTGCACGCGATGCGTGGCATCTCGGCGCATTCGAACGGGTTCCAGACCTGCCGCGCGCTGCACCTGTTGCAGCTTCTGCTCGGCACCATCGATGTACCGGGCGGCTGGCGCTACAAGTCGCCGCACCCCAAGCCGTGCCCGCCCGGACCAAAGCCCGCCGGCAAGCCGGCACAAATCGTCCCGGGCCAGCCCTTGCCGGGCATCCCGCTCGGCTACCCGATGTCGCCCGAAGACCTGATCCTCGACGCCGCGGGCGGGCCGGCGCGCATCGACAAGGCGTTTTCGTGGGAGGCGCCGATTGCCGCTCACGGCATGATGCAGATGGTTATCCGCAACGCCGCGGCAGCCGATCCCTATCCGATCGACACGCTCTTTATGTATATGGCGAACGCCGCCTGGAACTCGGCGATGAACACCACCGGGACGATGGCGATGCTGACCGCCAAGGATGCGGCGACGGGTGAGTACCGGATCCCGCGGATCATCTACGCCGACGCCTATTACGCCGAGACCGTGGCCTATGCCGACCTCGTCCTGCCGGATACGACCTATCTCGAGCGGTGGGACTGCATTTCGCTGCTCGACCGCCCGATCGGCGGGGTCGAGGGCCCGGGCGATGCGATCCGCCAGCCGGTGCTCACCCCCGACCGTGATGTCCGGCCGTTTCAGGATGTGCTGATCGAGCTCGGCGCGCGGCTCGGCCTGCCCGGCTTTATCACCGCCGCGGGCGAGCCGCGCTATCCCGGCGGCTATCCCGACTATATCGTCAACCATGAGCGCCGGCCGGGTGTCGGGCCATTGGGCGGGTGGCGCGGCGCCGATGGCAGCCACGCCGGGCGCGGGGCGCCAAACCCGCGCCAGCTCGAACGCTATCTCGCCAATGGCTGCTTCTGGCGCCACCAGCTGCCGGCCGACCAGCTCTATTTCAAGCACGCCAACAAGGCCTATCTCGAAACCGCGGTGGAAATGGGCTTTATCGATGCCGCGCAGCCGATCGTGCTGCAGCTCTATGTCGAGCCGTTGCAGCGCTTCCGGCTGGCTGCCCAAGGGCACGGCCCGGTGGTGCCGCCGCCGCAATATCGCCCGCGCATCGCCACCTATTTTGATCCGCTGCCGTTCTGGTACATGCCGTTCGAGGAGGCACGGATCGACCGCGAGGCGTTTCCGCTTCATGCGCTGACCCAGCGACCGATGCAGATGTACCATTCCTGGCACTCGCAGAATGCCTGGCTGCGCCAAATCCTCGGCTACAACCGGCTCTATGTGAACCGGGTCACCGGGCAGAGGTTGGGTCTCGCCGAAGAGGATTGGGTGTGGGTCACGAGCCATCACGGCCGGATTCGTGTTCCGGTCAAGCTGATGGACGGGGTCAACCCGGATACGGTGTGGACCTGGAACGGCATCGGCAAGCGCGCCGGGGCCTGGAACCTCGCCGCCGATGCCGCCGAGTTCAAGAAAGGCTTTTTGTTGAACCAGCTGATCTCGGAATTGCTGCCGGCCGACGGGGCCGACGGGGCCGACCGCCATGCCGACACCGATCGCCATGCCAACACCGATGGCGACGCCGATGCCGGTCGCCATGCCAATGCCGATCCGGTCACCGGCCAGGCGGCGTGGTACGATCTGCGGGTCCGGATCGAACGGGCGGCACCCCTCGAAGCCGGGACCAGCGCGCCGGCCTTTGCTCCGGTCGGCCACCCGCCATCCTGGCCGCCGCAGCCGCGCATTCTGCGCTATGCCGCGCCGGGAGGGAGCAATAAGGGGGTGCGATGACTTCGCTGCCGCGGCGGCATTCCAACGAGAAAAAGCTCGGCCTCGTCATCGATCTCGACATCTGCGTCGGCTGTCACGCCTGCGCCACCGCCTGCAAGGAATGGAACACCGGCGGCCATATGGGACCGCTGCCTGATTTCGACCCTTACGGTGCGGCTGCGTGGGGGGTGTGGTTCAACCGGATCCATTCCTTCGAAGAGGGCGACGGCGAGGGCGCGCGGACCGTGCACTTCCCCAAATCCTGCCTGCATTGCGACGAGCCCGCCTGTGTCAGCGTGTGCCCGACCGGCGCCTCCTACAAGCGCGTCGAAGACGGGATCGTGCTGGTCAACGAAGCGATCTGCATCGGCTGCAAGCTGTGCTCATGGGCCTGTCCCTACGGCGCGCGAGAATTCGACGCCGATGCGGGTGTCATGAAAAAATGCACATTGTGCATCGACCGTATCTACAACCATCACTTGCCGGAAGCCGATCGGCAGCCGGCCTGCGTCCTGGTGTGCCCGGTCAACGCCCGCCATTTTGGCGATCTGGGCGACCCCGATTCGGCGGTGTCCGAGCTGGTCGCGGCGCGGCGCGGTGTCGATCTGATGCCCGAACTCGGCTATCGGCCGGTCAACAAATATTTGCCGCCGCTTCCCGAACGGATGGCGAAGCGACCCGCACCTCGCGAGGCATCGCCGGCGGATGCGGCACCGCCCGCCGCCCCATCCCGATCCGACCGGCCCCCATCCGACAGGCCCCCATCCGACCGGCTGTGGCGCTGGGTCGACCGGCTGCTGTCGCGGTAGCCGATCGCTCACGGGTGAGATCACGATGCGGCCGTCGTTCTCGATCGTGCTGTTCACGACCGCCTCGGGCGCCGGCTTTGCGCTGTTGGCGCTGCTCGGCCTCGGCGCACCGCTGGGATTGCTGCCGCAGAGTGCCGCCTTCGCCTTTGTGGCACTCGCCGTCGGGGTGATCCTCGCCGCGGCCGGCCTCGCATCCTCGGTGTTTCATCTCGGCCGGCCTGAGCGAGCCTGGCGTGCCTTCTCGCAATGGCGCTCGTCCTGGCTGTCGCGCGAGGGGGTGCTCGCGGTGCTGACCTTTGTGCCGCTCGCGATCTTCGGCATCGGCTGGGTATTTTTTGGCGTGACCCGAGGCATCGTCGGTCTCTGCGGCATCATCGCGGCGATGCTTGCGGCGGCGACGATCACCTGCACCGGGATGATCTACGCGTCGTTAAAGCCGGTCCATCAATGGCACAACGCATGGGTCGTGCCGGGCTATCTGCTGCTGGGGCTGATGAGCGGCTGCCTGGTGCTCGATTTCCTGCTGCGGCTTTGGCTGCGGCGCGCCGGCGGTTTCGCGCTATTGACCCTGGTGATCGTGCTGCTCGCATGGTTCGTCAAGGAAGGTTACTGGCGCTTCATCGACGCGAATGCGGCGCGCAGCACCATTGCGAGCGCCACCGGGCTCGGCCGGCGCGGCCGGGTGCGGCTGTTCGAGGCGCCGCACACCGAGGAGAATTTTCTGCTGCACGAGATGGGGTTCGAGATCGCGCGCAAGCACTCGCGTCGGCTGCGCCGGATCGGCCGGCTCGCCGGTTTCGCCCTGCCGGCGCTGGCGAGCCTCGCCGCCCTCGTCCTTGGCGGAGCGCCCGGTGCCATCGCCACAATCGTCGCGGTGGTGTCCGCAGCGCTCGGGCTCGTCGTCGAGCGCTGGCTGTTCTTCGCCGAGGCGAAACACACGGTCACCCTCTATTACGGTGCCGATGCGGTCTGAGGCGAGGGCCGGCGCGAATGTTGCCGTATCGTGACGCAGAAGGGTTGACGGTGGGGTTGGGGGGTTGGTATAAGGCGTGCCCCCGCAGGGGAGCTTGGGAGGCGATGGGTTTCCCGGGGTCCGGGGCGGGGTTTGTTGATTGAGATTGTGGACATGGGAAGGGATGCG
>Ga0335075_10001478_pt1 | contig 38705 bp, 25 predicted proteins | sample Lox_Sample_24_FD_206723 | JGI IMG/M metagenome (GOLD analysis project Ga0335075, IMG submission 206723) | Soil microbial communities from Loxahatchee National Wildlife Refuge, Florida, United States - Lox_Sample_2.4 | ecosystem: Environmental > Terrestrial > Soil > Wetlands | place: USA... | reverse complement strand
GCGGCCCGTTTGGTGCGAATGTGCGCGGTGGCCTTCCCGAGATTGCGCCGGAGCTGGCTGTCGGCCAGCGCTCGGCGGGCGGCTATCTTGAACGGTTCGCCGCCGCGCAGGTGGCCGACGCCGCGCGGCGCCGTCGGCACGGCCGGGGCGCCCGGTGAGCCCGGCCCGTCCGGCATGCCGAGGAACGTGGTCACCGGGCGCCTCCGTCCCTGGTCGAGGCGAGGATCTCGGCCAGGTGCACGGTCCGCACCCCGGTGCGCAGCCGGGACAGCCCGCCGCCGATATGCATCAGGCAGGAGCTGTCACCAGCGGTGCACACCTCGGCCCGGGTGCCGAGCACGTTGCGCATCTTGTCGGCCAGCATGGCCGTCGAGGTGTCGGCGTTCTTGACCGCGAACGTGCCGCCGAACCCGCAGCAGACGTCCGCGTCGGGCAGCTCGACCAGGTCCAGGCCTGCCACGTGACGCAGCAGCCGCAGCGGACGGTCCCCGGCGCGCAGCATCCGCAGCGAGTGACAGGTCGGGTGGTAGGTGACCCGGTGCGGGTAAAAGGCGCCCACGTCTTCTGTCCCCAGCACGTCGATCAGCAGTTGTGACAGCTCGAACGTACGCTCCGCCACGGCCTGCGCCTGGCTGGCCAGCCTGGTGTCCCCGAAGCGCCTGGCGACCATCGCGTGCTGGTGCCGGATCGAGCCGACGCAGGAGCCGGACGGGGCGACGATGACGTCGTAGCGGTCGAACGTCTCGACGTACCGGCGGATCAGTGGCAGCGCGTCCCGCTGGTAGCCGGTGTTGACGTGCATCTGGCCGCAGCACGTCTGGGCCTCGGGGAACTCCACCTGGTGACCGAGGCGCTCAAGCAGCTCCGTCGTCGCCTTGCCCACGCCGGGGAAGAGCGTATCCGCCAGGCACGTCACGAACAGCGCGATCCGCATCGGCCGCTACCTTACTCGGCCGCGTCCGTGGCCGCAGGGGCCGATGTGGCCGCGAGGGCCGGCGTGGCCGCGGGGGCGGACCTGGCCACCGGGGCTGCCGGCGCTGCGTCTGGCGCGGGCCCGATCGCTGCGCGGTCCGGCCGGTTCCGGGCGCGGGTGCGTGCCCGGGCCGGCTTAGGGCCTGCCTGGCTGGACCGCCGCACCTCGAGTTCCGGCTGGAAGATCACCTCACGGTGCTGGTGCCCGTCGGCGCCGAGTGCCTCCTCGAGCAGCAGCTGTGCGGCGGTGCGGCCGAGCTGGTGGCGGGGCTGGCGGACCGAGGACAGCGGCACCGCGGCCGCTGCGGCGAACTCGATGTCGTCGTATCCAACGATCGCGACCTCATCCGGCACCCGGATCCGGCGCCGGGTCATCTCCTGCAGCAGCCCGAGCGCGACCAGGTCGTTGGCGCAGAACGCCGACGTTGGGCGCTGCCGGGCGCCCATCTCGGCGATCGCCGCTCCGGCCCGCTGCCCGGCAGAGACGTTGAGCCCGGCCGTCTCGATCATGACCAGATCGTCCACGGTGCCCCCGGCACGTCGCAGCGCCCGGGCCGCGCCGTCCAGCCGGTCAGCTACCTGCCGCAGGCCGAGCGGACCGCCCACGTAGGCGATCCGCTCGTGGCCGGCCTGCAGCAAGTGGGATACGGCGAAGTCACCGCCGAGCACGTCATCGACGGCCACCGAGCACTGGCTCCCCGACGGGGAACGGCTGTCCACCAGGATCACCGGGGTGCCGCGCCGCTGCAGCCGGGCCAGGCGCTCGCCCGCCCCGGCCACCGGGGTGATCAGGATGCCCTGCACCCGGTGCTCCTCAAGCAGCGCCAGGTACCGGATCTCCTTGGGCAGCTGCTCGTCGCTGTTGCACAGGATGACCGACAGGCCGGACATGCTGGCCTCGTCCTCGACACCCCGGGCGACGTCGGTGAAGAACGGGTTCGCCACGTCGAGGACGACCAGGCCGATGGTACGGCTGCGCCCGGCCCGCAGCTGGCGCGCGGACTCGTTCCTGACGAACCCCAGCGCCTTGATCGCCGCGTGCACCCGGTCCCTGGTCGGCTGCGCGACGATATCTGGCCGGTTCAGCACGTTGGAGACCGTTCCCACCGCGACCCCCGCGTGCGCGGCCACATCCCTGATACTGACCGGCGCGTTCACCGACGTCCTCCCTGGCCCGATCAGGCGGGGCCCTATGAGCGAGTCTCATTGGTCGCATTGGAACGTGTCAAATGCGGCGCGCGCGCCGCGTTCCGGCGGGTACCGGCCCCGCGCTCATCAGCACCCGACGGGGACCGGTGAGCAAACTCTATTTTGACTACCGTAAATATTGACAAATGGCTGACCCGCTGGCAGATTGAAGCCGCTAATGCCTCCTCCCGTCGTATAAGCGGGTGAACCAACCGATTGCGGCGCGCATCCGGCCAGGGGCCGCTGGTGCGCCGTATGTGTGAGGGAAGGGCAGCAGATGCGATCCGCGAATCTGGGTGCGCGCCTCGGCTGGGTAGCCGCGTCAGCCGCGGTCGTCTTGGCCGTGGCGGGCTGCGCGACGACCAGCACGTCCTCGTCCGGCGCGCCAGTGAGGGGCGGGACGGTGACGTACGGCTTCGTCCTGGGGAACCAGCCGAACTGGATTTTCCCGTATACCTCCCCCGCGTACTCGTCGGTGTCCAATCTCGACGACCTGCAGCAGATGCTGTACCGGCCGCTGTACTGGTTCGGCGGCCAGAACGACCAGCCCACCGTGGACTACGGCCTCTCCGTCGCGCAGCCGCCGGTGTATACCGACGGCGGGAAGACCGTGGTGATCAACCTGAAGGGCTGGAAGTGGTCGGACGGTGAAACGGTCGACGCCCAGGACGTCCTCTTCTGGCTCAACATGATGGAGGCCGAGCCCGATGCCTACTACGGGTACGTTCCCGGCGACATCCCGCAGGACATCACCTCGGCGGCCGCCACCGGCGCGGAGCAGGTCACGCTGCACCTGAACCAGGCGTACTCCAGCCTGTGGTACACCTACAACGAGCTGTCGCAGATTACGCCGATGCCTGCCGCCTGGGACGTGACATCCGCCGGGGCGGCGCCCGGCAGCGGGGGCTGCGCGGCCGACAGCGCAGCCGACGGCTGGGCGAAGTGCAAGGCGGTGTACAGCTTCCTGACCGGGCAGGCACAGCAGGCCACGAGTTACGCGTCCAGCCCGATCTGGACTGTCGTTGACGGGCCGTGGCGGCTGAAGACCTTCAACTCCGACGGCGACGACTCGTTCGTGCCGAATCCGAAGTACTCCGGCAGCCCGAAGCCGCGCCTGGCGGAGGTCGAGTACCTGCCGTACACCAGCCCGACGGCCGAGTACACGGCGCTGCAGACCGGGCAGCTGGACGTCGCCACGGACCTGCCGGCCACGAACCTGCCGGTCAAGCCGGCCAACGGTCCGCCGAGCAGCCCGCTGCCGAACTACACACTGCAGCTCAGCTACACCTTCAGCTTCTACTTCTACCGGGTCAACTTCAACTCGGCGTTCGGGGCGGTATTCAGCCAGCTCTACGTCCGGCAGGCCCTTGAGTACCTGGTCGACCAGGCCGGCATCGATAAGGCCGTCTACCGCGGCTACGGCTACCCGACCACCGGCCCGGCCCCGACCCAGCCGGCGAACCAGTGGGTGCCCGCTGTGCAGGACGGGGACGGCCCGTATCCGTTCAGCATCGCCAAGGCCACGAGCCTGCTGACCAGCCATGGATGGAGCAAGGTAAACGGCGTCATGACCTGCACAGACCCGGCCAAGTGCGGGCCGGGCATCGCCAGCGGGACGCAGCTGAAGTTCACCCTCGACTACGCGACCGGCGTGTCCGGGTTCCCGGACGAGGTCGCCGCGTACAAGTCGGACGCCTCCAAGGCTGGAGTGATCATCAACGCGGTCGGCCAGACCTTCAACACGATCATCGGGACCGCGGTGCCCTGCTCCCGGGGGCCGTCGTGCAGCTGGCAGGCGTCCATGGTCGGTGGCTGGACCTACGGGCCCGACTACGAGCCGACCGGGGAGGAGGTGTTCGGCACCGGCGCCGGCGCCAACAAGGGCAATTACAACAACGCGCAGATGAACAAGCTGATCGCGGAGACCAACACCAGCGGCAGCCTGGCCATCTACCACACGTTCGCCACGTACGCGGCCGAGCAGCTGCCCTATATCTGGATGCCGAACTCCGCCCAGGTGAATGAGGTGAGCAAGAACGTGCACGGCGTGGTGTTCAACCCGCTGCAGACGCTCATGCCTGAGTACTGGTACCTCACGAAGTCATAGCAGGGATGTACGGCCCGGTGAGGGCGCCGCATTGATCGTGGTGGACTGGCCGTGTAAGGGTCGCTGGCCGAAGCTCCCCTTCCATGGTGATGATCGCAGCTCAGCCGCGTCCCGCTGAAGTTGGCCAGGGCTCGGCGCCAGGCCAGGAACCGGCGTTGTCGGCCAACCCCCGTGGCTCTCCGGGAGAGTGCAGATGAGCGGCTCCGGTGGCGAACCGCTTACGGTAGGCCGTCGCGCTGAGCCCGTAGTGGGCCTTGAAGCGGCGGGCGAAGTAGTTCTGATCCGGCCACCCGACGGCCCGGCCGATGCCGGTGATCGGCTCGTCGGAATGCAGCAGCAGGACGGCGGCGTGCTCGGCGCGGACTTGCGCCAGGTAAGCCATGGGTGGCAGCCCGGTGGCGGCCTTGAACAGCCGGACCAGGTACCCGGGGGCGAGGTGCAGCTCGCGGGCGAGACCGGTGAGTGTCCAGCGGCGGGCGACGTCGGCATCCAGGAGGCGCGTCGCCCGCACGACCGCTGGATGCGCTGGCGCTCCCTCGCCCAGCAGTGGTCCGTGGCTCTGCGCGACGGCCCGGCCAAGCTGGCTGAAAAGCAGGGACAGGCGGCCGACGATGTCACCGCGGTGCTGCGCGACCGGGCGGTGCCGCAGCGCGGCCAGCCCCTCGAGGTGGACCATGCATTCACCGAACACCGAGGGCTCCAGGCTCGCCATCAGCACTCCGCGGCCGGGAGCCGAATACGGGCCGGTCCAGAGCAGGTACCCGAGCAGCGGGTCCTCGCGGGTCCAGGACAGCTCACGGCGCAGCAGCTCGCTGCTGAAGCAGCAGTTGTACACCTCGATCGGCTGGCATTTCTCGTACCCGTGCCAGACTCCCGGCCGCAGCAGTATGACGTCACCGGCCCGCACCTCCTGCCGTCCGGCCAGGCAGTGGTGGGTGGCCGCGCCGCGAACAGCGAAGCCGATTTCCACGAAGCTGTGCGTGTGCACGGGACTGTCGTGCTCGTGCAGATAAGGGCCGGCATAGGCCAGGGTGTCCTCGGTGAAGTGGAACAAACCCTGGGCCGTACCCAGCGGGGGGGCCTCATGCACCCGGACACGATACCCCGGTATGGGGGCCAAAGTTAATTTCGTGCTAGTAGCGGTTCATCGTGGCCTAGCGCTGATCAGCGGATACGGCGAAGTATTCGCGTCATGGACGTGGTGTTCATGGGCGCGAAACACAGGATGAACGGGCGCTTCGCCTGGTCGCGCCACAGCTACCGGTCCGTCCTGGCCGTGCTGCTGCTGCCCAGCCTGCTGCTGATCGGCGTGTTCAGCTACTACCCTGCAGTGCGAAGCCTGATCGGCGGCTTCTATCAGTGGAACGGCTTCTCACCACCCACGTACGCTGGGACCTCGCAGTTCCGGCAGTACCTTCAGTCCGCGACGTTCGGCCCGGAAGTCAGAAACCTCGGCATCCTCGTCGGCGGCAGCATCCTCATCACCCTCGTCTCCCAGTTCACGGCGGCCGAGGTGGTCACCCACATGCCGCCGCGCCCGGCCGCGGTCGTCAAGTACGTCCTGGTCCTGCCGATCGTGCTGCCGCCCCTGGTGCTGATCGAGGTGTGGGCCTACCTGCTGCAGCCCGGCACCGGGCTGGTCGACCACGTCCTGGGCGCGGTCGGCCTGCCCCAGCCGACCTGGCTGGGCGACCCGCACCTCGCGCTGATCTCCATCCTGCTGATCGGCTTCCCCTGGATCTCCAACCTCGGCTTCCTGATCTTCCTCGGCGGGCTGCAGAACCTGCCGAAGGACGTGCTGGACGCCGCCAGGATCGACGGCCTCGGCCCGGTCCGGCGCGTGTTCGCGATCGACATCCCGCTGCTGCTGCCGCAGTTCCGGATCGTCGTGATCTTGTCCGGCATTTTCGCGGTGCAGAACTTCGTGCCGATCCTGCTGCTCACCAACGGCGGACCGGGAACGGCGACCATGGTGCCCGGTCTGGACATGTACCAGTCCGCGTTCCAGAACGACCAGTACGGATACGGCATGGCGATCGGCACCCTGCTCTTCGTCGCCATGCTCATCTTCACGCTCGCGGCGATGCGGGCGCTCCGCCCCCGAACCAGCTAACCGGAAGCTCACCAGGAGATGAGGCTTCATGTCCCGAAGAACCCACGTGCGCCGGGTGCTGCCGGCCGGCCTGGCCCTGCTCGCCGCGGGAGCCCTGGCCGCCGGATGCTCGGGCGGCTCGGGCCCGGGTAGCTCGAGCAGCAACGCCCCGGTCACGATCAAAGCGGTCCTGCCGCCGAACACCGGCCCGATCACGGCCGCTGACAACGCCGGCCTGCAGAAGCTGACCAAGCAGTACGAGGCCGCGCACAAGAACGTCACCGTCCAGTGGCTGCCGAACAATTTCAGCAGCATCACCCAGTCCAATGCGGCCATGGAGAGCCAGGCCTCCGGCGGCGCCGCGCCGGACGTGGTCTGGGAGCAGTACGGCCCGGTGACCTCCGGCGGCCTGCCCGCCGGCCTGCTGCAGAACATCAAGCCCTACCTGGAGAAGCCCAACCCCTACGTGCCGGGGAACCCCAGCTGGCTGTCGCTGTTCACTCCCTTGACGGTCCCCTACATGACGTCACCGGGCGGTGACATCGACATCCTGCTCGGATCGGACGTCGAGACTGGCTTCTTCTACAGCAAGGCAGCCTTCGCCAAGGCGGGCATCACGTCCCCGCCGGCCACGTGGGCCGACTTGATGACCGACCTCGGCAAGCTGAAGTCGGCAGGCATCACACCGTTCATGTTCACCACCGGCGAGCCCTGCAACCCGTCCTGGTTCGAGCGGCTGGCCACCTCCTCCCTGCTCGCCAGCCAGGTCGGCCGGTTCGATGTCAACCACGCCCAGGTGACCAACGGCCTAGACGTCGCGGTCGGCATCCAGAAGGGCCTCATCGGCATGAGCAACCCGCGCTACGCGGAGGTGTGGAAGCTGCTGGGCCAGTTCGTCAGGTACTCGGCCAGCGGTCAGAGCGGCTACGGCGCGTGCTCCGACCCGAACTCCACCACGCCCCCGCCGAGCCCGCAACCGCTGCTGATCCAGGGCAAGGTCGGCATGCTGTGGGGCGGAAGCTGGTGGATACCGCAGCTCGACTCGGCGGGCTTCACCGGCAAGTACGGCGTGTTCCCCGAGCCGCCCATCACGACCGCCACGACGCCGCTCGCGCTCGGCACCTCCACCGTCGGCGTCATCGGCGGGCCGAACGGCAACGGCGAATGGAGCATCACCTCCCAGCGGGCGGACAGCACGATGACCCCGGCCAAGACCGCGACCGTGATGAACTTCATGGCCTGGCTGTTCACCCCGCAGCACCTCGGCTCCTGGCTCGACATCAGCGGCGACGGGGCGTACATCCCGACCGAGCCGGGCGGGCCGACGATCAACCTGCCCGGCCTGTCCAACCTGGTCCCCACCGGCAAGGTCCCCACGGTGGTCGACGTGGTCCTCGACGACGTGCTCTCCACCGCGGCCACCAACTCGGGCATGCGGCTGGTCCAGGAGTACGTCGACGGGTCCTTGTCCTACTCCGGGTTCGCCAGCCAGTGGCAGTCGCTGCTGACCAGCTCGGCGCAGGCCTGGGCCACGCAGAACCACGTCGACCTCAGCAAGTACTGAGCGGCTCACCACGATGCGTTCTGTCGTGCAGGCCGCCCCCCGGACCGGCCGCCCCAAGGCACCCGCCGCGGGGCGCCCGGTCCGGGCTGGCCGGTCGAGGCGCCGCTACGGCTGGGTCAGCGCCCTGGCCGGCGCGGTGATCGTCGCGATGACCTACTTCCCGCTTGTGTTCGTGGTCTCGAACTCGCTGAAGAGCGGGAGCAGCATTTTCAGCAGCGGCGTGTTCTCGCTGTTCACGCAGTTCGACTACCGGAATTACCTAACGGCGTGGTCCGGCGTGTCCGGGAACCTCCTGAACACGATCATCGTCGCCGCGGCGTCGATCGTCATCGGCGTCACCGCGGCCGCAGCCGGCGCGTACGCGTTCTCCCAGCTCCGGTTCCGCGGCAAGGGCCTGCTGTTCATGGCCTACGTCGGCCTGCTCCTCATCCCGTCCACGCTGACCCTGATCCCGCTGTTCCTGACCATCCAGAAGCTGCATCTGTTCAACACGTGGTGGGCGTTGATCCTGCCGTACGCGGCCACCGCCCAGCCGCTGCTTGTGCTCATCTTCCGCGGCTTCTTCGACCAGATCCCTCGGGAGATCCTGGAAAGCGCCCGGATCGACGGCTGCGCCGAGCCGCAGGTCATGCTGCGCATTGTCGTCCCGCTGACCAGGCCCGTGCTGCTGACCGGCGCGATCCTGGTCACGATCAACGTCTGGGGCGACTACCTGTGGCCGACGATCGTGATCCAGGACCCGCACCGGATCACGATCTCGGCCGGGATACAGCAGTTCGTCAGCAGCTTCGGCCTCAGCGTGAGCGGCGGCGGGGCCGTGTTCGCCGCGTTCGTCATAGCGATCCTGCCCATGTTCGTCCTCATCAGCGTCACCATGCGCTATTTCGTCTCCGGCCTAACCGAGGGAGCAACGAAGCTGTGACCACCCCGCCCAGCGCCGACCTCCACACCCGCCACGACTCCCGCACCGCGCTGACCCCGGCCGGGCTTTGCTGCGCGCACCTGGTGAACCCGCTCGGCGTCGCGCCAGAACGAGCACGGCTGAGCTGGACCCTGGAGGGCGCCGGGGTCGGCCGGGCGCAGCGCGCGTACCAGGTGCTGGTGGCGCCGGACGAGGAGCGGCTCGCCGCCGCCGCGGACCTTGCCTGGGACAGCGGCCGGGTCGAGTCGTCCAGCTCGGCCGACATCGCCTACGCCGGGCGGCCGCTGGCCCGCGGCGGCCGGTACGCCTGGAAGGTGCGGGTCTGGGACGAAAGCGGTACCGTGTCCGCCTGGAGCGTCCCGGCCCGGTTCGAGGTGGAGCTCGATCCGGTTGACGGGTGGCGAGCGTCCTGGATCGGCTTGGACCCGGCATCGGGCAACGCCACGCCGCCCGCCGCGGCCGGGCCGCCCGACCCCGTGGCCAAAGCGCTGGCTCCGGCACCCTACCTGCGGCGGGCCTTCTCGGTGGAGAAGCTGGTGGCATCCGCCCGGCTATATGTGACCGCCCTCGGCCTGTATGAGGCGCGGCTGAACGGGCACCGGGTCGGCGACGCGTTCCTGACACCGGGCTGGACCGACTACGCCCGGCGCGTTCTATATCAGAGCTATGACGTGACCGGGCTGCTGACCTCCGGGGAGAACGTGCTGGGGGCGGTTCTCGCCGACGGGTGGTACGCGGGATTCATCGGGTTCGACGTCAAGCGGGCGGGCGCGTTTTACGGCACCGCGCCGGAACTGCTGGCCCAGCTGGTCATCACCTTCCGGGACGGCACGAGCCAGTGGGTGGTCACCGACGAGCACTGGCAGGCCCAGTCCGCCGCCATCCGCCATGCCGATCTGCTGATGGGCGAACGCCACGATCTCCGGCTGGAGCCCCGCGGCTGGGACGGCCCCGGCTTCGACGCCACCGGCTGGCGGGCCGTCCGCTCCCGGGCCCGTGACGGCCGCCCGCTCGTCGCGGATCCCGGGCCGCCGGTTCGCATCATCGAGGACATCGAGCCGGCCGCCATCTCCCGCGACGCCGCGGGACGCGTGATCATCGACTTCGGCCAGAACCTCACGGGATGGTTGCGGATCAAGATCGACGGCTCTCCGGGAGTGTGTGCGCGCGTCCGGCACGCCGAGGTGCTGGCCGGTGACGGCAGCCTGTACACCGCGAACCTGCGCACGGCCCGCCAGACCGACGAGTTCGTCACCAGCGGCGGCCCCGAGGTTCTCGAGCCCCGGTTCACCCTGCACGGATTCCGGTACGCCGAGGTCACCGGGTATCCCGGTGACCTCGATCCGGCAGCCGTCACGGCCCGCGTCGTGCACTCCGACATCGCGCAGGCCGGCTCGTTCCGCTGCTCGCAAGACTGGCTGGTCCGGCTCTTCCGCAACATCGACTGGGGTGAGCGGGGCAACTTCATCAGCATCCCGACCGACTGCCCGCAGCGGGACGAACGGCTCGGCTGGCTCGGTGACGCGCAGATCTTCGCCTGCACCGCCTGCTACAACCGCGACGCTGCCGCGTTCTTCGGCAAGTGGCTGGACGACGTGGCCGACGCCCAGCTGCCCTCCGGCGCGTTCGCCAACGTCGCCCCGCGGCTGAACCTTCCCGGGGCGGGGGCGCCGGGCTGGGGCGACGCCGGGGTGATCGTCCCCTGGACGGTGTGGAAAATGTACGGGGACACAGGGCTCCTCCGGCGGCATTTCGACGCGATGACCGCGTGGATGGACTTCATCGAGCGCGCTAACCCCGACTACCTGCGCGCCCGGGACCTGGGGAAAAGCTACAACGACTGGCTGGCACCAGGAGACGACGACACCCCACCCGACCTGCTCGCCACCGCCTACTGGGCCTACGACGCTACCCTCATGGCCGATATCGCCGTCGCGGCCGGCCGGCCCGATGAGGCCGCCGGGTACCGGGCCCTGCACGCCAAGATCCGCTCGGCGTTCATCGACGCGTTCGTCGCCGGCGACGGAGAGGTCGCGTCCGGAACTCAGACCGCATACGTCCTCGCCCTGCACATGCAGCTGATCCCCGACGAACTGCGCGCCGCGGCGGCGGATCGTCTCGTGGCGGCGATCAGGGCGGCGGGGTGGCATCTGACCACCGGGTTCGTGGGCGTGGGATACCTGCTGCCGGTGCTCAGCTCCACGGGTTACTCCGACGTGGCTTACCGGCTGCTCGCGCAGCGTTCGGCCCCGTCCTGGCGGTACATGGTCGACAACGGCGCGACGACCATCTGGGAGCGCTGGGACGGCTGGACCGCTGAGCGCGGCTTCCAGTCCCCGTGGATGAACTCGTTCAACCATTACGCGCTCGGCTCCGTCGGCGAATGGCTCTACCGGTTCCTCCTCGGCATCGACCAGGAACCGGGCACGGCCGGCTTCGGCCAGCTACTGCTCCGGCCGCACCCTGGCGGGCTGCTGCGCTGGGCACGCGGCTCCTACCGGTCCATCCGGGGGCCGATCAGCACCGGATGGGAACACGCCGGCGACCGGTTCACGTTCCGGGCCGAGGTTCCGCCGAACGTCACCGCCAGCGTCCGCGTCCCCAGCCGTCAGGCTGCCGAGGTGCGCGACGCGGCGGGTAAACCGCCCGCCTTGCTCGCCAGCTTCCCAGGCGCCAAGGACGTCCAGGAGGCGGTGTTCCATGTGGGCTCGGGGGCGCACGAGTTCTCCGGTCCTGCTGTGGCCGATTCCGGTCAATCATGAACGAACGCCGTGGACCGACAACGCGCATACCCGCGTGCTTTCTGCCGGATCGCGTCGGCCTGCGGACCTTATTGATGGCCATTGACTGGCGGCCGCTGTCCCGGTCAGGCATTGAAACGTTTCATAACGAACGGATCGCCGAGAAATATGAGGGTTGGTGAATCGATTCATGACCAAGCATCCAGCCGCTGGTGAGCTCGCTTCTGGTGATGACAACCACGTGAGTAGAAGAAGGCCCATGTCGCCCGGGCGTGAGCAACCGGGTGACGGTCCTTCACGGCGGGGATTCATCGGCGTCGTGGGCATCGCCGGAGGCGCTGCAGCCCTGTCCTCGGTCCCTGGAATGCGCCCACCCGGCGCCGTTCCCGGCCTGCAAGCGGGCTATGCGCCGCGCCGTGGCCCGGGCGCCGGCGGTACGCCGGCCGTTGACGCGAACCTCACCGCCGAGACGAGGTTCTTCATCACGCCGGCCGCGGTGACCAGGGTCCAGGGCGACGCCAAGAATGCCTACGCCCTCGTCTACGGCGGTACGGCAACGCTGACCGCCGAAGCAGGCGGCACGGCGCCGCTGATAGTCCTCGACTACGACGAGATTGTCGGTGGCCAGCCGCAATTCCTGGTGCGCAACGTGACCGGAGACGTCACCTTGCAGTCCTTCTACTCCCAGTCGCTGCCCTACCTCCTGCCGAACGGTGACGGTTACGGATCCGGCGTCTCCAGTAACGCGGCCGAGGGCACCATCTCCTTCGTCGGGGTACCAGCGGGCGCACAGCTGTCACGGGTGGAGAATTACCAGCTGACCGGACCTGGCCCGGTCCAGGGTCACTTGCTGCAGGCCGGCCAGCGCTTTCAGGCCATCACGCTGCTCGGCTCCGGATCTATCCAGGTCAGCGGCGTTGGCTTCACTCCGAGCTTCCGCCTGGACACTCCCGGTGACCCGCGGGCGGGCGCGTTCACCTGCAGCGACCCCAGCCTGGATAAAATCTGGCAAATTGGCGTGCATACCGTCAACGCGTGCTCCGTCCCGATCGGCTCGGTACCGCCTTTCTATGTGGCGACGCCCAGGGGCCTGGTCGTCTTCGGGTGCGAGTACACGGGCTACACCCCGGGCGACGGCTGGACGGACTACACGGCGTCCTTCAACATCGAGATCCTGCAGAACGAGGCCACCTGGCTCGTCCGCAGCGACAGCATGAGCACCGGCACCATGATGGTCCTCTGCGCCGCTGACGACACGCTGCCGATCAGCACCCCGAACACCCTGCGCGTCTACACCATGAACCAGCAGCCGGTGGAGCTCATCGCCGTGGTGCCGATGCCGTTCACGGTCGCCGCGAACACCGTGTACCCGGTGAGCGTCACCGTGGCCGGCGGCACCTTGACGGTGGCGGTCAGCGGCACGCAGGTGTTCAGCGGCACCGTGTCCGGCATGAACCCCAGCGGAGGCTTCGGATTCGCCAACGCCCAGGGCGCCTTGTCACGCGCGACCGGCCTCACCGTGACCAGCTCCTCCGGAGCGGTGCTGCTCAGCGAGAGCCTCACAGGTCCGGGGACGCAAGACTTCATCGACGCGTGCATCGCCGGGACGAACGTGACCCCGTCGATCATGGACGGTGCCATGCGCGACCGCCTGGTCTGGAGCGGCGACATGGGCATCAGCACGCTGACCGTGCTGTGCAGCACCTTCGACAACCAGTACCTGACCGGTTCCTGCGAGCAGTTCTTCCGGTACCAGGCGGCCGACGGCAGCATCCCCATCGCGGTGCCCGCCCAGGCGAAGGGGCTGCCGGTGACCGGCACGTACGGCCCGCCGCCCAGCCTCAGCACGCAGGACTACACCATGGCGCAGGTGACCGACGCCTACCACTACTGGATGTTCTCCGGCGACACCGCGTGGCTGCAGCAGAACTGGGCCTCGATCCGGGGGATCATGACCTGGCTGGCCGGCCAGGTCGGCTCGGACGGCTTGATGAGCGGCGTGGGCCCGCTGGCCACGCAGATGTCCAGCAATGCCCACTACTACGGCTGCCTCCAGCAGGCCCAGCAGATGGCCACCGCGGTCGGCGATACCGCCTCGGCGTCGGTGTACGCGTCGCTGGCGCCGACCGTCGGCAAGACCGTCAACTCTCTGCTGTTCAACCCGGCCGCGGGGATGTACAGCGCCTCAACCTCCCAGCCCACCGTCTTCGACGAGATCGGCAATGGGTACGCCCTGCTGTACAGCCTGCCGGCGCTGGACCCGTCGATCGATACAGCGACGCTCGCCGCGAACCTGACCACCGCGCTGGCCGGGCCGAAGGGCCCGTGCGAGGACTCCTCGCAAGTGCCCGACGGCAACATCGCGCCATATGAGGTCGGCTGGGAAGTTCTCGGTCGGCTCGCCAACGGGCTCAGCCAGGGCGCGCTCGACCTCATCCGCCAGGTCTGGGGTCTCATGCTGCCGCAGAACACTCCGTACTACAGCGGCGGTGTCTGGGAGTACGTCGCCCAGACCGGACTGCCGGGGCTGGGCCCCGGCACCAGCCTGGCGCACGGCTGGTCCTCCGGGGCGACGCCCGCGTTGTCGATGTATGTGCTCGGCGCCCGGCCGCTCACCCCCGGATACCGGACCTTCCTCATCGAACCGCAGCCGGGCGACCTCGCCTGGGCCAGCGGGCGGGTGCCCACGCCTAATGGCCCGATCGCCATCGGCTGGTTCAGCACACATGCGGCGGCGCGTTTCACCCTGACCGTCGATGTGCCACCCGGCACCCAGGGTTACGCCGGCGTGCCGACGACCGCGGCTCAGGTCACGGTCGACGGTGTCAGCACCGCACCCGTGACCGTGCCCGGCTATGCCGGACTGCCCGGATACCTCTACTTCGGGCCGCTGGCGTCCGGCCGCCATCGGATCGTTGCCGACTGAACAGCCCGGCACGCTCACAGGTCAGTGGTATTCATCACGTCGCTCGAGCCCGGGTCGCACATCGAGATGGGTCGCACATCGAGACAAGGAGAGAGGAATGTTCAGCTTCAGGCAGATGCGTATCCGCAGTGACGCGCGCATTAGGCGTTTAATGGTACGAGCGGCTTCTGTAGGCGCGGTCCTGTGTGCTCTTTGCGCCGTCGCGACAGTGCCAGCCGCGCCGGTGGCAGCCGCTGCCAGCCCAGCGTCGGCCGCGTCGGCGTCCATGTCGGCGGTTCCGGGCAACAACTCATGGCAGCGCTATGTCGAGGGGAACGGCGCCTCGACGGTGCGCCCGGTGGCGGCGGCCGTGATCGGAGACGTGACGAACCCCCAGGCGCTCGTTCGCGGCCGGGGTGTTACGACCCTTAAGTGGGCTGCAGGTCAGGTCCAGCCGGTCGTGGTGCTCGACTACGGCAAGGAGGTTGGCGGACTGCCGTTCTTCAACGTCTCCTCGGTCACTCCGGCTTCGGCGGCGACCTCCGTCACGATGCTCGCTGGCTATAGCGAAGCCAAGGAATACCTGGTGGGAACGCCCCCGAGCACGACCCTTGCCCTCGCCGCCGCCGCGGGCGACAGCAATATCAAGGTGGCGAGTGTGGCCAATCTCGTGGCTGGGGATCCGCTGACGATCGACACGGGGGCCGCCGCGGAATCGGACATTATCCTCGACGTCGGCACGGCGGCGTTCACGACCACTCTGGCTGCGGCGGCGCCCGCAGGGAGCACAGACATTAAGGTGACGAGCACCGGGCAGACGTGCTACGGGTCGTTCGGGTGCTTCGGGACCCCGTTGTTCACCGCGGGCGATACGATCACGCTTGGCAGCGGAGCCAGCGCCGAGTCGGCGACAATTGAGTCCGTGGGCAGTGCCGGTGCGTCCGGGACCGGGTTGACGTTGACGGCGCCATTGGCGGCGGCACAGCCGGCGGGCGCGTCCGTATTCGATCCGGGGTCGGGCCTGACGCTGTCGGCTCCGTTGGCGCACGCACATGCGGCGGGTGCGCCTGTGACGACGACCTCCCAGCCGGTCGTTGGAGATACCAACGGCAACAATGGCGTGGGCACGGATCCGAACCGAACTGACACATTCACCCTGACATCGGCCTCCGCTAACACGACCGTCGCTAATGCGGCCACGGACGTACAGGGCGGGGAGCGTTATGAAGCGATCACGCTGGTGACGCCGGGAACCCTCTCTCTGTCCGGTGCGGGGATCACGGTCAAGTTCAACAACGCAGGCGCGAATGCCTATCAGGGCTACTTCCTCTCGAGCGACCCGACGCTGAACAAGATCTGGTATGACGGCGTCTATACGGTGCAAACGGACAGCGTGCCCGTCGGGGCGGTCTGCAGCACGGCCACAACAGGCGGCACGCCAACGTGCAGCCAAGCGCGCACGATCCTGGACGGCGCGAAGCGAGATCGCCGTCCGTGGGCGGGTGACCTTTCGGTCGAGGCCCGGACGTTGTTCGACAGCCTGGGCTTTGGAAGTGAGGGATCCGATTACATCAAGGGCGCGATCGGCATGTTCGGTTCGGCTCCGCTGGCCGACGGTTCGGTCTGCGGGCAAGTCAGCAACTGGATCGCCTATCCGGCGGCGCCCGTCACTTGCGAATTCTACTCCCCGGCCTACTCGATGTACTACCCGATCAGCCTGGCCGAGTACTACCTGTATACGGGTGACATCGCGTTCGTGGAATCCCAGTATCAGACCATGAAGAACGAGCTTGCCTATAACGCGACGGCGGTAGACCCGACCACCGGCCTGTCAATCGCGTCGGGTAGTGACTGGGATTTCTATGACGGCAGCAAGGGCGGAACCCCGGCGCAGGGAGGTGCGGTCTCGGCCACGAACATGCTCTATTACGAGGCGCTCGCCGACGGGAGCTGGGTCGCGAGCCAGCTCGCGGCCGAGGATCCGGGCAACCCGAACGCCGCGACCTGGCGCGCAGATTCGGCGACGTGGGGCCAGCAAGCGACGGCCCTGAAGGCCGCGATCAACTCGCAGCTGTTCAACACCAGCTTGGGCGTCTACCAGCTCTCGAGTTCGGATAACGGCACGGTGCCCGCCACGGCCGTGCCTCAGGACGCAAATGCCGAGGCGATCGACTTCGGTGTTGCTCCGGCCGCGGACGTTCCTGGGATCCTTGCGTACCTCAAGAACAACCTGTGGGGCACTTATGGACCGCAGCCCTACAGTGCCAACGCCGGCTATTCCACGATCATCAGCCCGTTTGTCACCGGGTACGAGCTCGATGCTCGCTTTGCTAGCGGCGACACGGCCGGAGCGCTCGAGCTGACGAACCTCATGTGGGCGCAGATGGTCAACCAGAACGGCCCGTTCTATACGGGCACGCTCTGGGAGAAGCTCGGCCAGAACGGCCAGATCACCGACAGCAACGCCAGCCTTGCCCACGGCTGGGCGACGGCTCCCGTTTCGGCGTTCTCGAGCTACCTGCTCGGCGTGCAGCCGACCAGTCCTGGCTATAAGACGTGGACGATCGCGCCGCAGACTGGCGATCTCGCCTGGGCGCAAGGGCGCGTGCCCACGCCGTGTGGGGCCATCGTGTCGCGCTGGCAGGCCGGGCGCGGCAGCTTCAAGTTGACCATGGCCGCGCCTGCCGGAACGCAAGGGACCGTGACCGTGCCCCTGATGAACAGTTCAGGCACGGTCGCCGAGAACGGTCGGATCGTCTGGGCGAACGGTGCCGCAAGGAACGGCGCAGTTGCCCAGGAAGCTGGCGGAAATGTGATGTTCTCAGACGTGCGCGGAGCCAACACGTTCGCCTCGGCGCTATGAGGGTCATTTGGCCATGCGTGCCGTCGCGGGCCGACACCCGGTAGACGAGGCGGCAAGTAGTCCTGTGCACCTCGTCCTCCCTGAGCGAGCCGGCTCGCTGAACGTCTGCCGTGAGGGACGACCTGTCCCGGTAAGGTTCGGCGAGCTCGGTTCGGTCCGGTCACCGTCACGCTGCGACTTGCCGCACTCGAGAACTAGGGAACCGCGCTCATGACTGCTCTGACCACTGACTCGGCCGTCGCGGAAGCGCTCGCTGCGCTCACTCTGGAGGAGAAGGTCCGGCTGCTCACCGGCCGGGATCTCTGGTCGACCTGGCCCATCGGGAAGATCGGGCTGCGCCGCATCGTCGTCTCCGATGGCCCATCCGGCGTGCGCGGCGAGACCTGGGATGAGCGCGACCCGTCGCTCAGCCTCCCGTCCGCCACCGCGTTGGCCTCCTCGTGGGACCCGGACATCGCCCGCCGCTACGGCGCGGCTGCCGCGGTGGAGGCCCGCCGCAAGGGCGTCGACGTGGTGCTTGGCCCGACGATCAACCTGCACCGCTCACCGCTGGGCGGGCGGCACTTCGAGGCGTTCAGCGAGGACCCGGTGCTCACCGCCGAGCTGGCCGCCGCCTATGTGCGCGGCGTGCAGGACAACGGGGTCGGCGCCACCCCGAAGCACTACGTGGCCAATGACTCCGAGACCGGCCGGTTCACCGTGGACGTGCGGGTCAGCGACCGCGCGCTGCGCGAGCTGTACCTGCTGGCGTTCGAGAAAGTGGTGACGCAGGCGCGTGCCTGGCTGGTGATGAGTTCCTACAACTCGGTCAACGGCACCACCGCGACCGAGAACGACCTGCTGGAGACCCCGCTGAACAGCGAGTGGGGCTTCGACGGCGTAGTGATCAGCGACTGGACCGCGGTCCGGTCGCTGGAGGGCGCCAAGGCCTCGCAGGACCTGGCGATGCCCGGCCCGGCCGGGCCGTGGGGCGACGCGCTGGTGCGGGCGGTCCGCGCCGGTGACATCCCCGAGTCGGCCGTCGACCGCAAAGTGGCTCGCATCCTGACACTCGCCGCGCGGGTGGGCGCACTGGGACGGGTCTCGACCGCCGGCCCTGCCTGGGTGGAAGACGGCGTCGCGTTCGCCCGGCATGCCGCCGCCGAGGGCATGGTGCTGCTGGAGAACCGTGGCGAGCTGCCGTGGAACCCGGTCACCCTGCATTCGGTCGCCGTGATCGGGGACAACGCGGCCACGCCCGCACCCAGGGCGGCGGCAGCGCCACCGTCGTCCCGGCGTATGCCGTCTCGCCACTGATCGGCCTGCGTGCCGCGCTGCCCGGCGTGCAGGTCAGCTACTCGCTCGGCGCGGTCGTGCAGGAGGGCGTGACCGAGCTGCCGCTGGCGCAGCTGACCAACCCGGTCACGGGCGGCCCCGGGTTGCGGGTGCGGTTCCTGGACTCCGGCGGCGCCGAGCTGTTCGCCGAAGACCGCCGCTCCAGCGCGCTGACCTGGTTCGGCGGGGATGCCCCGGTCGGCCGGTCGGCAACGGTGGAGCTGGCCACCGTGTTCACCCCAGCCGAATCGGGCCCGGTCCGGGTCGGCTTCGCCGCCGCCGGCCATGGCAAGGTCTACCTCGACAGCGAGCTTGTCCTCGACAGGGCGGCAGGCTCCGGGCTTGCCGACCCGGCCGCCGCGCTGATGGCTCCCCCGGCGGCGACCGCCGAGGTGACCCTGACCGCGGGCACGCCGGTCGAGCTGCGGCTCGAGTACGATCTGTCCGGCCGAGCCGGCCCGCTGGCCGGCCTGCTGCGGCTGCGGCTCGGCACCGAGCCGGCCGCCGTCGATGGGGACGCGCTCATGGCCGCCGCGGCGGAGGCGGCGGCCAAGGCCGACGCCGCGCTGGTTGTCGTGGGCAGCAACTGCGCCGTGGAATCCGAGGGCTACGACCGCACCTCGCTGGCGCTGCCCGGCCGCCAGGACGACCTGGTCCGCGCCGTCGCGGCCGCCAACCCGCGCACCGTCGTGCTGGTGAACGCGGGCGCCCCGGTGCTCATGCCGTGGCGCGACCAGGTCGCGGCGGTGCTCGTCGGCTACTTCGGCGGGCAGGAATTCGGCCACGCCGTCGCCGATGTGCTGCTGGGCGCGGTCGAGCCGGGCGGCCGGCTGCCCACCACCTGGCCGTCGGCCGAGGCCGACGTGCCGGTCCTGTCCACCACGCCGGTGAGCGGCACACTGGACTACACCGAAGGGATCCACATCGGCTACCGGGCCTGGCTCAAACACGATGCCGCGCCCGCGTACTGGTTCGGCAGCGGCCACGGCTACACCGACATCACCCTCACCGCTGTCCGGGTGCCCGCCTCGGTCACCGCCGGGGAAACCTTCCCGGTGACCGTCGAGGTCGCTAACCGCGGCCAGCGCGACGGCAAGCAGGTCGTACAGGTCTACGCCGAACGACCGGACTCCCCTGTAGACCGGCCAGTGCGCTGGCTGGTCGGCTTCGCGCCGGTGCGTGTGCCAGCCGGAGAGAAGGCCCAGCTGCAGGTCAGCGTGCCGACCCGGCTGCTGGCCTACTGGCAGGACGGCTGGCGCGACCAGCCCGGCGCCTACCAGCTCCGGGTGGGGACCTCCGCCGTCGACCTGCCGCTCGGTGCGCAGGTGGAACTCGCGTGATGTCGTCAGGCTGACTATGCCACGCCGAGCCTGCGCTCCGCTTCCTGCCACCGGGTCGGCGAGCCCTCGGGCTGGAACCGCCGCAGTCTGGTGCTGGCCCGGACGAGAGCACGCAGGCCGCCCAGTTCGTCCGGTGCGGCCCGCAGCGAGCGGGCCTGGATCAGGACGTTGCCGAGCGCAGTGGCTTCGGCGGGCCCGGCCACCACCGGCAGCCTGCACGCGTCGGCGGTGAGCTGGCAGAGCAGCCGGTTGCGCGCCCCGCCGCCCACGACATGGATCACATCCGCGTGCCGGCCGGACAGCTCCTGCGCCTGGCGGATGGCGCGCCGGTAGGCGAGGGCCAGGCTGTCCAGGATGCAACGGACTGTCTCGGCCGGGCGCTGCGGCACCGGCTGCCCGGTGCGCCGGCAGGCGTCCGCGATCCGCGCGGGCATGTCCCCAGGGGGCAAGAACGCCGGGTCGTCCGGGTCGATCACCGCGGCAGGCCCGGGCCGCCCGGCGGCCTCGGCGAGCAGCCCACGCAGCTCCAGCCGCACCCCAGCCGCCGACCAGGCCCGCAGCGACTCCTGGAGCAGCCACAGGCCCATCACGTTCCGCAGATACCGCACCGTTCCGTCGATCCCGGCCTCGTTGGTGAAGTTGGCCCGCCGACTGGCGTCTGTGAGCACCGGCTCAGCCAGTTCCATGCCCACGAGCGACCACGTCCCTGAGGAGATGTAGGCGAAATTCGGGCCGCGGGCTGGGACCGCTGCGACCGCTGACGCGGTGTCGTGTGAGCCGACGGCGACCACCGGCAGCCCGGCGGGCAGCCCCGCGCCCACGGCCACGTCCGGCAGCAACTCGCCCACGACCTCGCCCGGCCGGCGCAGCGGCGGGAAGATCCCCGGCGCGAAGCCGGCCCGCTCGATCAGCCCCCGGGCCCACGTCCGCTTCCGCACGTCGAGCAGCTGCGTCGTGGACGCGTTGGTGATCTCGGCCCCGGCCGAGCCGGTCAGCCAGTAGCCGAGCAGGTCAGGGATCAGCAGCAGCGTCGCGGCCGCCCGCAGCTGGGGCGTGCCCTTGGCCGCGGTGAGCTGGCAGATCGTGTTGATCGCGAGCTGCTGGATGCCGGTGACCGCGTACAGCTCTTCGGCCGGGATCCGGGTCAGCACCCGCTCGACCGCGCCCTCGGTGCGCCGGTCGCGGTAGTGGACCGGATTGCCGAGCAGCGCGCCGCCCGAGTCGATCAGCCCGTAGTCCACGCCCCACGAGTCGATGCCCGCGCTGGCCAGCTCGCACCCGTTGGCCGCGGCTCTGAGCCCGTCCAGGACCTCCCGGTACAGGCCGAGGATGTCCCAGTGCAGTGTCCCGGCCGCGGTGACCGGCAGGTTCGGGAACCGGTGCGCCTCGCGCAGCTCCAGCGGACCGGGCCCGACGCGACCGGCGATGACCCGGCCGCCGGATGCGCCAAGGTCGACGGCGGCAACGGTAACCGCAGCGCTCGTCACCGGCGCCTCCGAGCTGGGACCCTGGTCCCGTCGGCCCGTGTCGTCCAGCGGGCGAGCCCGCTTGGCAGCATCGGTGGGACCTTGCTGTCGTTATAGCAGCAGCAAAGCGCCATCGATGTCGTGTCCGGGCACATGCTGGCGGCCGTCAGCGCAGGAACGCGGCTGTCACCCCGCCGTCGACCGGGATGTGCAGGCCGGTGGTCAGGGGCAGGTCGCCGGAGGCCAGCGCGGCAACCGCGGCCGCGACGTGCTCGGGCAGCACCTCGCGTTTCAGCAGCGTCCGCCGCGCGTAGAACGCGCCGAGCTGCTCCTCGGGCACGCCGTAGACGGCGGCCCGCTTGGCCCCCCAGCCCCCGGCGAAGATGCCCGAGCCCCGCACCACGCCGTCCGGGTTGATGCCATTGACCCGGATGCCGAACTGGCCGAGCTCGGCCGCGAGCAGCCGCACCTGGTGCGCCTGGTCCGCCTTGGCGGCGCCGTAGGCCACGTTGTCCGGGCCGGCCACGACCGAGTTCTTGCTGCAGATGTAGACGATGTCACCGCCCATGCCCTGGTCCCGCATCACCCGCGCGGCCTCGCGGGACACCAGGAACGACCCCTTGGCCATGACGTCGTGCTGCAGGTCCCAGTCCGCGGCGGTGGTCTCGAGCAGCGGCCGGGAGATGGACAGCCCGGCGTTGTTCACCACCAGATCGACGCCGCCGAAGGCCAGCACGGCCGCCGCGACCGCGGCCGCCACCGCCTCTTCGTCGGTCACGTCGACCACGACCTCCACCGCGACATCGGCCGAGCCGATCTCCTCCGCGACCTTCCGGGCGGCGGCCTCGTCCCGGTCGGCAACCACCACGCAGGCGCCGTCGGCGGCGAGCCGCTGCGCGGTGGCCCGGCCGATTCCCGATCCCCCGCCGGTGACCAGCGCCACCCGCGTGGCCAGCGGCTTGGGCTTTGGCCGCCGGGCCAGCTTGGCCTCCTCCAGCGCCCAGTACTCGATCCGGAACTTCTCGGCCTCGCTGATCGGCGCGTACCGCGACACCGCCTCGGCGCCGCGCATCACGTTGATCGCGTTCAGGTAGAACTCGCCGGCCACCCGCGCGGTCTGCTTGTCCGCGCCGAAGCTGAACATCCCGACCCCGGGGACCAGCACGATCGCCGGGTCCGCGCCGCGCATCGGCGGCGAGTCCGCCGTGGCGTAACGTTCGTAATACTCCCGGTAGTCCTCGCGGTAGGCCGCGTGCAACTCGCCAAGCCGGGCAACGGCCTCATCCAGCGGTGCCGCCGCGGGCAGGTCGAGCACCATCGGCCGCACCTTGGTCCGCAGGAAGTGGTCCGGGCACGACGTGCCGAGCGCGGCCAGCCGGGGATGCTCGCTGCGAGACAGGAAGTCGAGCACGACCGGGGTGTCCGTGAAGTGCCCGAGCTGCCGCCGGTCGGTCGAGGCCAGCCCGCGGATCACCGGGGCCAGGGCCGATGCGCGGGCGCGGCGCTGCGGGTCAGGCAGCGCCAGGTATCCCGAGATTTCGTTCCCGAACGGGTCGCGCCGCCCATTCTCGTTCAGGTAACGCTGGGCCGTGGCGATGATCTCCAGGGAGTTGGCCGCGCACTGGTCGCTCGACTCACCCCATGCGGTGATGCCATGACCGCCGAGGACCACGCCGATCAGGTCCGGGTTGCCGCGGGCAGCGGCGGCGATGTCGAGGCCGAGCTGGAACCCTGGCCGCCGCCATGGCACCCACGCCACCCGCCCGCCGAAGCATTCCCTGGTCAGCCGCTCGCCGTCGGCGGCGGTCGCGAGCGCGATTCCCGAGTCCGGATGCAGGTGATCCACGTGTGGCTGATCGAGCAGCCCGTGCATGGCGGTATCGATGGACGGCGCTGCCCCGCCCTTGCCGAATAGGCAGTAGTCGAACGCCGCCACCATCTCGTCCTCGCGCTCGACGCCCGGGTAGACGCCGGTCAGCGCGCGGAGCCGGTCCACGCGGAGCACGGCGAGCCCGTCGGCGGTCAGCGTGCCCAGGTCGCCGCCGGAGCCCTTGACCCACATCAGGTCGGCCGGCTGCCCGGTCACCGGGTCGGTCGCCGTGCCCTTGGCCGAGGTGTTGCCGCCCGCATAGTTGGTGTTGCGCGGATCGGAGCCCAGCCGGTTGCTGCGCGTGAGCAGCGCGGCGACCTCCGGCGGTAGCTGCGGCGCCATCGGGCGTTTCTCCTCTCGGTAGCAGGTTGTTGCTCAGGTCCAGCTGGCCGGCGTTCCGCCGGCCCGGTCGGCCACGATCTTCTCCGCGTAGCCGGAGCGCAGGTACGCGCCGACCGGATCCGGATCGAGGCCCATCTCCTCGCGCAGTTCGCCGAGCAGCGGCCGGACGTCGGTGTTGTAGCCGTCCATCAGCGCGGCGTTCGCGCCGAGCACGTCCCCGGCCTGCTGGGCGGCGGTCAGCGCAACGCGGTCGACCAGCAGCGCCTTGGCCGTGGCCTCCTGCACGTTCATCACCGACCGGATCTGCGCCGGGATCTTCGGCTCGATGTTGTGGCACTGGTCCAGCATGAACGCGATCCCGGCCTCCGGCCGCAACCCGCCGGCCGCCACGACCTCGTTCAGAATGCGGAACAGCTGGAACGGGTCGGCCGACCCGACCATGAGGTCGTCGTCGGCGTAGAACCGGCTGTTGAAGTCGAAGCCGCCGAGCCGCCCGGCCCGCAGCAGGAGCGCCACGATGAACTCAATGTTGGTGCCCGGCGCGTGGTGACCGGTGTCGACGACGACCGCGGCCTTGGGCCCCAGCGCCATGCAGTGCAGGACCGAGGTGCCCCAGTCGGGCACGTCGGTGGTGTAGAAGTACGGCTCAAAGAACTTGTACTCGAGCAGCATCCGCTGGTTCGGCCCGAGCCGGTTGTAGACGACCTGCAGCGCGTCGGCGAGCCGGTCCTGGCGGGACCTGATGTCGTCCTGGCCGGGGTAGTTGGTGCCGTCGGAGAACCACAGCTTCAGGTCCGCCGACCCCGTCGCGTCCATGATGTCGACGCACTCCAGCAGGTGGTTGACCGCCTTGCGGCGCACCCTGGGGTCGGGGTTGGTGACGCTGCCGAGCTTGTAGTCGTCGTCCTGGAACACGTTCGAGTTGACGGTCCCGATCCGGACGCCGGCGTCGAGCGCGTAGCCGGCCAGCGCCGCATAGTCGTCGACCCGGTCCCACGGGATGTGCACGGCCACGCTCGGCGCCACGCCGGTGTACGCGTGCACTTGCGCCGCGTCGTCGATCTTCTCCTGGGGCGTGCGCGGGACTCCGGGCTGGGTGAACACCTTGAACCTGGTCCCGGTGTTCATGAACGCCCAGGACGGGATCTCGATCCGGTGCTCCCGCAGGGCGGTCTTTACGGCGGTCAGGTCAGGCATTCAAGGTCATCTCCATAAAGCAGGTCTCGGCGCGCTCAGTCGAGGTGGAAGATCTCGGCAACCCTGCGGAATCCCTCATCGGGCCTCAGCTCGCCAAGATCACTGAAGTAGGGCTGCATCTCCCCCTGCCAGCGCGCGTTGACGTCAGTTTGCGCCATCCGCTGCTGCGCTGCGGAGTAGTCGTCGGTCTCCAGGTAGCCGATGAGCAGCCCGTCATCGGTCAGAAACAGCGTGTAGTTCGCCCAGCCCGCTTCCTGCAGCGCCTGGGTCATCTCCGGCCACACCTGCTGGTGCCTGGCCCGGTACTCCTCGAGCTGCTCGGGCCGGATCCGGCCGAGGAAGCACACGCGCTCCATCTGGTGTCCTCAGGGTTTTCGAATCGGCCGCGGGACGGGGTGCCGGACGGCCGGGGGCCGTTGCCCCCCGTCCCGCAGCACGGGAAGCCGCTGGCCCCCCGTCCCAGCCGGGTCAGAAGTGGAATTCGTTGATGTTCGACGAGTCGAATACCAGGGGCGGCCCCAGGAGGATCGTGTGATCGGACCCGACCGTGTATTTGCCGAGCTTGCCTGCGGTGAAGGTCTGGCCCTGGGCGTTGGTGATCTTCTTGGACGCGAGGTTCACCGCGGCGTAGGCGGCCAGGTAGCCCAGGTTGGCCGGGTTCCACAGGATGAACTCGGGCGCGACGCCGTCGGCGACGTATGCCTTCATCTCGAGCGGCGTGCCCAGGCCGGTCACGAGTACCTTGCCCCTCCACTTCGGCGTGGCGACGACCTGGGCAGCGGCCAGGATGCCCACGGTGGTCGGCGAGATGATGCCCTTGAGGTTCGGGTACTTCTCCAGCAGGCCCTCGGTCACCTGGGTGGCGGTCGGCGGGTCGTCGTTGCCGTACACGATCGAGACGAGCTTCATCTTCGGGTACTTGGTCAGCTCCTGCTTCATGTAGCCGATCCAGGCGTTCTGGTTAGTCGCGGTGGCCGCGGCCGAGACGATCCCGATCTCGCCGGTGTCGTGCAGTTCCTTGGCCATGAGATCGACCTCGCTGGTCCCGATCTCGGCCGTGGATGCCTGGTTGACGAAGAGGTCACGGCAGGTCGGCGCGTCCGAGTCGTAGGTGACCACCGTGATCCCGCGCTTCATCGCCTCGTTCAGCGTCGGGCACAGCGCACTGGGGTCGGTCGCCGAAACGATCAGCACGTTGGCGCCCTTGGCGATCGCGGCCTGGATGGCCGGGATCTGCGACGCGGGCGTCGCGGCTGTCCCGCTGGTCTCGGTGCCGCTCTCGCCGAGCGTGTCGAGCGCGGCGATCGCGCCTCCTGTCTTGAGGCTGTCCGCGACGGTGAAGTAGTTGTTGCCGAGGTTCTTCGGGATGATGAAGACCTTCAGGCCCTTCTTCAGCCCTCCCGAGTTCGAGCCGGAACTCGACGGGCTCGAGGAACTCGAGGAGCATGCCGCGGCGAGGATGGACACCAAGACCAGCGCCGCGAGCAGCGGCAGCGCCCTTCTGCTGGCGGGCGTGCGCCTGGCCGAGGCCCTCATCCTTCCGCCGGCCAACGCTCTTGAGCTGGCCGAGGTTCTCATCCTTCCTGGTAGCGGAACTCTCATCGATGAATCCTTTCAATAGATGGCCCAAAAAAGCCGGGTGCCGATGGTGCGGATAGGGTGCCGCCGAGGCGGTAATGGACGGGTAGCGCAGACGGCCCGGGCCAATGCCGACCCGAGGCCAGGCCCGTCTCGCTGCCCGCGTTGCGCGCGCGTCGTGCCGTCAGTCATGGGCGGTTCCGATCGCCGATGGCGCGGCCTTGCCTCTCCTTGCGATCACGCTGCGGATCCGGCCCGTGAGAGTTGCCAGGTTCGGCACGAACACGCTGATCAGCAGCAGGCCGCCAACCGGGATGCTGGCCGCCTCCTGGTTGAAATTCGTCAGCAGCAGGGCGTTCTGGATTCCCGCGAATGCGAGCACCCCGAGCACAACGCCCACGATCGTTCCCTTGCCGCCGAAGATCGAGACCCCGCCGAGCAGGACAACGGCGACCACGTCAAGCTCGAGGCCGAGCCCGTTGCTGTTAACCGAGGTGGACAGGCGGAACGTCAGCAGGACGCCGGCCAGCGAGCAGATCACGCCGGAGGCGATGTACAGCAGCGTCTTGATGCGCTTGACCCGGATTCCGGCGAACATTGCTGCCTCGGGACTGGCCCCCATCGCGTAGATCGACCGGCCAGCCGGCGTGAAGTGCAGCACCACGCCGAAGATCACGGCCAGGACGATGAAGACGGCCGCCGAGAACGACACGTTGCTGTTGAAAACCCCGGTGACGCCGATGTTCGCGTAGCTGGCCGGGAAGTTCGAGATCGTGTTGGGGCCGAGGATGATGTTGGCCACCCCGCGGTACAGGCCGAGCGTGCCGATGGTGACCGCCAAAGACGGCAGGCCGAGCCTGGTGATCAGCAGGCCGTTGATCGCTCCCGCCAGCACGCCGACCAGCAGGATCACGAGGAAGATGACCAGCATCGGCCAGTGCTTGCCCCACAGGTAGCCGAGCTCCGCGCTCGACATGCCCATGATCGAGGCGACCGAAAGGTCGATCTCGCCGCTGATGATGATGAGCGTCATCGGCAGGGCCATGATCGCTATCTCGCCCGACTGCAGGCCCAGGTTGAATATGTTGTTTCCGGTCAGGAACTCCGATGAGGTCGAGACGCCGAGTATCCCGATCGCGATGACGACGACCGCCAGGCCGGTCTCCCAGCGCAGCATATTTCTGGAATCGAACCGTGACCGCCAGCCGGGCGGGGCGTCGACGGTCGCGGCCAGCGACGTGTCCCGATCAGGTTGCATCCCGGGCGCTCCTCTTGCGCAGCGCCGCCGCGAGCCTGACCGAGATGCCCCGGTCCAGGGTGATGGCCAGCAGCAGCAGGAATCCGGCGATCGCCTGGTCCCAGAAGTCGGAGATGCCGAGCACGTCCAGGGCGACATTGATCGTGCCAAGCAGCAGGGCACCGATCGCCGCGCCGACCGCGCTGCCGCTGCCGCCGAAGATCGCCACGCCGCCGACCACGACCGAGGCGATCACGATCAGCGAGAAGTTGGTGCCGCCGGCACTGGTGTTGATCGTCTGGTACTGGGCGGCCCACAGCACGCCGCCGACGCCGGCGATCCCGCCGCACAAGGTGAAAGCGGTGAATACCCGCCTGGCCACGGGAACGCCGGCCAGCCGGGCGCCGTCCGGGTTCGACCCGATCGCGTAGAGTTCCCGGCCGGACCGGAACGACCGCAGGTAGTACGCCCCGGCCCCGATCACGGCGGCGACCGCGATCGCGAGCCACGGAATCCCGAAGATGGTCACGTTGGGGATGTCGACGAACCCGGCGGGCAGCGACGAGGCGACGACCTCGTTGCCGCCGACGACCAGGATGTCGATGCCCTGGATGATGTACAGGGTGGCCAGCGTGACGACCAGGCTGGGCACCCGTCCGAGCGACACCATCAGCCCGTTAGCCGCGCCGAATGCCAGCCCGATGCCCAGCCCGACAGCGAACACCACGGGGATCGGGATGCCGTGGACGTGCCCGAACAATCCGGCCGACAGGTACGCGGACAGCGCCAGCACGGACTGCACCGAGAGGTCCACGTTCCTCGTGATGATCACCATGGTCTCGCCGAGCGCCACAAGCGCGTAGACCGCGGTGTTGACGAGGATGAACTGGATGTTCGACGAGCTGACGAATCGCGGCTGGATCACGGCGGTGACCAGGACGAACAGGCCCAGGACCACGATGATGCCGGTCTCCCGCACCCGGAAGACCCGCTCGGTCAGCCGACGCGACCCGGCCTCGGCCGGCGCGTCCGACGGCTCCCGTGGCGGGGCCAGGGTACGTGCGTCGCTCACTGTGCACCCCGGTTCGCTTCTCCGCCCGCTGCGCGTGCGTCGCTCACTGTGCACCCCGGTTCGCTTCTCCGCCCGCTGCGCGTGCGTCGCTCACTGTGCCTGCTCCTGAAGCTGGCCGGTCGCCGCCGACATGATCTTTTCCTCTGAGGCGTCCGAACGGGCGTACTCACCGACCAGCCGTCCCTCGCGCATGACCAGGATCCGGTCGCCGACGCGGAGCACCTCGGGAAGCTCCGAGGAAATCATCAAGATCGCGACTCCGTTTCCCGCGAGTTCCGAAAGCAGCCGGTGCACCTCGGCCTTGGTGGCGATGTCGATGCCCCGGGTCGGCTCGTCCACGATCAGCAGGCTCGGGTTGCGCCCGAGCCACTTGGCCAGCACGACCTTCTGCTGGTTCCCTCCGGACAGCTGCGAGACCGGGTCGGTGAGCCGCCCCAACTTGATCCGCAGTTTCAGGGCCCAGTCAGCCGCGAAGTCGCGTTCCGACTTCCCGGATATGAGGCCGGCATGACGCAGTCTGCCGAGCGAGGCCAGGGCCATGTTCTGCTGCACCGACATGTCCATGACTAGGCCCTGCTGGCGGCGGTCCTCGGGCACGAAGCCCACGCCGGCGGCCATCGCGCTGGTGGGGGACGACTTGCGCAGTGGGCGGGAGCGCACCGTGACCGACCCGGCGTCGTAGCCGTCGATACCGAAAATGGCCCGCGCCACCTCGCTCCGGCCGGAGCCGACCAGCCCGGAAAGGGCCACGATCTCGCCCGCCCGCACGTCGAAGGAGATGTCGGTGAACACCCCTTCCCTGGTGAGCCGCTCGACCTTCAGCACCATCTCCCCGGGCGCCGCGCGGCCGCCGGCGACGCGCTCGTCCAGCTTCCTGCCCACCATCGCGCGGACCAGGTCATCGGCGGTAAGGCCGGCCAGTTCCCTGCTCAGCACCTGCCTGCCGTCGCGCATCACGGTGACCCGCTGGCATATCTCGAAGACTTCCTCGAGGCGATGGGAGATGAACAGCACCGCCGCTCCCGAGGCGCGCAGCGTCCGCGCGACGTCGAAGAGCCGGTTCACCTCGGCCGCCGAAAGCGCGGCGGTGGGCTCGTCCATCACGATGATCTTGGCTTCCAGCGAGAGTGCCTTGGCGATCTCGATGATCTGCTGGTCGGCGATGGAAAGGCCGCGGCAGATGCGGCCGGGGTCAAGCCGGACGCCCAGCCGCTCGAACAGATCCCGGGCCTGCTCCCGCATCTGCCTGGCGTCGATACGCCGCCCCCGCCGCAACGGCTGGCGGCCCATGAAGATGTTCTCCGCCGCGGTGAGGTCGGGGAACAGGGTGGGTTCCTGGTAGATGACGGCTATCCCGGCGTCCTGGGCGGCCGCCGGACTGTGCAGCACCGTGGGCACGTTACCGACCAGCAGTTCCCCGCTGTCCGGCCGGTGCACCCCGGCCAGGATCTTCACCAGCGTGGACTTGCCCGCACCGTTCTCGCCGACCAGCCCGTGTACCTCGCCGCCATAGAGGTCGATCGAAGCGTCCGCGACCGCGTGCACGGCGCCGAACGTCTTGGCGGCGTGCCGCAGCGACAATTGCGGCGTCCCCGGCCCGTGGCTCGTCCCCGGCTCGTGGCCACTCGGCGCCTGCCCGGCGGACCTCTCCGGAGCGGTCGCGGGGTTGGTCGCGGGGTTCGGGGGAGCGGCGCCCTGGCCCGGGCCGCCGATGCGCCCGTCGGCGCCGCGCCCGGGGTCCATTGACTTCTCTCCGCCCATCCGCCGGTGCTCCGGCAATTCAGATTGCGCTTCCCGCGACTCCGGTGCCGATCTGCCGCATCAGCTCCCGCCCACTCAGGCAGTGACCGCTAGCTCCCTGACCGCTAGCTCCTGACTGCTACGCACCGACCGCGAGCCTGCTCTGGAACGTTTCAATCTGTGAAGTAGTGTCGATTCGGTGTTACGCCACTGTCAAGAGCCCGTGCACTTCTTGGTTGAGTCGTTATAGACCGCATATGCACCCGAGTCAGGGCGCGCCCGAATCGTGGATCCAAATCGAGGCGGCGGCCAGGTTGTTCCGGCCGCATCGACTGACCGCTAAGGCCGGCAGCGGCTGCTGGGCCCAGATGATCTTGCCGGTTCCGGTGTACCGGGTGCCCCAGCGCTCGGCCAGCTGAGAGACCAGCATCAGGCCGCGGCCGTCCTCGTCGTAGCGGTCGGCCCGGCGCAGATGCGGGGCGGTGCTGCTGCCGTCGAAGACTTCGCAGCTGAGCGCGCCGTCCAGGATTATCCGGAGCTGGATGGGCGATTGGGCGTGCCGGATGGCGTTGGTGACGAGCTCGCTGACCAGCAACTCGGTCGTGAAGGTGATTTCTGGCAGGCCCCAGGCGGCCAGCTGACGGGCGGTCCGGGCACGAGCCTCGGCGACGACCGCCGGGTCGGCGGGCAGGTCCCAGCTGACGATCCGGTCCTCAGCCAGGGCCCGGGTGCGCGCGACGAGCAGCGCGGCGTCATCTACCGCAGGCTCGGGAAGCAGTTCGTCGACCAGGCGGTCGCAGACGGCGTCCAGCGATGCGGCGGCGTCCGGGGCAGCACCGGGCTGGATGTGAACCTCGCTGAGGATCTTGCGCATCGCGTTCAGCCCGGCGTCGATGTCGCGGTCACGCTGGCGAGATTCGACCAGCCCGTCGGTGTACAGGACGAGCAGGCTGCCCTCGGGCAACTCGACCTCGGCCTCCTCGAAGGGCAGCCCGCCCAGGCCCAGTGGGAGGCCGACCGGCAGGTCGAGATATTCGGCGCTGCCGTCCGGGGTCACGACGGCAGGAACCGGATGGCCGGCCCTGGCCAGCGTGCAGCGACGCGACACGGGGTCATACACCGCGTACAGGCAGGTCGCGCTGAGCTCGGAGGTGGTTTCGGCCGACAGGTCCTGCTCGGCCGTCAGCCGCGTGACCACATCGTCGAGCCTGGTCAGCAGCTCTTCCGGGGTCAGGTCAATGTCGGCGAGCGTCCGGACCGCGGTGCGGAGCCGGCCCATGGTGGCGGCGGCGTGGATGCCATGCCCGACCACGTCGCCGACCACGAGGCCCACCCGGCTCCCCGATAGCGGGATCACGTCGAACCAGTCGCCGCCCACGGCGATACCGGAGTGCGCGGGCAGGTAGCGCGTCGCCACCTGGACGGCCGACTGCGCGGGCTGACCTTGCTGGAGCAGGCTGTGCTGGAGGGCGAGCGCGGTCGTGTGCTCGCGGGTGTAGCGGCGGGCGTTGTCGATGCAAACGGCCGCCCGGGCGACGATCTCCTCGGCGAGAACGAGGTCATCGTGGACGAAGGGCTCCGGCCGCAGGTGCCGGGCGAACGTCGTGATCCCGAGCGTGGCGCCGCGGGCGCGCATCGGGACCATCATCATGGAGCGAAACCCGTGGCGGATCATGCTGGCCGACTGCGCGGGGCTCCCCTTGCGCCACTCGGCGATGCTGCGGTCCATGCCGGAGTGGCTCACCGATCGGCCGGTCTCCAGGCAGTGAGCGGCCGGCGACCGCTTTGGGTATGAGGTCACCTGACCAGGGCGGACCACGGCCTCGGGACAGCCTTCCAGGACCGAATCGATGGCCATCCGCTGGAGCGGAACGGTGCCTTCGACCGGGGCGGCCGGCTCGTCGCCCCCGACCACCGAATCCAGGAGGTCGATCATGGCGAGGTCCGCCAGCCCGGGAACGGCGACCTGCGCCAGTTCCTCGGCGGTCCTGGTCATATCGAGGGTGCTGCCGATCCGGGTGCTCGCCTCGTTCACCATGGCCAGCCGCTGCCTGGCCAGGTGCTGCTCGGTCACGTCCAAGCCGACGGCCAGCACGCCGCGCATCTGGCCTGCCGGGTCTTTCACCGGTGAGAGCCAGGTTTCAACGGCATGAATCCGTTTCTGGCCGGGCAGACAGAAGAAGCCACGCCACACCGTCGCCTCGCCGGTGCGGGCCACCTGGCCCGCGGCGGCCAGGCACGCTCGCGTTTCCGGTGTCGAGAGATGGTCGGTCAGGCGTAGCCCCAGGCCGTCGGCCTCGCCCCGCAGGCCCAGGATGCGGCACATGGTGCTGTTCAGGCGCCGTTGCCGGAGTTGCATATCGAGCAGGGCCACGCCCAGGGGGCACAGGGCAACGGCCCAGTCCAGCAGTTCCTGGAGGTTGGTATCCCGGAAGTCATCCGGTGCCTGGCCAGTCATCCTCGTGCCTTGACGGTCATTATGCCCTCGGATGCATCGGAAACGGGTGGCGTACGAACCCGCCACCGTCGCGCCAGTGGACGAACCGCGAGGTCAAGAGCCGCAGGCCAGTTTCCCTCTACTTTGGCTTGGCGATAGTTGCGCCACTAGCTCAAAGATACCCCCGAGCTACGGTGGGTCACCCACCGTAGCCGACGCATCGTCGAGGCCCAGTTCAAGGCCTTCGCCCGCGCCCTCTGCTCCGCCGCCTCCTGGGGAACCCCGCGCCAGCGGCGTCCCCAGCACCAAAGGCACTCGGCCGGGCTGGCCGGGGCAGCGGGGTCGGGCTAGCGGGAGCGGCGGAAGGTCAGGAAGGAGGCGTCCCTGCGGTCGCGGACGTGGGTCAGGGCCTCACGGGTGGCCCGGGTGGCGGGGTGATCGGCGCCGAGGATGCGCTTGCGCCCGGTAAGGGCGCGTTTGTAGAACGTGATCGACTCGCGCAGTTGCCCGGCCCGGGCATAGGCGGCGGCCAGGTTGTTGCACGAGGTGAGAGTGGTCGGGTGATCAGGGCCGAATAGCTGCTCGCGATCGGCGAGAGTCTGCTCGTGCAGCGCGATCGCCTCGGGCAGCCGGTCCGCGCGGCCGTAGGCGGCGGCCAGGTTGCTCCGTGCGGTGAGCGTGGTCGGGTGCCCGGCCCCGAGCAGCCGCTCGAGGTCGGCAGCATTCCGCTGATGCAGCGTGATCGCGTCGGTCAGCCGGCCCGCTCTGGCGTAAGCGGCGGCCAGGTCGTTGCGGGACGCGAGGGTGTCCGGGTGTTCCTGGCCCAACTGCCGCTCGCGATCGGCCAGGGTGGGCTCAAGCAGCTCGATGGCCTCGCCGGCCCGTCCGGCCTGGTGGTAGGCGGCCGCAAGATCGTTACGGAACGCGAGAGTATCCGGCTGGCTCGCTCCCAGCACCCGCTCGGCATCGGCGACCGTGCTCTTGTGCAGCGCGATGGCCTCGGTGAACCAGCCTGCGGAACCGTAGACGGCGGCCAGGCCGCTGCGGGAAGCCAGCGTGGCCGGGTGGTCCGTGCCCAGGACTCGCTCGAGCGCGGCGGCCGTCTGCTCGAGCAGCGGCACCGCGTCGACCAGCCGGCCGGCCGCGGCGAAGGCCTTGGCCAGGCCGAGCCTCGAGGACAGGGTGTCCGGATCGTCCGGACCGAGTTCCCGCTCCCTGATGACCAGGTTCTGCTCATGCAGCGTGATCGACTCGGGTATCCGCCCGTCGGCCCGGCAGGCGCTGGCCAGGCTGTCGCGGGTGTGCACGGTGTCGGCGTGCTCGGGGCCAAGCACCCGCTCCTGGTCGGCCAGGGTCTCCCGGTAAGCGGGCAGAGCCACACCGGTCAGGCCCGCCGACCAGTAAGCGCTGGCCAGGTTGGAGCGGGTAATCAGGGTGCCGGGATGGTCGGGCCCGAGCAGCCGCTGCTGGATGGAGAGGTTCCGCTCGTGCAGCGAGATGGCGTCGGCGGAGCGCCCCGCCGAGCGGTAGCCGACGGCGAGGTCGTCGCGGGACTGCAGCGTGTCCGCGTGATCAGGGCCGAGCAGCTCTTCGCAGGCGGGCAGGTTCTTCTCGAGCAGCGCGATCGCCTCGGCCCACCGCCCGCCGAACAGGTAACAGCGCGCCAGCGTCTCCCTGGCGGTGAGGGTGTCCGGGTGGGCTGGGCCGAGAGTGCTCTCGTTCTCGGCCACCGCTTGCTCGAACTCGGCGGTCTGCGCGGCCATGGCCGCAGGCGTGATCGGTCGCCTGAAGGGGACCCGCTCCATGGGCCGTAGGTTCCCAGGATCTCGGCGTTCTATCAAATGATCGGACATAGGTGGCATCGGCTAACATCGGGGTTCTCGTTTACCCTAGTAATGGCTGGGACGTGGCGCTTGACAGCTCGGGATGTGAGAGAAAGCATTCACCTCGCCTCAAGACGCTGTGTCGCGGGGGCCATGGGTACGGCCAGTTAGGGGACCTGGTGGCGTCGACGGTGAACGGCCCGGCCGCACGGCCGGTGATGGCAGACGTCGCCCGGCTGGCCGGCGTCTCGCATCAGACCGTCTCCCGGGTGCTCAACGGTCATCCCAACGTCCGGCCACAGACGCGCGAAGACGTTCTCGCGGCCATCCGCCAGCTTGGCTACCGGCCCAACGCCGCCGCGCGCACCCTGGTCACCGGGCGCACCCACGCACTGGGCGTGATCAGCTTCGACACCACACTCTACGGCCCGGCGTCAATGCTCTACGGCATCGAGCGGGCCGCGCATGCCGGCTACTCGGTCGCCATCACCAGCCTTTCCGCGTTCGACCGCCGCTCGATGCAGGAGGCGGTCGACCGGTTCCTCGGCCAGGGTGTCGAGGGGATCATTGTCATTGCCTCCGAGATGCCCGCGCTCGAGGCGCTGACCGGCGTCGCCACCGACGTGCCGCTGGTCGCCGTCGGCTGCGGCACCCGTGCGCCGCTTGACTCGGTCGCGATCGACAACAGTGCCGGTGCGTTCCAGGCCACGCGATACCTGCTCGACCTGGGTCACGCCACCGTGCACTACGTGGGCGGGCCGGACTCGACCCTGGACGCCCGCGAGCGCGCGGAAGGCTGGGTCCGGGCCTTGCGCGAGGCGGGTACATCAGAGCCGGAGATAGTGCGCGGGGACTGGTCCGCGCGCTCCGGCTATGAGATCGGGCACCAGCTCGCCTCGATGCCGGAAGTGACCGCCGTCTTCTGCGCGAACGACCAGATGGCGCTCGGCTTGCTCCGGGCGCTCGGCGAGCACGGGCGCCAGGTCCCGGCCGATGTCAGCGTGGTCGGATTCGATGACATCCCGGAATCGGCCTTCTTCCTGCCTCCGCTCACCACGGTCCGGCAGGATTTCGGAGAACTCGGCAAGCAGGCGTTGCGGCTGCTGGTCGACCGGATTTGCGGGCGCCCGGCGCCCGGCGCCCGGTTGCCGGTCGCCCCAGAGCTGATCGTGCGCTCCAGCGCGGGTCGGCCCACGCGCTAATCAGCAATTGAAAGGGACGATACCGGTGGATCACGGGCAGTATGTTAGCGCTAACAATCCGGATGCGGACCTGGGCCGAGGCGTACCGGCAGGAGCTGAGGATGCTTGCGTCATCGGGGTCGACTTCGGCACGCTGTCGGGCCGGGCCGTGGTCGTCCGGGTCAGCGATGGCGCGGAACTGGGCAGCGCGGTGCATGAATACTCCTCGGGCGTGATAGACGCGGTGCTGCCGGCCACCGGCGAGACCCTGCCGCCAGACTGGGCGCTGCAGGATCCGGAGGACTACCGCGACGTGCTCCGTGAAGCGGTGCCCGCGGCCGTGGCCGACGCTGGCATCGATCCAGCGACCGTGACCGGGATCGGGACCGACTTCACCGCGTGCACGGTGCTGCCGGTGACGGCCGACGGCACGCCGCTGTGCCAGATTCCCGGGCTGGCTGGCCGTCCGCACGCCTACCCGAAGCTGTGGAAGCACCACGCGGCTCAGCCCCAGGCGGACCGGATCAACGCTCTGGCGCACGAGCGCAACGAGCCATGGATCGGCCGCTACGGAGGGAAGATCTCGTCCGAGTGGGAGTTCGCCAAGGGACTGCAGTTGCTCGAGGAGGACCCGGAGATCTACCAGCGGACCAGCCGGTGGATCGAGGCGGCTGACTGGATCATCTGGCAGCTCGCCGGGGCCGAGACCAGGAACGCCTGCACCGCCGGGTACAAGGGCATCTGGCAGGACGGCCGCTACCCCTCATCCGGCTTCCTGGCCCGGCTCAATCCGCAGTTTGCCAGCTTCGCCGAGGACAAGCTCGGGCACGACATCATGCCGCTGGGTGCCCGGGCCGGGTCGCTCACCGCCCAGGCAGCCAAGTGGACCGGCCTGCCGGAGGGCATCGCGGTGGCGGTTGGCAACGTGGACGCGCACGTGACCCCGCCGGCCGCCGCGGCGATCGCGCCCGGGCAGATGGTCGTGATCATGGGGACCTCGAACTGCCATGTGATGAACGGGACCAGGCTGGCCGAGGTGCCCGGCATGTGCGGCGTGGTCCACGGCGGCATCGTGGCCGGCCGCTGGGGATACGAGGCCGGACAGAGCGGTGTCGGGGACATCTTCGCCTGGTTCGCCGAGCACGCCACCCCGCCGGGCTACCTGGAGGAGGCGAAGCGCCGAGGCGTGTCGGTGTTCGAGGTGCTGTCCGCCGAGGCCTTCGCGCAGCCCGCGGGTGCGCATGGGCTGATCGCGCTGGACTGGCTGAACGGCAACCGCTCGGTGCTCGTCGACCACCGCCTGTCCGGTGCGATCGTCGGCCTGACGCTGGCCACCCGGGCGTCCGACATTTACCGGGCGCTGGTGGAGTCGACCGCGTTCGGCACCAGGGTCATCATCGACGCGTTCGGGGCGGCCGGCATCCCGGTCACCGAGCTGGTGGTCGCCGGCGGCCTGACCCGCGACAAGTTCGTCATGCAGACCTACGCGGACGTGACCCGCCGCTCGCTGAGCGTGATCAAATCCGAGCAGGGCCCAGCCCTGGGCTCGGCCCTCCACGCCGCGGTGGCCGCTGGCTGCTATCCCGACGTGCCGGCCGCCGCCGCGGCCATGGGCGGCAAGCGCGAGGCGGCGTACCTGCCCGACCCGGTCAGCGCCGACGTGTACGACCGCCTGTATGCCGAATACCGGCTGCTGCACGACTACTTCGGCCGCGGCGTGAACGATGTCATGCACCGGCTCCGCGGGGTGCGCGACCGCGCGCTGGCCGGCGCGGCTGCCGGGCGGGTCCTGGCCAGCTCCGCACAGGACCCGCCCGGCTCGGACGTGCCACCGGCTAGCGTGGCAGTCGGCGACCAGGACGGCGGACTCTCATGAGCGAGCTGACTGGGGAGGCGGGCGAGGCCGGGCCGCCCGGGCTGCCCGATGTGGCCGAGCTGCGGAAAACCCTGTGCGAGCTGCACGGTGAGCTGGTGGCGGCGGGCCTGGTCGCCTGGACGTCCGGCAACATCTCGGCCCGGGTCCCCGGCGCCGACCTCATGCTGATCAAGCCGAGTGGCGTCGGCTACGCGGAGCTGACCCCGGACTCAATGGTGCTCTGCGACCTCGACGGTCACCCCCTGGAGGACCCCGCGGTCAACAGCAGCGGCTATCGGCCGTCCAGCGACACCGCCACCCACGCGTACGTGTACCGGAAGTTGCCGCAGGTAGGCGGCGTGGTGCACACCCACTCCGGGTACGCGACCGCGTGGGCGGCACGCGGCGAGGCGATCCCGTGCGTCATCACGGCCATGGCCGACGAGTTCGGCGGCGAGATCCCGGTCGGGCCGTTCGCGCTGATCGGCAGCGATGAGATCGGCCAGGGCATCGTCGCCACCCTGTCCGGCCACCGCTCGCCCGCGGTGCTGATGCGCAGCCACGGCGTATTCACCATCGGCGGGACCGCCCGCGACGCGCTGAAGGCCGCCGTGATGTGCGAGGACGCGGCGCGTACCGTGCACTTGGCCCGCGCCTTCGGCGGCCCGCTGACCCCGCTCCCGCAGGCCCAGATCGACGCACTACACCGGCGCTACCAGCAGGAGTACGGCCAGCGCTGACCGTGTCGGCAATCGCCCGGCCGGGCCGCCCTGGTGCGGCCGGGGCTATACCGTTCAGGAGGAAGCTCGATGTCTGACCGCAAGCCCAAGATCGGGATCCTGGGCATCATGCAGGACCTGTACGACGACATGATCCCCGACATCGCGGCGCGTCAGGCG